>Ga0187818_10000176_pt1 | contig 20188 bp, 12 predicted proteins | sample NC_wetland_sal_i_14_FD_130581 | JGI IMG/M metagenome (GOLD analysis project Ga0187818, IMG submission 130581) | Wetland sediment microbial communities from Neuse River Estuary, North Carolina, USA - SO4_3 | ecosystem: Environmental > Aquatic > Freshwater > Wetlands > Sediment | place: USA... | reverse complement strand
GTAGAAGACGTGCTGATGCTGGTGCGCGATCAATCGGTTACCATGCGGGACCCGCAGCAGGTTACCGACCGTCTCGACAGTCTTGTGAAAGATGTCGAACAGACCGAGCAGACCGTACAGCAGGTAGAAGCGATCTTCAGCGGCATTTCGCCGGATATGGACGGATTGATGGCCCTCGACGATAGCTCAACATCCTCGGGAGCGAACCGGGTTCGGATGTCAAATTAGATGCCCACGAACATAGCAACGAATACAACGACGTTAGGAAAATACCTGGATGCACTTCCCGCATGGGCGCGGGAACTGTCCGAGAAATACTACTCGCGATCATTCGCCCTGTTTGTGCTGTACGGAAATGTGCGCGACCTGGTGCCCCTGCGCCGGCAGGAGAGCACGGAGTTTGTGCCGCTGGACGAGTTTCTTTCAGGGGCACTCTTTGGCCAGCGTGACCTGGTTCTGCACTACGACCGTGGCGGGTTGACCTTTGGTTCCGCAGACAGCCAAGCCGACTTCCGCCGCGCGCTCGAAGGATACGACAGCTTTCACGGCACCGCCTATTCGCAAGCGGGGCTGCCACGCAACCCGGATGCGGCGTTGAACCTGCTTGACAACTATCTGCGGCTGCGTATTGCCGACGGCAAGAAGATCGGACTCGTGATTGATTTCGCCGAGACCATCGCGCCCGCGGGCGATGTCTCCAGCATGTCTGCGGATGATCGCAATGCCCTGGTCATTCTCAAGCGCTGGGCGCGGAATTCCGCATTTTTGAAAGCGGACGTCACCATCTGCCTCGTGTCGGAGAACCAGATCGAACTTAATCAGGGCATCGTCCAGCATCCGGGCGTGTCCTCGATCGGGATTCCGTTGCCGGACTATGCGGATCGACTCGAATTTATCCGATCGCAATTGAAAGACCAGGAGTTGCCCTCTGGCTCCGAAGTGAACGATGAGTCTTTGGCCAAGCTGGGTGCGGGCCTGAAGCGAGTTCAGCTGCAGAGTCTGATCTCCCATGCGGTGCAGAACCGGCAACCGCTCACGCTCAAGTTTCTCTCGAACCGGAAGAAAGACCTGATTGAAGCAGAATCCGGGGGCCTGCTGGAGTTCGTGCAGAGCCGGTTTGATCTGTCGTTCGTCGCGGGAAACGACCAGGCAAAGCGGAAGCTGCTGGATGCCGCCCAGGCGATCCGCGCCGGCAACACCGACGTCCTGCCTATGGGTTATGTAATCTGTGGACCGGTCGGGACGGGGAAGACTTTCATCACCACTTGTTTCGCCGGCGAAGTCGGGATTCCCGCGGTCACGCTGAAGAATTTTCGCAGCATGTGGCAAGGGGTCACGGAAGGCAATTTGGAGCGGGTCTTGACCCTGCTCAAAGCGATGAGCCCAATTGCCGTGATCGTGGATGAGGCCGACGCTCAACTAGGAGACCGCTCCAGTTCCGGCGACAGCGGTGTGGGCAATCGAGTGTTTGCCCAGATCGCGCAGTTTATGGGCAACACCGAGTTCAGAGGCAAGGTGGTGTGGTTTCTGCTAACCTGCCGCCCCGATTTGTTACCCGTGGACCTGAAGCGGCAGGGCCGGGCGGAAGAGCATATTGCTTTGTTTTATCCCGACACGCAAGAAGAGCGCCTTGCTCTGTTGCGCGCCATGCAGCGGAAGGTTGGCATGAAACCTTTCCCGGAGGATGTGGAGACGTTCTTCCTGGCGCGTGCGGGCAGTCTGTCCGGAGCCGACATCGAGGCCGTCCTGGTGCGCAGCCACATGAGGAGTAGCCTGCAAAACAAGTCGGCCGTCGATACAGAAGATCTGAAAGCAGCTCTGGAAGATTTCATCCCACCGTACTATCCCACTGAAATCGATCTGCAGAATCTGGTCGCCGTACTGGAATGCACCAGCAAGAGCCTGCTGCCGAAACACTACCGGGATATGGATCGCAGTGAGCTGATCCGCCGCACCAATGAACTGCTTGCATTGTCACGCCAGACCGCAGACTAGAATGTGTAGGGGTGGGCGGTAGGCTCTCCAAGCTTGGGTCGCCGCGCCTGCCTCTCCGTTCAAATCACAATTCCATCCATGCGAAAGGTCCTTCGTGTCGGGGTAAAACGCGGAATCGGCTGGGGCTTTATCAGCGGGGCATCATCAGCCCAAAAATGGCGGAAATTCCGCTTCTCTCCCGTCCGATAGAAATGCAACAAGTAGGCCTGATCGCAGGCGCTGTACTCGGAAAACCAGGGATCGATGTCGATGATATTGATCTGGTGGAGCATCTCGAGCCCGTAGGACGCGGCCTCTCGTTCGTACGCGATGATGGCGGGAATCAGGTCCTCATTTACAGGAGGTAGATACCGCCGGCCAATCTCAAACAGCGCGGGGTCCGTATTCCACTGGACCGTGTGCCCAAAAAGATGTGCCAACAGGAACAGGCGCTGCTCGTGGGTGACCGCATAATCGATGTCAATTTCTGCTCCATCGAGGTCCCCGGTGAGCGGGGCGGGGATGTCTCGCGTAACCACGCGGATTCCGTAGAAGGTGTCCAGATGGTTCTGAGTCCGGGCACAATATTGGTCGAATGGGATATCCATCGCGGTCCATTTTATGCGGAAATGGGTGGGCCATGCCTAGTCCCATTGGAGGAGTATCATTCGCGGCACAGGGATGAGTGCCGGCGGAGTTTTGCCCTCCGATGGGAGAGTAGGCAGGTGAAAACCTAGGTGGGCGCAGAATTGGGCACAATGGGAAAAGGGCCGATTCAAGATCGGCCCTAAAACTATTGGTGCGAAAGGGGGGACTCGAACCCCCATGGGTTTCCCCGCCAGATCCTAAGTCTGGTGCGTCTGCCAATTCCGCCACTTTCGCACGCGCAACAGCACTCGGTTACAGCCAATTGTAACCTCCGCTGCGACTCGTGCGCATTAGGCTCCAGGTAATCCCCCGGTTTCACCAGCAGGCCCTATTCCCCCACTTGCGCCGCCACCGGATGCGACTTCTTTTTCGGCACGCCCTTGGTGTGGCAGTCAATGCACTTCACGAAGTGAATGTTGTGCGGACTTTTGCTCGCCTTGAATGTGGTGTCCATGGTTTCCACATTCAATCCGCAATTGGAAAGCTGCGGGTGGCAGGTGGTGCAGGACGCTCGCGTTCTCTGGCCGTGTCCCTGGTGACAGGCGAAGCAGCTGAGCCCTTCATGCACGCCCACTGCGGTGCGATCGTCTCCCGACCCTACCTTCATAGTGGCCAGCGGCGCGTGGCACTGGTAGCAGAGCGCCTGGCGGATATCCGGGCTGACGCGGATGCTTCTGTCGCCGTCGCGCATCGCGGGCAGCGGCAGACTGCCCACGGTCACGTAGTCGAGTTCCCGCCGGTCAAATAACGCGAGCGAAGGCCGGAATATTTCCTGACTGGGTCCCGGGTTGGCCGGTTTCTCGACGGAGCGAACCAGCACCGCGCCCTGGCGATGCATCTGATGGCAGGCCAGGCAGGGCAGGACAGGCTGTTCAGCCAGCTTCGGATCGCGCAGTCTCCACGGTCCCTTGGTGTCGAGCGGCGTCACCAGATCACGAATGCTGCCGTTGAAGTAAGTCCCATGGCAGCGCAGGCAATCATCCATCAGCGGCTGCTGGTGGTTGTGGGTGTTGTCCAGAAAAATCTCTTTGAAAGTTGCGGCATGAGGTCCCGCCGCCCAGTCCGCGTATTCCTGCTGATGGCATTTTCCGCACCGGCTGCCCATCTTCTGCACATCGTCCGCTTTCAGCCGCACCTGCTCCGGAATCTTGCCGCGAATATGCGCCAGCACACGGCTAATGTTCTTCAGATGAAAACCGGCATCGAGGGTGAACACGTCGCCGTGGCAGTCGGAACAAGCCACGTTGCGGTGTGTGGAAGAGTGCCAGTCCGTGTAGGGCTGCCAGATTTCATGACAGCGAGCACACGACCGTCCGCCCGAGTACTCGTAGTAGACGCTGGCGCCCGGCAGCACGACGATTACAGCCAATAATATTAGCAGCGCGAAGAAGAAACGCCGGTACCACGGCTTGCGGTCCGCGGTCATATTATGTCCACCCTATGAATGCTCACTGTCATGCCCAGCCGGTTGTCCGACTGGTTGTCCGATTAAGACGCGCCATGTCCGCTTTTCCAGGACTTCACCAGGTGATCAGACGCGTGATACGCGATCGCCATAATGGTCAGAACGGGGTTGAATCCGCCGTTCGTGACATGAACGCTGCCGTCCACAACATAAAGGTTGTCCACGTCGTGAACCCGGCAATACTTGTCCACGACAGAAGTCTTCGGATCGTCCCCCATGCGGCAGGTCCCGGCCTGATGTTGGCCGCCGCTCAGACCCGTGCCCGGCAGGTTTGTCCAGGTTGTTTTCGCCCCGGCTTCCTTCAGCCACGCTTCCGCTTTGGAGCAAAGAAACTTCGCCACAACTTGATCGTTCGGATGACGATGTCCCGACAGACGAGCGACGGGGATTCCCCAGTGATCCTTCACCTTCGGGTCCACTTGCACTCGGGACTCAAAGACCGGCATTTCCTGCACTGGTCCCATCACTCCCACGCTGCGCCGGTACGATTGGCGCATGTATTGTTTGTGCGCCAGGCCCCATCGCGGCAGGCCCGGCGGCCGCCAGCCCACGAACTGGTAAGGCAGCCGGATGAACTCGTTGGCGAGCATTCCGCCGCCGATCAGTCCCTTGTTGCCATGGTTGAAGTCGCAGATGGCAATCTCCGCGCCCGGTCCCAGGTCGTCGTAGCATTCGAAATCAAACAGCCCCACCGCGCCGGTGTAGGCGTGTCCCTGCAGGTTGCGTCCCACCCAGTCGTAGCGGTTGCCCAGGCCGTCGGGAAACATCCGGCTCTTCGAATTCAAAAGTAACCGGGCCGACTCGTTGGCCGATCCAGATACCACCACAAGGTCGGCGGTCTGCTCGCGCAGTTGTGGCTTGGAATCAAAATAGGCCACCCCTTTCACCCGGCCCTGCGAGTCCGTGAGGATTTCTTTCGCGATGCACTCGGTCCTGAGTTCGCAGTTTCCGGTAGCCATGGCCGCGGGAATCGCGGTGTTCTGAGTGCCGTTCTTGGCGTTGACCTCGCAGGCAAACCCAACGCACCACCGGCACCTCATGCACGCTGCCCGGCCGTTGTAGGTAACCGAATTACGCAGCATGGGAATGTCAAAGGGATGAAATCCCAATCGTTGCGCCGCCGGTTTCAGCACCTCATACTCGCGGTTGGGAGGGAGAGGAGGCATGGGCAGCGGGCGCTTGCGCGGCGCCTTGAAGATGTTGTTCGAGTCGTCGCCTGATACTCCGATTTCCCACTCCGCTTTTTCGTAGTAAGGCTCGAGATCCTGATAACTGATGGGCCAGTCCTCGAGCGTGCTGCCCTCGACGGTTCCGTAGGTCGAGCGCATGCGGAAATCTTTTTCCATGAACCGCCAGGCCATGGCCCCATAACTGACCGTTCCGCCGCCCACGCAGGCGGCATTGTTGTTGTAAGCGCCGTCGCTGGGATTCACCAGGCGTTCGCGGCCGTCCTCGTCCACAAACACACGCGGATTGCGCTCTTCATCGGGGCCGAAGGCGTTGCCCAACACGGTGGTCCGCTGGTTGCGCAAATCGTCCTTGCTGTCATCGAAGGGCGTGTACCATTTGCCGCGCTCGAGCAACACCACACTGAGTCCGGCCGTCGCCAGTTCCTTGGCCACAATGCCGCCGCCGGCGCCCGCGCCCACCACCACCGCGTTGACGTGTTTGAGTGCCATCCGATTGCTCACCCGCAACTGGGGTCTGCCTTAGTGCTGGTACGATTCGCATCAGGGTATGCCTTCAGGCATACCGTAAATCCCGCGTTGTCGTTGCGCCTTCAGGCGCTGAGTTTCGCCACGGCCGTTAAACTCCTGCCGCGCCCTATTTCTTGCTGACGTCAAAATGAAGCCGCCCGCGAATGGGCGGATAGGGAATGCCCAACATCTTCCAGCTGGCTCGCTCGCGATTGCCGCCGTGGCGAGGATCGCCGTAAAAGCCCTGCATGGTCTGATCGACCAGCAGTCCAAAGAAGTGCGCCGAAGAGATCTGTTCCCACGCCTCGGCCGGCGCCCGCCCCTGTTCCATCTGCGTCAGCAATTCGACTTGCTGGGCTGCAGTCAGTTCCGCAAAATCGGCGCCGTAAAGCAAGCGGCTGCTCTTGCGGACAGCGGCAATTCCCCAGCGATACGAATTGCGCAAGTGTTCGAGCGGCCCACAAAGCTGGCGATCGATGTAGTTCACTACGCCAGCCCACGCCGCGCCCGGGTCTTCATCCGAAGGGATAATCTGGTCGCAGATCGCCGCCAGCGTTCGCGCTTCGTCGACAGTCAGAAAACGCCACGGAGTTCTGCCTCCGCCACAGCCTACGCCGGAACCGGCAGCTGCCGCCATGGCCATGGCGGCTTGCAGGAACTTCCGGCGGCTGAGCTTGTAAGCTGGTTCCACTCTCGCTTCCCCTATTACGCTGACCAGCGAATATGCACCGGCGCGGGCAGTCCGGTCTGTGATGTCAATCACGCACTGTACGGCAGCCAGCGCCGCCTGAGCCTTCCTTTGTACCTGCTCACGCCGCGTGATGCAAGGCCCCTGCTACGACCAGTTTCTTCTGGCCCCAGAGCCAGGCGACCAGCGCGCCGAACACGAAGTTCGAGCTGGTCACCTCGCAGAAGTGCGCCCAGCGGACCGCGTCAGGGAAGTAAGGATTCGGCATCAGTAACGGGGCTACTCCGCTTGTCAGCGTGAATATGGCTCCTACGGCCAGCGCGCCGCTCAGCCGCGGCAGGCCCAGCATCCGTATCAGCAGGAGACACAACACGACGAATGCGGGCCCGCGCAGCAGCAGTTCCAGCGCGAGAATCGTAGGCGGTGAAGGCAGTTTTTGTGTGGCGTAGAAGTCTTTGACGTACGGCCAAATAATCGTCCCTGCGACAAAATACAAGACCAAATAAGCGAAGTCGGAAGCCACCAATTTCCAGGCTCGCTCGCCGCGCGATTTCGAGGCAATGGGATGATAATGCTCCTGCGGAATGGCCGGGCGTCGGCCAAACAACAGCATCCACACCGGAACGGAGAGAGCGGCTCCGATCGTGAACTGCAAGAGGATTCGTGGCCATTCTATGGGGGAATTAGGCAGGAAGAAAATGCCCTCGATACCATCGATCAAGGTGATGGCCAGTGGAATCGCCGCCACCGCTACTCCCAGAGTCCATCCACGCCACTCCGTGCGCAGGGCCGGGACCGACAACGCCGCTACCGTCACGGCATTGCTTAGGAACATCCACTGCAGAATGTGCTGCATCACGTTGGGCATGACGGTCTTGGGCGGGAGCAGGAGTGCAGTGAAAGCTCCGGCTAAGATTTGCACGGCAGAAGTAGCAACGAAGACTGCCAGGACTCGCAAAATCACGTTCGACCATTTCATAGCATTCCACCCTTTCCGAAGACGGTGACGTAGTCACTAGCCGTGACTTCGTCCAGATCGCCTTAGCTGGCATGCCGCAACAATGCAGGTCCTTCAGCGGAAGACGCGGCTCTCACGGTTGCCTTAGGCCGAAGCAATAGCGCTGCGGTGATGCCGAGTGACGCGTTCTGCGTCAGAATCTCGACGATATGGATCATCCGCTGTGTCGTCCCCATGAATGCATTGGGCACGAGCAGGGGCGCCAGGCCACCAGCGACCCAGATCAGCGCCCCGGCGGCAAGCGCGACCTGCCAGCGGGTCATGCGCAGCGTGTAGATCACGGGCATTATCGCGACGGTCATCAAAACCCCGCGCCCGAACTGGATCACCCAGAACCACCGGCCCAGACTCATAGCGATTTGTGTCGCCTCGGGATAGTAAGCCTTGGTGAAAAACTGGAAGGTGATCGCCCCGAAGATGAGGTAGTACAGCACGTACGCCACTCCGCAGACCGCGACCAGTGCGATGGCGCTGACCGGGGAGCGGTGTTCGACGGTGCAGTCTGGCACTTTGGTCAAGTTCAGTCCCCACGCCAGTGCGGCCAGCACCGCAGCCACGATGAGATACATCACCAGAGATCCGGCTAAATCGCGAGCCGCACGCTGCCGGAATGCCGGCACAAAAACGAGGGCTTCGGACCAGGTGCAGAGCGCGGTAATAATGGCGAGCACTGGCGCAATCGCTCCGAACTGCCGCAGCGCGGTTCGCGGACCATACAATGCCACAGGCACAAACGCCGCCGTCAGAACGATGCCCGACAGCCACCACCAGCCAAAATGGCCTGCGCCCAACGCAGCAAAGGTTATCGGCAGCCCACCTAGCAAGCAGTAAAAAACAATGCGCGATTTCATGATGCCCTAGTCCTTTCTCTTGGGTTCGTAAGTTCGGAGTGCATCCCTGGTCCACTGCAACAGACATTCGTAGCTCTTGATGCCGCTTTCCAGGGCCAACCTGCCCGACATGGGCATGGATGCCTTCCCCGCACTCGGTTGTTCGTGAAGGTCCGGAATGTAAGAAGTCAGCTCGGTCTCGAGCGACCTCAGAAGTCTGATCGAAACGGATGGACCGCCTACGGGTTCGGAAAATGCAAACCGTAACATCACTCCGTCGAGGCCGCGAATCACGTCGGCTCGAGCCAGCGGGCGCGCGATCCACTTCTTGAGTTCCGCCGTGCCGCGCGCCGTCAGGCGGAAGACTTGCCGCCGGCGCATCCCCGAGCCGCTCTCGACGCTTCCGCGGATGAGTCCCTGCTGCTGCAGCCGCTTGAGCGCGGGATAGATGGCGCCTGGGCTGTCGCTGTAACTCGTCATCGCAGTCGAGGAAAAGATCTTCCGCAGGTCATATCCCGACGATGGGTTTTGCTGCAGCAATCCCAGGAGAGCACAGCCCAGGTTCGAGATCGTCAACTGAGTCATATAGTACGTATAGTACTATTACGCAACGTACTGTCAAGTATTTCCTTCCAACCTGCGGCGCGAGGAGGTGCTGCCGAAGCGGAATACGCCGATTGTCCTTGACCTGGGTTGGTCGCGCTGCGCACAGGCGCTCCGGATCACGCTGAGTGGGCAATAATTGTGGACGGCACGGTTGTACAATCAGAGCTGAAAGTCCGATTCCGGCGCAGCACTTCCAATGCCGCAGCCTCTAAGACGAACTTATCCTGCTGCGCCCGGACCTCTTCGGTAGAGGGCGTTATGCAAAAAGCGGGTAGGTTTGGTGAGTCAGGAAGTGGCGGCTGGCGCAAGCTCGGGCGAAAGCTGTTCATACTTGTTAGCCTCCTTCTGTTAATTGCAGCTGTGGCGTGCGGCGGCGGGAGCAGTTCTTCGTCTTCGCCTCCACCACCCACGGCATCTCCCGACGTGCGGGCAGACTATCTTGTCGGGCAGATGACGCTCGACGAGAAAATTCAGTTGGTCCACGGCGGTGCCGCCCTGGATTGGTGGAATCACACTCTTCCGCGCGGCGCCGGCGGCTGGATTCCGGGCATTCCCCACCTTGGCATTCCCGATCTTTATTTCGCCGACGGCAGTGTCGGCGTCGCCAACGGCGTTGGACCATCCACGGCCCTTCCTTCCTCTATTGCCAGCGCCGCCAGTTGGGACCTGAACGAAGCGGCTAAGTACGGCCAGGTCATCGGCTCCGAGCTGAGCGATTACGGCATCAACGTGAACCTGGGCGGCAACGTCAACCTGACGGGCCGTGAACCGCGCGATGGCCGCACCTTCGAGACCAAGGGCGAAGATCCCATCCTTGCCGGAAAAATCACCGCCGCGCATTTGAAAGCCATTCAGGCCCAATACGTGTTGGCCGGGATCAAGCACTTCTCCTTCAACGATCAGGAAACCGGCCGCACCACCGCCAACGTCATGATCGACGATCGCTCGGCGCGCGAGAGCGACCTGCTCGCCTTCGAGATCGGCGTCAAGGACTCCAATGTGCAGTCGATCATGTGTTCTTACAATCTCGTCAACAGCACCTACTCTTGCGAGAATGCCTATCTCCTCAATACTGTGCTGAAGGGCGGCTGGAGCTTCCCGGGCTTTGTCATGTCCGACTGGGATGCTACGCACAGCACCGTCAATGCAGCCGTGAATGGCCTGGATCAGGAGCAGCCGGAAAACATCTATTTTGGATCGAGCCTCCAGCAGGCAGTCCAAAGCGGCCAGGTGCCTCAGACGCGTCTCGACAACATGGTCCATCGCATCCTGCGGGCGATGTTTGCCGATGGGCTCTTTGACCACCCGGCCAGCATTCAGCCCATCAACGCCACAGCCGACGCAGCCGTGGCGCAGGAAGCTGAAGAACAGGGCGCGGTTCTGTTGAAGAACACCGGTCTGCTTCCACTCGACGGCACAAAGGTTCCGTCGATCGCGGTGATCGGTTCGCACGCGGATGTCGCCGTGCTCTCGGGCGGCGGTTCGGCTCAGGTATACCCCGTCGGCGGGCCCGCTCTGACCGAGGGCAAACCCTGCCCGCCCTGCTGGTCGCAGGTGGTTTGGGATCCTTCTTCGCCGCTCAATGCCATTCAGGCAAAAGCGCCCGGCGCCAGCGTGCAATACGACGACGGGACGATTGCATCCCGGGCAGCTGCTCTGGCTGCCGCCTCGAATGTGGCCATCGTTTTTGTCAGCCAGTGGGAAAGCGAAGGCATGGACGTTCCCAGCCTGAATTTCACCGACGTGATTCACACTCCGCCCATCGATCAGGACGGTTTGATCAGCGCGGTCGCGGCCGCTAACCCCAACACCATTGTCGTCATGGAAAACAATGGTCCCAAGGTCATGCCGTGGCTGGCCAGCGTCGGCGCGGTGTTGGAAGCATGGTATCCAGGCCAGAGCGGCGGACAGGCCATCGCCAATATCTTGTTCGGCGATGTCAATCCTTCGGGAAAACTCCCCCTGACATTCCCCGCCAGCGTCAATGATCTGCCGCGTCCGGTCATTGCCACGCCGCCCGACTCCACGACCCCATTTCCTGTGGATTACACCATTGATGGATTCAACGTGGGTTATAAGTGGTATGACTCGAAGGGCTACACTCCACTGTTCCCGTTCGGCTATGGCCTGTCCTACACGACGTTCGCCATTACCAATCCCCAGCTCACCGCCGATACTTCTTCCAATGCCAGCTTCCAGGTGAGTTTCGACGTGCAGAACACCGGCACGCGCGCCGGCGCCGAAGTAGCTCAGGTGTATCTTGGATTGCCCGCGAGCACAGGCGAGGCCAAGCGTCTGGTTGGATGGCAGAAGGTGCCGTTGACTGCTGGCCAGCTACAGAATGTGACCATCACGGTGAACAGCAGCGATTCTTCTCATCCGCTCTCGTACTGGGACACAACCAGTAACTCCTGGCTGGTTGCATCCGGGACCTACACGGTCTACCTCGGCAACTCTTCCCGCAACCTCACTACGGTGGGAACGTTCCAGATGCCTTGACCGGCTGCGGAGAAAACTGCGAATTCATGCGCACCGGGGAGGGCAGCGCTTCAGCGACTTGGCCGCATATGGGAACGCCTCAAGGCCTGACCGTGATCTGTTTTCCCGTGTACTGCACGACTTTGTCCGGTTTATCTTCCGGGTTTATTCCGGCGCCGTGGTTCTCTCCGGCGAAGACAACGCGGAAGGTGCGGCTGGCTAACATGCCTGGAAATTCGCCCTTGCGGTCCCCGATGGTCAGAGTCTGCCCGGCTTCATCCCAGTGGAAGGGAATTGTCGCGCAGACGCCCTTCTCATAGTTGTAGTTGTCGTTCTCGTCCTCGTAGAGAGTGAAGTTGCCGTCCGCGCCGCGATACACGCGCACTTCAATGGGGTCCGCCGCTTCCTGCGTGGACCATTCAACTTCCGGTCCCATGGGCACGATGGACCCGGCGCGAACGTAGAGTGGCAATCGCTCGATCGGCGCCGCCGCCGTCACCGTAGTCGCGCCTTTTACTGTCACGCCACTCCAGAAGTCGTACCACTCGCCTTCCGGCAGATAGACGTTCCGCGCAGTTGCGCCCGGCTCCGTCACCGGATTCACCAGAATCGCCGGACCGTACATGAACTCATCCCCGATATCCGCCACCCGCGCGTCCGTGCGGAAATCCATGACCAGCGGCCGCATCAGCGTATACGATTCGCTGGTCGCCATCCACGCCAGCGAATACGTGTAGGGCAGCAGACGGTAACGCAAACGGTCAAAGTCCACCAGAATCTTCTGCATCTCCGGCCCGTACGACCACAACTCGTTTCCGTCGGGATTCCCGCGCGTGCCATGCACCCGCAGGATCGGATTGAAAGTGCCCCATTGGAACCAGCGCACGAACAGCTCACGGAACGCTGGGTCGCTGGGGCTGCCGAAGACAAAGCCGCCAATGTCGGTGGTCCAGTAGGGAATGCCGGAGAGCGCGAAATTCAGCCCGGCAGGAACCTGGCGACGGAAGCTGAACCAGTCGGAGTTGATGTCGCCCGACCACGCCGTGACCGAATTTCTTTGCGAACCGGCAAAGGCCGAGCGCGAAAGAATGAACACGCGCTTTTTGTCTGACGCGCTGCGCTGGCCCTGATAAACCGCGCCCGTATCGAGCAACGGATAGTCATTCACATAGCGATCGCCGCTGCCCGCCGCCAGCTTGTGCCCGAGCAGGATGTTCTCTTCTTGTCCCTCTGTCTCGGGTTCGGTCGTATCCATCCACCAGGCATCGAGCCCGATGCTGAACAGCCCTTTGTTGACCTGCTCCCAGTAATACTTGCGCGCCTCCGGATTGGTCGCGTCATACACCGCCATCGCATCGGTATGGTAAGGAGGCTTGGCGAACTTGAACTTGTCCACGAACCATCCTTGCTTCTCCATATAGTCGTAGTTCGCCGAGCCCGGCTCGAAGAACGGCCAGATGGAAATCATCAAATGAAAGTTCGCGCCGTGAAGCTGATCGACCATCCCCTTGGGGTCGGGATAATTCTTGTTGAAAACAAATTCGCCTTTGCGGTTCCACCAGAACCAGTCCTGCACGATGTTGTCGGCCGGAATATGCAGTTCGCGATACTTGCGCGCCACCGCCAGAATTTCGTCTTGCGATTTATAGCGGTTCTTGCATTGCCAGAAACCGTACGCCCACTTGCCGAACATGGGCGCCTGCCCTGTCAATTGGCGGTAATCGGCTATGACCTTGTCGAGTTCCGGTCCGTAGAAAAAGTAGTAGTCCACGGCATCGGCAACTTCAGAACTGACGTAGAGAGAACTGGCGAAGCGATTGTTGAAGCGGCTGCGCGACTCGTTGTTCCAGAAGATTCCGTAGCCCTTGCTCGAAACCAGCAACGGCACGGAAATGTTCGAATTATCCTGCGAGATGTCCACCGACTCGCCACGGTAGTTCCACACTCCCGACTGATGCTGCCCCAATCCGTATAGGCCTTCGTGTGAGCCGCCGATGTTCACGAATGCCTCGGCGCGATAAGTGTCTTCTCCGTTGACCTTCACCGGCGTGAGCCAGCGGTTCGCGTCTTGCACCAGCGGCTTGCCGTCGAGTTCGTGGTAGGTGATGGCGCCGTCGATCCGGGCCACGCTCACCCTGAGCCGCGCGGTCGTAATCGTGACCTCGTCTGCGGTCTCCTGCATCGTCCACGCGGGCGTGTTCCAGGTCGTCTTGGTCACTACATAATTTGGGTGCTTCTGAAAAGAAGAAGTGGGCGCATACACGACGTGCACAATCGAGTCGCTGCAGACCTGCAGCTTCAGAAAGCCGGTTTTCTGCCCGAAGACGACCGCATCAGGCTGACGTTGAACTTCCGTCACCGGATTTCGCGGAGTCCACTGCGCCTGCGCCGGCGGAAGAAGTCCGGCGCAAATGAAAGAAAGGATCAGAACAAGACGGAACGAAACAATCGCGCACCGCGATCGCATCATGATCAGCTCTCCGATCTATCCAAACTAATCTCTACTGTGCAGTCTCGGTGAATGTCGCGACTGGATGACCTAAACCGTAGGGACCCTCCGCTGTGACCGTTGCGGTTCCTGAAGGCAGCGTCAGCGTGACCGACGCTTTACCCGACGAGTCCGTCGTCACGAGCCGCTGCGAAAGAGTGCCGTTGTTAGTTGTAAAGAAGATCGTCGCCCCCGTGGCGGTCCCGCCCGAGTTTCCCGGAACCAGGGTTGCCGTCAAAGTAAGCGAGTTGCCAGTCAGCTGGTCGCCCGTCTTGGTGAGGGTGGCCGGCGGGTTTCCCACCACGATCCATCCGCCTTCGGTCTGCGTGACAGTCCCGTCAGTTCCCGTCACCGTAAAGTGGCAGAAACCCGGCGTGCTGCCGGCATTCACCGTGATCGTTCCGGGCTGACTGGTAGTGATCGTGTTATTGGTCAGCGTGAGGCTTCCGGTAGTGCAGGCAGCAGCCCCTTCATAGCTATCGAAAACCGCCGAGGTCAGCATGACGCTCGTCGTGCCGGTTGTGATCTTCGGTTGCAGCGTCACCGTCCCGCTGGCTGGGACCATGATTGTGTCTGGATTCAGATCCCAGTCGGAAGCAGGCGTGCTGGCCAGGCTGCCGTTTATCACGAGCAGTGTTGCGGAATACGCCTGGAACGTCATCGGCGAGGACCAGGCCTGCGGAGGTCCTGCCACGATGCTACCGGGCGATGACTGCGACAGCGTATAGGTAGTTACCGAATTCCCCACCGACGGCGTAAACCCGTTGAGCGTGAACGTGACATTTGCGCTGTTGTTCGGGTCCTTATTCAGCACCATGAGAGTCAGCGTTTTACCCGTGGAGTCCAGAGCCGCGTAGCTCGAGAACAGGTTGGGATCGCCGCTGTTGCTGTCAGAAACCGATGTCGTGCCGAAGCTGTTCGTGCCGTTGTATTTCGTGTAGAGCTGCAGTGCGAGATAGTTCGGATTCGCCGGATCCGGCGCGCCCCATCGTGTCGCCAGCGACACCCGCTCGCGTCCCAGAATGCCGTAGGCATCAGCATCGCCCAGGGCAGTGGAAAAATCCGCCTCTCCCGCGAAAGCCGCGCTCCACTCCGTGAAGCTCAATGGCGTTCCCGGATAAATCATGTTCGCGATTGCCCGCATGCGGGGAATGCGGAATGCGATCGCGTGATTGGGCTGGATTTTCGTCGTATAGGTCTGGTTGATTGTGCCCGATGGGCTGGTCAGAGTGGGATCCCAATAGTCGCGATAGATGCTCACCGCCGCCGCCTGCAACTGCGTCTGCGTGTAGCCCGACGTATCGGGACCATCCGGATAGGCGTGAATGTCGAAAATGTCGAGCGAACGCGCGCCCGCGATCTGGTCCTGCCAATGGATCTGGTTCAGCCACCAGGGCAGAAAATCGTCGCCGGCGTGATTCCCCTTGTCGTTGCCGTTGGCGCCATTCCAGTAGAACCACCAGCAGCAACTGACCGGGCCCAGCCGGACCGCAGCCGGATCCCAAGTCTTCAACTTGGTTGCTTCGTTCCAATAGGTGGTGGCTAACTCGTCATAGCCGGCAGGATTGGGATGAACGTCAACATGCGTTCCGCCCCAGATGTCAATCTCGTTGTCCATGTCATAGAAATGGCATGAAGTGAGTGAGGGGAAATAGGGAATTGAACAAGTAGACGTGTTGCCGAATGCAGTCGCCAAAGCCGCTGCCCATTGACTGCGGTAAAGACTGTTGGGCGGGTCGCCAGCCTGAGGCGGACCGTCGAGCAACGGGTAGTAGACGCGGTTGATCTGCGTGGAGCTTGCGACCATTGTGGTTGAGCAATCAGACTTTAAATTGATTCCGGCGTCGGTGTTATATTGGTCGACCTTTGTGCGACACGCGCCATCTTGGGACACCGAAAACACCCAGTGATAGTTGTCCGAGCCTCCCTGAGTCGTCGAAGTCTCTGGGCTCTGCGCCACGCATGGCAGCATCACCATGGTCATGAGAGGGTTGCTGCCCGCGGTCTGGACGTCTTTGATGAACTGAGTGGAATCGCTGTCGGCAGAATTATTCAGCGCGCCAAAGTTGTAATCCTCGAAATAATAATCGTTGTCGGCGTTGTTGGTGAATAGCTTCCAGTTATAGGTCGAAGCCGCATTCCCGCCCCAGCGCACCACGCTGAGACCGCTGTCGCTAATGGCAGTTGCGTCCTTGGGGAAGGCGCCGCCGTAGATGTACGGGCTGATGGCATGCCGGTTCGCGAGCACGTCAACGGTCACGTTGACGGCGGTCGTGACGGCGGGCGTCGCCGACTCCCGCGCGGAATTGGCGCTCTTGCTCCTCGCGTTCACCGCCGGGACTGCGTAGTGGTCCGTACCATTGATCTGCGCCGTCTCGAAATTGCCGGCGCTGACCGGGTCAGCACGTTGCGCGTAGCCTCTGCCGTCTGCGATCGGACGCTGCACGTGATAGCCTGTGGCGCGCATTTGAGCAGCCCACAACGCCATCAGCTGCTGGTTGCAAGCCACCGGCGCGGTTGGCGTCGCCGACGCCTGATTGGAGTTGCCGCTTTCTCCCGCGGCGTTGACCGCCGTGACCACGTAGTAGTACGTCGTGCCGTTGGTCAGGCCAGTATCGGTGTAACTGGTCGTCGTGGGTGAAGATACCGTCGTGTAGGGGCCTCCGCTGGCCGCGCCCCGCTTGACGTTGTAGCTCGTAGCGCCGGTGCTGGCGCTCCACGACAGGACCACTTGCGCGTTTCCCGCCGTCGCGGTCAAGTTCGTCGGCGCGGCTGGGACCGCCAGGGGCGTGGCAGAAACTTCGCTGGAATTCCCGCTCTCGCCGTAGGAGTTGACCGCGGACACGACATAGTAATAAGTCGTGCCGTTGGTCAGCCCAGTGTCGTTGTAACTGTTCGTGGCCGGAGAAGACACAGTCGTATACGGTCCGCCGCTGGCCGTGCCCCGCTTCACGTTGTAACTCGTGGCCCCGGCACTCGCATTCCACGTCAGGCTCACCTGCTGGCTGCCCGCGGTCGCGGTCAGGCCGGTAGGCGCCGACGGCGGATTTCCTCCTCCACCACCCCCGCCCGAACCGCTGCCGCCGCATCCCGTCGCGAGCGCCAGCCCAGCCACCAGATAAATCAAGCTCCAGCGTGAAGATATTGCCTTCACGCATCCTAGAATATCGTTTATGTAGGGACGCATGAGCCCTATGTTACTCGCAGAAATCGCCATCGGCACAGAAAATCATCAACGCCCTCTATTCACCAGGGCACGGCATGACGTCTACCGGTTTTCCCCCAGTCTGCTTGACAGGTTCTCATGTCCTTTTGTCAGTGCAGTCCAAGCTTCTGACTCGGGCGGTAGATCCTCCCCTTGCGCTGCAGGCCGTAAACGTTTACATTCAGGGCTGCGGAGCACCGTGGGCTTCCGGGTTCCCTCCGGTCTTAGTTTGCGGTTCGCCGTCTGGGGCAGGTAGGGGGCAGGAGCACGAAATGGCCAAGTATCCCACTACTCTCCTCGACATTGCCAAGGCGCTGGGCACCTCGATCGGGACCGTGCATCGCGCCCTGCACAACAATCCCGGCGTTAGTCAACAGACCCGCGCCAGGGTTCTGCAGATGGCCAGAAAGCTCGGCTACCAGCCCAACCTTGCCGCCAGCTACCTGTCCTCTAAGAAGACTCTGCGGGTCTCGGTTAACACTTTGCGCGGAACCACGTCCTTCTGGGACGAAGTGCGCGCCGGTATCAACGAAGAGGCCGGCTCACTCGCACTGAAGAATGTCGAGATCGAGTTTCGCACCTATCCCCATCTTGGCGAAGGCGAGGAAGAAGCCTTTGAAACTGCCCTTCGCGAAGAGGTGGATGGCATTATTATCTTTCCCTCCCGCCCGCAAACCTTGCGGCCCTGGATACACCGCGCGTCCGAGGCTTCGATTCCGGTCGTGTGCGTCGCCACCGATGCTCCCCAGAGCGGCCGCCTGGGCATTGTGGCCGTGGACACCCTGGCCAGCGGATCCATCGCTGCTGATCTCATGGGCCGGTTTATTGGAGAGCGCGAAGGACCCGTCGCCATCACCGTATCCGACCGGGCGATCACCGAGCATGCCCAGAAGTACACCGCCTTCGAACGCACGCTCCGCTCTTTTTATCCCAGGCTGCATCTTCTCGATCCGGTGGAAGATCACGGCATAGAGGAAGAGGCGTACCGCAAATGCCGCAGGCTGTTTGCCGAACATCCCAACCTGTGTGGAGTGTACGTAACCACCGAGGACTCGATCCCCGTGGTGAAGGCGGCTCGTGATGCGAAATCGCTCCCCGGCCTGACCATCATTACTACCGACCTGTTCCCCGATCTTGTTCCCCAGATTCGCTCGGGCGCCGTAGCTGCCACCATCTACCAGCGTCCGCGCACCCAGGGGCGGATGGCGTTCCGCATGCTGCGAACGTTCCTCGCCGACGGCAGCAATCCCTCCCATCAAGTCACGCTGGCCCCGCATCTGGTCATGCGCGGCAACCTCGACTTCTTCCTGCAGCGGCAAGTGCGGGAGTCCGTCAAAGAAAAACCACGTCAACCCCGCGCAAAAAGTATCCCACGCGGATAAGGCAGTGCGCCCCGGGTCCCGTCAAGAGCCAGACCTTGGATGCCATTGAGAATCGGCCGGCGGAGTCCATGCGTGACCACGCGATTTTTCTACAGTTGGGGCAGGCCTGCTGATCACTGAACAATAGAGACGTGACCCAAATCACTGACATGTACGGGCCCAATAGTGTGCCATTAACAAATGTGCTCTCGCCTCTCCGAAGAGCAATTCCCGCCGTTTGAGACGCACACCCCCTGAGGCGAATGATCCACATTCTCGGGAAAACGCATTTCCATACCACAAATCGGGGACAGGAGAAAGCCACATGTCGTCCATGAATCGCAAGAGTAGGAGAATACTCATGGCCAACCCAAAGCAACATCGGAGTTGGATTCTTGGAGTTTGCAGAAAAGTAGAAAGCGTCGTGTCGGCATTCGCAGTCCTGCTGGTAGTGACTCAGACAATTCCTGCGCCGCTCGTTTCCGCTCAAACGCTGCCTCACTCCTCGTGTTCTCCCATGGCGATCACTCGTATCACAGCGGACGTGGACGACCAGGCGGTGGCTACTCTCCGCGGTAACGTGCATGCGCTGGCGCGCGCCGAATATGACCAGGGCAGGGTAGACGACAGACTTCCGCTGGAACACATCATCATGATGTTGAAGCGTACTCCGGACCAGGAGAAGGCGCTGAACACACGCATCGACCAGATGCACAACCGCCGATCGCCGTATTACCACCAGTGGCTCAGAGCGGAAGAGGTGGGCGGATGCTACGGGGTGGCGGACTCAGACATCGCGGCCGTGACCGGATGGCTGGAGAAGCACGGCTTTCAAATTGACGCCGTTCCAGCCGGCAAAATGCTCATCATATTTACCGGAACGGCGGGACAGGTGCGGGAGGCGTTCCACACCGAAATCCACAATCTGTATGTGCGCGGCGAACAGCACATCGCGAACATGAGCGAGCCGCAGATACCGAAGGCGCTGGCGCCGGTGATCGCGGGCTTTCGCTCGCTGCACAATTTCTTCCCGAAACCGCTCACCCACGTCGTAGGGCCAGTCCAGCGAGACTCCGAGACCGGGAAGTGGCATCAGTTGCAGGCAAACGGCGCCCGGGAGACCACGCCTCAGCGGATCGGCCAGGGCGCAACTCCCATGGTTACCCTCGGTAGCCCCGCTTATTGGGCAGTGGGGCCGCAGGATCTCTATACCATTTACAACGAGAATCCCCTGCTGACTGCGTCGACCCCGATTAATGGAGCCGGCCAGACACTGGCGATCGTGCAACGCTCCGATGTCAACCCGGCGGACGTTACTTCCTTCCGTTCGCAATTCGGACTGCCGGCATATCCCACGGTACCGAACGCCACCTTGGGAGGAATCAATTACATGAACGGCATCAGCGGCTACTGCAGCGATCCCGGAATCGTGGCGGGGGGAGAGAGCGAGGCCGACATTGACGTGGAATGGATCGGAGTGACGGCCCCCGCTGCAACCATTGACTTTGTTTCGTGTGCCGACACGGCAACGACTTTTGGCGGCGATCTATCGGCGCCCTACATCGTCAACAATCTCGCCAGTACCGTTTCCGCGTTCAGCTCAAGCTTCGGCTGGTGCGAGGCCGGCATGGCCGAAGTTGGCCTTTCGCCCCCGTCGTTCTACGTTACCCAGTGGGAACAGGCTGTGGCGGAGGGCCAGACACCGGTTGTCTCCTCCAGCGACACCGGCG
>Ga0187818_10000175_pt1 | contig 20213 bp, 18 predicted proteins | sample NC_wetland_sal_i_14_FD_130581 | JGI IMG/M metagenome (GOLD analysis project Ga0187818, IMG submission 130581) | Wetland sediment microbial communities from Neuse River Estuary, North Carolina, USA - SO4_3 | ecosystem: Environmental > Aquatic > Freshwater > Wetlands > Sediment | place: USA... | reverse complement strand
GCCGACCGAGAAAACGAAGCGGTCGCCGATCGGCCCGTTGAACGGCAGGCGCCATTGCGTTCCGCCCGACACGCGTCGCATATCAGGGCCGGAATGGCGCTCCAAATTGAGCAGGTCTCCATTCACATTCAGGAGACCGCCGATCTTGTCAGGTTCACTGGTCCAATCATAGTTGGCGACCGGCGCCACGAGTGGCTGTATGCCGTCGCCGACATACGGATTCAGGCTTTGGAAAGAATACGCGCTGACATTGCCGTAACTGTTCGTGCCGAAATCCTCGGCATAGACATGACTGGTGAGGAAATTGGCCGGCTGCGCGAATCTGTACAAAAGCATATAGGCTTGGTCAGATTCGCGCTCGACCTCGAAGCCGGTGCGCCAGTCATTGTTGATATCAAAGATGCCGGTGCCGTTAACGTGTCCGCGTATCGAGGTGGGGCTGGCGGTGGTGTTTGGCACGACGACCGCGCCGTTCTGAGTCAGAGCGCCGCCGAGTGGTCCGGTCTGAACCTGAGCACCGCCGAACGCCACGCTGGCTTGGAGATTGAGCTTTCCGTAGTCAAAGGCTTGGCGGTAATCCTGATCCAGCATCACGCCTTTGCCACTCGTTAACATCGGCCGGAAGGTGATGTCCTTGTCGCTGTCGATCGCCCAGAAATACGGGACGGTGATGTTATAGCCGAGATTATTTCCCGTGCCGACGGTCGGCGGCAAGAAACCGCTGGCCCGCTTTACCGACGGGTCGGGATGCGAGAGATAGGGCGTAAAGAAGACCGGCACGCCGTCGATCTCCATCGTCGCGTCGTAGTATTCGACGACCTGAGTGTTCTTGTCGTCGACGATCCGATCGGCCTTTATCTGCCACACCGGCGGGTGCGAAGGATCGTCCTTGCACAGCTCGCAAGGCGAGTAGACGCCGTGCCTGAGCTCGGTGCGGGTTCCGCCATCGCTGCGCCGCGCGGTATTGCCCGCCATGCGCGAACGGTCCGACAGCAATATCCGGATGTCCTTGATGAAGCCGTCGCGCAGATTGTCGTGCAGTTCCATGAAGTCGGCGAACGCGATGTCGCCGGTGGGCTGCATCAGGCTGACGTGGCCCGCGGCGGTGACGGTGTCGGTGCGCTGGTTATAGGTGACCGTGTCGGCCAGCAGGATCTGGTCGCCCTCGCTGATCTCAACATTGCCCTTGGCGACGGTCAAGCCCAGGTCCTGGTCGTATTGCACCTCGTCGGCGGTGAAGAGCATCGGCTGCGAGGCCGCGGGCCTGGCGTCATTGCCGGCGGCGCGAACTTCGCCGGCCGGGGCGAGGACGGCGAGCCAGGCCGCAAGCGCAAGGAATATCCCCCCCCGCGTCATGGTCAGCCGTCTTCGAGATGCAGCAGCAGGCTGGTGCCGACGAGCCAACTCACGCCGGTCGGCGTCCAGGCGGCCAGCAAGGTCGGAATGGTGGCGGACAATCCCAGGGCGAAGACCACGTCCGAGAGAAAATACAGCAAGAACCCGCTGGCGATGCCGGCGCCGATCATCAGGGTGGCGCCCCCGGCGCGTTGCCTACGCAGGCTGAAGCTGGCGGCGATCAGCACCATGGCCGCCAGCAGGAAGGGGCGCGCCAACAGGGCGTCGAAATAGAGGCGATGGCGTTGCGAGGAGAAACCCGATGCTTCCAGCAGCCGGATGAAGCCCGGCAGCTCCCAGAACGACATGGTCTCGGGCGGGGCGAAACTGTCCTGGATTTTGGCCGGCGTCAGGTTGGTCGGGATCGTGACGCTGTCGAAGGATTGCGGTGGTTTGCCGGGTTCCCATTCATTGCCGTTTTTCACGGTCCAGCTGTCGGGGCCAAGCAGCGCTTCCTTGGCGTCGATGCGCTCGGTCAAATTCGCATCGCCGGTGAAGAACAAGAACATGACATCGGTCAGCGTCTTCTTGCCGACGATAAAGCGCTGCGCGTGGATGATCGAAGGGTTGCCCGCGTCGTCGCTTTGCCGAAGCCACAAGCCGGTGCTCGACAGCGAGAAATTCTGGTCGCCGCCGCGCAGCACGCGATTCTCCAAATTCTCGTAACTTGCCTGCGTTACCGAGGCGATCGGATTGAACAGCATCACGGCAACGATGCCGATGAGAAAGGCGCCGGAGAGGGGCGGCGTCAGAAACTGCCAGACCGAGATGCCAGATGCCCGCGCCACCACCAGCTCATGGCTGCGCGTCATGCGCCAGAACGCCATCATCGTGCCGAACAGGATGGCGAAGGGTAAAATCTGCTGTGCCATATAGGGCTGCTTCAGCGCCGCGAGTTCCAGCAGCACGCCCAATGTCGCCTCGGGCCGGTTGCCGGAACGGCGGATCAATTCGACGTAATCGAGCAAAAAGATGATCGACACCATGGCCAGGAAAACGCCGCTGCACCAGATGAAAAACTGGCGGGCGATATAACGGAAAAGCGTCATCCAGGGCGACATGGCGGTTCCTACCGGGCGGGCTTGGCGGATGTGCGCCAGCGCGCGTCTTTGCCGCCGCGCCACAGCAGCCACCACACGGCGAGCAATGGCGACAGCACATTGGCATAGAGCAACGGGATGGCGAGATCGGAGCGTCCGGCGAGATTCTTGAACCCGACGTCGACGATCTCGAGCGCCAATGCCAGCGCGATGGCCAGAAGAATCCGCCGGGACTGTCCACGCCGGTTGAAATCGCCCGGCAGCAGGCAAAGCACCGGCAATGCCGCCATCGCCAGGGCCGCCAGCGGGCCCGCCAGCCGCATGTTCAACTCGACGATCAGCGAAGGATTGCGCACGCCGTTTTTACGCCGCAACAGCTCATTGACATAAAGCTCGCCTGGCTGGCGGTCGCGTGTTTCCACGTCTTTGAGGCCGGAAAGATCGAGGGTGTAATTCTCGAAGCTGAGAGTCGACAGTTTACCGGTTTCACGCTCGTAGAGCTGGCGGATGCCCTTGTCGAGCACGATGTGCGGGCCTTCGGCCGTATCGACGATGGCGCCGCGCTCGGCGAAGATGGTGACTGGCTTGTTCCGGTCGTTCGAATCCTGGATCAGCAGGCTGGTCAGATCGCCGTTGGTGTCGCGGCCCTTGATGTAGATCATCAGCGTGTCCGACAGCGTGTTGAACACGCCTTCCTGGATCAGCACCGAGGCGTATTTGTTGCGGATCTGGAATTCCAGATCCTTGAAGGCGCGATTGGCGGTCGGCAGGAAATAGAACGACAGCGCATAGAGCGTCACCGTCCCCGCCAATCCCACCAGCAGGGCCGGCTTGGCCAGCGCCCATTGGCTCATTCCCGAGGCGCGCATCACCACCAACTCGCTCTCGGAGATCAGCTTGCAATAGACGAACAACACCGCGGTGAAGACCGCGATCGGCAGCACCACGTCGATGAAACGCGGCAGGATCAGGACGGCGAGATAGAGGAAAAGACTGACCGACAGGCCGCGATTGACGATCAGGTCGATCAATCGCAGGGATTGCAGCAGCCAGACCGCGGCGCTGAACACCACCGCGACGGAGAGCGCGACCATCAGCGATTGGCGGAGAACATAACGTGTCAACCGGTCCATGACCGTGGATTATAGGTGGCGGGCGACGGCCCAGCCTAGGGCTAAGAAGCCCCAAGGGGAGGTGATTCGAGGCCCGCCCGGCGGCTTGGCCAAGCGACTTGCCGGGCCATGCCCCGGCGTGGAAATCTCCGCCGTTTCGAGAAGGAAAATCGGATGCCGACCCAGGACGGGATCGATCTGGCGGATTTGCCGTTCCGGGCCTTCCTCCCGCTGTTTTTGGCGCTGTTGGCGCTGGTGTGCGCGCCGCTGGCGCTGACCGCGCTGCCGCCGCTGCTCGATTATCCCAATCATCTGGCGCGCATGTATCTGCTCGCCCATCTCGATCACGCGCCGGTGCTCCAGCAATTCTACCAGCTGGCCTGGCGGCCGTTGCCCGATCTGGCGATGGACGCGCTGGTGCCGCCGCTCTTGCACGTCATGCCGCTCGAATGGGCGGGGAAGCTTTTCCTGGTTGCAACCTATGCCCTCCTGACCTCGGGCGTGGCGGTGCTTCACCGCGTCCTGTTCGGCCGCTGGTCGGCTTGGCCGTGTCTCGCTTTCCTGCTGGTCTACAACCGGCTGCTGTTCTGGGGATTTCTCAATTTCCTGTTCGGTCTGGGCTTGGCCTTGTGGGCTTTCGCCGCCTGGGCCGCGTGGCGCGAGCGCGGTTTGGCTTGGCGGTTGGGCTGCGGCCTGGTTTTGGCGTTGGCGGTTTATTTCGCGCATCTCATGGCCTTCGGCGTCTATGGCGCGATGGTGCTGAGTTACGAAGCGGCTGGCTCGCGGCGCGAGCGAGCGTCCCGGCTCGATGCTGCGCGCGCGCTGCTCGTCGCCTTCTTGCCGCTGCTGCCGCCGCTCGCGCTGTTCGCGATGATCTTCATCCCGCTGCACGGTTCGGCCGGAATGGCGGCGCTCGGAATCCATTTCGCGAATCCTGTGCGCAAGCTCGATCTGCTGTTCAACGTGTTCGACGCCTATAGCCGTCCGGCCGACATCGCCTGCTTCGCGGTCGCGGTTCTCGGCATGGGCCTGGCCTATTGGCGGCGCTGGGTACGGCTCGCCCCCGGCATCGCGGCGGTGCTGGCCGTGTTGGCGCTGATCTATCTGCTCATGCCGAGCACGCTGTTCGGCGCCACCAGCGCCGACCACCGCCTGCCGCTGGCGATGGCCTTGCTGCTGATCGGCGGCAGCACCTGGCAGGCGCCGTCGCGCTCCTTGCAACGCGTGTTCTTCGGCGTGGGATTGGCGATGCTGGTGCTGCGGCTCGGCATGGTCGCATTGAGCTGGCAAGCCAGCGGCCGCGTCTATGCCGATATCCTGCCCGGCCTCGATCTTTTGCCCGACGGCAGCTGTCTGGCCGTGGCCTATCCCGGCGAGGACATCCATGCCGAGGCGACGCCGCTGGTCCATCTGCCGGTGCTGGCGATCGCCCGGCGCGAGGCCTTCGTGCCTTCGCTCTTCACCTATGCCTCGCAGCAACCGGTGGCGTTTTCGCCGGACTATCGCCAAATGGCGAACCACCTTTCGGCCGACCTGCTGTGGTCGCATTTCGTCGTCGGCGACAGGCCGCTCGAAGGGCCTGCTGCGCAAGCGCTCGCCAAGTGCGATGACATCGCCTTTTCCGGCCGGCGGCCGTTCGAGCTGTCCGTCAAGGCCGGGCTCGAGCCGGTTTTCGTCTCGCCGCGTTTCCAAATCTACCGGCTGGTTCCCGGGGCCGCGAAGCCGTGATCGCGCTGCTCATCCCATCCGCTTTCGACCTGGCCGGCTGGGCCTGCGTGGCTTTCGCCGCGCTCGTCTTCATGGGATTGGGACGGCTGGTTTCGGCGGGCCGATCCTCGCCCGAAATCGCGCTGGTCGCGGGCTGGGGCGCGGCGGCGCTGGTGCTGACGCTGTGGGGCGTGGCGACGCCGCTGTCGTTGCGCGTTCCGGGCTGGATCCTGGCGGCGCTGGGACTGGCCGGATTGATCGCGCCGCGATCGCGCCTGGCCTGGAGCGAATGGCGCGGTATCGGGCGCATCCTCCTGCTCGCCTTGCCGCTCCTGGCGGTGATGGCGAGCGCGCGGCCGAGCCAGCCCGACACCTTCCTCAACCTTCTGCCCAACGCCGCCTATCTCGTTGATCACGGATTTTTCCCGGCGGATGGGCGTCCCGACGCGCATTCCTTCCTGCCCGCCGCGCCCTATAACCAGCAATTGGCGGCCTTCGTCGCATCGCTGGTGGCGCCCGGCTTTCCCGCCAATGCCTTGATCGGTTTCAACCTGGCGCTGCAACTGGCCGCGGGGCTGCTGCTGGCGCGGCTGGTGGCGAAGAGCGAGGACGATCCCGGCGCGGTTCCATCCTGGGGATCCTCGGCGCTGGGCGTGCTGCTCGCGACCGCGTTCAATCCCGGCTTCGCGCCGCGCATCGACCTGTCGGGCTATGGCGAGCCTTCGGTCGCGGTGGCGCTGGCCTGCGCCGGCTTTCTCGCCGCCCGCCGCGCCGGAACGAAAGAAACCGGCCTGCTGGCGCTGGTCCTCGCCGCCTTGGTCAGCATCAAGCCGGACAGTGTCGCGCTGACGCTGAGCGTCGCCGCGATGGCGGCGCTGTTGCCGCCCGTTGCCGGCGAGACCCGCCGCTTGGCGCTGGCGCGCTGCGCGCTCGCCGTTTTGCCGGCGCTGGTCCTCTATCTCGCCTGGCACTGGTACGTGCCGAGCCATTTCGCCTCGCCGGATGTCGAGCTCACCACCCTGCCGCTGACGCGCTGGCAGTTCGGCAGCCTGCCGGCCGTTCTGCGCAGCATGCTGGGAACGGTGGCGGAAAAAGTGCCGTTTTTCGCCCTGCTCTTCGCCGTGATCGCGGCTTTCCTCGTCCGCCGCCGTCGCGGTGCGGTTGCCGGGGATGTTGCGCCCGAAATGCGCGCGGCGGCGATCCTGAGCGGGGTGGCGGTGCTTTACACCGGCGCGCTGCTGCTCGCCTATGTCGCGCATTTCACCGGCGAGATGGCGGCCGATGCCCATTCCTATTTCCGTTACAACACCCATCTGTCGCTACTGCTGATGGTCGCGGCGGTCTGGCTGGCGCGCGATTGGGTGCGCGTGCGGGTACGTGCCTTGTCCGAGCGCCGGCGCCGGCTGCTGCCGGCGGCGATGATCGTCATCCTGCTCGCCTGCCCGCTGGCGTTCCTGAACTTCCTGCGCTTCGATCTCGAAGTGCCGCAGCAACGCGCCTGGTTGCTGGCCGGGGCAATCGCGTCGCGCGTCGCCGACGGCGACCGTCTGCTGCTGATCCTGCCGGGCGACAATGGCAGCCTCGCCACCATGATCGAAGGCGCCTTGCGGCTGACGCCGCCGCGCCGCAACCACCTCCAGATCGGCGCCAGCCGGGACTTCGCGCCCGGAACGCTCGGCCAAATCGCCGGGCAGGGGTATCAGTGGGCGTTGTTGTCCTGCGCGCCCGCGGGCGTGGAGGGCGTGCCGGCGGGGCAGGCAGCGTTGTTCCAACGCGATCCGGCGGGCTGGCATGTGGCGGCGCTGTTGGCGTACCCGCCGGCGTCCCGCGGCCGCTGGTCCCGGGTGGTGGCCGATGCGCCGCTTTGCCTTGGCGGTTGACAGCGGCAGTCTGTCGCCGCATATCCACCGGGTTCGAGTTCATCGGGTCCAAGGATCGGTTTCATGAAAATCAGCTTCGCCGCGCCGCGCCTGCCCAAAAGCGGGACCATCGTCGTCTTCGCCGCCGAGGGCCGCAAGCTGTCGCCCACCGGCAAGGCGCTCGACAAGACCAGCGGCGGCGCGCTGACCCGCGCCATGGGATCCTCGCGCTTCACCGGCCGCGCGCTCGAGACGCTGGCGGTGCTGGCGCCGGCCAAGCTCGGCGGGGCGAGCGTGCTGCTGGTAGGATCCGGCAAGTCGGATGACGAGCCCGGATGCTGGCAGAATCGCGGCGGCACCATCCTCGCCCAGCTCAACGCCGCCGGCGAGAAAAGCGCGGCGGTGGCGGTCGACCAGCCGGGAAAATCGGAATCCCGCGTCGCCGCCGAGCTCGCCTTCGGCGCCCGGCTGAGGGCCTATCGCTTCGACAAGTACCGCACCAAGGAGAAGCCGGAGCAAAAACCCACACTCGACGAACTCGTCTTCCTGGTGACCGACCAGGCCGGCGCCAAGCGCGACTTCGCGCCGCTGGAAAAGGTCGCCGCGGGCGTGTGCTTCACCCGCGACATCGTCTCCGAGCCGGCTAACGTGATCTATCCCGAGAGCCTGGCGAAGCGCGCGCTCGGCTTGCGCGAGCTCGGCGTCGAGGTCGAGGTGCTCGATGAAAAGATGATGGCCGCGCTCGGCATGAACGCGCTTTTGGGCGTGGCGCAGGGCAGCGCCAAGCCGCCGCGCCTGCTGGTCATGCAGTGGAAGGGCAATCCCAACGCGCGCAACAAGGCGCCCATCGCCTTCGTCGGCAAGGGCGTCACCTTCGATACCGGCGGCATTTCGATCAAGCCGGCCGACCACATGTGGGACATGAAATGGGACATGGGCGGGGCCGGCGTGGTGATCGGGCTGATGATGGCGTTGGCCGGCCGCAAGGCCAAGGTCAACGTCGTCGGCATCGGCGGCCTGGTCGAGAACATGCCCGACGGCAACGCGCAGCGCCCGGGCGACATCGTCAAGTCGATGTCGGGACAGACCATCGAGGTGCTGAACACCGACGCCGAAGGCCGTTTGGTTTTGGCCGACGCGCTGTGGTACTGCCAGGACCGCTTCAAGCCGCGATTGATGGTCGATCTGGCCACGCTCACTGGCGCCATCATCATCGCGCTCGGCAAGGAGAATGCTGGTCTCTTCAGCAACAACGACAAGCTCGCCTCCCAGCTCGTCGCCGCCGGCCAGGCCACGGGCGAGAAGCTGTGGCGCCTGCCGCTGGGCGAGGCCTATGACAAGATGATGGACAGCGACACCGCCGACATCAAGAACATCAGCGGCAACCGCGAGGCCGGCAGCATCACCGCCGCCACCTTCATCGAGCGCTTCGTCAACAAGCTGCCCTGGGCGCATATCGACATCGCCGGCACCACCTGGTCCTCGAAGGACACGCCCATCGTGCCCAAGGGCGCGACCGCCTTCGGCCTGCGCCTGCTTGAGCGCTTCGTCGCCGACAATTACGAAGACTAGAGGCGGTGTCCGTTATGACGGAGATTGGATTTTATCATCTCCGCGCCTCGCCGCTCGACCGCGCCTTGCCGCAGCTTCTGGAAAAAGCCTATGCCGGCGGCCATCGCGTCGTGGTCCTGGCCGGATCGAGCGAGCGCGTCGATCACCTCAACAATCTGCTCTGGACCTATAACGACGAGGCTTTCCTGCCGCACGGATCGGCCAAGGACGGCAACCCGGCGCGGCAGCCGATCTGGCTCACCGTCGAGGACGAGAACCCCAACCAAGCATCCATGCTGGTGCTCATTGATGGCGCAAGCTCCACCCGGCTCGCCGACTACAAGCGGGTCTGCGACATGTTCGACGGCAACGATCCGGCGGCGGTCGAGGCGGCGCGTACGCGCTGGAAAGAGGCCAAGGAGGCGGGCCACGCGCTCACCTATTGGCAGCAGACCGAGAAGGGCTGGGAGAAGCGCGCATCCGGCGACGCCGGTTGAAGCCTCCCGCCGGGCCCGCTATAACCGCCGCGCTTCATCAACACATGGAAACGGATCGCGCATGGCCAAGGAACGCACTTTCTCGATCATCAAGCCGGACGCCACGCGCCGCAACCTGACCGACCAGATCAACGCGCGCTTCACCGCGCGGGGGTTGCGCATCGTCGCGCAGAAGAAGCTGCAACTCACCCGGAGCCAGGCGGAGGAATTCTACGCCGTGCACAAGGCGCGGCCGTTCTACAACAGCCTGGTCGCCTTCATGACCTCGGGGCCGGTGGTGGTGCAGGTGCTGGAAGGCGAGAACGCGGTCGCCTTGAACCGCGAGATCATGGGCGCGACCGACCCGGCCAAGGCCGCGCCGGGCACCATCCGCAAGGATTTCGCGGAATCGATCGAGGCCAATTCGGTGCACGGCTCGGATTCGGCCGAAACCGCCAAGACCGAAATCGCCTTTTTCTTCCCCGCGCTCTAGACCAGGAAATAGGCCATCAGCGCCAGCATCACGACGATGACGCCGACCACCCAGCGCAGCAGCCGGGCGAAGCCCAGCCAAGTCTGGTAATGGGGTTGCGCTTCTTGATCCACGACCATGATGGGTTCCCCGGGCACGTAGTCCAACCGAAACAGCTATAGCGCCGCCGCCAAACTCACGCAATAGAAGGGCAGCCACCACAGGTGATAATTGTGGTGCGCCGCCGGCCCGGCGAGGATGACGCCGAGTACGAGCATGGCGCCCAGGCCCGCGCGCGATGCCAGGCCGGGCGCGCGCCGCCAGATATAGACCGAGGTTCCCGCGAACAGCGTGCAGAAGACCGAGCGCGCGGCGAAGGCGGCGTCCGGGGCCGATGCCAGCCAGCTGGTGCTGTCGGGCGCGCGGATGGCGTTGAACAGCACGATGTTGTCGTAAAGCGCCGCGGGCGAGGCCAGCGCATAGGGCAAGATCGGCAGCAGTCCCAGCGCCGCGCCGATCGCATAACGCCGCCTCTCCGGCCAACCGGCGGGCAGGAGGCAGGGCAGGAACAGCACGCCCGGGAAGAGCTTGGCCGCAATCGACAATCCAACGCAAAATCCGGCCCAGCCCGGGCGGCGTTCCATCAACACGAATCCCAGCAGCAACGGCGCCACCGCCGCGAGGTCGGTCGAGCCCTTGACCAGCACCTGCTGCGCCGCCAGCGGGATGGAAAGATAGAGCAAGCAGGCCACCAGCCCGGCGCGCGGCGAGGCCGCATCGCTTCCCAGGCGCTGCATCAGCCCCAGCGTCGCCGCCAGCAGTAGCAGATTGGTCGCCAGCACGCCGCGCGCGCCAAAGACCATGCCGAGGGGCAGATAGACCGCCGGCATCAGCGGCAGATATTTATAGCCCTGGAATTCGGGCGCTGCGCCGAGCCCGGCGGCCTCGGTGTCGATCGGCATGGTGTAGGGGTTCCGGCCCTGGATCATCGCCTTGCCGGCATCGAGGGTGGTGGTCGCCATGTCGATGAGATGCGGATGGGAAAAACGCAGGCCGAAATAGACCAGCTGCGCCAGCAACAGGAACACGGCCAAGGCCGTCAGCGCGCGCGCGGGCTTTTCCGCCGTTGCCGGAATCGGCTTTGCTTCGCGCAGGGCGAGATAGAGCGCGCCGAACAGCAGCGCCAGCAGCACCGGCGCCTTCAAAATGCCCGCGTCCCAATTGAGGTTCTGCACCAGGAACACGGCGCCCCAGAACAGCGCCGCGGCAAAAATTTGCCAGCCAGTCGTCCGGGGCATCAGGCCGCCGGATCGAGCCGGAGCGGCCCGGGCTTGCCGTCGATCTCGACCCGGTTGCCGGCGAGTCGCACGCGGCGCTCGGCGATCAGCCGCAAGGCCAAGGGATAGGCCTGGTGCTCGGCTTCCAGCACGCGGGCGGCAAGCTTGGCCTCGTCGTCGCCCGGCAGCACCGGCACAACCGCCTGGACGATGAGCGGCCCGGCATCCACGTCGGCGATCACGAAATGCACCGAACAGCCGGCAACGCGCTTATGGGCCTCGAGCGCGCGGCGATGGGTGTCGAGGCCGGGGAAATCGGGCAGCAGCGAGGGATGGATGTTGATCAGCTTGCCGCGCCAGGCATCGACGAAGTGGGATGTCAGCACGCGCATGAATCCGGCCAGGCAGACCAGTTCGATCCCGGCAGCGCGCAGGATCTTGTCGAGCGCCGTCTCGAATTCCTCGCGCGTCTTGAAATCGCGATGCGGCACCACCTTCGCCGGAATCCCGGCCTTGGCGGCGTGTTCGAGCCCGGCGGCATTGGCCTGGTTCGAGATCACCAGCGCGATCTCGGCTGGGAAACCGGGCGCGGCGCAGGAAGCGGCCAGCGCCTGCAAATTCGAGCCGCGGCCGGAGATCAGCACGGCGGTCTTCAGCCGGGCCACGCGCGCTCCGTGTTGAGGATCGTAATCCCGGGCGCGCCCTTGGCCCGCTTGACGATGCGGCCGATGCGGAACACGCGCTCGCCCGATTTCTTGAGCGCGGCTTCGACCTTCTTGACCGAGGCGGGCGCCACCACCGCGACCATGCCGATGCCGCAATTGAAGGTGCGCGCCAGTTCCTGCCGCGGAATGGAAGCGCCCTTTTGCAGCCAGGCGAACACCGGCGGAAGATGCCAGCGCGCAGCGTCCAGCTCGGCGGCGACGCCCGCTTGCAGCACGCGCGGCACGTTCTCGATCAGCCCGCCGCCGGTGATGTGCGCGAAGGCCCGGACTCCATTGGCTTTGCCCCCGCCCGCCTTGAGCGCGGCGAGGCAGGGCTTGACGTAAAGCCGGGTCGGGGTCAGCAGCGCCTCGCCGAGGTTCTGCTTGGGCGAAAACGGCGCGGCGGCCGAATAATCGAGCCCCGATTCCTCGACCACGCGGCGCACCAGCGAGAAACCGTTGGAATGGAGGCCCGACGAGGCCAGGCCGAGCACGATGTCGCCCGCCGCGACGCCGCTGCCGTCGATCACCTTACCGCGCTCGGTTGCGCCCACGGCGAAACCCGCCAGATCGTATTCGCCGCCGCCGTACATACCAGGCATTTCCGCGGTCTCGCCGCCGATCAGGGCGCAGCCGACTTCGCGGCAGGCGTCGGCGATGCCCTTGATGATGATGCGCGCCTGGTTGACTTCGAGTTTTCCGGTGGCGAAGTAATCGAGGAAGAACAGCGGCTGGGCGCCCAACACCACCAAGTCGTTGACGCACATGGCGACCAGGTCCTGGCCGATGGTCTCGTGCCGTCCGGTCGCGATCGCGATCTTGAGCTTGGTGCCGACGCCGTCGGTGGATGCTACCAGGATGGGGTCGCGGAAGCCCGCTTTCTTGAGATCGAACAGCGCGCCGAAACCGCCCAAGCCCGCCGCCGTGCCCTTGCGCGCGGTCGCCTTGGCATAGGGCTTGATCGCCTCGACGAGGGCGTCGCCGGCGTCGATGTCGACTCCGGCGTCGCGGTAGCTCTGGCTTTTCTGCTCCGTCACCGATGTTTTCTACGCCGCCCCGGCCCTGGCGGCAACTCCCGGCAATGGCCATGCAAGAATAGCGCTTGAGCGGTTGCGGCCTCCGCCTGATAGAGTCGGGCCATGCGCCCGCTCGCCCGGCCGGCCGCCATCGCGCTCGCCAGCTTCTGCGCCTTCATCAACCTCTACGCGCCGCAATCGCTGCTGCCGCTGGTGGCGCGCGAGTTCGGCGTCGGCGCGGTCGAATCGGCCCGTCTCATCAGCTCGACCACGCTGGCGGTGGCGCTGATCGCGCCCTTCACCGGCGCGGTGGCCGACATGCTCGGCCGCAAGCACGTCATCGTTTCGGCGATGTTCGCGCTGCTCGTGCCCACGGTCATGGTCGCGCTGGCGCCGACGCTCGGCCAGATGGTGTTCTGGCGCTTCGTCCAAGGCCTGCTGCTGCCGCCGGTCTTCGTCGTCACCGTGGCCTATATCGGCGACGAGCTGCCGCCCGCCCATGCCGCCGGCATGGCCGGGCTTTATACCGCATCGAGCTGCTTCGGCGGCTTCTTCGGCCGGTTCTTCGCCGGCGTTTTGGCCGGGCCCTTCGGCCTGCGCGGCGCGTTCCTGGGCCTGGCCCTGGTCACGCTGGCCGCGGCGATCGGCGTGCTCCTGCTGCTGCCGCGGGAACGGCGCTTCGTCCCCAGCCGCGACTTCCGCACGGCGATGCGCCACATGATCGGGCATGTCATCGACCCCGATCTCGCCGCCACTTTTGCCGTGGGCTTCGGCGTGTTGTTCAATTTCGTCGCCCTGTTCACCTACATAACTTTCTATTTGGCGGCGCCGCCCTTCGGGCTGTCGGCGGCGGCGCTGGGCACGATCTTCGTGGTCTATCTCTCCGGCGTCTTCACTACGCCCTTGACCGGGCGGCTGGTGCGGCGCTTCGGGCGGCGCAACTTCGTCCTCGCCGCCATGGCTTGCTGGGTGGCGGGGCTGGCGCTCACCCTGTCGGGCAGCCTCGCCGTCATCATCCTCGGCCTGGTCTTGGCCTCGGGCGCGGGGTTTTTCTGCCAGGCGACTTCGACCGGCTATGTCGCGGTTTCGGCCCAGCGCGCGCGCTCCTCGGCGGTCGGGCTCTATGTCACCGCCTATTATGTCGGCGGCAGTTTCGGCGCGCTTCTCCCGGGCTATGCCTGGAATTGGGCGGGCTGGCCGGGCGTGATCGCCGTCATCCTCGTCATGCTGGCCATCATCGCTGCCATGGTGTTGTTCTTCTGGCGCGAGACTGGCGGTTCGCCGCCGGCGCCTTCCGTGTCGGCGGGGTGAAGGACATGAAACTCCGTTTCCTGGGTTGGGCTTTCGCCGCGATAATTTTCGCGCATTCGGCTTTCGCTTCGCCCTTTTTTATTGAGGCCGCTTTCGCTTCCTCGTGGAGCGAGGCGCCGGCGCCTTCGCCCGGCCCGGCGCGGGCGATCGGCGGCCCGGGCAATGGCTGCATCGCCGGAGCGGTGGCGTTGCCGTTCGACGGCGTGGGTTATCAGGCGATCCATGTCAGCCGGCGGCGCTATTTCAGCCATCCCGAAACCGTGGCCTTCGTCAAAAGGCTGGGACGGCGCGCGGCGGAAGCGGGCCTGGCTCCGTTCTATGTCGGCGACCTGTCGCAGCCGCGCGGCGGCCCCATGCCCGAGATGCATGTGAGCCACCAGAACGGCGTCGACGTCGATATCTGGTTCAACCTCGATCCCAAGCCCGTTTTGCCGCCGGAAGCGCGCGAGACCGTCGATCTGCCCTCGATGATCCTGCCCGATGGGAGATCCATCGACCCCGCCCGCTTCGGCGCGCCCCAGGTGAAATTGCTGCGCCTGGCGGCGAGCGACAAGCGGGTCGACCGCATCTTGGTCCATCCCGCGATCAAGCGGGCCTTGTGCGCGGGCGTGGGCGGCGCGGGATCGGGCGACCGTTCCTGGCTGCGCCGCATCCGTCCCTGGTACGGGCATGACGAGCATTTCCATGTGCGGCTCGCTTGCCCGGCGGGCTCGCCGCTTTGCGTGCAACAAACGCCGGTGCCGGAAGGCGATGGTTGCGATCAGGCCATTTTCGATTGGTGGACCGCCGAACTCAGCCGGCCCAAGGAACCCCAGCCGCCGCGCGTTCCGCCGGAACCGCCCGAAGCCTGCCGCGCGCTCGAAGTGGTAAGATGACGGTCATGCCCGGTTCGGCCGGCGAGACACGCCAATGAGGGGGAAAGTCATGCGCAGGATTTTGATCGGCCGGGGGATTTTAATCGGCCTAGCCTTGGCGCTGGCCGCATTGCCGGCCTCGGCGCAAGCGCCGTCCCCGGAATGGGAGCGCTGCTCGGGCACGGGTTCGGGCGCGGCCATTCCCCCCGAGGCGCTGGTCGGCAATTGCACCCAGTTGATTCAAAGCGGGCGGCTTTCGACCGCGGAGCTGGCCAGCGCCTACTACTATCGCGCCAACGCCGAAGGGGGCCATCAATACGACCAGGCGATCGCCGATTATACCCAGGCGATCCAGCTCAAGCCCGATTTCGCCGTGGCGTTCTTCGAACGCGGCGCCAACTATGTCGGCAAGCGCCTCTTCGACCAGGCCATATCCGATTACACCCAGGCGATCAGGCTCAAGCCCGATTATGCCAGTGCCTATAACTATCGCGCCTGGGCCTATCACCGCAAAGGCGAGGACGCGAACGGCCTGCCCGACGCCGAGAAGGCCGTGGCGATGGCGCCCGACGATGCCGACAGCATCGAGACAAGGGGCGAGATTTACGAGCAGCTCGGCCGGCGCGACCAGGCGCTCGCCGATTACCGCCGGGCGCTGCAACTCGATCCGAACAATGGTTTTGCCAAGCAGGCGATGAGCCGCCTCGGCGTCGCGCCGTAGCCCATCGAGCGCCTTGTCAGCGGACTAACAAAGGACGCGCAAGCGCATAGGACTAAGCGTTGTCTTTCGAGGTTTGGCTCGATCTTGGCTTTGCTCGATTCAACCGGTCGCTAATTGCACAGGGTCTTCCATTCGTACTGATGTGTGTAGGGGTTATAAACCTGCGCTTGGTGGCAATCTGTTGTGCCTATCGGCGGAATACCCAAGGGCTGAATTGGCTCTATAGATGGCGGAACGATTGGACAAATGTTAGCCGGGCAGATTGGCTCAATATCGAGTGTGCTTGAGCATATTGCCTGAACATCGCCGTTCACGCATCGGCAGACACAGTTGGCATAAGTGGGCGATGAAAATACCGCCAGCCCTACGAGGACAAACGCGGGAATTGATAGCAACCCCTTCATGGTTTCCTCCCAGTTTAGGCGAGAATCAGCGGTCCTTTTTGTCGGGCTACTCCCGCTTCGATCATCTCGGGCATGATTTCGATTTTATTTTCTTCTTGGTTTTCCAATTACCACTCCAACGTATGAAAGACCATGACCACTGGCAGAATCATTGAGAATGTCTAGTTTTAATATCCTCCATTGATAGGCCGGTATGATGCATTCTCGCTGCGCTTGATCTATGCCCTTGGCAATCAACTCGCCCGACGAAAGGTTTGAGACTAGCTCTCTTTGAAGTGAGTCCTCTCTTAAGTTCACCCTGATTTGGGCTTGGGTAATTTCGTCTTGTTTGGTTCGCACTGCGTCACGTGCAGCCAAAATCTCAGGCGCTTCAAGCTCTGTTACAGGAGACGACGGCCCGCGCCGCCCATGATTCTTTAGCGCATCGGCAAGCTCTTGCCGAAGTCCGTCGTACTCTTTGACCAGTTTCTCCAATTCGGCCTTAGCTTCTTTCAAAGAGTTTACGCTGTAACTGTCTCCCCAATCAGTTCGCGCTCCATAGGCGATTTGCCACTCTGGAACCGACCACGATTTAATTCTTAGCATTGAGGCATCAATTAACGACCCAATGGCTGCCGGAGATAGATGATCTCTAAGATTGCGAAGCCACGGCGCACCAAACCAAGCGGCTGCCAATAGACTAAGGGCTACCCCCGGGAAGCTGAGATAGTGCGGCATCCCCGGCCACGCTAATTGGATAAAGCCGAGAAAGAAGGCCAGCGCCAGAGAAATCCCAGCGATTCGCGCTTGAGTGTCCATTGGTCTAACTGTGACTCCAGTCGGCCCCGCTGCGCTATGGCAGCGGGATATAGCCCTTAGGGCACTTTTCTCATGCCTATAACTGCCAAGATAACGGCAGTTATATACATGACAAAAGCATGTATATATACTGTATCCGCGCCCCTGCTATCCTTTGGGGCCGCAGCGGCTGGTGGAGATAGCAATGCTAGATCGTGGGATTGGAATTTTAGGAATCGCGCTCGCGCTGATCTTTGGCGTTTGGAGCCTTGCGCCAGAGGGGTGGCCTAAGATGCCAGTGTGGGCCATTCAAAGTGGATTGGCGGTAGGCCTCTTACTCATTGGCCTCGCCGCCGGTCTAATCATTGCCGACAAGCGTAATCCCCAAGGACAACTATTCGCGGATACAGCAGAACTTCAACTGCACATATACGGAGATGAGCGAACGCCGAACAGGCTTTCCTTTTCTAACATTTGGCGCTGGTATTTTATGCAAACAGCGTTTGTTTCAATGAATGAAAAGGGCGTTGAAGTAGGAAGGAAAACCGTCCAAACACTTTTTATTACCTTTGATACCCCTGTAAAAATTGGAACATTAGAGGTGTCGTCGCCAGATGCGCGATTGCCTATTAATGAAGTGAAAGACTTCAACCCCCGCTCTGCGGTAATCGTTTTTAGCGAAAATGTGCCGCCCTGCACTCTCATAATCAAGGTGCATCAGTAAAATGTCCACGCCCCCAGATACTCTCTATAAAATCGAAATCACGCCTGAGATGATCGAGGCGGGGATTGTGATGGCGTCAGAATGGCTAGAAGAAAATCGCGGGGCGATTGAGGAAGGTGGCGACGGAAACTTACGCGCGCTTATCCAGATGCTTCTTGACCCTAAAGTTGGTCTACTGCGTTCATAGCTTCGATATGTGGAGCGAGCCGCTTCCTCATGTCGTTCCAGCGCTTTACAAGTTCATGAGTCTCGGTCAAAGCCTTTTCCATAAGAACCGGCGTAAGGCGTCCCATACGACCCCTTAGGCCGCCCTTTCGCGCAACCCACTTCACAAACCAATTCTCTTCTTTATCAAGAAGAACCGTGACGGGCTGCCCATGCGCTAGAAAATTACGGTGCTCATTAGAAGCTGTCGATGTATCGCTGACGAGCGTGTCTACATCGCCAACGATGTTGCCTTTTTTGAAAAAGCCCCTGGCTTCAATATGAACGGCGGATTGGAAGATTTCGATCTTTGCCTTCGTGCCAAGATTGGCAGTGATTGACCCCGTCAACGCAGGATCGAGCCGATAAATGTCCCCAATCGCCATGTCGATCTCCCGTTCCAGCACTCCCCAAGCAATGACAAAACGCCCAATTCCCGCCTCTGTCTTGGGGTTTTCTGGCGGCCATTTCGGATCAAAGATTTTTCGTTCGTCCATTATGATATAATTTCCCCATGAGCGAATCCTTAGACGAAGCAAAACGCATCATGGGCCGGCTGGCCCAGATGCCCCATAAGCCGCATGTGCCGTTAAAGGGTAAGCCGAAAGCTAGTCGCCGGTCGAATCCAACAAAAAGAGGATCGCGGCGACCTTTGAAGGGCGGCGCTTCGTCCTAGAGGCTTGCGCGCTCTTCATTAGTCCGCCGATAAGTTAGGCGCTTTCCGCTAATGCCTTTGACAAGGCGCTGTGTGCGCTCTGCATCGCTCACGCCAAGGGCCGAGCGATTGTTGAATCTAAAATCAAACTCGGCCAGATAGCGCATAAGGTGCTGCTGGCTGATATGGTGATAGGTTCCGTAAACGCCGCGCTTCATGATCGAGAAGAAATTTTCGACGGTGTTTGTATGAGTGAAACCGCCACGCTTCACATACTGGCCAGCGGTATGCTCGACCGTATCATGACCGACAAATTTCTTGCCGATTGATTTATAGGCCGCTAATTCGTCCGTCATGAGATAGGTGCGGCTATCAATGTTCTTATGCAGCACTTTTCCGAGTGTGGTTGAACCCACATCGGCAACATGGCTCGAACGCACTTGGCCGCCACGCTCGACCAGCGAAACCACCGTGGGCCTTTCGTGCATCCAGCGGCCACGCAAGCGCTTGTTCGCGTGTTTGTTCTTATCCTTTCCGCCCATATAGGTTTCGTCGGCTTCAACCACCTTGTTCTGTCCGCCAATCGGGCCAGCGTTATCAACGCGCATGGCTTCGCGCAAACGGTGCGCCATAAACCACGCCGTTTTGTAAGTCACGCCGAGCGAGCGATGGAGCTGATGGGCCGAGACGCCCTTCTTGCTCGATCCCATAAGGTGCGAAGCCAGCCACCACTTTGACAGAGGGATTTTAGAACGCTCGAAAGCGGTGCCGACTGTGACCGTGAATGTGCCCTTGCATTCGTTGCAGTAGTAGAGGCCGGGGCGGTGCTTCTTGCCCTCGACCCTGGCGATGCGCTCCACCGATCCACAATGCGGGCACACAGGGCCGTTAGGCCAAATGACCGCTTCTAGCGCGGCCCTGGCGGCTTCTTCGTTCTGAAAGATCGGGTTCTGTAGGTCGGCCATAGCAAATCTCCCTCTATGGCCTTGAATCTAAGCCCTGGTGTCGCTTTTGTCAAGTATATAATTACCAAGATAACTACCGCCCAGCCCCTGCATCGTCGGAAATATTGACAGGCCGTAACGAAGTAATTACGGCCTGATTTAATATTTCTCTCAGTATTTAACGTTCAATTACATGGATAAATCCAGTTTTTACATAGAGAAATTAACTAAATATTTGTGATCTCGGCGCTTAACCGATATGAATTTCTTAAGAGATCATCCGCAAAATTCCGCGGTTGGTGAGGAGGTCGAGATGAAATTCGCCCGCGCCGGACTTTGGGGTCTTGCCCTGAGCGCGCTCGTAGCATTGCCGGCCATGGCGCAGACCTACGGCTCGCCGGGCACCGGCCCGGACGGCCTCTACATCCGGGGCGAAGGCGGTTGGTCGCACATGAACGACATGACCGGCTACACCACCGGCGGCTCGAGCTATACCTCCAAGCAGGGCGAGGGCTATCTGCTCGGCGGCGCGGTGGGCTGGAAGTTCGACCAGCTGCGGGTCGAGCTGGGCCTGGATTTCAGCAATTCCGGCATCAAGTCGATCGATCTCAAAAACGTCAACAGCACGCAGGTCAGCGGCGAGGTGCACAACACCGCCGGCATGGTCAACTTCATCTGGGACATGCGCACCGGCACCTTCATCGTGCCCTATATCGGCCTCGGCGTCGGCGCCTCCGACGTCAAGCTCAACAATGTCGTCTTGAACGGCCCGCTGGTGAGCAATTCCTCGGCTGTGGTCTTCGCCTATCAGCCCATGGTGGGCGTCAATTTCCAACTCACCGACCAGCTCGCCTTGGGATTGCAATACCGCTATTTCGCCACCGTCGACCCGTCCTTCAGCTACGCGCCGGGCGGCAAGCTCGGCCTGAAGAACGAAAGCCACAACGTGCTGGCGGGCCTGACCTGGTATTTCAACGTGCCGACCCCGCCGCCGCCCGCGCCGGCGCCGG
>Ga0187818_10000174_pt1 | contig 20436 bp, 13 predicted proteins | sample NC_wetland_sal_i_14_FD_130581 | JGI IMG/M metagenome (GOLD analysis project Ga0187818, IMG submission 130581) | Wetland sediment microbial communities from Neuse River Estuary, North Carolina, USA - SO4_3 | ecosystem: Environmental > Aquatic > Freshwater > Wetlands > Sediment | place: USA... | reverse complement strand
CGGCGGCCCCAAAGAGGCTGTCCAGCACCTCGACCCCATTTTCAAAACGCTGGCCACTGGCCGCGGCGATATCCCCCGCACTCCCGGCCGCGAAAAACTCGCCGGCGCCGCCGGCACTGCCGCGAGTACCGCCGAAGAAGGCTACATCCACTGCGGCCCCTCCGGCTCCGGCCATTTCGTCAAAATGGTCCACAACGGCATCGAATACGGCATCATGCAGGCCTACGCCGAAGGCTTCGACATTTTCAAGAATGCCACCAGCAAAGAGCTGCCGGCGGACATTCGCTACGATCTCAATCTGCCCGACATCGCCGAAGTCTGGCGCCGCGGCAGCGTGATCAGTTCGTGGCTGCTCGACCTGACCGCAATGGCGCTGGTCGAAAATCCCACGCTTTCCGAGTACAGCGGCTTCGTGCAGGATTCCGGCGAAGGCCGCTGGACCATTCAAGCCGCGATCGAAGAAGCCGTGCCTGCCGAAGTGCTAACGGCCGCGTTGTACATGCGTTTCCGCTCGCGCCAGGAACACACGTTTGCCGAAAAAATGCTTTCGGCGATGCGACAAAAGTTCGGCGGGCACGTCGAGCCCAAATCGCCGGCCAAGACGTAAGAATCTAAGGTTAGTAGAACCGCTCCCCTGCATGGAGCAAAGAGCTTCCCGCAAGAGATAAAGATGTGGGGTTTTAATCTAGAAGCTAGAAGCCAGTAGCTAGTAACTAGCAGCTATACAGAGGAACCGATGGCCCAACTAGAAGTCGTGCCCACACCGCCCAGACCCCGCGTCGGCCGCGTCGCCGATCCCTGCGTCATGGTCATCTTCGGCTTTTCCGGCGATCTCACCCGCCGCAAGCTGATTCCTGCACTCTACAACCTCGCCAGCCAAGGTTTGCTCGCGCGCGAGTTTGCCATCGTCGGACTCGGTCGCACTCCCATGAGCGACGACGCCGCCCGACAAAAAATGACCGAAGACTTCAAACGGTTCGCCAGCGGCCCCATTGACGCTGCTCTCTGGGACTGGTTTGTCCGCCGCATCTACTACTCCAGCAGAGATTTCGACAATCCCGCCACCTACACGCAACTGAAAGATACCGTCGCCAAGGCCGACCAGGATCACGGCACGAAGGGAAATTTCTTCTTCTATCTCGCCACCGCCCCCAACTTTTTCGGCGACATCGTCGAGCGCCTCTCCGGAGTCGGCCTGATCAACGAAGAGAACGGCCATTGGCGCCGCGTCATCGTCGAAAAACCCTTCGGACACGACCTCGAAACCGCCAAGGCGCTCAACCAGAAGCTCCTGAAAGTAGCCGCCGAGCACCAGATCTACCGCATTGACCATTACCTCGGCAAAGAAACTGTGCAGAACATTTTGGCCCTGCGCTTCGCCAACGGCATCTTCGAGCCCATCTGGAACCGCCGCTACATCGATCACGTCCAGCTTTCAGTGGTGGAAACCGTAGGCGTCGAAAAACGTGGCGGCTACTACGACAACGCCGGCGCTCTGCGCGACATGGTTCCCAACCACATCATGCAGCTCATTACCCTCACCGCCATGGAGCCGCCCATTTCCTTCGAAGCCAATGCCGTGCGCGACGAGCAAGCCAAGATCCTGCACGCCATCCAGCCCTTCAGCGCAGAGGACGTGCTCAGCAAAACCGTTCGCGGCCAATATGGGGAAGGGATCGTCGATGGCGAACGCGTCCCCGCCTACCGCGCCGAAGACGGAGTTCCGCCTGACTCCCGCACCGAGACCTTCGTCGCCATGCGCCTCCTGATCGACAACTGGCGCTGGGCCGGAGTTCCCTTCTACCTGCGCACCGGTAAGCGCCTCCCGGGCCGCAACACGCACGTCGTCATTCAGTTCCGCCGCGCACCCTTCATGCTCTTCCGCGACACTCCGGTTGAAAACATGATGCCCAATCAGCTCGTCCTCCACATTCAGCCCGAAGAAGGCATCTCGCTGCGCTTCGCCGCTAAAACTCCAGGCCCTGCCATGCAGCTTGGCGAAGTGAACATGGATTTCGCCTACGCCGACTATTTCGGCCAGAATCCCTCAACCGGCTACGAGCGTTTGCTGCACGACTGCATGATCGGCGACGCCACTCTGTTCCAGCGCGCCGACATGGTTGAAGCCGGCTGGAGCATAGTCAACCCTGTGCTCGACGTCTGGAAGGCCCTGCCCCCGCGCAATTTTCCCAACTACGCCGCCGGCGCTTGGGGCCCAAAAGAATCTGAAGACTTAGTGGAACGCGACGGCCGCCGCTGGAGAAACTTCGAGAAGTGATTTTGTAACTTCGTAATCGGGTAATTTTGTAATCGGGTCATTTCGTAATTCGGTCATTTCGTACATTGGCATTCACTCGATATTGTCGTCTCGCTATTGCCATAGCATGCGGTCATTTTCGTATTGTCATTCCGAGCGTAGCGAGGAATCTGTTTTCGGGAGGAGTCACTACCCCGTGGTTCCGCATTTAGCCGGACCATAGTCGCGCCACCGTTTGCGGCCGCACTCGCAGCATTTGAAATTACACAATTACCCGCTTACAAAATTACAAAATGCCTTCCACTCGCACCATCCAAATCGCTCCGACGCCGGCCGATCTCTTCCAAGCGGCCGCCGAAGAATTCATCCGCATCGGCAACGAAGCCATTGCCACCCGCAACGGCTTCACCGTAGCTCTCTCCGGAGGCTCCACTCCCAAGAGCCTCTATTCCCTGCTCGCCGCCAAGCATGCCACCTTCGACTGGCCGCACACCTACCTCTTTTTCGGCGACGAGCGCCACGTCCCTCCCGACCATTCCGACAGCAATTACCGTATGGTGAACGAGTCGCTACTGAGTAAAATCCAAATCCCCGCAGAAAATCTCTTCCGAGTCAAAGCCGAGAACCCCGACGCCGCTGCTGCAGCCGCACAATATGACGCCCAGCTCCGGACCTTCTTCCGACTAAAGCCAGAAGAACTCCCGCGCTTCGATTTAATCCTCCTGGGCATAGGCCCCGACGGCCACACCGCGTCCCTCTTCCCGGACTCCGAAGGCCTGAAAGAACAATCCCGCCTGGTAATCGCCAACTGGGTAGATAAATTCAAAACCTATCGCATCAGCTTCACCTTCCCAGTCCTGAATAACGCTGCCGAAGTCATGTTTCTGGCCAGCGGCCCCGACAAAGCCGGCATGGTCCGCCAGGTCCTCGAAGGCAAGAGCTCCCCGCCCTATCCCGCACAACAAGTGCAGCCGGAAAACGGAAAACTGCTCTGGATGCTCGACCAAGCCGCGGCGAAACACCTCCCCAGTGGAGCCCGTTAATCCTTAGCCGGCAGCGTGCCCGTGCTTTAGATCCCAGCCCCGGAGGGGCGCAATATGTTAGCCCAGAGCCTGCCCTGAGCTTGTCGAAGGGACGTAAGTCCTGGGTAAGTGGGAAATCGGACGACCCAGTCCCGGAGGGACGGCACAGATTCTCACGCACACCTTTCAGGGCCGCGTAAGTCGCGTCGAAGCAGCATGGGCCTTAGCCCCCGCGGGGCCTGGCTCCATGCCCGCAACATAAAACCAGCTCTACGCTCCGCTGGCAGCCCGTGCTGCAAGTAGGACTAGAGACTGAACGTGGATCGCACAACAGAAAGGAACGGCGGGCCGACTGCCCGTCCCGGACAGACTCAGGCGGCAAACCCGCGCCAATCCGCAATTTCCCGCAGCCCTTCGCCGCGCGCGTGTTCAAACAGCCGCACTTTGTGCCGGGTGTGCTCGAATTCGTGAATGTCCGCCCAGACTTCCGCGTCCAGCGCCCTGTCATGGGTCGCAGCCTCGCCGCACGTGGCGCATCGCGTGTAGAAGGTAATGCCCGGTCTCGCGGTCGTCGGCACATCTTGCAGTTCGACGAACACGCACCGCACTTCTTCAATCTCGTCGTCCGGCCCCAGAATGTGCTCATAGCGCAACAAATATCCAAACCCCATCTTGCGCGCTTCGATTTCTGCTTCCTCGCGGGTGTGAAATGGTCCGTATTCTGCGCGAAGTTGTTCGGTCGAATCGCAGGCCATCCAAAAGACGTCTTTGTATGCCATGCCTACCTTCAGTCTCGGGCCTGGAAGAGAATGCCCTGAACGAACTCAATCTTCGAATCGGCTTTGGCCTACCAATTTCTGGACTGGCGCGACAAGTCGAGCGAGTCCGCTATCATCAGAGCAATTTGATTACCGGGAGTGCAAAAACGCGCACATATTTCCAGACCCCTCCAGCCCATTCCAGGGGCCGCGATACTCTCCTGAAAACATGCAACTTGGCACGCGCCACGCGGGACCCAGCCAGCAAACCAAAGCTCCCAAGCGAAAGTCCAGCTCACCAGGAACCCGCCCGGTGTGAAATCCCTTGCTCGTCCCCGAACCGAGTCGTACCGAACAATTTCACACCGCCCCAGTCTGGAGGCCAGGCAATAGCTTGAGCGGTTCGACCGCTGTTTGTAGGTCAGGGTTCTGAGCCGGTGCCTTCGCCGCCGACCGCGGCCAGTTCCCCGGGGCCACCTTATGCGCTTACTTGTTCCAGATGTTTAATCAGGGCTGCACCACCTGCCTCACCTTTCCCGAGCTCGCTTTGTGGAAAGCATCGCCGGGATAGCTGGCCTTGATCGTGTACTTGCCCGCCGTGGCGAAAGATGTCGTCAAGCTCGCGGCCCCCTTCGTCGTCGTGCCCGTTCCAAGCTTGGTCGCGCCGTTGTAAAAGGTCACGAGCTCCCCGTCGGCGATTGGCCGAGTCGAAGTAATCGTGGCCGTGAAGGTCACCGATTGGTTGACCTGAGATGGGTTGGGCGAAGATGTCACCTGGGTCGTGCTTGGGAGCTGCGTAAGGTTCAGCAATACGCCCACCGAATTGGTGCCAAGGTTGGCCACGACGAGGTCAGGTCTGCCGTCGCCGTTCAGGTCCCCGACCGCGACCGAATCGGCAGCGCTTCCGCCCGATCTGTAAATTTGGTGCGTTTGGAAAGTGCCGTCGCCGTTGCCCAGCAGCACACTCGCGTCCGCGCCGCCAGCCACCACCAGATCTGGATGGCCATCGCCATTCACGTCCGTGATCGCCACGGAGGAGGGACGATAAACACCTGGGTTGTAACTGACTGGCGCTTGGAAGGTGCCGTCGCCGTTGCCCAGCAGCACGCTTATCCCTGGAGCGACATTGTTGGTCGTGACCAGATCCAGAATTCCGTCACCCCTCAGGTCCCCGACCGCGATCGAATTTGGGACGTAGTTTCCACCCAAGCTGTAAGTCACAGCCGCTTGGAAAGTGCCGTCGCCGTTACCCAGCAGCACGCCCACTGAACTGGTAATATCGTTACCCACGACCAAATCCGGATGGCCGTCGCCATTCACGTCCCCAATCGCGACCGACACGCCATCGTACCCGCCCGAGCTGTAGCTGACTGGGGCCTGAAATGTGCCGTCGCCATTGCCCAGCAGCACGCTTACGCCGCCAGTGCTGCAGCCGTTGCACTGATCAAAATTCGCCACCGCGATGTCGGGTGTGCCGTCGCCGTTCAGGTCTCCGACCGCCACCGCGGAAGCATATTGGCCGCCCGAGCTGTAACCGACCGGAGGTTGGAAGGTGCCGTCGCCGTTGCCCAGCAACACGCTCACAAGGCCGGTGCTGCCTTGGCCGCAGCCCTTGTTCGGGCACAAGTTGGCCACGACCAGATCCGGTTTGCCGTCGCCATTCACGTCAGCGATTGCAACAGAGTCGGCGTAGTAACCGCCGGAATTGTAAGTCACAGCCGCCCGGAAGGTGCCGTCGCCATTGCCCAGCAGCACGCTCACACTGCCGAGCGTGCAGTGGGGGTCGCCGCCGCAGCGGTTGACCACGGCCAGATCGGGTACACCGTCGCCATTCAAATCTCCGATCGCGACCGAGTCGGGCTCATACCCACCCGAACTGTAGGTTACTGCCTTCGCGAATTTCGCCGGCGGCACTTGTACGGCCGGGGCCGGTTGCGCGGGCGCCCGCGCAGGCAGCGTTTGAGTCTCGGGAAGCGCACTCGCTTGATTGGCGCGGGCAAGTTGGTTGGCGCGGGAAACAGGATTCGTTTGCGCCGCCGCCAGCACCATCATGAGAACGGCGAATACCAAAACGGAGAACGAGCAAACGAAGCGGACGGTCTTCATAAGGCCTCCTGCAAGATATAGAAATCCTCTAGGCCGCGGGATCAAGGCTTTACCCGCTGTTTCACCGTTCCCGAGCTGGTTATGTGATAAAGATCGCCGGGATAGCTGGCCTCAATTACGTACTTGCCTGGCGTTGGGAAAGATGTGGTCAAGGTTGCGACGCCGCTTGTCGTTGTGCCCGTCCCTATCTCGGTCGCGCCGTTGTAGAACGTTACGACCTCCCCGTTTGGGACGGCTGAACCTGAAGTAATCGTGGCCGCGAACGTCACCGCCAGGTTGACGTGCGACGGATTGAGCGACGATTTGAGGTGGGTAACGGTCTTTGCGATGAAGGTGTTTAGTAGTACGCCCACTTCGCCATCCCCTGGACGCGAGGGTTGGGGTTTGGCGTAGTAATTCGCCGCCACCACGTCAGGCTTGCCGTCGCCGTTAAGGTCTGCGATTGCCACCGACTCGGTACCTGCCCCACCGGCAGGGTAAGAGGAATACAAATAGAAACTCCCGTCGCCCCTGCCCAACAGCACGTATACACCCAGATCGCAGCGGTCGTAGCAGGGGAAAGAGTCACCTACGACCAGATCCGGGATGCCGTCGCCGTTCATATCGGCGATCGCGACCGAAGCGGGAAAAAGCGCGCCTGAGTTGTAATAGACGGGTGCCTGGAAGGTGCCATCTCCATTGCCCAGCAGGACGTACACCGCGGCCACAACCAGATCGGGAATTCCATCGCCGTTCACGTCTCCAATCGCGATCCCATCGGCATCCCCTAGGATGTAACCGGTTGCCGGCTGGAAGGTGCCGTCCCCGTTGCCCAGCAGCACACTCAGTACACCGTCCCCATTGCAGTGGCCATATTGGTCAACGCTCATGCATACGTTAGCCACGACCAGATCCGGAACGCCATCGCCCTTCAAATCAGCCATCGCGACGCCGTCGGCATAATAGCCGCCGGAGCTATAGATGACGGGCGACTGGAAGGTTCCGTCGCCATTCCCCAGCAGAATGCTGACTCCACCGGTGTTTGCAGGAAGACACAAGTCGTACTGGTCAACGCTCTGGCACAGGTTGGCTACGACCAGGTCGAGTTTACCGTCGCCGTTGAGGTTGCCGATCGCGACCGATCGGGCTGAATCGGCTCCGGTGTCGTAACTAACCGCGGGCTGGAAAGTGCCATCGCCGTTGCCCAACAGCACGCTCACGCCACCTTCGCTGTAACCTCCGCCGAAGGCGCAAGTGCTGGTGCTCAGGCACCAATTGGTCACCACCACATCCGGCTTACCGTCGCCATTCACATCCGCGATCGCTACAGACGATGCTCCCCATCCACCCGAGCTGTAACTGACGGCCGGTTGGAAGGTGCCGTCGCCGTTGCCCAGAAGCACGCTCACTCCACCGTTGTCGCAAAGCCAGCACTGTGTGAAGTTGGCGACAATCAGGTCCAGCTTGCCATCACCATTTAGGTCCGCAATCGCCACCGACTCGGCGCCCACACCACCCGAGTCGTAGCGCAGCGTTTTGCCAAACTGCCTCAGCGGCTCGTGCCCAGCCGGCGCGAACTGCGCGGCCACCGCCGCGGGCAGCGTTTGAGCCTCGGGGAGTGCTTTCAGTTGATTGGCGCGGACGACTGGATTGGATTGTGCTGCTGCCAGCATGATCGTTAGGGCGGCAAACGTGAGAGCGGCAAACATGAAAATGGCGAACGAGCAGACAAAGCGAAGAGATTTCATAGAGCCTCCAGCAAGATAAACATTCTGCGAGAGGAGCTAGGCAAGCTAGGCAACCCTAGCTCGGGTCGGTCAGTTAATTCCGTAGGGGAGGAAGATACAACGTGCCGAGCGAAACAATTATGGTCTTACGCCAGGGGTGGGTCAAGGCGACAGCGGATTCCTCGTCGCCTTCTCCAGGAAATGACAAGAATCCTTCCTTTCTGATTCCGAACGAAGCGAGGGGTCTGCGCCCTGCCGCTAGTTCATTCCTGCCGCTGATTAGAGAGAAGCTCTCCCGACTCCTTCGCCTGACTCGGCGCCCTTTGTGGTTGAGATTCTTGCCGATTCGAACGCGGAGCCTCCACATCCCCGTAACGCCCATCTGTAGAGACGCGGCTTGCCGCGTCTCCCCTGCGCGCTCACAGGCTATGACTTTTGTTCCCAGTCAGCCCTTGAAAATCGTGGGTGCCCGATCCTAACGCCGCGCCTCTTGCGGCGTTAGGGTGGGGATTTTCGTGGGCGAAGCGAAGAGCCTGTCCCGAGCGAAGCCGAGGGGATCTGTGCGCTTGGTTGGCGGTGCCGGTAGGCCTGTCAAATACACACGTCCTTCGAGGAGGACAACGGACCTTGCAGCCGTGAAACTGCCCTAACTCCTTATTCCGGAATATTTTACAAAGGAATCCTGTTTCCCCGAAGGCCGGTTATGAAAGTAAGTCTTTATTTATCAATGATATAGCCAGCATTTTCACTCCTGCGCTGAATTGTCACTATATTATTCAATGACCATCAAGAACGGGGCAAAATCGCAGCTAACTCTTTGATTCTGAAATACTTTACGAATAAGTCCTTATTCCTCAAAGACCTGGCTGGAAATTCGAGCTAAGTCTTTGATTCCAAAAGACCGCTATGAGGGGGGTCCCGCAACCAACTGGTTACTATGCTGCGTTTCGCCAAAATCACAGAGACCTGACGAAGCTGCGGGTTGCAAGGGAGCTAGGAATCCGAAAGCCGAGAGCCTAGGTCGCGGCGACCGCCCGATCCAGGGAACGGCGGCGATGATAGCGGAGCGCTACGTTCATGAACACGTTGCCGCTTTCCGTGCTGAAGCACAGGACCAGGGCTTCGGTGTCCTCGCTGCTTTTGCTGCCCTGCTCGGAGGTGTGCTCCGTGGGTGGATGAACGCGGAAGTGGAATCCCTGATCGTTGAGCACGGTGACTGCGTTGCCGATAATCTGGTTGGCAACCTCACAGACCGCTTCGCGCACCAGTTCGTCGGTTACCGACAGCTCGGTGCCGGCGAGACGGCTGGCAAAGCAAGTGGCTGCTTTCTGGTCTACGTCGAAGATGATGCGCCCTTCTATGTCGCCGGTGAGGAAGACCTCGGCCGCAACGCCCTTGCGCCGGTAGGCCTCCTCTTCCATCGTCAGGTTCTCAATGGAAACGCGAGAGTCCAGCCCTTGCGCCAGCACGGCGTCGGCGGAATTAATAAAGGGCTGAATCAACTCCATGCGCATGATCAGGCTCCTGCCCCAACGCTCTGAGCCGCGCCTTGTTCGTCGCGCATGACGTACTTGACAACCTCGTAGAGAACTTCGGCCTTGACCGGCTTCTGCACAAAGTGGCGCGCGCCGCGCTGCAGCGCAGCCACAATGTTCTCCTGGTAGCCGACCGACGACACCATCACGATGCGGGCGCCGGGATGGTCGCGGACGATTCTCTCCGCCGCCTCGATGCCTTCCATCTGCGGCATGGTGATATCCATCAGAACGATGTCGGGCGTTACGCGCTCGTACTCGCTGATCGCCGTCACTCCGTCGGCGGCTTCGCCGGCCACCTGGCCGCCAAATGCTTCCACCATCTGGGCCAGGTTCTTGCGGGCGAACACGGAGTCATCCACAATCAGGTAGCGCACCGGTTGCCCGTCCCCGCTCCGCTTTACGGGCGCAAACTTTTCCATGACACTCCTCCACATCTCACACTTAACCACGAGCCACATACCTTCGGATAGATAACTCTAGTTACTTCCGGCACTGGTAGACCTCCAGCCTTCGGTTTCCTCGCCCCGGCTGCGATCGCCGGCGCATTGCGCCTGCAACAGGTTGGGGAGATCCTGCAGGTCCACCGTGCGCATGGCGTAGCCGCGGTCGATGGTCGCTTTCGGCATGCCGTAAACCACGCAGGTTTTCTGACTCTGGGCCACGGTCAATCCCCCCGCAGCCCGGATGGCGCCCATGCCTGCCGCCCCGTCTTCCCCCATGCCCGTCATGATCAAACCCATGGCCTGCGAGCCAAATTCATCGGCCACGCTGCGAAACAACACGTCTGCCGACGGACGGTGACCGTTGACGGGCGGGTCTTCGGAGAGCACCGCTACGTTGCCGAGCGGCAGTCTCTTGACTTTCATGTGGCGGTTTCCGGGGCAGACCAGCGCGCGCCCGGCCACCAGCAGGTCGCCTGACTGCGCTTCCTTGACGCGGATGGCGCAGGTCTCGTCCAGGCGCTTGGCGAAAAGCTCGGTGAAGCCATCCGGCATATGCTGCACCACCAAGATGCTGCCGGCGAATTCGACCGGGAGTTTCGAAAACAGATACTGGAGCGCGTTGGGGCCGCCCGTGGAAACGCCGATGGCGATGATGCGGGTGGGAGCGGCGGGGTGTTGTTTCTGCAGCACATCGCTGGGCGTGTCCTCGGGCAGGAACTGCGGCTGCGCGACTCCATAATGAGCGGCGGCGCGAATCTTGCGGATCAACTCACCGGCAATCTCGGGCATGCGGGACGAGACATCTTTCGGCTTGGCTACGAAATCGAATGCCCCGAACGCAAGCGCTTTCAGCGTGATGGATGCGCCGGCCGTGCTGTGCGAACTGACTACGATGACCGGCAGACTCCACCGCCGCATGATTTCCTTGAGCGTGTCAATCCCATGCAGGCCGGGCATTTCCAGGTCGAGGGTGACGACCTGCGGGTTCAGGTCCTCGATCTTCTTCAGACAGAAGTTGCCATCCATGGCCGTGCCCACGACCTCGATCGCGTCATCCTGCTCCAGAATCTTGGGAATCAGCTTGCGCATGAGCGCAGAATCATCCACCACGAGGACGCGCACCGGTTTCTTCATGCTTGTCCCCCTGCCATGCCATGCGTCTGCGGGGCTCGGTTCTGGACTGCGCTGCCGAGGTTCGACAGCAGGCCCGCCGGGCGCAAACCGTGATCGGACGGCTTGCGGACAAAACGTTCGACCAGCGCAATCAGGTTCAGGATAAGCACCACCCGGCCGTCGCCCAGAATGGAAGCGCCGCTGACCAGGTCGGTGGTGATCGCCTGGTCATCCAGAGCCTTGATCACCAACTCTTCTTCGCCGACCAGTTCGTCCACGATCAGGCCAAACTTGCGGTCGCCGTGGTTGATGACCAGCACAAAGACCTTGCGTCGCGCCATTTCCGGACTGGCGCCGGGCGCAGCCCCCAGCCGCAGAAGGGGAAGCACGTCGTTGCGCAATGGCAGCACTTCGTAGTGCTCTACTTCGTGAATCTGATCTTCGGTGGTACGCGCGATTTCGGCCACGGCGTTCAAAGGCAGCGCGTAGAGCCGCTGTTCGACGCGGAACAGGAGGGCGCGGATGATGGCCAGCGTCAGCGGCAGGCGGAGGCGGAAGGTGGTGCCGCGGCCGGCGACGGTTTCGATCTGCACCGATCCCTTAAGCCGCGCCAACACGCTCTGCACCACGTCGAGCCCGATTCCGCGACCGGAGAGCTCGGTGACTTCTTCGGCGGTGGAAAAACCCGGACGCAGGATCAGATCGAGCGTTTCAGCCTCGGTCAGGCGCGAGGCATCTTCGGGCTTCACAATGAGTTGTGCAAGAGCCCGCTGCCGGACCTTTTCTATTTCAATTCCGCGGCCATCGTCGGAGACTTCGATGACCACCTGATTGCCCTGGTGATAGGCGCTCAGGCGCAAAGTGCCCTGCGCACGCTTGCCGGCGCGTATGCGTTCCGCGGTGGTTTCGATGCCATGGCCGACTGCATTGCGCAGGAGGTGGGTGAGCGGCTCGGCGATCGCATCCAGAATGCTTTTGTCGAGATCGGTGTCTCCCCCGCGGACGACCAGTTCGACATCTTTGCCACAGGCCCGCGCCACATCGCGCACCATGCGCGGGAAGCGGCGGAAAAGTTGGTCCACCGGCACCATGCGGATCTTCATCACCGAGCGCTGCAGGTCGTTCAGCACTCGCGCCTGGAAGGCCATGGCGTCAGTGAACTTTCCCCGCAAGCTGTCTTTCGGGAAGCGCTGCCCGAACTCGATCAGCATCTGTTGCAGCATGGACTTGGCCAGGATGAGTTCGCCAACCAGATTGAGCACACTGTCAATTCGTTCCGCATCCACCCGCAGAATGTTCTCGGCGCCGGTAGTCACGGCGGGCGCGACCGGTTCGGCGGCAGATGGCGTATCGTTCGCAGCGGCTGGGACGGGCGCTGCGGGCTGATTCTCCTCCTTTTCCTTGATCGCTTCCGGGCCAGAAGACTCTGCCGGCAGTGGTGGTGGAGGCGGCTGCGCCTTGGCCCGCAGTGCGGTCACTTTTACGCTTTGGGCCACCGTCGGGATCCGGCACGCATTCCGAACCTGCTCGGCCGATTCGTTCGATGCCAGCGCCGCTTCGATCCGATCCCCCGCTTCGGTGCTTCCGTCAGCCGGATAAAGGGCCAACAACTCGCCCATAGCAGCGAGCGCCAAGCGAACCATCTGACGCGCTGCGATCGGCATGCCGCACTGCGGGTCCAGTTGCACGGCCACATGGTGAACGCGTTTGCCGTCATCCAGCGCGCGCGCGATTGCAAGTTGCTCGTATTCCGACCAGCGGCTGTTCTGGCGGGCAGTCTTCGTTTTCGTTGTCTTCGTTTTTCGAGCTGGGCGCGGTTCTTGGGACCCGGGGTGCGCCAGGCGCGCAATGTCCTGGCGCAAGGATTGGATGCTGGGAACCCTCTTCTTTTCCCGGTAGGCCTCGAGCAGCGCGGCAAACACATCCGCTGCGCGCAACGCGATTTCGGGAACCGCGGCTGCCGCGGCCGGATTCTCGAGGGTGAGAACGTCCTCGAACTCATGAGCCAATTCGCTCAGTTCGCGAAAGCCGCAGGCCGCAGAGTCTCCCTTGAGCGTGTGCACAGTGCGCCGCAGGCTGCGGGCCGTTTCCGCATCCCCGGGGACTTTTTCCAGCCGCAGGGCTTGGTCGTTCAGTTGCTGGACAAGTTCGGCCGCGCTTTCGAAGAACAGCTCGCGCAGTTCGCTCATCCGATCTTCGGGGGGGATACTCACACCGTCACCTCAACTCGCTGGTACGCTGTGCCCGAATTGCGGTGGATCATCTGGAACTTCGTAGTCAGCCCCAGCAGGCTTTCGGCGTGGCCGACAAATAAATATCCCTGGGGATTCAGGCAGCGGTAGAACTTTTCCACCAGCCGCTTCTGCTCGGCTTCGTCGAAGTACATCATCACGTTACGGCAGAAGATGACGTCGTTGCGTTGGGGCAGGTATTCGGTTTTCAGATTGTGAAAGTCGAAGTGAACGAGTTCTTTCACGCTTTTCTTGATGGCGTATCGCGCTCCCACTTTGTCGAAGTAACGGAGGCGAAAGCCATAGTCCACTGCCGACATCTGGTGTTCGCCGTACGAGCCTTCCTGTGCCGTCCGCAGGACGGAATAGCTGATGTCGCTGGCCAGAATCTCCAGCCGCCAGGGCGGCGGCACCAGCGGCTTAGGCAGCACGGACGGGCAGGGCAAGGGGTTGCGCAGGTAGTAGTAACCGAGGGCGTCCGCCACCAGCATCGCCAGGGTGTAGGGCTCCTGCCCGGTTGAGCAGCCGGCGCTCCATATTCTCAGGCTGTAGTCGCGCCGCCCCTGCTTGCGCTGCAGCAGATCTTCGAGCACGTCGCACTGAAACAGATCGAGCTGCGCCTTGTTGCGGAAGAAACTGGTTTCATTGACGGTCAGGTTTTCGAGCAGCTGCGCCAGTTCCTGTTTGCCCTGCTGGCTGATGAGCAGGCGATAGTAGCTGTAGAAGGAGTCGAGGCCGCATTCTTTCAACCGGCGCAGCAGCCGGTCCTGCAGGAAGGACGCGCGGCGCTCGTCGAAGTGCATGCCGCACTCCTGGTAGATCAGCGCCTGCAGCAGTTTGAGTTCGGCCTCGTTAAGTGCGGGTGCTTCGCTTACATTCATGTCAGGTCGTGGCGCTCGCTATTTTCCAGCCGCGGCGCTGTGCGCCCCGGCTTTGCTGCTTGCGGCCGCGGCCGCATCGGTCGCCGCCGGCTCATCGCCGAGCTCGCGCGCCGTCAGTACTTTCCGAATATCCAGCAGGATGATCAGCCGTCCCTGGCACTTGCCCAGGCCAGTCACGCAATCGAGCCCCCCTTCCTGCATCATGGGTGGCGCCGCCTCGATCTCACTTTCAGGGATTTTCAAGACCTCCGAAGCCGAATCCACGATCATGCCCGCCAGCCGGCCCCGGTGCTCGACGACCAGAATGCGGCTGTGGCGGTCGAGGGTGGTGGACGGCTTGCCGAAGCGCTTGCGCAGGTCCACCACGGAGACGATCTTGCCGCGCAGGTTGATCACGCCTTCCAGGTAGGCGGGCGCGTCCGGCACAGCCGTGATCTCCGGCACCCGCACGATTTCGTGCAGCGCAGTGATGGGGATGCCATAGGTTTCACGGCCCACTTTGAAGCCCACAATGTGTGTCTCGCGGCTCATAGTCGGAGTTCCTTTAGCGGCTTCCCGCCGCCGCGTGCCGGGCGGCAGCAACGCGGCCGTCGGCCGATTGCAGCGAGAAGCGGTCCATTGCCTCCAGCAGGCCGCGCGACATTTTCGACATCTGATCGGAAGAAGCGGCCAGCTCGGTCGACGACGAGGTCGAGGACTGCACCAGTTCGCGCATGCGTTCCATTGCCCCCACCACCGCCTGCGCGCCGGAAGCCTGCTCCTCTACCGCCGAGTTGATCTCGTGTGTGATTTCGTTCAAGCGCGTGGTCGCGCGCGCAATCTGCGACGAGCCGTGCGACTGTTCGTTGGTGGCCGCGCCGATTTCCTGCGCAAACTTGTAGACCTCGGTGACCACGTTCGAAATCTTCCTGAGCGCCCCGTTCAGTTCCTGACCCAGATTCAGCCCTTCGTTCACGATGGTCGTGCTCTTTTCCATATTCTCGACCGCTTTGCGCGCTTCCTTCTGGATGCTCTGGATGAGTTCGGAAATTTCTTTCGTGGATTGCGCCGATTTCTCGGCCAGTTTGCGCACTTCGTCGGCCACCACAGCGAAGCCGAGGCCATGTTCACCGGCGCGCGCCGCTTCGATGGCGGCGTTCAGGGCCAACAGGTTGGTCTGCTCCGCCAGATCGTCAATCACCTCGATAATCTTGCCGATGTCGTCCGCCCGCGAGCCGAGCGCGTCAATGATCTGGCCCGACGCCCGGATCGTCGTGTTGATGCGGGTAAGCCCGTCGGTTGCTTTCTCCATGGTGCCGATGCCGCTGTGCACCTCCTCGCGCGAGCGGTTGGAGATATCGAGCAGCACCTTGGCCGTGTCGGCGACGCGTTGAATCGAGGTCACCATCTGGTCGATGGAGGCCGAGGTTTCGCTTACGCTCGAAGCCTGGGTTTGCGTGCTCTTCACCATGTTCTGCACGTTGACGCTCATCTCGTGCATGGTGCTGGTTACTTCGTCGATGGCCGAGGAAGTCTGGAGGCTGTTGCGGGCCGACTCATTGGAGGAACTCGCCACCTGTGTGGCCGCCGAGGCCACCTGGGACGAGGCGTCGCGCACGTTACGCACCAGCCCACGCAGGCCTTCCAGCATTCGCGTGAAAGCATTGGCCAGCGTGTCGTTGGCCGAGCGCGGCCGCACTTCCACGCCGAGGTTGCCTCCGGCGATGGCTTCGGAGACGGCCGCCATTTCCTTTAAGTACTTCACCATCGAATTGAAGGTGCGGGCCAGTTGGCCGATCTCGTCCTGTCCGCGCACGTCAATGTTGTGATCGAGATCGCCGGACTGTCCGATCTGCTCGGCGACGTGAATCAGGCTGGTTAGCGGAACCGTAATGGCCGTCGCTGTCCGATAGGCAATGATCAGGCCGAACCCGATCGCCAACAGGGAGCTAAGCACCGCGATAACGACGGTTGCTGTGGCCGCCATTTCATCGGAGTGGCGCTGTTCTTCCAGTAACTGGTGGTTCTGCCGATCCACTTCATCGAGAACATCGCTGGAGCGTGTGACCCATGAGTTAGGGTCCTTTTGCAGGTAGAAAATCTGCAGCTCGGCGACGGTGGCATTGCCGTTATCCACGGCGCGGCGCTTATCAACCAGCGGAGTAGCGAAATCCGCGCCCCAGCTCTGCTCCAGGCCCTGCACTTTTTCGAGTTCGTTGCGCTGCTGGTCCGAACTTGCCAGGTCCCGCGAGCGGCGCAACGCGTCGTTGAGCTGGCGCTCTCCCTCTTTCATCTTTTCGACGTCGCGAGTGTCCCCGCTGAGCAGATAGTTCTGCAGGTGCAGCCGGTTCTGCATCATTTGGAAGCGCACGGCCGAGGTGGCGTCGGCCATATCGATGGAACGCCCGGCCGCCGCCTTGGTCTCATGTTCGCGGCGCACCGCCAGCAGATTCACCGCCAGCAGGACCAGCACGGTTCCAAGGATGATGCCGAAATTCAAATACAACTTGTTTCTAATGTTCATACTTCTGCCTCTCTCAGACAGCCGCTTGCCCTCGCTTACTGATTGGGATCAAAGCGGAATTGCAGGTTCTCTGTTGTTTCTTGCGGGCGCGCTTCATAGCGCCATCTCTTGACCGCTTCCAGCACAGCATTGGCAAGCAGGGGGTGCCCACCCACTAACTTTGTGTCCTTCACCGTGCCGTTGGGCGCGACGATCACCTGCACCTTGACAATGCCACCAATTCCCATGCGCCGCGCCAGGTCTGGATACACCGGCTGCACCTTGGACTTCGCGATGCGCTCACCCTGTTGCGCCGGTGCGCAAGGAGCAATCGTTGCCGCCGCTAAGCCGAGCAGCAAACCCACCATCAAGACGCGCCTCAAGCTGTCCATCACCCTTCAACCTCGTTCTGATCCACAACGTCCTCTATCTTCGTCCACGCGCACCTGTGGCGGGAACCAAAAGATCAGCTCATGCATTACTTTGGTGATGTCTGCAAGCTACTGAGCCGGAGATGCTTAGCTCCTTTTCTTCGGCGTGGAGTGGGGCGCTCCCTTGGCCAGCGCCGTCTCACCATGAGACAATCGCGGCATTGGGGGCCGTTTCACAACTCGGCACCCGGCCAGCGCTATTTGCTTGACTCAATTTGAGAATCACGCGTAGCGTTTTACATATAATTCGATTGTTTTCAAACGGTTAGATGAGAGCGGGCGGTGCGCCCTGGCGACGATCTTAGGAAATTCCGGACTTGAAGCGGTGTCTCATTCTGAGGAGAGGTTTCAGAAGCTCCTCCTCGACCTTTCTCGCGCCGCTTTCCAGAGCAGCAATCGGAGCCAGCTCATTTTGTCGTTCTGCCGCTTGACGCGTGCGTTCTTCGACTGCAGCGGCACCTACTTTTGGAGTCTCTCCGCGGACGGTGAAATGACTGGAGGAGAAGGGGACGGCCATGAGGCGTTGCGGTTTCGCGGCACGCGGGTGCGTGCCGGCGATCCGTCACTCGCGATGGAGTCCGTTCAACAAAGGCGCCCGCTGGTGCTCAATCAGGTGGACCCGGCGCGCTATCCCGTGCTTGCTCGATATCGGGTGACGGCCGCCATTGCCGCACCCTTGCTCATCGGCGGAGAAGCGCTCGGCGCCATCACGTTCTTACACACCACGGCGGGGGTAATGTTCGACGACGACTCCGTCGCCAAGGTGACGATTCTAGCGGGACAACTTGGCACCGCGCTCGAAGCGCTCCGCCTTAATCAGCTTTCCCGCGAAGAACATCGACGCGCTTCCATTCTGGTGGAAGTCGCGGCCGCGCTCCATGGCATGCCCGACACCGCCTCGGTGATGGAGGGCATTGCCGACCGGTTGCGCGCGCTTTTGCGGTCGCCTGCAGTTTTGATCTTCGTGCAGCGCGAAAAGCTGTTTCATCTGCAGGCGGTTTCGACCGAGGCTCCTCGCCTGGCGCAATCCATCCGCACCCGGGCTCGCGAGAGCAAACTGCGATCAGCCGTGGAAATCGCCACTCGTGCCGTGACTGCCGGAGAACGTATCACCGTCAACATTGGCGGCGCTTCGCACTTCGGCGAGGACTCGCCGCCTGGAACTCTGATTGCCGCTCCGTTTCGAACCTCGCGTTCCTACGGGGCGATTCTCGTCTATCCGCGGCGCTCCGGCCCATTCACGGCCGAAGACAAGACTCTGGTTTCAGCCCTGGCGGGCTTTGGCGCGGTCGCTGTTGCCAACGCCGAACTTTACGGCATGGCGCGTGCCCAAGCCCAGGAACTGCACGAGATTCTGGAGATCTCCTGCGAACTTAGCTCTGCCGGAAAGCTCGATCAGTTCATGCAGACCTCGGTGGTTCGTGCCGCCAGTTTCCTGGGCTTTCAGCGTTGCTTTATCGGGTTGCTCGAGGATTCGACCTTCCATGTTCGCTGGGGATTCGAAGACGGGGTGGCACGGCCAATTGACCTACCACTGCGTGAGGGCGTGGTGGCTCGCAAACTGAGGCAGAAGGATGCGTTTTGGACTGAGGATGCCGCGAACACTCCTGGCGCGGACCAGGAATTCGTGGCGGCCTTTCAGATCAAGCAACTCCTGGTGGTTCCGTTGCTCGGCTCCAATGGAGAACTGCTGGGCATGTTTGGAGTGTTGGATCGGGTCGAGGCGGGGCCGATCAATGAGGAAGATGTACGCCGCGCTCGCGCCCTGGCGGCCCAGGTGGCCATCGCTTTTGAACTTACGCACAATCTGCACCAGGCGGAGCAGCACCGCCGCCGCGCCGAGGCGCTGGTTACGCTCGCGCTCGAGCTGAACGTCGCACTCCATCCGCCCGAGTTCATGCGCAACTTCGCTCTGCGCGCGGGGGCGCTGCTAGGGGGCCGCGCCGTTGCCCTCAGCCTCTTCCGGGCGCCGGAGCTTGAAACGGTTGTGCTGTGTGGGGCCGCCGACGTTGAAGACAAAGCGTTGGTCCGCCGCCTCACTGACGCTCTGCGCACCGCCCTGCCCAAATACACCGCCGATGTCTCCTTCGTTCCGGCTACCGATGTACTCGGGCCCTCTCTGGCTTCCAGCCTGGGATGGGCGGACTGCACACTAGTGCGGCTGTCGGGATCTACGGGGGAGCCGGTGGGCGTTCTTTGCCTCGCTGATCGCGGCTCTGCGCTCTCGGCCGAGGATGACCAGCTGGTGCGCGCAGTGGCCGGGCACGCCAGCATCGCTTTAGAAAATGCGTGCCGGTTCAACCGCCTGCACCAGGCCAACCGCGACTGGCTCGAAGTCTTCGACGCTATCAGCGACTTCATTGTCGTGCACGACGAGCGCAACAATATTCTGCGCGTCAACCGTTCCCTCTCCGGCTTTGTCGGCGTCGCGTCCGACGAGTTGATCGGCATCAACATGCGCGCGCTGGATGCTTTGACCACCGGAGCTCCGCCGCATTCCTGTCCTTTCTGCCGTACCGGCGAGGGTCTGGATGAATACGTACAACCTGCTCTCGGCCGAACGTATTTGATTTCGACCTCGCGTATTCACTCCGCCAAACCGGGGGGCTCATCGAACGGATTTGGTGAGATAGGGGCGAGTGGCGGCCGGTTTCAGACGGTGCATGTGTTGAAGGACATCACGGACCGCCGCGAAGCCGAGCGCCGCTATCGTGAGCTGTTCGAAAACATACAGGAGGGGATCTACGTTTCTACGCCGCAAGGCCGCTTCGTCGAGGTCAACGACGCGCTGGTTCGCATCCTAGGTTACGACAGCCGCGAAGAAGTCCTGCAGCTTGATATTCCCACACAGGTTTATTTTTCTCCGCAGCGGCGGACGGAATTGATCGAAGTGCTCAAGCAGAGCGGCGAAATGCACAATCACGAGGAAGTACTGCGGCGCAAGGATGGGTTGGCCGTTCACGTATTCATGAACTGCTACGCGATTCGCGACGCGACCGGGAACGTAGTGCAGCACCGCGGGCTCATGCTCGACATTACCGGCCTGCGCCAGTCGCAGACCGAGTTGCAGAAGGAGCGTGATTTTTCCAGCAAGATCCTGGACCATACCCAGAGCCTCATTCTTGTCACCGATACGGAAGGCGTCATCAGTTACGCCAACCGGCGCTGGAGCGGCCTCGGGTTTCAGCAGAACCAGATTGTCGGTCATCGCTTTCCCGAGCTTTGCGCCGCGCCACGCCGCGAAGCCCTTCGCCAAGCCATTGCGACGGTAGCCCGCGGCCAGCAGGTGGACAACTTCGATCTGCCGCTGGTGCGCGGCGACGGGGCGAGCGGACACTTCATGGTCAACTTGAGCCCTATCAGTGGGGAAAACGGGCGGGTGAGCAGCATCGTGGTGGTCATGACCGACGTCACCGACTCCGCAGTGCTCCGCTCCAAGCTGATGCACACGGAAAAAATGGCGGCGGT
>Ga0187818_10000173_pt1 | contig 20579 bp, 18 predicted proteins | sample NC_wetland_sal_i_14_FD_130581 | JGI IMG/M metagenome (GOLD analysis project Ga0187818, IMG submission 130581) | Wetland sediment microbial communities from Neuse River Estuary, North Carolina, USA - SO4_3 | ecosystem: Environmental > Aquatic > Freshwater > Wetlands > Sediment | place: USA... | reverse complement strand
GGCAAGGAGTCGATCGTCCTCGACCTCAAGGCGCCCACCGACCGCGAGGTCTTCGAGCGCCTGCTCGACAAGGGCGATGCCCTCGTCGAGAACTTTCGGCCGGGCACGATGGAAAAGCTCGGCTATGGCTGGGACACCCTGCATCAGCGCTATCCCCGACTGATCTACGCCGCCGCCTCGGGCTTCGGTCACACCGGCCCCTATTCGCACTACCCGTCCTACGACATGGTGGTGCAGGGCCTCGGCGGCATCATGAGCATCACCGGCGCGCCCGGCATGCCGCTGGTGCGGGTCGGCACCTCGGTCGGCGACCTCGCCGGCGGCCTCTACACGGCGATCGCGCTCAACGCGGCCTTCCTTCATCGCGAGCGCACGGGCGAGGCGACCAAAATCGATGTCGCGCTGTTCGACTGCCAGCTGGCGCTCCTCGAAAATGCCATCATGCGCTACACGACGACCGGCGAGATCCCCGGCCCGATGGGCGCGCGCCATCCCTCGATCACGCCGTTCGAGGCCTTTGCGACCGAGGACGGCAATATCATCATCGCCGCCGGGAATGACGGGCTCTTTGTCAAGCTGGCGCAGGCGCTTGAGCGCCCGGATCTGGCGGAAAACCCGCTGTTCCAGACCAACGCGTTGCGCAACCAGCACCAGGAGGCGCTGAGGGCCGAGATCGAAGGCGTGCTGCACAAGGGCACGACCGAGCATTGGATCGCGCTCTTGGAGAAGTCGGGGATCCCGTGCGGACCGGTCAACAACGTCGCCCAGGCCCTCGCGCATCCGCAGACTGCGGCGCGCAACATGCTCGTCGCGGTCGACGACCCGGTGACCGGGCCATTGCAGCTGGCCGGCAATCCGATGAAATTCTCCGCTTTCGCCGATCCGCCGACCCGCGATGCCGCCCCCGACCTCGACGCCGACCGCGATCGGATTCTGCGCGAATTGGGGTTGTGACCTAATCGCCTGCCAATGGTCTGCCCTACCATCCACTACAATCGTCATCCCGGTGGAAGCTGGGATCCACTTGTCTGCGTCTGAGACGGTTGAAGCGTGGGTCCCGGCCTTCGCCGGGATGACGTCATGATACTAATCCGCCGCGTTCTGGCCGGTGCATTGCTGCTGCTCCTCGTCCTCGCCGGCGCGTTCTATCTGTATCTCCGCTCGTCGCTGCCGCAGGTCGAGGGGCGGATCGCGGTGCAAGGGCTCAAGGCCGCGGTGACGATTGCCCGCGACGGCGACGGCGTCCCGCTGATCAGCGCAGGCGATGACGCCGACGCCGCCTTCGGGCTCGGCTATGCCCATGCCCAGGACCGGCTGTTCCAGATGGAGCTGATGCGGCGCAACGGCGCCGGCCGGCTGGCCGAGATCTTCGGCGCGCAGGCGGTCGACACCGACCGGCAGATGCGGGTCCTCGGGCTCTACCGCCTGGCGGAGGCGGAGGTGCCGCTGTTGTCCCCGACGGTGCGGCACGGGCTCGAGGCCTACGCCGCCGGGGTCAACGCCTTCCTCGCCTCGCGCCGCGGCGCTTTACCGCCCGAATTCCTGCTGCTGCGCTGCAACCCGGAACCGTGGCGGGTGGCCGATAGCCTCGTCTGGGGGAAGCTGATGGACCTGCTGCTCGCCGGCAATTACCGCGGCGAGCTGGCGCGCGCGCGTCTTGCCCGCACGCTTTCGGCCGACGAGCTTGCCTTCCTCTACCCGGAATACCCCGCCGACGCGCCGACCACCCTCGCGGCACTGGCGACGATCTATCGCCAGCTCCCGCTCGACCGCCTCTACACCGCATTGCCGGCGGCGGTCGGCCCGATCTACGCCTCGAACAACTGGGTCGTCGACGGCGCGCACAGCGCGAGCGGCAAGCCGCTCCTCGCCAACGACCCCCACCTCCCCTTTGGCGCGCCGGGGTTCTGGTACCTGGCCCGGCTGAAGACCCCGGAGCGCGAGATCGCCGGCGGCACGGCCCCCGGCACGCCGTTTGTCGTGATCGGCCACAACGACCGGATCGCCTGGGGCTTAACGACGACCGGCAGCGATGTCGAAGACCTCTTCATCGAGAAGATCGACCCCGCCGACCCCGGCCGCTATCTAACGCCGGGCGGCAGCGCTGCCTTCGAAAGCCGCGAGGAGACGATCGCGGTACGCGGAGCGGCGCCGGTGTCGCTGTCCATCCGCACGACCCGCCACGGCCCGGTGCTGTCCGACGCCTTACCCGCCGGGGTCGCGGACGAGGGTTATGTCTTGTCGCTCGCCGCGCCGTTTCTCGCCGACGCCGACAGTACCGCCGAGACGCTGTGGGGCATCGATCGCGCCACCGACTGGACCGGGTTCCGCGCGGCGCTGCAATCCTTTGTCGCCCCGCAGCAGAACATCGCTTATGGCGACAATGCCGGCACTATCGGTGTCGTCGCATCGTGCCGCGTTCCGATCCGCAAGAGCGGCAACTGCTGGCTCCCGGTGCCGGGCTGGACCGGAGAGTATGACTGGACCGGGTTCATCCCGTTTGCCGAGCTGCCGCAGGCGAGCAATCCCGCGTCCGGGCATTTTGTCAGCGCCAACAACAAGATCGTGCCCGACCACTACCCTTATTTCCTGTCGCGCGACTGGGACCTGCCGAACCGCGCCGAGCGGATCGGCGAACTGCTCGCCGCGGTGCCGCAGCAATCGGCCGCAGCGAGCGCCGCCATCCAGGCCGATACGCTATCGATCGCCGCCAGCCGGCTGGTGCCGCTGATGACCCGGATCGTGCCGGGCAGCGAGCCGGGGAACGACATGGCGCGCGAGGCGATCAGGCGCCTCTCCGGCTGGGATTTCCGCATGGACCCGGACAAGGTCGAGCCGTTGCTGTTCACTGCCTGGCTGCGCGCCTTTTCCCATGCCGTGTTTGTCCGCCACCTCGGCGAGGCGGCCGCCGATTACTGGGATTTGAGGCCGGAGGTCATGGAGGCGGTGCTGAGCGCGCATCCGGAGTGGTGCGGCGAGGCGAAGGGCCCCCACCCGAACCCTCCCCCGCTTGCGGGGGAGGGAAGGGTGGGGGCCGCGAGCTGCGATGCGGTGCTGTCCGCCGCGCTCGATGCCGCGCTCGCCGAGCTGGCCCAAGCCTATGGCCCCGAGATGCTGCAATGGCAATGGGGGCGCGCCCATATCGCCGAATTCTCGAACCCGGTTTTCAGCCGGATCGCTGTCCTGCGCGATTGGGTCCATATCAGCGTGCCGTCCCCGGGCGGCTTCGATACGATCAGCCGCGGCTCGACCACCATCCGCGACACGGCGCATCCCTACACGCAGCGCTTTGGCGCCGGGCTGCGCATCGTCACCGATCTCGCTTCCCCCGCCGACTCCCGTATGATCGCGGCGCCCGGCCAGTCCGGCAACCCGCTGTCGCCGCATTTCTCCGACCTGTTGCAGCGCTGGCGGCAGTTCGACTGGCTCGTGCCCGGCCGTGCGCCGGCGGTCGCTACGCTGACTCTGGAACCCTCGCCATGAACGACGCGTCTCTTACTCTCGCCGTCACGATCGCCGATATCCGGCGCGCCCAGACCGCGATCTCCGGGGCGGTGGCGCACACCCCGACGGTCCGCGCGGCGGCGCTCTCCGAAATGGCGGGGTGCGAGGTTTTTCTCAAGCTCGAGACGCTGCACGCGACGGGGGCCTTCAAGGAGCGCGGCGCGCTGAACAAGCTCTTGAGCCTCACCGAGGCCGAGCGGCGCGCCGGAGTCGTCGCGATGTCGGCGGGCAACCACGCCCAGGGCGTGGCCTATCATGCGCGCCGGCTCGGCATCCCCGCGACGATCGTGATGCCGGCGGGAACCCCGTTCACCAAGATCGACCGCACCGAGGCGCTCGGTGCCAAGGTGGTGCTGAAGGGCCAGAATTTGGTCGATGCGCGGCGCGCCGCCGACGCGCTCGCCCGCGAGCGCGGCTTCGTCTTTGTGCACCCCTATGACGACCCGGCGGTGATCGCTGGCCAGGGTACGATCGCGCTGGAAATGCTCGCTGATTGCCCGGAGCTGGACAGCCTGATCGTGCCGATCGGCGGCGGCGGGCTCATTTCCGGCATCGCCGTGGCGGCGAAGGCGCTGGCCCCGGACATCGAGATCATCGGGGTGCAGTCGGCGCTCTACCCGTCGATGTATCGCATCCTGCGCGGCGAGGAACCGGGCCTGCCGGTCGAGGCGACGACGCTGGCCGAAGGCATCGCGGTCAAGGAGCCGGGCGAGCTGACCCGAATCATCGTCGCGGCGCTGGTCGACGCGGTGCGACTGGTCGGCGAGCGTCAGCTGGAAAGCGCGGTCGAGATCATGATCGAGCGGCAGAAGCTGATCGTCGAAGGCGCCGGGGCGGCCGGCGTCGCCGCGCTCCTCGCCGAGCCCGAGCGCTTTCGCGGGCGGAAGGTCGGCATCGTCTTGACCGGCGGCAATATCGACGCACGTCTCCTCGCCTCCTTGTTGATGCGCGGCCTGGTGCGCGGCGGCCGGCTGGTGCGGTTGCGCGCCGAATTGCCCGACCTGCCCGGCGTCTTGTCGCGGGTTTCAGGGGTCATCGGCGGGCTCGGCGGCAATATCGTCGAGGTGCATCACCAGCGCCTGTTTCACGACACCTCGGTCAAGCGCGCCGAGCTCGATGTCGTGGTCGAGACCCAGAACCGGCGGCATGTCGATACGATCATCGACGCCCTCGTCGCCGCCGGCTTCCCGACCCAGCTGCTCTCCGCCGGCGAGGGTGGCGACAGCGGCGCCGGCTGACCCGGCCGGCGTCAGGCCGTGCGCAGCGCCGGTGTCGCGGCTGCGCGGCTGGTAGCGGAATCGCCGTCGAGAAGGTGGCGGATTCTCGGCATCACCGCTTCGCCGAAGAGCGTCATCGAGCGCTCGACCATATCGTAAGGCAGCACGCCGAGCTTGAAGATCATCGCCAGGCCCATCAGGTCGACCTGGCTGGCGAGACGCAGAATGGCCTCGGCCACGGTTTCCGGGCCGCCGACGAGCACCATGTCGTTCGCGACGATCTCTTCGAAGCTCATGGCGTGCAGCATCGGCGCCTGACGGCGCCAGAAATCATAGCTGTCGGGCAGCTTGCCGCCCCGGGTGAACTGCGTATAGCGGTTCCACAGCTCCCAATACTGCAGCAGATAGGGCTGCGCCTCGGCACGGGCCCGGGCGTCGCTGTCGCCGACATAGATCTCGCGCATCAGATAGAGCCGCGGCGCCGGCGCGTGCCCGTGCGCGGTCTGAACCTCGCGGTAGAGCGCCTCGTCGTGCCTTGCCTGGTCGACCATCGAATCGATCTGCGCGAACGGGATGTCGTAGCTGGCCGCCCAGCGCAGCGATTCCTCGCTCTGGGCGCTGACCAGGAATGGGGGATGCGGGCGTTGCACCAGCGGCGGCGACAGCGGCGCGTCCTTCTGGACCGTCCAATACTTGCCGCGATGGACAAACATCTCGTCAGCCCAGACGCGACGGATGATGTCGAACGACTCCAGGAACATGTCGCGGGATTGCTCCTGATCGACGCCGAATGCCTCGAATTCCGGGGGGCGCAGGCCGCGGCCGAGGCCCATGTCGAAGCGCCCGTCGGTCAGATTGTCAAGCATCGCCGCCTCTTCGGCGACGAGCAGCGGATGGCGGAACGGCAGGATGTTGACCATGCTGCTGAAGCGGATGCGGCGCGTCGTCCGCGCGGCGGCGGCGATCAAGAGATTGGGCGAAGGGACCGGCGCGGTCGGCGCCAGATGGTGCTCGAAGAACCAGATCTGATCGATCCCGATGCGTTCGGCCAGCTCGACTTCCTCGAGCTGGCGCCGGAACATTTCCGCGTGCGTCGAATTTTCGCGCGGCGTGGTCGTCGACCAGATGGCGAGTTTCACCGCTCATCCTCCCCATTTTTCCGTCTACGCCGCGAGTCCTAACCCCGCCTCCCCTTGACCGGCACGATCAGCACGCGGTCGACGCGGCGGCCGTCCATCTCGACGATCTCGAAACGCCAGCCGTCGCCGGTGATCCGGTCGGCGACCATCGGCACGCGATTGAGCCGAGCCATCAGGTAGCCGCCCAGCGTGTGGAACTCGGGGTCCTCGCCGGGCAGTTGCGTGACGCTCAAGACCCGCTTCACCTCGTCGAGCCCGACCATGCCGTCGACCAGCCAGGTGCCGTCCTCGCGGCCGACGATGCGGGGGTCGGTCTCGCCGGTTCCCGGAATGTCGCCGACCAGCGCCTCGAGGATGTCGGTCAGGGTCACCAGCCCTTCGAGGTCGCCGTATTCATCGACCACCAGCGCCATCGGCTCGCCGCTCGTCTTGAACACCTCGAGCGCGCGCAGCACCATCACGGTGTTCGGCAGAAACAGCGGCGGGTGCAATGCCGCGCGCAGGTTGAAAGGCTGCCCGTCGAGCGAAGCGGCGAGCAGGTCCTTGACCTGGACGATCCCCGCGAGCTGATGAGTTCCCCCCTGCAAGACCGGGAACCGCGAATAGGCGCTGTCGCGAATCCGCGCCCGGGTCTCCTCCTCCGGATCGTCGAGATCGAGGAACTCGATCTGGGTGCGCGGCGTCATCAATGCGCCGATTCGGCGCTCGCCGAGCCGCAGCGCCATCTCGACGATCGCGGTTTCAGCGAGCGGGATGTGCCCGGCTGCCACCCCTTCCCGCAGCATGAAGCCGATCTCCTCGTCGGTAACCGGCACCGGCTCGCCGTGCAGCGGTAACAGGTGCAGGATCAGATCGGTGGTCGCGCTGAGCAGCCATTCGAGCGGTGTCGCGACCCGAGCCAAGCCGCGCATCAGGCGGGCGAGTGCCGCGGCGATGCGCTCGGGATGGATGAGCGCAATCCGTTTTGGCGCGAGCTCGCCGAGGATCAGCGAGAAAAACGAAATGCCGATCACCACCACCGCCATGCTGATCACATGAGCGTAGCGGGCAAGAAACCCGCCATTCCCGGCGAGATAGTCCTGCAAGCTTTCGCCGAGCGTCGCCTGGCCGAAGGTGCCGGACAGCACCGCAATGATGGTGATCCCGATCTGCACCGTCGCCAACAGCCGCGACGGATCGCTCTTCAGCTCGAGTGCGGCCTCGGCGCCGCGGCTACCCTCGGCAGCGAGCGGCTGCAACCGCGCCGGCCGCGCCGAAACCAGCGCGATCTCGGCCATCGCAAAAAAGCCGTTCACCAGGATCAGCAACAGGACGATCATTAGCTGCAGGGTCAGCATGGCAAGCCCCGCCGGTTCCGGTCATTCCCGCGAAAGCGGGAATCCAGAGCCCCAAGCTCCATCGCTTGCCCTGGACCCCCGCTTTCGCGGGGGTGACGGTGATGAAAAATCCGCCTAGGTGCGCGGGGGAGAGGCGCAGCCCGTCCCCCTGCGAAATTCAGCGCGAATAGTATTCGACGACCAGATTCGGCTCCATCGTCACCGGGTAGGGGACATCGGCGAGCTTTGGCGCCCTGACGAACCGGCCGCGCATGCGATCGTGGTCGATCTCTATGTAATCGGGCACGTCGCGCTCGCTCGAATGGGCTGCTTCGAGAACCAGCACCATCTCCTTCGCCCGCTGCTTCAGCTCGATCGTGTCACCGTCGCTCAGCTTATAGGAGGGGATGTTGACCCGTCTGCCGTTAACCAGGACATGACCGTGATTGACGAGCTGGCGCGCGGCAAACGGCGTCGGTGCCAGCTTCATCCGATAGACCGTCGCGTCGAGCCGGCGTTCCAGGAGCTCTATCAGATTCTCGCCGGTGTCGCCGCGCCGCCGCACCGCCTCCGCATAGAGCCTGCGGAACTGACGCTCGCCGATATTGGCGTAGTACCCCTTCAGCTTCTGCTTGGCCGCCAGCTGGGTCCCGTAATCCGACGGCTTCTTGCGCCGTTGGCCATGCTGGCCGGGGCCGTATTCGCGGCGGTTGAGCGGGCTCTTCGCCCGACCCCACAGATTGACCCCGAGACGGCGGTTGATCTTGTATTTCGATTCCTCGCGCTTGCTCATGACAGCCGGATCCGATTTAGCTTGTTGTTGTCCCAATAGGGCCTTCCAGCGCAGCACTGCGGAGGCCGGGGCGAGCCGCCCACGTTCTTGGGAAAGGTGGTGCACTATAATCACCGAGCCGGCCAAGTCAAATCGGCCGCTTGGCGGGAGCGGCGCGACGCCGGCAATCTCGCCGCTGGCCAACGCCTGGTGCGAGAGAGGGCTCAACCTCTGTGCGCTCGTGCTGCCGCCGCTCCTCGCCCTGGTGCCGCACGGCGCGGCACCGCTGGCCGGGTTTGCCGGCCTCTGCGCCGCCGGGCTGATCGCGGCCAACCCATCCTACGATTTTCCCGCCCTGCGCCTCCCGGCGACGCTGCTCGGCGCTCTCCTCCTCTGGGGTGCGTTGTCGGCGGCATGGTCGATCGACCCGGGACGCAGCCTGGTCATGACGGCACGACTGGCCGGGCTGTTCGGCGCCGGGCTCGCGCTCGCGGCGGCGGCCGGCCGGATCGCCGAGCCGCGGCGGCTGACGCTCTTCCTGTTCGCCGGGACCGCCATCGGCATCGCGTTTGCCTTGTATGATCTGGCGAGCGCCGGTGGCCTCAGCCGGCATGTGTCGATCCGCGTTTTCGCGGCGCCGCGCCTCAATCAGATCGCCGTCTGGCTCGCCCTCTTCGTGCTGCCCGCCGGTGCGCTCCTGATCTGCCGCGGTCGCAGCCTCCTCGCGCTGGTTGCGGCGGCCGCGATGGCGGTGACGGTCTACGCGCTCGACGGCACGACGGCGAAGATCGCGCTCAGCCTCAGCCTGCCGATCGCGGCGCTGGTGTATCTCCGGCGCGGCGCCATCTGCCGCATCGCGGCGGCGCTCGCAATGCTCGCGATCCTCACCGCGCCGCTGACCCTGCCGCGGCTGGCGCGCCTGCCTTCGGTTTTCGCCACCGTCGATGCGTTCAAGGATTCGGCCGGGCACCGGCTGCTGATCTGGTCTTTCACCGGCCACCGCATCGCCGAGCGACCGGTGGCCGGCTGGGGCCTCGATTCGGCGCGGGCGATCCCCGGCGGCAAGATCGAGATCCGCCCGGGACAGGATTGGTTGCCGCTGCACCCGCATGACGCAGCGCTGCAGCTCTGGCTCGAGCTCGGGGCGCCCGGCGCGATGTTGTTCGCGCTCCTCGTCGGCCTGCTGTGGCTGCGTCTCGCCAGGGCGCCGTGGCCCCGGCTCTACGCCGCGGCGGCCGGCGGCAGCCTCTTCGCCGCGACCGCCGTCGCGTCTTCGGCCTGGGGCATCTGGCAGGAATGGTGGCTTGGCACGCTCGGCCTGGCGCTGTTCGCGACGCTCGTGATGGCGCGGGCGGCGCCATCGCCCCCTGGCGCTACTCCGCCGCGGTAGCGCGATTGGCGCGCTTGCGATCGTTGACGTCCAAGAGGCGCTTGCGCAGACGGATCGCCTTTGCCGTGACCTCGACCAGCTCGTCCTCCTCGATATAGGCGATCGCCTCTTCGAGGCTCATCTGCACCGGCGGGGTCAGCTTTACCGCCTCGTCCTTCGCAGTGGTGCGGATGTTGGTCAGCTGCTTGCCCTTGCGCGGGTTGACGTCGAGATCGTTGCCGCGGCTATGGGCGCCGATGATCATCCCGGCATAGACCTCGGCGCCGGGCGCGATGAACAGCGGCCCGCGCTCCTCAAGGTTCCATAATGCATAGGCGACGGCGGCGCCCTGCGAATTCGAGATCAGGACGCCGGTGCGCCGCCCCTCGATCGGCCCCTTGTACGGGGCATAGCCGTGGAACAGCCGGCTCATCACCCCGCTGCCGCGGGTATCGGTAAGAAACTCGCCATGATAGCCGATGAGGCCGCGCGTCGGCGCCACGAACGTCAACCGCAGCTTGCCGCCGCCCGAGGGCCGCATATCCTGCATCTCGGCCTTGCGGCGGCTCATCTTGTCGACGACGACCCCGGCGAATTCCTCGTCGACATCGACGATGACCTCCTCGATCGGTTCAAGCCGCTGGCCGCTCACCGGATCAGTCTTGAACAGCACGCGCGGGCGCGAGATCGACATCTCGAACCCCTCGCGGCGCATTGTCTCGATCAGCACGCCGAGCTGCAGCTCGCCGCGTCCCGAGACCTCGACCGAATCCTTCTCGGCGCTGTCGCGCACCCGGATCGCAACATTGCCCTCGGCTTCGCGGTGGAGCCGCTCGGCAATGACCCGCGAGGTGACCTTGCTGCCGTCGCGGCCGGCGAGCGGGCTGTCATTGACCGAGAAGGTCATCGCCAAAGTCGGCGGGTCGATCGGGTCGGCCGGCAATGCCGCCGTCACCTCGGGCGCGCAGATCGTGTCGGCGACCGTGGTCAGGGCGAGCCCGGCGACCGCGATGATGTCGCCGGCGCGCGCCTCCTCGATCGGCCGCCGATCGAGCCCGCGATAGGCCAGAAGCTTGGTCAGCCGGGCCTGTTCGATCGTCCTGCCGTCGCGGCCCAATGACTTGACCGGCATGTTGATGCGGGCGACCCCGGAATGAATGAGGCCGGTCAGCACCCGGCCGAGAAACGGATCGTAGTCGAGCGTCGTCGCCAACATTGCGAACGGCGCGTCGGCATCGGCCACCGGCGGCGGCACGTGGGCGATGATCAGCTCGAACAGCGGCGACAGATCGCGACGCGGCGCCGCGAGATCGCTGACCGCCCAGCCGTCGCGCCCCGATGCGAACAGCGTCGGGAAATCGAGCTGCGCCTCGGTCGCGTCCAACAGCGCGAACAGGTCGAAGATCTCGTTGTGGACCGCACCCGGCCTTGCGTCGGAGCGGTCGACCTTGTTGATCACGACGATCGGCTTGAGGCCGCGAGCCAGCGCCTTGGACACGACGAATTTGGTCTGCGGCATCGGGCCCTCGGCGGCGTCGACCAGCACGAGGACGCCGTCGACCATGCTGAGGATGCGCTCGACCTCGCCGCCGAAATCGGAATGACCGGGGGTGTCGACGATGTTAATCCGCACGTCGTGTCCGTGGGCGCGCCACACCACCGAGGTGCATTTGGCCAGGATCGTGATGCCGCGCTCGCGCTCCAGCTCGTTCGAATCGAGCGCCCGCTCGGCGACCTGCTGGTTGGCGCGGAACGAACCGCTCTGGCGCAACAACTGGTCGACCAGCGTCGTCTTGCCGTGATCGACATGCGCAATGATCGCGATGTTACGGATATCCATCCCAGAAATCTTTGCTACCCCATCCTATTCGTCATGGCCGGGCATGACCCGGCCATCCACCAGCGGACACCGCGCGCCGCTGTGCAGATGGCCGGGTCAAGCCCGGCCATGACGAGTAGATAGGATCAAAATGTGAGAATTCGATGACGTGGGCCTAAATAAGCCCCGCCGCCTTGACAAGCCCGGACAGCGCGGTCTCGGGCCGCGCGCCGACATGGCTGATGATTTCCGAGGCGCACAGGCTGCCGATTGCGCCGCACTTGGGGAGGGGCAGGCCCTGGGTCAGGCCGTAAAGAAACCCTGCGGCATAAAGGTCGCCCGCTCCGGTCGTGTCGACGACTCGCGCCACCGGGACCGCGGTGACGCTGTATTCCGCGCTGTCGGCCAGGACGACGCTGCCCGCCGCGCTGCGGGTCAGGACCGCGACCGCGACATGGCCGCGCACCGCCGCCGCGGCCGCGGCAAAGTCATCGGTCTCGTACAGCGAGCAGATCTCCGCCTCGTTGGCGAACAGGATGTCGACCTCGCCGGCCACGAGCTCGCGGAACGCCGCGCGATGCCGCCCCACGCAGAACGGATCTGAGAGGCTGAGCGCGACCTGGTGCCCGGCGCGGTGGGCGATCCCCGCTGCAGCGCGGAACGCCTCCTGCGCCCGCGGCGGGTCGAACAGATAGCCTTCGAGATAGGTGATCCGCGCCGCGGCGATCAGCGTCGGGTCGATGTCCTCGGGTCCGAGTTCGACGCAGGCGCCGAGATAAGTGGCCATCGTGCGCTGCCCGTCCGGCGTGACGAGGATCAGGCAACGCGCCGTGCCCGGCCCGGTGGTCGCCGCCGGAGTGTCGAAGCGCACCCCCATCGACGTGAGGTCGTGGCGAAACACCGCACCGAGCAAATCCTCGCGCACCTTGCCGATATAACCGCCGGTGCCGCCGAGCGAGGCGATCCCGGCCATCGTGTTGCCGACCGAGCCGCCCGAGCTCTCGATCGCCGGCCCCATCGCGCGATACAGCGAATCGGCGCGCTCGGCGTCGATCAGTGTCATCGCCCCTGGTGCCAGACCCTGCCTGGCGATAAACCGCTCGTCGGCATGCGTGATCACGTCGACGATCGCGTTGCCGATGCCGACGACATCAATGACGGCAGAACTCATCCGCAGATCCCCACCTGCTCGGGCGCAAGGGCGGCGGAGTATAGGGGCATTGCGCGAGCCCACAAGGCGCGCTAGCCGGGTGTGATGGTCATTTGCGGACCGACGCGTCGGGTTTATCCACTCGCTTTGCCATTGCCCCGGGATAAATTTTTTGTCTTCCTCGGTCTGAGCGGATATCTTTTCGGCCGCGAGTATTTCGAGGTGGTCGCGTTGAGACGACTCGACGGAGCGGCGATCCGGCCGGTGTGCCAACGCGTCGGGGGGCATTTGCCTTGCGTCGGGATGGCGCGCCGCTTCGAGGGCTTGCGGCGCATCGAGCCGTATCTCCTGGCCTCATGACCCGGTCGGGAAGGTCGCTCATCCCTGCAGCATTTCGATGGAACGCCCCCTTCATGTTCAGTCGCAAAAGACCGGGAACAGAGGATCAGAAGATGTCGGACGCGCCTGATGATCTGGGTATTCCGATGAAACCCGCCCGTTCCTCAGGGCAGCCGGCCTCACTCCTTGGCCGGGCCTCGGCGCCGCTGCCGCCGCGCACTGCCGAGCCAGCGCGGCCGCCGGCAGAGGCCCCGCGACCCGCGGAAGCCGCTGCTCGCCCGGTACCGGCGCCGGCACAGCGGCGCAACGATGCCGATTTGCGCAGGCTCATCGTTGGCCGCGAGATCTCGCTGTCCGGCGAGATCACCTCCTGCGACAAGCTGATCGTCGAAGGCAGCGTCGAAGCCAATCTGCAGAACTGCCACGATGTCGACATTGCCGAATCAGGGCTGTTCAAAGGTTCGGCGACGATCGACGAGATCGATGTGCGCGGGCGCTTTGAAGGCAATCTGGTCGTCCGCAAGCGGCTCTTCATCCGCGCCACGGGTCGCGTTTCCGGCACGATTCGCTATGGCCAGATCGAGATCGAGTGCGGCGGCCAGATCTCCGGCGACATCCAGGCGCAATCGGGCGAGGAGGCAATCGCCGAACCGTCCGCCGCGCGCGTCGCGTTCTGACGACACTCCCTATCGGCGGATTAGCCAAACGCGTCCTTGATTCGCGCCCAGTCCTCGATCGCGCGTTCTTCGCCCGGGGTGATCGGGATCACCAGCTGATTCCACCCGGCGGCGCGCAGCGCTTCGACGCGCTGCTTCAATTCCTGCTCCGTGGCGGTGAAGGTGGCGCGCCGGATCAGCTCGGCGGTGACGAACGGGCGCTCCTCGGGTTTGACGAAGACGAAATGCCCGCGATGGTTCTGGAGGTAGCGCGCATCGGGCGGCGTGAAGTGCCGCGCCATTTCGACATAGCCGGCGATCGCCTCGGCAATGCCCTCCTCGGGCACCTTCATCGTGTTCTGCCAGCCTTGCTGCTCGACATCGGCGGCGCGATGCAACAGCGTCGCGGCGCGCGGACCGGCCTGGGCGACCGCGCGTGGGCTGTCGGCCGGTTCGCCCGGCCCAAGCACGCAGCCGCACGCCCAGGCGGTGGCATAAAGCTCGCCAGCCGGGCGGCCCGCCGCTTGCCAGGCCTCCTTCATCCCCTGGATCGCGCCGAGAGCGCCGTCGACATCCTGGATGAAGCATTTCCAGCGGGCATTGAGCCGGGCGGTCAGTGCCTGCGATTTCGGGCCATAGGCGGAGATGTGGAGCGGGATCGGGTCGGCGGTGTTGAACAGGCCGATCTCTGGGTTGAGAAAACGGATCTTGCGGCGCTTGCCCTCGATCGCGGTCTCGACCGTCTCGCCTGCCAATAGCGCGTAGACGACCCGGATATACTCCTCCATATCGGCAAGCTTCATCGCGCCGAGCCCCATCGCGCGGCGCGCCGAAAACCCGGTGCCGACCCCGAAATCGATCCGCCCCGGCGCCAGCCCGTTGAGCGTGGCAAACGCGTTCGCGGTGACCGCGGCGATCCGGTTCGAGGGTACCAGGACGCCAGTACCGAGGCGAATGCGGGAGGTCTTCATCGCCGCAGCCGCCATCGCGACAAAACAATCGGCGGTGATCATCTGCGTATCGAAGAACCAGGCGTGGGTGAACCCCAGCTCTTCGGCGCGCTGCGCCAGCTTCCACGAATCGCTCGACGTGGCGATGCCGATGCCAAAATCCATGGGCTGCTCCCTCCCGTGAGCCTCCGCGGCGGAAACCGGCGGCTCGGTTACTCAACGCCGATCGCGAGCGCGATCTGGCGGCGAATCATCTCAAGTTGCTCCGGCAAGATGCGTGACTCGGTTGGCATCACGCGCCGTTTCGAGGTCGCCGCGAGATAAGAAGACAACGCATAGCACCGTTTGGTGCACCCATTTTCGCGGGTCGGATCGATGTCGACTGAGAGGTCGGGAGACGCCAACTCGCGGTCCTCGGAGATCGGGACAAGGATGAGGTTCGGATAAGAGGGGTCGAACAACTCGCTGTCTTCGACGACGATTGCCGGGCGGAGTTTGTTCGGCTCCTTTGGCAGCGCATCCCGCCAATCGACCAGAACGATCTGGCCAGGAGCGAAAACCGCCAAGGCTCACAGGCCTTCCTGGCGCGGCGTGCCCCAGAACTCGCAGAACTCCGCGGCCTCGGGCGAAGTCGCCACATGTCTGCCGACAGCCGCTGTCTGTTCCCGGATCCGCTTGCGCTTCACCCGCCTGGCGGCTTCCTTGGCGATTTGGCGCAGGAGCGTCGCGAGGCCGATGTTGCGCGAGCGCGCTTCAGCTTCGAGAGTTTCTCGAACCTCGTCATCGAGCCTGATGGAAACCGGAGCGGACATGGGAGCGCGACCCTTTGACGTAGTGCCATCACGCACTACATAGACGTAGCTGCCTGCGCCTTCAAGCCTCACACATTGAAGCGGAAATGCATGACGTCGCCGTCCTGGACGACGTAATCGGCGCCTTCAAGGCGCATCTTGCCGGCATCCTTGGCGCCCTGCTCGCCGCCGCAAGCGACAAAATCGGCATAGGGGATGGTCTCGGCCCGGATGAAGCCCCGCTCGAAATCGGTATGGATGACCGCGGCCGCCTGCGGCGCCTTGGTGCCGCGGGTCACCGTCCAGGCGCGCGACTCCTTGGGACCGGCCGTGAAATAGGTGATCAGGTCGAGCAGCGAATAGCCGGTGCGGATCACCCGGTCGAGGCCGGTCTCTTCGAGACCGAGCGTGGCGAGAAATTCACGCCGCTCCGCGAGATCGGCAAGCACGGCGAGCTCAGCCTCGATCGCCGCCGAGACTGTCACTGTCTGGGCGCCCTGCGCGGCGGCGTAGTCGGCAACCCGGCGGCTCGACACATTGCCGGTCGCGGCGGCGCTCTCGTCGACATTGGCGATGTAGAGCACCGGCTTGGCGGTCAGCAATTGCAGCAGCTTCAGCTGACCCTGCTGCTCAGGCGCCAAGGCGACGCTGCGCGCCGGCCGGCCCTCCTGCAGCCCGGCCAGGATCGGTTCGATGACGGCAAGCTGGGCCTTCGCCTCGCGGTCCCCGCCGCGGGCACGCTTCTGCGCCGCGACGAGACGCCGCTCGAGGCTGTCGAGATCCGCCAGCATCAATTCGGTCTCGACCGTCTCCGCGTCGCGGATCGGATCGACCGAACCTTCGACATGGACGACATTGTCGTCGTCGAAACAGCGCAGGATGTGCGCGATCGCATCGACCTCGCGCAAATGGCCGAGAAACTGGTTGCCGAGCCCCTGCCCTTTCGAGGCGCCGCGCACCAGCCCGGCGATATCGACGAATTCGAGCTGGGTCGGCACGATCTTCGCCGACTTGGCGAGGCGGGCGCACACATCGAGGCGCTCATCGGGCACCGCGACCCGGCCGACATTGGCCTCACGGGTGGAAAACGGATATTTCGTCGCCTCGGCCGCCTGGGTCGCAGTCAGCGCGTTGAACAGCGCCGACTTGCCGACATTCGGCAGGCCGACGATCCCACAATTGAAACCCATGATCCTCTCACCGGCCACCAGCGTCATGACCGGGCTTGGCCCCGGTCATCCACGAAACCGCCGCGAGGTTGAAACGTGGATGGCCGGAACAAAGCCCGGCCATGAACGAGCTATGTAGGCTCAGCGCCCGGGGAAATCCAGGGGCCCGGCTCGGCTTCGGCCGCAAGAGCTTGGCGATCCCTCGCAATGCTAATACCGGTAGGTACCGGCGCGGCACCACTCTATTCGTAGTAGGTCAGTCGCTTCCGTCGCTAAATTGTCATCGCCGTGTGATACCGCTGAGGCACAGACCAAGGGGGGATGATGGCCTCGCAAACCAAGCCTGACACACTCGTATCGAAGCCCGCGATGGCGCGCATTGCCGTGGTCAGCCGTCGGATTCGGCGCGGACGCGAGAAACGCCTCAAACGCGATTTTCCGCCGATCCGACCTCTCGCCGAACCGGCGCCGCCGGCCGCGTCAGGACCGGACCTTGTGCGCATCGCCGTATTGGCCATGGAGGGCCTGGGCCACGCGTCGCTGCGCGCCGCTTTTACCGGGAAGGAAGTTCGCGTAGCCGTGCCGGATGCGGCGACCGCCGCGATATTCCGGGCGGCGATCTCAGAGACCGCGCGGACGCGGTCAACCGATCGCCTCATCCGAATTGTGATCGATTAAGTCTGCTCCGGCGATTCGCAGCGAGCCGAGCGCGCGCCATGCGGCTGTTTACAGATCGGCCCCGACCAACACCGAGACCTTTGCGGGTCTTGTGGGTATTGCAGGCGTCTCGAACAGATCGCCGGACCCGTTCTCCGCCCATCTGATGATCGCCAGGCGCCCGTCGAAATGCTCGACCAGGGCCGTGCAGCTCTCCACCCAGTCGCCGTCGTTGCAGTACAGGACACCGCCCAGATCCCGGATCTCCGCATGATGGATGTGGCCGCAAACCACGCCATCGAAGTCGCGGCGGCGCGCCTCGTCCGCCAGCGCATCGGCGAACGATCCGATGTATTGTACGGCGTTCTTGACCTTCAATTTCAGAAAAGCCGACAGCGACCAATAGTCGTAGCCGAAGGCCCGCCGCATCTTGTTGAAGTGGTGATTCACCCATAAAGCCAGCGTATAGGCGCCATCGCCGAGCAATGCCAGCCAGCGGGCATTCTTGACGATCAGATCGTAGTGATCGCCGTGGATGATCAGCAGCCGGCGGCCATCCGCGGTGACATGCACCGCCTCCTCGAGCACCTCGACCCCACCGAATTGCAGGAGCGCATAATCGCGCAGCCACTCGTCGTGGTTTCCCGGGACGTAGACGACGCGGGTGCCATGGCGCACCTTGCGCAGCAGCTTTTGCACGATGTCATTGTGCGTCTGCGGCCAGTACCAGGATTTGCGCAATCGCCAGCCATCGACGATATCGCCGACCAGATAAATCGTCCGGGCATCATTGCAGCGCAGGAAATCGAGCAGAAACTCGGCCTTGCACCCCCGCGTCCCCAAATGAATGTCCGATATCCAGATCGCACGGTAGCGACGATGATCGACGTCGCGCATCACGGCATCCTCTCCGGGCAATCCCGAAGCAACATCTAGCAGAAGTATGTTACAATTTTTTGCCACTCAAGATCTGGTGACCGATCCCGCCATCGTCGCGAAATTGTCATCAAAACCCGGTAGCTATCTCGCCACCAACGAGGTTATCGGGCGAACAGAATTATGATCGTCGCGCAGTGGACTGCCGGGTTTTGTGCGATGGCGATCAGTATTCATTTGGCGACTGTCGCGATCGCCTGGTTCCGCTGTCGCCGCCGCGACGCGCCCTCCCCGATCTCGGGCGCCCCGCCGATCACCCTGCTGCGGCCGGTCTGCGGCACCGAGCCGTTTGTCGCGGAAACCCTGGGTTCGAGCTTTCAGCTCGACTATGCGTCATACGAAATCATCTTCTGCATCGCACGAGAAGATGATCCGGTCGTGCCGATCGTGCTGGGCCTGATTGACAGCAATCCGAAGGTGCCGGCAAAGCTGTTGATCGGCGATGACCGCGTCAGCGCCAATCCCAAGCTCAATAACCTCCTCAAGGGCTGGGCGGCGGCGCAGCATCGCTGGATTGTCATTGCCGACAGCAATGTGGTGCTGGCGCGCGATTCGCTGCAGCGGCTGCTGGGGCGCTGGCGCGGCGATACTGGCGTCGTCTGTTCGATGCCGCTCGCCTCGCGGCCGGGGAATTTCTGGGCCGAACTCGAATGCGCGTTTCTCAATACCCTTCAAGCGCGCTTCCAGTATGTCAGCGAGGCCCTCGGCTTCGGCTTCGCTCAGGGCAAAACCATGCTGTTCCGGCGCGATCTCGTCGAGCGCGCCGGCGGCATCCGTACACTCGCGGCCGAGACCGCCGAGGATGCCGCCACCACCAAGATGGTTCGCGCGCTGGGCCGGCACGTGCATCTCGTCGACACGCCATTCGATCAGCCGCTCGGTCGGCGCAGCGCCTCTGAGGTGTGGGCGCGGCAACTGCGCTGGGCGCGACTTCGGCGAATGAGTTTTCCCGCGCTGTTCCTTCCGGAAGTTCTGATGGGGAGCGCTCTGCCGAGCCTCGCCGTCGTCGCCGCCGCATCGTACTACGGCGTGAGCTGGCCAGCAGCGCTCGCCGGGTTCCTTGTCCTCTGGTTCGGCGCCGAGGCGGTGCTGGCGTGGGCCGTGGGCTGGCGGTTGTCGCCGCGTATGGCGGTGGCGCTGGTCGTCCGCGACCTGTTGCTGCCGATCCTCTGGGTGGCGGCCTGGATCGGCGACGATTTCGTTTGGCGCGGCACCGGGATGCGCGCGCAGCGGGGCGTCGATCTATCGGAAAGCCCGGAATTCGCGGGCTTCGCCCGCCGCCGCTATCGGACGAAGTTGGCGATGCTGCCGGCCAGGAAGCATAGCGAGCCGATCAGATAGAGGATGTTGGTCAGATTGCTCATGGCGTTCCCTCGTCGTCATCGAGATCCGGCGGGGCGAAGCGACGGGCCACCTCGCTCATGAACGCATCGGGCGCGCCCTCGAGCAACCAGGGGATCGTCTCGGCTACCGCATCGACCAGCGGCTCGACCCAGAGCCGCATCTCCTCCGCGGTGAAGTTCATCAGCACATAGGGGTGCACCAGCTCCTTGATCCCGGGATGGCCGATGCCGATTCGGATGCGCCAATAATCCGGCCCGATCATCGCATCGATCGAGCGCAGGCCGTTGTGGCCGGCATTGCCGCCGCCGCGCTTGACCCTGACCTTGCCCGGCCGCAGATCGAGCTCGTCGTGGATCACCACGATCGCGCCCGGCGCGATCTTGTAGAAGCTCATCGCCGCCAGCACCGACTCGCCGGATGCGTTCATGAAGGTCTGCGGGCACAGCAGGAGGCGGCGCTCCCCGCCGATCACGCCCTCCGACAGCTCGCCCTTGAAGCGGCTGCGGAACGCCGGGAAGCCATAGCGGCGGGCGATCGCCGCGACCGCCATGAAGCCGATATTGTGCCGGTTGCGGGCATGGCGGCTGCCCGGATTGCCGAGGCCGACGACGAGGCGCATCGCCGCGCCGGAGCTGCGAGGTTACGCCGCCGGCGTTGCCGCCGCCGGTGCTGCCGGCTCTTCGGTTGGCGGCGCCGCGGCCGCCACCGCCGCGGTCGCGGCGGCCTGGGCCGCCTCCTCCTTCACCGCCGAGGACGCGGCGATGCTGGCGATCGTGAAGTCGCGTCGCCGGATCACCGGGCGCGCGCCGGGCGGCATCTCGACCGCGCCGCTATGGATGCTGTCGCCGATGTCGAGCCCGTCGAGATCGACGACGACCCGCTCGGGGATATTGTCGACCGAGCAGATCATCTCGATACCGTGGCGCACGACATTGAGGATGCCGCCGCGGCGCAGCCCGACCGAGCGCTCGTGATTGATGAATGCGACCGGAACCATGACGGTGACCTGCGCACCCGCTCCGACCCGCATGAAATCCACGTGCAGCGGCGCATCGCTGATCGGATGGTACTGGACATCGCGCGGCAAGGTTCGATGCGTCGTCCCGTCGACGCTGACATCGACAAGCGTCGCGAAGAAGCCCGGGCGCGCGACGACCCGGGCCAACTCGCGGGGTTCGAGACTGATCAGCAGCGGCTCCTGCTTGTCGCCGTAAACGATCCCCGGAACGCGCCCGCCGCGGCGCGTCGCCCGGGCGGCACCCTTGCCGGCGCGAGGGCGCGGCTCGGCCTTGAGGTTGATGATCTCCGGCATGAACTTCCTGCTCCTTCATCGCGAAACCAGCGGGGCTGCCCGACGCCATAGGAAGCGTCGGATTCGCTCGCGCTGATGTCGCAGTCAATCAAATAGGCTCGAAACCGAACGTTCCTCGCTGATCCGCCGGATCGCCTCG
>Ga0187818_10000171_pt1 | contig 20582 bp, 25 predicted proteins | sample NC_wetland_sal_i_14_FD_130581 | JGI IMG/M metagenome (GOLD analysis project Ga0187818, IMG submission 130581) | Wetland sediment microbial communities from Neuse River Estuary, North Carolina, USA - SO4_3 | ecosystem: Environmental > Aquatic > Freshwater > Wetlands > Sediment | place: USA... | reverse complement strand
TGGCTGATATCACGCGCAATAAAATCGCCCAGAACACTCTCGCGATCGGTGCGGGTCTTCACATGATGGCAGTCGGCTTCCCGGCATTAGAGGAGGTTCTCCGAGAGCAGTTCAAGAAAAAAGGCGATGCCGTCATAGCCGAAAACGTCGGGGTTGCGCGCGCTGGCTACGATTACGCCGCTGCTCACTTCACCGCCTTCGCGAAGCCGCTTCCCAAGACGGACAATCGCTACGCGATCGTGAGTGGCAACACCGCCATGGCCATGGGCGGCGCTGCCGCCGGAGTGAAGTTTTATTGTGCCTATCCCATGAGTCCTTCGACCGGCGTGCTGCACTGGATGGCAGCACACGCGCGCAAAGCTGGCATCATGGTCCGCCAGGTGGAGGACGAAATCGGCGTCATTAACATGGCCATCGGTGCGGCTCACTCCGGCGTCCGCGCCATGTGCGCTACCTCCGGCGGCGGCTTCGCCCTGATGAGCGAGGGCCTCGGCATGTCCGCCATGATCGAAACTCCTGTCGTAGTTATCGACTGTCAACGCGCTGGTCCGTCTACGGGCGTTCCCACGAAGACCGAACAAGGAGACCTCTGGCAGATGCTTGGCGCCGCGTTTGGCGACTATCCCCGGATAATCGCGGCTCCGTTGGACATCGGCGATTGCTTCAAGCTCATCCCCGAAATATTCAACCTTGCCGACCGCTTCCAGTGCCCCGGACTCGTGCTTTGTGATCTCCTTCTATCGGAAGGCCGCCTCAGCGTCCATCCAAACGACCTGGATTTCAGTCCGCCCATCGATCGCGGCGAGCTGATCACCACCGCTAACGGTGCCTCGTCTGCGGCTCCCACGAACGGCGGCTACAAACGCTACAAAATCACTGAGAGCGGCATTTCACCCCGCGCCGTTCCCGGTCTGCCAGGTTACGTCCACACGGCCGCAACGGATGAACACCAAGAAGACGGCGTGTTAATTAGCGACGAGTTCACCAATCCGATCAAACGCCGCGCCATGATGGAAAAACGCATGCGCAAGGTCGCAGGCATCGAAGCCGCGGTTCCGCCACCTGTGCTTTCAGGTCCGCCCAACGCCGATGTCACCTTGATTGGCTGGGGTTCAACCAGCGGGGTAATCGAGGAAGCTTGTGAACTCCTCAACGAACAAGGAATCTCTGCCAATCAGCTTCAGATCCGCTGGCTAGTGCCGCTGCATGGCGAAGCCATTCTCGAGATCCTGCGAGGCTCGCGCCACACCATCATCATCGAGAACAACTACAGCGGCCAGTTCGCGCGCTACTTGCGCAGTGAAACCAGCTTTGTGCCCAGCGGCCACATTCGCAAGTACGACGGGGAACCTTTCATGCCCCACCACATTGTCGACGCGGTGAAGGAACAGCTCGCCGGGAACACGAAACTCTCCGTTCCCATGCACGAGATTATGGTCTGAGGAGGAGACGCACATGGCGACCAGTGTACAGCGTACCAGTCAACTGACCATGGCCGATCTGAAAGGCAAGGCCGATCCGGACTGGTGCCCCGGTTGTGGTGATTTTGGCGTACTCGCCGCGCTTCAAAAAGCTTTGGTGGAGCTGCGGATACCGAACCACAATATCGTCACCATCAGCGGCATCGGCTGCTCCTCGAACCTGCCAGGCTACGTCAACACGTATGGGATGCACACGCTCCACGGTCGCGCTCTCGCCGTGGCCACGGGCCTTAAGCTCGCGAACCACGAGCTCACCATTCTAGTGACCGGAGGCGACGGTGACGGCTTCGGGATCGGCGGCAACCATTTCGTCCACTCCATGCGCCGCAACGTCGACCTGCTCTACATCGTCATGGACAACCAAATCTACGGCCTTACCACCGGGCAAACGTCGCCCACGAGCCGCGTCGGCATGAAAACAAAAAGCATGCCGTTCGGCAACATCGAAGCGCCGGTTAACCCCATTTCCCTCGCACTGGCGGCGGGCGCTACTTTCATCGCCCGCGGCTTCAGTGGCGAGCAGAAGCATCTCACTGAACTGATCAAGCAAGGTATCGAGCATCGGGGCTTCTCGTTCCTCGATGTCTTCAGCCCCTGCGTCACCTACAATCACGACAACACCTATCAATGGTTCCGTCCGCGCGTGAAGAAACTCGAGGACGACCCTGCGTACGACCCGGCTGACTGGACAGCCGCGATGGAGAGATCTCTGCTTTGGGGGGAGGAAATCCCCATCGGCAAATTCTTCGAGCGCACCGACGTCCCGACCCTTCACGGAGCCGAGCCGGTGCTGAACGAAGGCCCTCTGGTCCATCGCGACCTAAGGGTGCCTCCCGACGTGGCCCGCTCGTTTATAGAAGAGCTGATGTAGCGACGCGCCGGAATGGAGGCGGCACGAGCGCTCGTGTAAGTGTGCCCGGGGAAATCGAACGATATGCGCGGTGGAAACCAGAATTCCGGAACAACTCAATCCAAGCCAAATAGATCGGGTTGCTCGCGGGAGATGCGGTCCCACAGCGGCTGGAACTGGAACCAGCCCGCCAGGGGCGAGCCCACTTGCGCGTACGTGTGCTTGGCGGTCTCGGGAGGGATCTTGTGCGGATGGCAGGCGGCTTCTGCCAACAATTGCGCCTGGCAGGAGCGGTCCATAGTGATGAACCACCAAACGGCTTCGTCAACGCTTTGGCCCACAGTAAGCAGGCCGTGATTGCGCAGGATAGCTGCCTTCTTATTGCCAAGCGCGTGGGCGATGCGATCGCCTTCGGTGGTTTCTTCGACGATGCCGGTGTAATCGTCGAACACAACGTGGTCCTCGTAAAACGCGCAAGCGTCCTGCGTGAGCGGATCGAGCAGCCGTCCGAGCGAAGACCACGATTTGCCGAAAAGCGAATGGGCATGAGCGGCGGCGATGACGTCTGGGCGGGCTTTGTGAATGCCCGAGTGAATCACAAACGCTGCGAGGTTGACTTCGCGGTTGCCTTCGACGACTTGCCCTTGGTCATTGACCAACACGAGGTCGGAAGCACGAATCTGGCCAAAAGTGCAACCGCGAACGCCCAGGCCATATTTCTTGAGAATGATTGAGTTGTATTCGATGCTTGCAATAATGGAACTCTTTTTCACAACGGGATTGCGCTTCTGCGGAGGTGTCATGCGCTTGTTGTTGAGGAAAACCCGGCCTGTCGAGCGAATCGTGCCGTTAGCTCTCTGTATGTCCTTCGGATTATCCGCCCTGGTCCTGAACGCGCAGACCGTGCAGATCCACATCTCTTCTAAAGCGGGCGACCGGCTCACACCCAAGGCGGATCTGCAGTTCGCCGATGTCAAACCTGATGGGGGCGCGACCTTTCAAATCAATGACTCCGTGAAATATCAGAAGATCGACGGCTTCGGCGCTTCCATCATGGAAGCCGGCATCATCACGCTGAATACTCTTCCCCCGGAGAAGCAGGAAGACGTCCTTCGTTCGCTGTTTGACCCGAAGGACGGCGCGGGCTTTACCGCGATGAAAACGCCCATCGCCGGAACGGACTTCCAGTCCGCAAGCCCGTGGTACACCTACGACGACACGCCGGGTGACATTGAATTGCGGAATTTTTCTGTCGATCGCGATTTCGGTCCTAATGGTGTCGGCACCTACATCCTTCGCGCTCGCAAATACGGCAACTTCGTTTTGCAATCTCCCATGGACTATCCCCCGGACTGGATGCTCTACGACGTGAAACGGCGCCAGGATATCGACCCGAAATACTATCCGGCACTCGCAAAATACTTTGTGCGTTACCTCGAGGAGTACAAGAAGCGCGGCATCACCATCGATTACCTGAGCCTGTTCAATGAGCCGGAAAAGGTCTACACGAAAATCAAGTATACTGAGATCCGTACACTTCTCCGCGATTTTGTCGGTCCGGCCGTCGTGCAATCCGGCTTATCCACCAAGATGATGCTCAGCGAGGCCCCAGAGCGCCGCGATGCGTACAAGCGCTACCCTGTCGTCCTGGACGATCCAGCCGCCCGGAAATTTGTGTCCGTTGTTGCCTATCATGGGTACGACTACAAGAACTTCGACAAGATCGCTAGGTTGAAGGCGAAGTATCCCGCACTTCCATTTTGGATGGACGAATTCTGCTACGCCTATGAGGCTGGGATTCCGCGCAGTAGGAAACTCCCTGTCTATGAGTTCGACGATGGCGATTATTGGGGCAATACCATCTTCAGTGATCTGGAGGCCGGAACTTCCGCGTGGCTCTATTGGAACGCCATCCTGGATGAGACCGGCGGGCCGTGGGCCGTGTCTGTCGTCCACGGCAATCCTGACCCCAATGAGCAGCATCCAGTGGTGATCATCAATAAGGTAACGCACGAGGTCACGTACACCGGCACCTACTACTACTTGGCACATTTCAGCAAATTTGTGCGGCCCGGCGCGATGCGCGTCCAAGCGACCGGGAAAAGCCAAGGCGTGCGCGTCATGGCCTTCCAAACACCAGAAGGCGGCTTTGTCGCCCAGCTGCTGAATAGTCAGATGTCTGATTCAGGGGTGAACCTCGTCTCCCGAGGACGCACGCTTCACCTTACTTTGCCAGCGAGGTCCATCACTACGGCTACATGGTGATGGTGGTTCGGTTCGGACTGGATGCCCACTAGGCTTCTATTCCCCTTCCTTGAGCCGCCAACTTCGCCCGTGTCACCGGGGCAGGGGCCTCGCCGTGCATGTGGACATGGAGGGGGAACTTAGCGTCGCGTGGGAAGACGATCGCGTCGTTCTCGACCGTGTCTGCCGAAGGTGCAATGGGGCGTTTCCAGGGCTTCCGATCTGAATCAACAGATGGAATCTAAAGGAGTTACTGGAGTTCGTTCTGTAATTTTCATGTTTGGGAGCAACTGCCGTGCTAAACATCCCGCACGCACACTGAGTCCTCGAGACCTTGAAGGGACGCTACAAGGGCGACGTTGCTAATAGCGAAGCAAGTCCTTATTTCCTCTATGGAGACTCTGTGCACTTCCCGCCGGACGAGGACGAAATCACCCGCCATGTGCGGTTGAGCAGTCCCTTTTCTCTCTCTACGTGCATGAGAGGTTCCGATAGGTTCATGATAGTGGTCCGACATAGGGACGCGTAGCGGTTTGTTTTCGCATATCTTGCTGCTCGCAGGACAGAAATGTGACGCTCCCGTGCCCAACCTGCAGGGTCTTTGGCCTTGTGCAACCCGGTTGCACAGTCAAAAGCTCCTCCACCTCTCCGCTCCACTTTGGACGGCTCCACAGCAGCCAGAGCCCGGTGGTCTAGAGCCAAGTCCAAGAGAATGGAATCAAATCAATCTCTCCAACTCATGCGGGAATTCCGCAGAACAAGGAGCGCATTCTCCGGGTTTACCTTTCGACCCCAGCTAATCTGATGCTTCCTTAGATTCGTCCTCGCACCGGCGCATGGTACCCGCTCGGATCTGCAAAAGAATCTGGAACCGGGCAATCGCGGCCTGCGCCGCGCGTTTCATGTCGGGAACTGAGTCTTCGAAGGAAACGCGCAGAGCCTCGGGAGTGAACGAATCAGAATCCTTCACGAGTTGTCGGAGACCTCTGATCTGTGCCTCGCATTTGACGAGAGTGAGCTGGCATTCCCGCTTAGCGGTTTCTACGTCCAGGTGCCACAGTGGTCTGTCGCTCATAGCCCCTCGCTGCTGTCTAGTCGTGGATGCAGCTTCCTTGCGTCCGGCCGAGTTGTCACCTTGCCGCCGTCACCCACCGGATCCTGTTCCTGACAAAACGGGCAGCGTTTAGGAAGCTCGTAGCTGCGAACTGTTGCCAGGGGTTGGCTCTCGCAGCAAAAACTGTACACTCCACGCCGTTCGTCAACGGCTGCCAAAAAATGGAGGAAATAGACAGGGCGCTTCTTCGGGGGCTCGGTCTTGATCAGCATCCTCATTTCTCCTTTCACCGGTCGAGTGGCTGGTCGATGCCAGTCTTTCAAAAAAAGTGCGCTTTCTTCTCTCGATGCAAGGCACTCGGAAAAAGCGTCTTGTTGCTTACAATTCCCCGTGGCACTACTGCCGAGCGAAGGAGAAGAGGCGGGGACTTTCTCGGCTTGACTTATCCATGCCTAGATTCCTAAATTAAGGTCACTGTGCGCGCTCCCGGGGACTGCCTAGCGTCCTCGCGTCGGTCGGCCTTTTGGTTTCAAGGTAGCTGGCGAATCTCGGCCGATGCAAGGGCCTCGGCTGTTTACGAGTGCTCCTGCGGAGAGCTTCGTCGATACAGGAAATACCTTTATCACCGGGCTGGCTAGTTTCGCAATGTATTCGCCATTGGGGGGAATAAGCCGTTTTGGATCTGTCAAAAGAACTAAGCGGCAGAATCGAGCAGAATAATTTCGACACCAAAAGCGATGAAGATATCCTGCGCATGCTCTACGTAGGTTTTGAGCAGGAAGACAGGGAAAAGCATATATTCGATCGGTATCCTTATAACTCTTGGTAACGAAGTTTGGTCGATTCTTATCAGCGGCTGTCGAAGCTTCGTGGCTGTCATGGTGTGGTCGCTGGCCCAGACTTCGTTAGGCCGCGCCGTGATGATCGTGCGGTGTGCGGATCCTCGGCCTTCGGCAACATGCGTGTCGGTGCCAGCAACTGTGCTTCGCGCATCAACCGCAGCACCCGCGCCTTCGGCGTGCGCACTTCCTGGAAGCGCAACCACTCCCACACTTTGCGATGGCCCTCGCCGTGAAATGGAGAGGCGACGATGACCCCGCGGATCTTCTCCAGTAACACCGCATCACTCCAAGGCGTCTGTGTTCCCCGCCGCCCGAGCACTCGCCCGGTTGCGCGGCCATTTTTCGCTGATAGTAAAAGCTGGAACGCGCACGAGCTACGAGTTTGATAGTGCCGAGCCGCAAGAGGACTGGTCTATTGCGCGCGAGACGGTTGGGATTCATATGACACGCACCAAATCAGCTTCTGCCCGTCGTCTGAGATTAGAAGAGAGCCGTCGGCAGCGACCGCGACGCCAACCGTGCGCCCGTAAACCTGACTACCTGCGGGATCAGGCAGAAATCCGGGAAAGAAGGGCTTGGGGTTCTCCCGACGGGAGGCCATCGCGGAACAGAATGAAGACGACCTGATATCCGTTTCGGATGTGCTGATTCCGGAACCGGGTTCGCCAATGAAAGCACCGTGCCAATGGGCGGAGGGGAATTGCTGCTTTTCGTAAAGCAAACTGCAGCGGGGCGACATGAGCACCCAGGAGAGGTCTGGCGTGATGGTTTTTGCAACCAAGTCGGGTAGGGGTACCACGCGATTGTCCACATGTGGACCGAGATAGGCGTACGGCCAGCCATAAAAACCACCTGCAACCACGTGGGTGAGAAAATCGGATGGGGCATCACCCCCCTGTCGTCGCGCTCGTTTACGGCGCTGCCTTTTCTTGAGGATGTCAACAGAGCCACCCCGTCACAAGCCTTCTTAAGTGAAATGGAAGTAAGACCCCGGGGAAGGCTTTGTCTGCCATCGACTGCTAGCAACGTCCCCCTGTGTCTGTGAGCCTAAGACAGCAAGGACTGACTCTTCCACTCGAGGTCCATTCATGGCTATAATAGCCATGAGGAAGGAGAGCCCGAATGCGCAGCGTCAATGTGGCGGAACTGAAGAACCAGCTGAGTAAGTATCTTACATTCGCCAGGGGCGGTGAAGAAGTGGTGATCCGAGACCGTAATCTCCCGGTGGCGAAACTGGTTCCGTTTTCGGCGGAAGGCGCCGACGATCAGGAACTAGTGCTGGTTGCCGCCGGGAAATTGCGTCTCCCCAAGGTGCGACTTAGTGTAAAGGACCTCTTGAAGATACCGACGGGAAGTGTTGCAAGAAACAAGACGATCCAAGCCGTTCTCGCCGACAGAGAAGAAGAACTGTGAAGAGAACAACGGCGTTCTGGGATGCCAGCGCGCTTGTTCCCTTGTGTATTCACGAAGCTGCGAGTCGTCATGCTCAGTCCCACTTGAGGAGATTCGCCCCCGTGGTGTGGTGGGGAAGCCTGGTAGAAGTTCATAGCGCGATTTGCCGCCTCCATCGTGATAAGGAGATTACAGACCTCGATAAGCAGGGCGCGGCGGCGCGTCTGCGATTGTTAAGTCGTGGGTGGAGCGAAATCCTGCCTGGCGACCAAATTCGTGAATTGGCGACGCAGTCGCTGGATAAGTATTCTTTGCGGGCGGCTGACAGCCTCCAACTTGCTGCGTCCCTGATCTGGTGCGAACAGCGTCCATCAAGGAGAAGCTTCATTTGCGGAGACCACCGATTGGCTGAAGCCGCAGAGTCGGCCGGATTCTCGGTCCTCGAACTTCCTAGGGCTGTTCCCTAAGCTACGACTTCTCGCAACTTGGAGAGCGTTCCTCGGCAAATTGCGTGAAGGATATATCCTGGTGATGGATTGTTGGCAAAATCAGCACGCCGATCGGTAGCTTTTCAACGGTCCAGGCCCTTCGCAAACTGGACATGCTTGACGTGGCGCCGGACATCCGAACGCTCTCGACTTTGCCGGGTAATCGCTTGGAAACGTTTGAAGGGTGATCGGAAGGAGCAGTACAGCATCCGCATCAACGACCAGTGGTGCATTTGTCTTGAGTGGCGCGACGGACACGCCTACAAGGCCGAAATCGTGGATTATCACTAGGAGAAGATCCATGGCAAGGAGACTGAAGCCGGTGCATCCGGGAGAGATTCTCCGCGAGGAGTTCATGGTCCCTCTCGGCTTGAGTATGAACAAGATGGCGATGGATTTGCGCGTTCCCGTGACGCGGATCGCCGATATCGCCAACGAGCGCCGTGGCATCACTGCCGACACGGCGCTGCGCTTCGCGCGTTACTTCAGGAACAGCCCTACTTTCTGGATGAAGCCTCCAGATTCGCTATGACCTAGAAGTTGCCGACGAGGAGATTGCGGCAAAGGGGAGCGCGACGTTCAACCCTTGGAAGTCGTCCGGGCGATAGTCGAGGCCATCGAAAAGGGCGGAGACGGGATTTTCACGGTGGCAAGCACGAAAAACCAATATCGTGCGCGGGCGGTTGTTCTCGCTCTCGGTAAGGCCGGCAGCCCGCGGAAACTTGGCGTCAAAGGCGAGGACTTACCTAAGGTCATGTACCGTCTGATCGAAGCGGATCATTATGTCCACAAAAATATTCTCGTAGTGGGCGGAGGAGATAGCGCGCTCGAAGCTGCAATGGGACTTGCTTGCCAAGTCGGCAATACGGTTACCCTCTCGTATCGCCAGAGCGCCTTCACTCGTATCAAGCAACGCAATGAGCAGCGGATCCAGGAATGTATCCGGAAGGGCACTCTACGAGTAGTCTTCAATTCCAATCCCGTGGAATTCACGCCTGATGCCGCTACACTCGAGTTTAACGGCAAGCTGCAGAGCATTCCCGACGACTACGTGTGGATCTTCGCCGGTGGCGAGCCTCCGACAGCGTTTCTGAAAAAGATTGGCGTGCGCTTCGGTCCGCATGACATGACGGTCGAAGGAAGCCGAGAGGCCAAAGCGGTGAAAGATATGAGGGAGCCCGCAGTTATCTCTCGCTAGCCAATTTTACGTGCGTGCGGCAGCTTAGGAAGGAATTTCGCATGAGACTCGCAAAAACCGCGGTTCTTTCGTTCGTGACAATTCTGCGGGTAGCGGGCTGTAAGAAGCAGCCAAGCGACGCGGACGCGATCCGCACGGGTATCGTCGAACACCTTACGTCACTCAAGACGCTCAACCTCTCGGCAATGAACATCAATGTGACGAGCGTAAATATTCAAGGAAACCAGGCTCAGGCCCAGGTCGAATTTCGACCTAAAACCGGCGCTCCTGTTGGCGCCAGCATGCAGGTTGCTTACGCCCTAGAGAAAGAAATGGAAATTGGGTGGTGAGCAAGACGTTGGGTACAGGCGAAGTTATCGAGCATCCTGCTCCCGGAACGAATCCACACCTGCAGGGCGACCAAAGCGGCACGACCGGCATCGTGGGTCCGCCCATGTTCCAAGAACTTTTGCACCGTGATGCAACCAAGCTCGGTGGCTCATTGCCCCCTGGTCATCCGGTCGTCGGTTCGCCCTCGAAGCCCAGCAACGAGAAGCCTCACTAAGACACGTGCCCATCTGCCACCTCCCTTTCCACGTTCACAAGGTCGATGCTGTATTCCATACCAAGGCCTCATTTTGAGAGCGCGGGATTTCAACTCGATTCGCCTGTTTTTACGTGGGATTTTGCATCTGGGTGCCGGGGTGTCCAGTCTTTCGGCGGGAAGGCCACGTGCCAGAACATAGGATTGGGTAGCGTGAACTCCACTCCCGCTTGTGGGTGCTCGCCCTGGCGTCTGTCTATATGGACAACAACACACTCCAGTGCAGCTTTTGTCTGGACGTTTGACAGAGTGAGTCGCTGCCCTCTGCACACGACCTGCTTCGACATGAGAATCAACGCACCGTGAGCACTGATGGCCCGTGTGTGAGTCTCTTCTTCAAAAGGCAATCCGGCGTCGGTCTGCCCCGATACTCGCACTGGGATTGTCATCAATACTCGCTGACTCCTTCGGCGGTTCTCTGCGAGCCAGGAGGTCTCGCGGGACTCGGCAAGCCACGTTTCAAGAGTCCGAAGCTGCTTCGGCTCTATAGCGATAAACACCAGACCCATGCCCTTGTTAGCCCGGGAGTAGACGACTCTTGCCCGGGCTTCAAACAATTGTGCCCCCTTTGTGATGCGTACATCTGTGACCGTCCCTAAAGGGAAAGCGTTGCTCGTGTCCACGTAGCAGCCTTGCTGACTTAAGTCACGGACGCGCGTCTCAATCCGCGCTCCGGATTCAGCCGCTAATAACTCAACAGCAGCAGTGAACTCATACCGAGGATGAGTCCGGCGGTCTGCTCCGGCTGTCTCGGTAGAATTGCTAGCAGGCTTTTCCGCCTCAACGACGGCAGTGAACTCGTCGCGAGGATGAGTACCGTTGTCTGCTCCGGCGAGTGTGGCGGAAGGGCCAGCAGGCTTTTCCGCATCACTGGGAATCTTGAGAGGGCCAGCAGCTTTCGAGCTTCGCTTACGATTGCGGCGCTTCATGGTCTTACAATTGTAATGCAAAGAGTACAGGCGGGACGATGCGCTGCACCTGCTATTGCCGCCGCTCTTTGTAGACGCCGTTCATGGGCCGCTGCGCCGTTCACGAGGTCATAGATTTGCTGGTATGGCAGACCGTTGGCTATGGCGATTGATCTCACGACACAAGAATCGCCAGCAACTCTGGGAGGGTCTATCTCGGGGCTTCGGCGACGGCACCGCGAGGCGTCAGAATGGCGAGGATAATTGCCACAATGACTAGCGCAGGGATGTCTCCCACAAGGTGACCGTGCTCTGCAGGGGCATTGATTGCTTGTACGGTCATAATCCCCGCATGGACAAGGCTCGACCAAACGGTGAACCAGATCAGACTGCGGTGCTGCAAGGGTTTTCGAGAAGCAATGATGAGAAATACGCCCAGAGTGGCATAGACACCGAGAATCATCTGTTCATACTCAGGCTGATTGGGTTGCCAGCGCCAACCGGATGGCCACCAGGCCATCATTAGCGGGTAAACACCGAGAGCAAAAATCAGGCCGACGAGAACCAACGCCACGCGCAGATAACGCACTCGCGTTACATCGTTCACGTGTCACCTCCTCAATTTGCTTTTGATGGGGCACAGGACTTGAGCGGGATGTTAGCCGCTGCACTGAGGCATGTCAACTCGTCGGCATTCCAGGCATTGAGGTTCCAGCAAATTGAAGATTATCCGGCGTATGCCGCGATTCCAGTTGATTCCTCCCGCATCACGGCGTACTCGGAACATGATCCACAGCGATTAAACTCGGAGCATAAAAAATATCACAAGTATGAATACACAGCCTCTGACGTTAATCGGGACTTACGGCCGATTCCAGTTGCAAGATTCCAGGAAGGATGTCCTCCGCCGTCTTGCACCCGCCGGGTTGGACCAAACAGTTGGTATTTACCGCGAAGGCTTTCTCCAGTAAGTGCGTTACGGCAGTGAGACTCGGTGGTGAGATTGAGATTTGTCAGTGGCCATGCGATTCACATAACACCCCGGTGAACTGGTCACATAAGTCGACGCAGTGTTATCGGGCGGCGCTCAAGTGTCCAGTACAACCGAACGGCCAGTCTTCTTGACATGGCCACCTTGGCGATGTTCCTTTGCCGACGCAGCGCCAGGTGTACATATCGTCGTCTCCAGTCCGCATCCCAACGCGCTGCGGCTTGTGCTGCTTCTCCCAGCAGGAAACGCAGCAGAGAGCTGCCTTGCTTGGTGACGTGTCCCAGCCGTTGCTGGCCGGCACTGGAATCCTCCGAAGGGATCAGTCCGACATAGCTGCCGATCTGTTTGCCGCACTTCAACCGCTCCGGAGTTCCGATGATCAGCACGAAGGCCAGTGCCGTCAGTGGACCTACGCCAGGGTGGGTCATCAGCCGCAACACTTCGGGCCATTTCTTGGCTTCCTGCTCGACCGCTGCGGTTAGCTCTTCGATGGTGGGGTTCATCCGGTCCAGCGGCTCGAGCAGATCCTTCCGGCGCCGTGATGCCCAGGCAGCTAGCGGAAGCTTTCCCAGCTGTGCTCGTCCTTGTTCGTTCCACAGCTTTTTCTTCCGTCGCTGGCCTTCATTCATCGCCAGAGCCTGCAGCTGATTCATCATCCGCGTCCCCATCTGCACCAGCCGGTGCCGGTGCCAAAGCAGTTGTCGCAGGTCACGATTCTCCGGGCTGGGTACCCAGATTTGGGGGAAGTTATTTTCAGCAGCAGCTTTAGCAGAAGACCGGCATCGTTGCGGTCCGTCTTCTGCTTGCGGACTCGCTTGGTCTTGATCTCCGCCGCATCGCAGATCCATACCTCGATACCCAGTTCTGCCAGTAACCGCTCGAACCAGCGTGAGTAGCCGGTGGCCTCCATCCCCACGCGCACGCTCACTCCTCGCGCCGCCAGTTCCCGATAGAACTTCGCTGCCTCTCCATCACTGTGGTTCAATCGCCGCTCGCCGCACTCTCCCGTTTCTGTATCCACAAACGCGATGTACTGATCGCTCGGGTGGTAATCTACGCCTATAATCACCAGTAGGGTCGAGGACTGGCGCCCGGCGCCGTAGATTCAGCCGATCTGTTGCTCCCCGTTTCCTCTGGGAGTGCCTCACGAGCCGAATCGTACGCGAGTTTCCAGTCCCCGCCTCATCAAACCCAGCGTGCAGATTTCCTGCACTGGGCTTTCCTGTGTGTTTCACATCAAGGGTTATGTGGCCGACTCGTGCTGCATGGCTTTCAGCTGATGGCTCGAACGACCCGGTACTCGTTAAACAGTCCGAGTGTGTTGTAGAGCCATTGCTTACTCCACCGCTTCCAGCCGAATCCTGTGCGCTTCCTGGCGCGCATCAAATGCCGCCGAACCTTCTTCTCCACCCAGAGCTTAATGTAGGAAAAGCACCGGCTCGAGTCCCCTACCGCAAAGTAGTGCACCCATCCCCGCAGAATCGGATTGATGAGTTCGATCACCCGCCCTACGGGTTGGCTGACGTATCGCCAGAAGATTTCCTTTAGCTTCTGCAGGAGTGCCGTCCGCTTCTTCAGCTCAGGCACGTAGTGAGCTCGCCACTTTCGCTTACGGCTGCGAATGCGGCGATACTCAAACCCTAGGAAGCCAAAACTTCCTCCCTTCGATAGATCAACCTTCCGACTCTTCTCCTCATTGATTTCCACTCTGAGTTTCGCTAATTCTTCCCGCAGCCGTTTCTCTACCGCCCCCATTAGCCAATCATGCCGCGGTTGAGAGTCGATCAATACCACCAGATCATCCGCAAATCGCGCGTATTGAACATTGGCGTATTTTCCCCTTCGCGTGGTCGTAATCGCCTTTTCCAGCATCCGATCTACCTCTGTCAGATAGAGGTTGCTGAGCATTGGCGAAATCACCCCACCCTGAGGAACTCCCTTCTTCCCGGTGGACTTCAGGATCATCCTCAGGAGTCTCATCACCGATGTGTCTTGGACCCGCCGTGCCACTTTCTCTAGCAGCAGTGAGTGCCGCACGTTATCGAAATAGGCTCGGAGATCTAGATCGATGATTCGTGTTAACCCTTGGACGAAAGCTGTGGAGCGAGCGAATCGGGACGAACGCGCGATGATGCGGCGGCTGTGGTACGATGCGACCGGCACTACACCGAACTGATCAGCCGGTATACCTGATCCTTCTTGCCAGGAACGCGGCATGATCCATCCCCAAATTGATCTTACGAGAGCAGCGGCTAGTGCTAATGTCGCCCGGCGTGCGGACTTCGCTACCAGAAGCGGAATCCGTCGGAGCGTGCCGGCGTTTTGTGATGCAATCCTCAGTCGCCGCGCGGGCTTAGCTCTGGCGCTGTTGTGCGTCGCAGCCCTGGATGCGCTCGGCCAAACGTCGCAGTCGTCAACCCCTCGGCCCGAGCTTGTTCTCCAGGTGGGCCGCACCGAAGGGATTTCCTGCGTTGTCATAAGCCCGGACGCGCGGTGGATAGCCTCGGGTGGCTATGGAAGCCCGGTCAAGATCTGGGATGCGACAACCGGCCATGAGCTACGAGTGCTCTCTTCCGGGACGGATCAGACTTTTGATTTGGCGGTCAGCCCCGACGGCAAGCTGCTGGCGTCCGCCAGCCAAGAAGGCAAGGTACGCGTCTGGGAAGTGGTCACAGGGCGTACAGTGTTCGAGCTGGAGGGAGCTAGTCCTCAGGGTAACGTACAACCCTTTGGGATGAACGCCAGGCAGAGCGCCTTTGTGACCCCCGAAATTAAGAAGCTTGTGGAGGGGAGCACGCATGGAGTATGGCGGGTGGCCTTCAGTCCGAACGGGCGATGGCTGGCTTCGGGCTCGCAGGATGGGACCGCCAAAGTGTGGGAAGTTGCGACGGGCCGCGAAGTGTTGAGCTGGCAGGTGGAAGTCACTAAGCCAGGAAGTGCAGCCACTGCAGTCAAAGCCGTTGGCTTCAGTGCGGACAGTGCGCGGGCCCTGTTTTTGTCTTTAACTCCCAAGGCCGAAACGATTGTGCGCCAGTGGGACCTGGTTTCCGGCCGCCAAGATCATCCGATTCAAATCGCTGCGAGCGTCGCCGCGGCGGTATCTTTCAGCTTGTACAGTCATCGTGTCGCGATCGAGGGAGGCGGCGGAGCGGTCGCCGTCTGGGATGCCGAAACGGGGAGGCTGATTCGGGCCATTGGCCAAGTGCCCGAACCGAATCTGGCCTTGGCACTGAGTCGCGATGGCCGCTTGCTTGCCGCCGCCTATGGCAAGAACAATACGTTCGTGTCCCTTGGCACCACAGGCGACTCGAATCACTTCGTCAAACTGTGGGACGTCGAGGCCGGCAAGGAACTTATCACGCTTGGAAGCGACGCCGGCGTCGTCAACGCGCTCGCTTTCAGCGCGGACGGCAAGCAATTGATCACCGGGAGTATGAGTGGAAGCCTCAACTTCTGGGACACCGCGACGGGTCACGGCGTTCGCGCTCTGGCTGGACAGAGCCGTCCCGTAGAAGCGCTTGCGTTCAGCCACGATGGGCGCTTGCTGGTTTCGGGCACCACTCAGACGATCAACGTCTGGGAAGTTAGTTCGGGCGGTAGCTTGCAAACACCGGCGCTCCCGGAGGGAACTCAAGTCATCGGGTCGGGTGTGTTCGCAGACGGTGGTTTCCTACTGCCTATTGTCGCTGCAGACCACTCCAGGGTAGCCGTGTGGGAAGCGCTGGCGGGAAAAGAAATTCAATCGTTCGCGCGCACTGCGACGGAGGAAATACCGCAAGCGGCGCTCACGAAGGACAACCATTTGCTAGCAGTCGTCGAGGACGAGCAGAACAGCGATTTGCTTTCCTCCATCACGGCCATGGCCCAGCAGTTCAGCGGCACAATGTACGACACCTCCGGGGGACGAAAGTCGCCGAAAGAGATGATGAAGGAGATGCGCAAGAACAAGAACGCAAACGCGCAACAGGCCCAGCAGAACATACAAGAGATGCAGGAGATGGCCAAGCAGATGCAAGCAGCGGCTGGAGATCCCAGCAAACTGATGGGCACACTTCTAGGAACAAGCAAGATCCAGCTTCAAGAAATTAGCGGTCGGGGCGACATGGGTGTCTTGCAAGGACTAAGCGGTAGGGCAACAGGTTTTGCTTTTAGCCCCGACGGGCGTCTCTTCGCCGCCGGAGAGCAGAACGGTGTTGTCCAGGTCTTTGACGTGAGCAGTGGGAGAGATCTGAAGACCTTCAAGACTCCTATGGCCGTCTTTGATCGCCCCGTCCTCGTCTTTAGTCCCGATGGGCATGTTCTCGCGGTAGGTGGATTGGCGGACACGATAATGTTGTGGGAGCTTTCCTCTGATCATCAGCCACGAACTCTTCCTTCGCACATGATGGCCTCGTCGCTGGCTTTTAGCGACGATGGCGGCTACCTCGCTGCGGCCAGTCTGGATGGCACTATCGTTCTCCATGAAGTGGCCTCGGGAAGAGAGGTTCACACCATGAGCGGAGCCGGCGCCGCCACATCGATTGCCTTCAGTCCTGACAACCGATGGTTGGCATCGGGCAATCGCGAAGGGGCCACACAATTTTGGGACGTCAAGTCGGGCGCACTCGCAGCAACGGCGATCTCCGTTGGTGATCGCGGCGATTGGCTGGTGGTCGCGCCCGACGGCTTGTTTGATGGCTCTCCGACGGCGTGGGACCGCATCCTCTGGCGGTTCGGCGGCAACACCTTCGACGTCGCCCCGGTGGAGATCTTCTTCAACGAGTTCTTCTATCCGGGCCTGCTGGGGGATCTCCTGGCCGGAAAACGACCCAAGGCTCCGGTTGACATCAGCCAGAAAGATCGGCGCGCGCCTAATGTGAAGGTTCTGCTCGCCGATGAGCAGCCTTCCGATCCTCGACACGTGAAGGTGAAACTCCAAGTGTCAGAAGTTCCCTCAGACAAGAATCATGCGCAGGGAAGCGGCGTACGCGATGTGCGTTTATTCCGTAACGGCTCGTTGGCTAAGCTGTGGCCGGATGAAGTCAAGCTGGACGCGAGCGGCAAAGCGGAGCTGGAAGTTGCCATTCCGATCCTTGCCGGAGACAACCGGCTGCGTGCCTACGCTTTTAATCGTGACAATATCAAGAGCGCCGACGCATCGCTGACGGTAGCCGGCGAAAAGAGTCTGAAGCGCCCTGGCAAGGCTTATATCCTCGTTATCGGCATCGACCGCTATGCCAACCCAGACTACAACCTCAACTATGCTGTGGCTGACGCCGAAGCTGTGGCCGCAGAGCTCGGAACGCAGCAAGCAAACCTGGGCGACCTGGGCAGTGTTCAGCTTGTCCCGCTGCTCGATCAAGATGCCACCAAGGCGAACATTTTGCTGGCGCTCGAACGTCTCCGAGGCCAGCAAACCGAGTCGCTTCCTGCCGGAGCGCCAGCGGTTCTAGAGAGACTCCAATCGTCCCAGCCCGAGGATGAAATCTTCATTTACTTTGCGGGGCACGGGACTGCACTGGGGCCTCGCTTCTACCTGATCCCGGAGGACTTGGGTTACGCCGGGAAACGCACCGAGTTGGACGAGGCTGGCCTGAAATTGATCGAATCTCACAGCATTTCGGATCTCGACCTTGAATCCGCATTGCGAACTCTGGATGCCCGCCAGATATTGCTGATCATCGACGCCTGCAATTCCGGGCAGGCCTTGGAAGCGGAAGAAAAACGTCGTGGTCCGATGAACTCAAAAGGGCTGGCGCAGCTGGCCTACGAGAAAGGCATGTATGTGCTGACCGCGGCGCAGAGCTACCAGGCAGCCTTGGAAGCGAAGGAACTTGGTCACGGGTTGCTTACGTTCGCTCTGATCGAGGAAGGCCTGAAATCCGACAAGGCGGACGTGTCTCCAAAGGACGGGCAGGTGGTAGCGCGGGAGTGGCTGGATTACGCTACCATGCGTGTGCCGCAACTCCAAGAGGCGCTGATCGAGCAAGCGCGCAAAGAAGGCCGCGAGATTGTCTTCGTGGAAGGCGAGCAGGACGCGCGCGGCGGTCAAGCGAGGCACAGCTTGCAGCGGCCCCGAGTTTTCTATCGCCGTGAGCCGGAAGGGCAACCATTTGTGATTGTGCGTCTAGCGCCCGCTGGGCCTGCCTGAACGTCGCCTCCCTCTCTATCGGGACGAGAATCTCCTCAGAGACTGGCACCAATGTCGCCGACGTCCTGTTCTGAGGCACTACGCTCGTCCGACTTCGACGCTCCGAAAACACACTGTTGTCTCGCGGTTCTGAGCGAGAGTCCGCTTCCTACCTTTTGGCTTGCTATCACCATTCACTCAACTCCTCGGAACCCTAACATTCCTTAACATCGCGTATCGACCTGCGGCGGCAGCGATCATCTACGCAACCGCTTTCATCGCCTGCTCGATTGAGGTAAAGACGTACGGAAGCCACAGCTCGGGGCAAGGGGAGGAGACAGAGGCGACGGGTTGTCTGAAGAGCTGGAATGGCATTCATTTCATGCCTGGTGCACTTCGTAGCACCTCCCGGCATTCCTTCACAGCGTCGTAATTGGTAAAAGGCCACCTCAATACTGAGCTATTTCACTAAGGCTCAAATATACCGGCCAAGTAGGGCGGGGAAGGACGAGGTAACACAAAATCTTTTCCGTTGACAACTGGGCACCGGCGTTGTACAAGGAACGACGCTGCCCCCTCATCTGCGATTCTTAGCCGAGTCGCGGAAAAATCATTGCCAACATCGTTTCTTGGTTTCAGAACCTGGGCCACTCGGTTTCCATTTCTTTTTGCGGAGAGAAAACATGGAAAAGGAACTCCTTCTTCCTGGGATGCTTTCGCGTCGTCGTTTTATCACTACCGCCGGAGCGGCGAGCGGCGGCATGGCGTTCAGCAGCGGATTGCTTGCACCCTCGCTGCCCCTCGCGCGCAACCACGACGACGACGACCATCGCGGCATTCCCAAACCGATTCCGCACAACTCGCCGCTGCCTTTCGGCCCCGGCCCCTTTCATTTTTATTTCGCCGGGCCGGTAGAAGGTACGGCGTTTGCCCTTACTGATCCCTTCGGCGCGCACCCCGAAGGCCGTAATCCCTCCACGATCACCGACTTCTGCGGCTTTATCGGCGAGTGCGACGCCAACGTCAATGCCAGCGGCGTCAACACCGTCACCAAGGCCATCACCCCTTACGCCTTCCACGCGGACTTGCGCTTCATGTCCGGGCACTTCATCGGCACCGATGGCGACAAGCATCAAGGCACCTTAGTCTTCATATGATTGGACTCCACGAGCCCGGCGGGCTCGCCACACTCTTACGATCCCGGCATTTCTCCCAACGAGGTTTTCTGGACCACCTTTATCCCACGGAGCCACGGCCGCGCGTTCACGCGCCTGGCGGGGGGAGCTGCCGCCTTGCTCGTCGGTAATATTCCCGTGTTCGATGCCTTCACCGTTGCCAACAGCCTGACGCCGTCGAATCCCATGGGCGCTCCCGTGCCAGCAACAATTTCGCTGCACATCCTGTGGACCAGCGTTTCGCGGCGAATCAACCACTTTAGCAACGCTGCTGGCCGTTTCCGCGGCAGCTTCGCAGAAACTAAGGTCATCGTGGACGTGGTGGCGAATACGCCAAGCATGAACTTCGAGGCAGTGACGGATCCGCTCTCGACCGTGACTAATTTCGCCCAAATCGGGCACCTGGCCGACGGCTTCTTCTTCGACCATCCCTGCAGCGAGGACGAAGAAGACGAAGACGAACGCCGAGACGACTGAGTGGCTTTCCGTTCACCAAGTTTGACGGTGCCACGGTGACCGTCTAATTCTGGTGTTCTGCGTTTTGTGTCCGCCGTGGCAATGTAGTGCTTTTCAAAACGAAGTCGTAGTAGGCTGGACAGGTCTCGATGCTACTAGAACCACCAATTTCGAGTCCCACCACTGGCTTTACTTGAGCAGCCCGCTAACCGCGGGTACCGCTGGTAAATTCCCTTTCGAAGTCTGACTAACGAGAACCAGTTATTCGACCGGTAACAGGCCAAACCGCCTGGAGGAGGTTTTCCTATGAATTCGCTCAGGACCGATGCTCTCGGCTTTGCTTGTGCCATTGCGAGCACGCTCTTGTGCGTGGCTTCTTTGGCTTTGGCGCAAACGAATGCTTCTGTCCGCGACTTCCAATTTACCTATGTCACTCGAATCCCTGCCTCGCCCACGAGCGCGAAGAGCTTGCGGATTTGGATTCCGCTGCCGCAATCGGATCCATACCAAACGATCAGTGACGTGAAGATCGAATCTCCCTTCCCCTATGCGAAGCACCGCGATCCGGAATACGGCAACGAGTACCTTTATCTGCAGGTTCCGGCGGCACAGGTGAGCGCGGCGGCAGAGGTGCGCACGAGCTTTCAAGTAACCCGGCACGAACATCGTGTCGCGCTCGACGCGCAAACAGTCAGCGCGCATTCACCTGAACTTGACCCGCCAGCCCTCCAGCGCTTCCTCCAACCGGATCGCCGTGTGCCCATCCAGGGGGTCATCGCGGACCTCTCTGCGCAGGAGACGAGCGGGATCC
>Ga0187818_10000169_pt1 | contig 20845 bp, 19 predicted proteins | sample NC_wetland_sal_i_14_FD_130581 | JGI IMG/M metagenome (GOLD analysis project Ga0187818, IMG submission 130581) | Wetland sediment microbial communities from Neuse River Estuary, North Carolina, USA - SO4_3 | ecosystem: Environmental > Aquatic > Freshwater > Wetlands > Sediment | place: USA... | reverse complement strand
GCGCGCTCGCGGAAGCAGCCGAAGCCGGCAAGTCGGTGACGGCGCTGGTCGAGCTCAAGGCGCGGTTCGACGAGGAGGCCAATATCCGCTGGGCGCGCGATCTGGAGCGTGCCGGCGTGCAGGTGGTCTACGGCTTCATCGAATTGAAGACCCACGCCAAGGTGTCGCTGGTGGTGCGGCGCGAGGCCGGCGAGCTCAGGGCCTATGTGCATTACGGCACCGGCAATTATCATCCCTATACCGCCAAGGTTTACACCGATCTGAGCTTCTTCACCTGCGATCCGTCGCTGACGCGCGACGCACAGCAACTGTTCAACTACATGACCGGCTATGCCAGGCCGGCGAAGCTCGAGAAGATCGCGGTCGCCCCGATCAATCTGCGCCAGCGCCTCAACGAGTTGATCGAGGCCGAGATCGAGCATGCCAAGGCCGGCCGCCCGGCCCAGATCTGGACCAAGCTCAACGCGCTGGTCGATCCCGATCTGATCGACCGGCTCTACCGCGCCTCGCAGGCGGGGGTGAAGATCGACCTGATCGTGCGCGGCATCTGCTGCCTCAGGCCGGGGGTGCCCGGATTGTCCGACAATATCCGCGTCAAGAGCATCATCGGCCGCTTTCTCGAGCATGGCCGCATCGTCTGCTTCGGCAACGGCCAGAAATTGCCGTCGCCCCACGCCAAGGTGTTCATCTCCTCGGCCGACTGGATGCCGCGCAATCTCGACTGGCGCGTCGAGGCGCTGGTGCCGATCGAGAACGAGACCGTGCATCGCCAGGTGCTGGTCGAGATCATGGCCACATCTCTCAAGGAAGAGGCCCAGAGCTGGCGGCTCGGGCCCGACGGCGACTACACCCGCGTCAGCACCGATCCCAGCGCGCCCAGCGCGCACGTCTATTTCATGACCAATCCGAGCCTGTCGGGACGCGGCAGCGCGCTGCAATCCCAGCGCGTCCGCTCGTCGCCCCGGCTGGTCACCGAAAGGGACAGCCCTTGAGCATGCCGGCGCGATTGGCCGTGGTGTCGGAAGGCGTCGCCCGGCGCGATTGCGTCGCGGTGGTCGATGTCGGCTCCAACTCGTTGCGTCTGGTGATCTATGACGGGCTGAAGCGCACCGGCCGCACGCTCTTCAACGAGAAGGTGATGTGCGGCCTCGGCCGCGGCCTGAGCAAGACCGGAAGGCTCGATCCCGGCGGCGTCGAGCAGGCCAAGGCCAACATGCAGCGTTTCGTCGCGCTCGGGCGCAGCCTGGGCGCGGCGCATTTCGACATCCTGGCGACCGCCGCGGTGCGCGACGCCACCGACGGCCCCGCCTTCGTCGCCGATATCGAGAAGCGCTTTTCCGTCCGCGTCCGCGTGCTCTCGGGCGAGGAGGAGGGCAAGCTTGCCGCCATGGGCGTGCTGGCTGCGATTCCCGAGGCCGCCGGCGTGGTCGGCGATCTGGGCGGCGGCTCGGTCGAGCTGATCGAGCTGGGCAAGGGCGCTGTCGGGCGCGCGGCGACGTTGCCGCTCGGGCCGCTGCGGCTGGTCGACATCGCCGACGATGACAAGAAGCTCAAGGACGTGATCGACCGGTTGCTGGCGACCGTGCCCTGGCTGGTCGCGCCGCCCGATCCGGTGTTCTACGCCGTGGGCGGGACGTGGCGCGCGCTCGCCCGCATCCACATGGCCGAGATGCAATATCCGCTGCACGTCATCCAGAATTACACGCTCTCGCGCAACGAGACCGAAAAATTCCTCGATTTCATCGCCAAGCAGTCGCGCAAATCGCTCGACGGCCTGGCCGGCCTCTCCAAGAAGCGGCTCGAGTGGGTGCCCTTGGCCGCGCGCGTGCTGGCGCGCATCGTCAAGCGCATGGAGCCGAAGCGGGTGGTGTTCTCGGCCTGGGGGTTGCGCGAAGGGCATCTCTACAGCCTGCTCAGCCCGGCCGAGCGCGCCGTCGATCCGCTGCTGGCGGCTTGCGCCGAAGCGACGCGCGCCTGGTCGCGTTTCCCCGAAATGGGCGAGGCGTTCAACGCCTGGCTGGCGCCGCTCTTCCCCAAGGAAGACGCGAAGTTCAAGCGCCTGCGCCACGCGGCGGCGCTGTTGTCGGACATCGCCTGGAACGAGCATCCCGATTACCGCGCCGAGCAGGCGGTGCGCCAGGCGCTCTACATGCCGGTGGCGGGGATCGACCATCCGGGTCGCGCCTTCGTCGCCACGGCGCTGCATGCGCGTTACGGCGGCCGCGGCACGGTCGAGCTGCTGGCGCCGCTCGAACTGCTCGACGACGAAGAGCTGCTGGCGGCCCGTTCCGTCGGGCTGGCGTTGCGCCTGGGCTACACCCTCTCGGCGGGGGTGCCGGCGGCGCTCGCCGGATCCTCGCTGGCGCTAAACGCCAATGACGTGATCCTCGCCCTCGCGGGCGAGGCATCCCAGCGTTACGGCGAAAGCGTGCAGCGGCGCTTGGATTCGCTCGCCAAGGCCATGGGCCGCAAGGGCACCGTCCGGCGTTCCTGATTGTGGCGCGGCCGCTTCCGGCGGCAAGACCGCGTGTTTTCCGATCTCCTGGTGCATTGAGCCAGATCAAGGCCGGCCCGGCAGGCTGCGCGTAGGGTCCCAATCCGTTGCAGGAACGGAGGACTGTTCGTGTCGGTTTCGTGACAGCCGGGACGGCACAGGGGCTGATCATGGCGAAAACCCAGATCGTCGATTTTCTCGGCGAAAGCGCGTTGGTGCTGCCGGCGTTGCTGGCATCCGCCCTGGACGCGAACGAGCGCGCCAAATACGTCCTGACCTTGCTGCAAATGGCGGCGAGCCAGGCCGAAAATCCGCAAGTTCCGGCGCCGTCTATGCGCGCGGAGCGCGAAGCCTGCGACATCGCTGAGCCGGAATTCGACCGCGCGATCGCCTTGGCCGAGCATGACGGCAGCGGCAATTATCACATTCCCGGCGCGCAGCGCCTCATTGCCACGCTCGACGAAGCCATGATCGCCATGATCGCGCCGCTAAGCGTTGCATCGAAGGAATCCGCGGCGGCGGCCTCGCTCGCCGCGCGTTTCCAGGATCGCCTCGACAAATTGATCCAGGCACGGCCGCCCATCGCCGAGGACACGCTGAGCGGCGAGACCATCGCTTCCTTGACCTCGGGCAGCCCGAAAACCGGCGATGGTTTCCACCTGCTGGTCATGGATTTGCACAAGGAGATCAACCGGCTGCAAGGTTCGATCTCGACCATGGATGTGGCGGGCGCCAAGGCTTACGGCCTCAACGAAACCGATCGCGCGGCCTTGGCCGCTTTCATGGCCGGGGTCAACCGGACGGCGCCGCTCAAATTCGACCATCCCGGACTCGGCACGATCGCGGTGCGCGCCAACGAAACGCTGCTGATCCAGAACGACATCGGCGCGACCGATGCCCATGTTCTTATCGTCAAAGTGGCGGGATTTCATGTCGCGGTGACCCACACCGACGTTCATCTGCAGCGCCTGCGCTTTCTGCAGACGCTGCTCGAGGATACCGGCATTCGCTGGAAGGACATCCGCTCGCGCCAGGCTCCGGGCATCGTCGGTGACGACCTCTTTTACCTGGCCGCCGGCGAGTATGACGCCGCGAGCGCCGAGGCTCTCGGGGCATTTCTCGACCGTCTCGGCTCGCGCATCGTCTTTCTCATCGACTGGAACAAGGCGCGCAAGCGGCTCGGGCTGCTGGTTCCGAACGAGGCCGCGATCGGCATCCTCAAATGGGCGGCCGATCACGGGGCCGGTCACCGGGGATTTATCAAGCTCGGCGGCGAGCGGCTGATCTACGACGCGCTGGAGCAGGCGGTGAAGACGCCGTTGCGCCTCGGCCAGAAGCTCAACGAGATGATCGGCGCCGACGTGGCGCGGGATTATCTCCGCTTCGTCCTGCAGATCACCGCTTCCGGGCTGTTGCAGGGCCAGTCGGAGGCGCTGATCCGCGACCGGGTTCGCGCCGAGTTGTTCACGCATTTCCGTTCGGCCGAGCAGCGTTTGCTGGCCAGCTGCGCCAGCCACGCCGAGATCATCGCGCAACTCGCCACCGGCCTGCGCGCGGCCTTCCAGCGGAGCGGCAACGAACGCGGCGAGGCCTTCGCCCAGCACGCCCAGCGCGCGAAGCAATGGGAAAGCCGTGCCGATGCCTTGGTCAACGAGGTCAGGGCCACGGTTCATCGCATTTCGGGCACGGAGATCTTCCGCCAGATCGTCGAAACCGCCGACGATGCCGCGGACCATCTGGAGGATGCGGCGTTTCACGCGAAACTGCTGTTCGACGTCGCGCCGCCATCCCAATTGCCCGAGCCCTTGCTGACGCTCGCCGATTTGCTGGTGGACGGGGCGGAAGCCTACCGGCAAGCCATGGAATCGGCGCAATACGTCCACCGCGGCGGCGAACGCGACGCGGCGCAGCGCTTTCTCGAGGCGGCGGAACGCGTGGTCACGGTCGAGCATCAAACCGACGAGCGGCACCGCGCCGACACCACGGTGCTGATGAGCGCGAATCTCGAATACCGGCAGGTTCACCTGCTCGGCGCCATCGACCAGCACCTGGAAGAGGCGGCGGACGCGCTCATGGTGGCGAGCCTCAAGCTGCGCGATCACATCCTCGGCGACGTGATGTTTGTTTGAGTTAGTTTTCTTTGCTTCGCACGACGGCCGCGCCGCTGCGCGGCCTGTGCTACGCAATTCGCTTCGCAAGAGGCCATCGCTCTTGAATCGGGCGATGATCTTGCTACGCCTCCGCCTACTGCGCCGCCGCAGCCGGCGGCGCTGTCCGCACCAGCTTGATGCGCTTGCCGGCGGCGGTGAGCGCCAGGCGCCCGTGTTTCAAATCGAGCGCGTCCTTGCCGAAAATCTCGGCGCGCCAGCCGTGCAGCGCGCGGACATGGGCGCTGTCGTCGGCGGCGATCATTTCCAGATCCTCGCTGTCGGCCACCAGCTTGGCCGCGACGTTGTTCTCCTCGCAGCGCAGCTTCAAGAGCACGCGCAGCAGATCGGTGAGCGGGCCGATCCCCGGCGGCACCTCGCGCCGCGGCTCGGGCTCGGGATACTGGCTTTCCGGCGTGGCCTTGACCCGCGCCACCACGGCCAGCACCTCGGCCCCGAGCTTGCCTTCGGCGAAGCTCCGCCCGAGGCCGCGCGTCCGCGCCAGTTCCCCGACATCGGCGGGCGCGTGCGCCGCGATCTCCAAGAGCGATTCCTCGCGCAACAGGCGGTTGCGCGGAAGGTTGCGCTGCTGCGCCGCGATTTCCCGCCACGCCGCCAGCTCGCGCACCAGCGCCAGCATGCGGCGGTTGTTGCTCCGGACCTTGATCCGCCGCCAGGCCAGCGCCGGATCGAGGAGATAAGTGGCGGGATCGCACAGCACCGCCATCTCCTCGTCCAGCCAGGAATGGCGGCCGCTCTGGTCGAGCTGCACCGCGAGTTTCTCGTACACTTTGCGCAGATGGGTCACGTCGGCGAGCGCGTATTTGACCTGGCGTTCGGTGAGCGGGCGGCCGGCCCAGTCGGTGAAGCGCGAGGATTTGTCGATTTGCGCGCCGGCCAGCCTTCCGGCCAACGTCTCGTAGCTCGCGGATTCGCCGAAACCGCACACCATGGCGGCCACCTGGGTGTCGAAGATCGGCGCCGGCACCTTGCCGTTGAGGTTGTAGAAGATTTCGAGGTCCTGGCGCGCGGCGTGGAACACCTTCAGCACCTTGGGCTCGTCCATCAGCTTGAGCAGCGGCTCGAGCGAAATGCCCGGGGCCAGCGGGTCGATGGCGGCGGCATCGTGCGGCCCCGCCACCTGCACCAGGCAAAGCTGCGGCCAATAGGTCTTGTCGCGCATGAATTCGGTGTCGACCGTGACATAAGGCTCGCCTTCGTGCTTCCGGCAGAAGGAGTCGAGCGCTTCGGTGCTGGCTATCAACGGGGTCATGCGCTTTCTCTTACACCCAAAGGCCGCTCGCCAAAAGGCCGCGCGGCCGAGGCGCCCAAAGCCCGCTTCCGCGCGACACCCCGCTTGACAAGCCGGCGCCCGCCATGCGCTGTTCGGCTCGATTTTTCGCGAACGGGAAACGATTCGGCGCCATGCATCCCTACCGCACGCATAACTGCGGCGAGCTTCGCCGGAAGGACGTGGGCGCGCCGGCGCGGCTTTCGGGCTGGGTGCACCGCCGGCGCGACCACGGCCAGTTGCTGTTCGTCGATCTGCGCGACCATTACGGCGTGACGCAATGCGTCATCGACATCGGCAATAAGCTGTTCAAGGATGTCGACGCCTTGAAGCTCGAAAGCGTCGTCACCTTCACCGGCCAGGTGGTGAGCCGCTCGCCCGAAACCGTCAATCCGAGGCTGCCCACCGGCGAGGTCGAATTGAAGATCGCCGAGCTCAAAATCCAGTCGGAGGCCGAGCCGCTGCCCTTGCCGGTCAATGCCGAGGCCGAATATCCCGAGGACATGCGGTTGAAATACCGCTTCCTCGATTTGCGGCGCGAGACCATGCACGCCAACGTCATGCTGCGCTCGCATGTGATCCAGTCCATCCGCCGGCGCATGATCGAGGCCGGATTCGCCGAGTTCCAGACGCCGATCCTGACCGCCTCCTCGCCCGAGGGCGCGCGCGACTATCTGGTGCCGAGCCGGCTGCATCCGGGCGAGTTCTACGCGTTGCCCCAGGCGCCGCAGCAATTCAAGCAGCTGCTGATGGTGGCGGGCTTCGACCGTTATTTCCAGATCGCGCCCTGCTTCCGCGACGAAGCGAGCCGCGCGGATCGTTCTCCTGGGGAGTTTTACCAACTCGATTTCGAGATGAGCTTCGTCGAGCAAGACGACGTCTTCGCCGCGATCGAGCCGGTGCTGGCGGGCGTGTTCGAGGAATTCGGCAAGGGCCGCAAGGTGACCAAGCCGCCTTTCCCGCGCATCGCCTATGACGCGGCGCTGGCGAAATACGGAAGCGACAAGCCGGATTTACGCAATCCGATCGAAATGGCCGACGTGAGCGGGATTTTCCGCGGCTCGGGCTTCAAGCTCTTCGCAGGATTCCTCGCCAAGGACGCGAATGCCCGGGTCTGGGCGATCCCGGCGCCGGGCGGCGGCAACCGGGCATTCTGTGATCGCATGAATTCCTGGGCGCAGGGCGAGGGCCAGCCCGGCATGGGCTACATCTTCTTCCGCGGAACCGAAGGCGCCGGCCCGGTGGCGTCCAATCTCGGGCCCGAGCGCACCGAAAAACTGCGCGCCCAACTCGGGCTCAAGGACGGCGACGCGGTGTTTTTCGTCGCCGGCTTGCCGGGGACATTCCGGCCTTTCGCCGCCGCCGCGCGCATCAAGCTCGGCCAGGAATTGAAGCTCGTCGCCGAGGGCGAATTCCGCTTCTGCTGGATCGTCGATTTCCCGATGTACGAATACAACGAGGAAACCAAGAAGATCGAATTCAGCCACAACCCGTTCTCGATGCCGCAAGGCGGGCTCGAGGCGCTCCAGACCCAGGACCCGCTCACCATCAAGGCGTTCCAATACGACATCGTCTGCAACGGCGTGGAGTTGTCTTCGGGCGCGATCCGCAATCACCGTCCCGACATCATGTACAAGGCCTTCGCCATCGCCGGTTATCCGGCGGCGGAGGTCGAGGCGCGCTTCGGCGGCATGCTCAACGCCTTCAAGTTCGGCGCGCCGCCGCATGGCGGCTCGGCCCCGGGCATCGACCGCATCGTCATGCTGCTGGCCGATACGCCCAACATCCGCGAGGTGGTCGCGTTCCCGATGAATCAGCAGGCCCAGGATCTGCTGATGCAGGCGCCGGCGCATGTCCCGCCCGAACGCCTCAAGGAACTCCATATCCGCCTGGTGCCGCCCGACGCCAAGCCGCCTAAATCCAGTTGACGGGGGATGGGCCGCGTCGTGTTAGCCTATATTCCGATGGTGGCGACGATCAGTAGCAGGACGTTTTGCAAAATCCCGCTTCTCGCAGGTTTCGCGGGTTTCGCCGCATGGCTGGCTTGCGCCGCGCTTTCGCCCGCGCGGGGGGCCGAGATCAACATCGCGCCGCATCAGGCGCTTTACAGTCTCACGCTCGAATCCGCCAAATCCTCGAGCGGCGTGGTCGCGGCCACGGGCGCCATGTTCTACAAATGGGGCGAGGCCTGCGACGGCTGGACGATCGAGCAACGCTTCCGGCTGCGCATCGCCTATGCCGAGGAGGACAACGTCGACATCAGCTCGGCGCTGGTGACCTGGGAATCGAAGGACGGACTCAAGTACCGTTTCAACGAACGCCGCATGCGCAACGGCGAGCTCGACGAGGAGTTGCGCGGCGAGGCGCAGCTCGACGGGCCGGACAAGGGCGGCGTCGCGCAATTCACCAAGCCCGAGACCGCAACCATCAACCTCGCGCCGGGCGTGCTGTTCCCCACGGCGCACACGCTGTTCCTGATCGCGAGCGCCCAGGCCGACCAGCAATTCGTCGCGCGCAACGTGTTCGACGGCTCCGCGGTCGAGAATGCCGGCGAGGTCTCGGCGGTGATCGGGCCCGAGCTCAAGCCGCCCGGCGGCAAGGCGCCCAAGCCCTTCAACGGCCCGTTGCTGCAACGCCCGTCCTGGCAGATACGGCTCGCCTTCTTTCCGTCCGATGCCCAATCCGACCAGACCGAGCCCGATTACGAGCTCGGCATGCGCCTCTTGGACAACGGCGTGACGCAGGACATGAAGCTCGACTACGGCGATTACGTCATCCGCGCCAAGCTCGACGAGATCGAGCCTCTGCCCAAGCCGGGCTGCTAGAGTTTTCCGTCCTCGGGCCAGAGCCAGGCGGCGCCGCGCACGCCGCTGGAATCGCCCCAACGCGGCGGCAGCAGCCTTGTCGCCACCCGATCCGAGAAGACGTAACGCCCCCACAATTTGGGCACATTGCGATAAAGCCGCTCGATCTGGCCGACGCCGCCGCCGAGGACGATGGCGTCGGGATCGAGCAGGTTGATCGCCGAGGCCAGCGCGCGCGCGAGCCGCTCTTCATAGATTTGCATCGTCGCCTCGGCAGCCTGGTCGCCTTGGCCCGCGCGCGCGGCGAGTTGGGTCGCGTCGAGATCCTCGCCGGTCCGTTGGCGGTGGTCGCGGGCCAAGGACGGGCCGGAAAGAAAGCTCTCGATGCAGCCATGCTTGCCGCAATAGCACAGCGGGCCGGGGCGCTCGTCATCCCTGGGCCAGGGCAGGGGGTTGTGGCCCCATTCGCCGGCGATGCCGTTGGGCCCGGTCAGGACCCGTCCGCGCACGGATATTCCTCCGCCGACGCCGGTGCCCAGGATCACGCCGAACACCGTCTCGAGACCCTTTCCGGCGCCGTCCACCGCCTCGGACAAGGCGAAGCAATTGGCGTCATTGGCGAAACGCAGCTTCCGCCCCAGCGCGGCGCTCATGTCCTGGTCGAAGGGCCGGCCGTTGAGGCAGGTGGAATTGGAATTCATGACCAGGCCGCTGGCCGGAGACAGCGCCCCCGGCAATGCTACGCCGATGCTGGCCCGGGCTCCGAGCGCCGTCTCCATCTCCAGCACCAGGGCGCGGATGGCCTCGATCACCGCGGCGTAATCCGGGCCGGGAGTCGCCACGCGCCGGCGCAGCACGATCCCGCCATCCGGGCCGAGCGCGGCCGCCTCGATCTTGGTGCCGCCGAGGTCTATCCCAATCCGCATGGCCCGATTCGCATCTTTACCGTCAGACCGCCAAAACTTACCCAAAACTTACCAAATCTTAAGATAGATGAACTTATACCCTGTCCAGGCCCGGATGACGCATCGGGGCTTGCGGGGGGCCGCAGTCCGGCGGGCCCGTCGATCGGGGGACCCGGCGTATAATCTTTTTAACTTCTTGTGCCCTAAGATCGACCCCAAGCACGCGTCACGGCACCGGCGGGAAACAGGATATCATCATGATGAACGGCAGCATGAACGGCAAGATGAACGGCAAGCGGATCCTCATTGTCGAGGACAACGATCTCAATATGAAGCTCTTCCACGATCTGTTGGAAGCGCATGGCTACGACACCTTGCAGACCAAGGACGGCATGGAAGCGCTCAAGCTCGCGCGCGAGCATCATCCCGATCTCATCCTCATGGACATCCAGCTGCCCGAGGTCTCCGGCCTCGAGGTCACCAAATGGATCAAGGAAGACGAGGATCTGCGGACGATTCCCATCATCGCGGTCACCGCCTTCGCCATGAAGGGCGACGAGGAGAAGATTCGCGAGGGCGGGTGCGAAGCCTATATCGCCAAGCCGATCTCGGTCGCAAATTTCCTCCAGACGGTCGCGCGTTTCCTGAATTAGCGAGTTGGTGGTTAGCCCATGTCGGCACGCATCCTGGTCGTCGACGACGTCGACGTAAACGTCAAGCTGCTCGAAGCCAAGCTGGCGAGCGAGTATTTCAACGTTCTGTCCGCCAGTGACGGGCCGGGCGCGCTCACCGTCGCCCAGGAAGAGCGTCCCGATCTCATCCTCTTGGACGTGATGATGCCGCGCATGGACGGCTTCGAAACCTGCAAGCGCCTCAAGGCCGATCCCCGCACCGCCGACATTCCGGTGGTGATGGTGACCGCGCTCACCGAAACATCCGATCGCGTGCGCGGGCTCGAGGCCGGCGCCGACGATTTCCTCACCAAGCCGGTCAACGACACCGCGCTGTTCGCACGTGTCCGTTCGCTCGTCCGGCTGCGCCGCATGACGGAAGAGTGGCGTCACCGCGAAGAGGTCTACGACCAATTCAACGCGTTGTTCGTCAAGGAGGCTCCGGTCGAGGACCGCGGTCCCGCCCGTATCCTGCTGTGGGAAGAGAACGCCTTCACCGGCGCGCGCATCGCCGAGATGCTGGCGCCCGTGGCCAGCGAAACGGTCCGGCCGAGCTCGCCCGAGGAATTGCTGACGAATTGCGATCAGACCATCGAACTCGTGATCCTGTCGCTCGCCGGCAAGATCGATGCGTTGCGCCTGGTCTCGCAACTCAGGGCCAATGAATCGTCCCGCGTCGTGCCGATCCTGCTCATGGCCGATCCCAACGAGCTGCCGCGCCTCGCCAAGGGCCTCGATCTCGGCGCCACCGACTATCTGGTGCGCCCCTTGGACCGCAACGAATTGATCGCCCGTGCCCGCACCAGCATCCGCCGCAAGCGGTTGCAGGACCGGCTGCAGGAAAACTATCAGAAGAGCCTGTCGCTGGCGCTGACCGATGGCCTGACCGGCCTCTACAATCGCCGTTATCTCTCGGCCCATCTCGAAAGCCTGCTGCCGCACGTGGCCGAGAGCGCGAAGGGCCCGGCGCTCTTGATGTTCGATATCGATTTCTTCAAGCGCGTCAACGACAGCTACGGGCACGCCGCGGGCGACGCGGTGCTGCGCGAGGTTTCGGCCCGCGTGTCGCGCAACGTCCGCGCCTTCGATCTGGTGTCGCGCTACGGCGGCGAGGAATTCGTCGTGGTTCTGCCCGAAACCCCCTTGGCCGTGGCCGTGGTGGTGGCAGAGCGCTTGCGTTCCACCATCGCCGAGCAACCTATCCTGATCGGCGATCCGGCGATCGGGCTCAACATCTCGATCAGCGTCGGCGTGTCGGTGACGCGCGGCGCCGACGAGACCGCGGCCTCGCTGATGCGCCGCGCCGACGAGGCGCTCTACGCCGCCAAGGCGCATGGCCGCAACTGCGTGATGACTTTCCCGGCCGATGCGGTGACCGCCGACGGCGCCGCCGCCTGAACGATTTTTCCTGAAGAGTGCCCATGAAAAAGCCGCCCGGTTGGGCGGCTTTTTATCGGCTTCGTGGTTTGGGGAGAGCCCGTTTATTGGCGGCGCTTCGCGCCGCGGGGCCTACTTGATCTTGCCTTCCTTGAAGACGACGTGCTTGCGCGCCACCGGATCGTATTTCTTCATCGCGAGCTTCTCGGTCTTCACGCCGCGCGGATTCTTTTTGGTGACGTAAAAGAATCCGGTATCGGCGCTGCTGACGAGCTTGACGATGAGTGAGCCGCCCTTGGCCATGGTTCAATCCGTGAAATTGCCGGGGATTGGAATGCGGACGAGACAATAGCGCCAAGGGCTTTCCTGTCAACTAGAATGGCTGGCGGGGAGGAACGCAATGCGGATGGCGCAGGGGCGGCTCGTGGTCGAAACCCGCGGCCAGGGATTCTATGAGGTGACGGCCGAAATCGCGTCCTGGGTCGCTTCCCAGGGGATCTCGGCCGGGCTTTTGACCCTGTTTCTGCGCCACAGCTCGGCCTCGATTCTGATCCAGGAAAACGCCGCGCCGGAGGTACGCGAAGACCTGCTCGACTTCCTGCGCGATCTCGCGCCCGAGGAGGCGTCGCGCTGGCGCCACCAAGACGAGGGTCCGGATGACATGCCGGCGCATATCAAAAGCGCGCTGCTGCCGACCCAACTCGCCGTGCCGGTGGCGGATGCCCGGCTGCTGCTGGGCGCCTGGCAGGGGATCTATGTCGTCGAGCACCGTCGCCAGCATCACCGGCGGGAACTGGTTCTGCACTTGGCGGGCGAATGAATCGCAATCGCCTCTCGGAAACCGGGACAGGATTTGGGCTGATTCAAATCTTGGTGAGCCGCGCCAGCGCGCCTGATATTAAGGCAAGAATGGTAGGCCGGGGAACCCTATTCGGCGTCAAACATTGATTAAAAGGGTCATTTTATTGACCCCTCCGCGCTTATGCCTTACGGTCCCTCCTAACACGAATGTAACAAGTGTCGCGCGTGGCTTCGTTTTGGAACATCGTTCCGGGGTTCTAAAAACCGGCGAGCAGCGGCATGAGACGTGCGGGCCAAAGGAGGCCGTGCTCTCGGCTGTACCGCCCATGAATTCCAGATCGCTTCCGGCGGGCCATCGGGGGAAAGACAGATGCCGGAAGTGCCGTCATTGCCGCCAGGCGGTCTGATCGGCCCCGTTTTTGGCGCCGCTTTGGCGTTTGATTCAAATCAAGGCGTTTTCCGGTCTTTCTCGCCTATTGTGCTGGGCGAATTGGTTCAGGAACCATGATGACGGCGAATTTTCTCCTATCATTGCCGCCAGCCTATCTTTTCGGCCTCTTCCTTGCCGCCGGCTCGGCGGCCTATCTGCTTCTGGCGTTGTGGCGCGTGGCGATGAGCCGGTTCGAGACGGCGCCGGCGCAGCCCTCCGCCCCTCCGGTTTTCCTTCCTCCGGTGACGGTGCTGAAGCCGCTTTGCGGCGCGGAGCCGCGACTCTATGAATGCTTGCGCTCGTTCTGCGAACAGGATTATCCCGATATGCAGATCGTCTTCGGCGTCGGCGACGCCGGGGATGGCGCTATTCCCGTGGTCAAGCGGCTGATCGCCGAATTTCCCGGCCGGGATCTGGCGCTGGTGATCGACGGCGGCGTGCATGGCTCCAATCTGAAGGTCGGCAATCTGGTCAACATGGCGCGCCTGGCAAAACATGACATCATCGCCGTTTCCGATAGCGACATTCTGGTCGCGCGCGATTGCCTCGCCCAGTTCGTGACGCCGTTCGCCGAGGCGTCCACCGGCGCGATCACCTGCCTCTACAAGGCGTCGCCCTCTTCCGGGCTCGCCTCGAAATTGGGCGCGCTGTTCATCAACGACTGGTTCCTGTCCTCGGCGATGGTCGATGCGGGCATGCGCGACGTCACTTATTGCTTCGGTCCGCTGAGCGCGGTGCGCCACGATGCGCTGGAATCCATCGGCGGCTTCGCCCGGCTCGCATCCCAGCTTGCCGACGATTTCATGATGGGCCATCTCATCGCCGCGGCGGGCTACAAGGTGCGGCTGTCGCACGTGGTGCCGAGCACCGTCGTCGCCGAGAATTTCCGCTCATTATTCTGGCACGAGCTGCGCTGGGCGCGCACGGTCAAGGCGGTCAAGCCCGGTGAGCATTTCCTCTCGGTGGTGATGGAGCCGCTGCCCTTGCTGGCGGCGCTGCTGTTGCCCTATCCGCTTCTCGGCGGCTGGGCCATCCTGGCCGCGGTCGTGATGCTGCGCATGGCGCTTCACGGACTGCTGCACGCGCGCTTCCGCTTCGATTATTTCATCTGTCCCTGGCTGCTGCCGTTGCGCGAAGGCCTATGCTTCGCCGTCTGGGTGGCGAGCTATCTCGGCAGCAACATCCGCTGGCGCCATCGCCGCTTCGCCATCGGCTCGGGCGGCGAGCTCATATCGCTGCCTTTGCCTGCGGCATCGGCCGCTTCGGGTGTCGGCCTGTGAAACGGTTGATCGTCACGGCGGATGATTTCGGCCTCGCGCCCGCGGTCAATGAGGCGGTCGAGCAGGGACACCGGCGCGGCATCTTATCCGCCGCCAGTCTGATGGTGGCGGGGCCGGCGGCGACCGACGCGGTGGCGCGCGCCAAACGCCTGCCCAAGCTCGGCGTGGGATTGCATCTCGTCCTGGTGGATGGACGCCCGGTCCTGCCGCCCGCGGAGCTTCCCGATTTGGTCGGGCCGGATGGGCGTCTCATTGCCGATCCGTTCCGCGCCGGCGTGAAAATCTTCTGCAACCGGGATGCGCGTTGGCAGATGGAGCGCGAGATGCGCGCGCAACTCGAAGCCTTCCGCGCCACCGGCCTCGCGCTCGATCACGTCAACGCCCACCACCACTTCCATACCCATCCGACCGTGGCCGATTGCCTGATCCGGCTGGCGCCGGAATACGGCATCAAGGCGGTGCGCGTGCCTTACGAGCGCCCGGTGCAGGCCTGGCGCGCGACCGGCGATCTGCTGGCGGCGAGGCTCTTCGCCTGGCTGACCCAGGCGCATTGGACCCGGCGCCTGAAACGGCTTCTCGACCGCGCGGGGATTTCCCACAATGATTGCGTTTTGGGATTGAGCGACAGCGGCGCCATGCGCAAGGAGCGCGTCAAACACTATATCGAGCATCTGCCCGATTGCGTCGCCGAGCTTTACCTCCATCCCGCGACGGCGCATTGGGCGGGGGCCGAAGCCTGGCCCAGCCATTACGCCTGCGCGGGCGAATTCGAGGCCTTGACCGACGCCGATGTCGCGGCCGCGCTCAAGGCGCAGGGGCTCCGCTCCATGCCCTTCGCCGGGCTGGCTCCGGAGGCGGCGCCGGCAAATTCCTTTAGGGGCGTGGCAGCATGAAAGCGCTCCTCGCGATTTTCGCCATCCTGGGCGTGTTGTCGGGCGCTTGCCTGGTCGCCTGGCACGGCTTCGCCGCCGTCGGCGCCGCGCTGGAAGTGGCCGGTTTGCCATGCCTGGCCGCGATCTGCGCCTTCCAGATCGTGCCGCTTTCGCTTTGCGCCTTGGCCTGGCGCGCGCTGTTCAAGAAGAAGCGGCCCGACGCATCCAGCTTCATCTGGTTCCGCTGGATGCGCGACGCCGGCGGCGACATTCTCGGCATCGTCCCCGCCGGCGGCGAGATGATCAGCATCCGCGCCATGACCCGGCGCGGCACCGACATGACAATGGCCACCGCCTCGACCGTGGTCGACCTCACCATGGAGATGACCTCCCAGGCGGCGTTCACCATCCTGGGCTGCATCCTGCTCCTGATCGAGCGGCCGAGCAGCAATCTGATCGCTTGGACCCTGGCCGGCATCGCCACCATCATGTTCCTCGCTGGCGCCTTCGCCTTGGCCCAGCGCTTCGGATTGTTCCGCTTGCTGGAGACTCTCGCTGGGCGTCTGGCCGTCGACAAGGGCTGGAGCTATCTTTCGAACGTCGGCGGGCTGCACGACCGCATTCATGCGATCTATGCCGACCGTCCCGCCATAGCAGCCGCGGTCTCGATCCATTTCATCGCCTGGATCGCCGGAATCGGCGAGGCGGGCATCATCCTGGCCTTCATGGGCGTGCCCATGGGCCTGGCCTCGCTCATCATGCTCGAAAGCCTGACCTATGCGCTCCGCAGCGCGGCCTTCTTCGTCCCGGCGGCGGCGGGCGTGCAGGAAGGCGGCTACATCCTGGTGGGCGCGGCGCTCGGCCTCGGTCCCGAATTCGCGCTGGCGCTGTCGCTGATGAAGCGGGCGCGCGAATTGACCCTGGGCGTGACCGGCCTGGTCGTCTGGCAATCGATCGAGGGCAATTCGCTGCTGCGCGCCCGCAGCAAGGCGCGGTCCCGTCCCCGTCACCGGAGCTGACGGCTACTTCAACGTCGCCAGAAAACCGATCAGCGCTTTTCTGTCGGCGGCATTTTTCAATCCCACGAACAACATCTTGGTGTTGGGCACGACGCCCATGGGATTGGCGAGATAGATTTCGAGCTGGTCCGGCGTCCAGGTCAGGCCCGAATTCTTCATCGCTTCGGAATAGACATAGTTCGGCGCGGTCCCGGCCTTGCGGCCGACGACGCCGAACAGCGGCGGGCCGATCTTGCTCTGGCCGGGCTCGGCCGAATGGCAGACCGTGCAATTGCTCTTGAAGATCTGGGCGCCGTCCTGGGCGCGGGTCTGGCCCGGCACAAGCGCCAGGACGAATGCTACGGCAATCATCGGCGCTCCGAACCGGCGGTGCTCTCGCGTCATTCTGCTTCTCCTCTCTCGGCCTTGATTTTGCTTTGCGGCGCCTTGCCGGTCAACAAGGGCAGCGACAGCAGGGTGAAGGCGGCCACCAGCAGGAAAACGCTGCGCGGGTGCGCGTTGTCCATCAGCCAGCCGAACAGCAGCGGCGCTATGATTCCGGCCAGGTTGAAACCGGTGGAAACAAATCCGAACACCTTGCCGAAGGAGCCCTTGGGCGTGGCGGCGCGGACGATCATGTCGCGCGAGGGCTGGATGACGCCGTTGAGGAACCCGCTCATCGCCATCAGCGTCACCAGCAGCCCGGCCCCGAGATCGACCACGCCGATGATGAAAATCAGCAGCCCGCTGGCGACGAAGCCGGATCCGGCGACCAGATTGTGGCGCTTGGCGCGCATGGCGACGAAGCCCCCGGTCAGCGCGCCCAGCGCGTTCATCAGCAGATAGGCCGAGAGCGCGATGTTGGCCAGCGCCAAGGGCGTGTTGTAGAGTGCGCCCAAGGCCACGATCGAAAAGCTCTGGATGCCGCCACCGGCCATCGACAGCACCAGGAAGAACGCGACGTTGCGCAGGATCGGCGGCGACAGCAGCAGCCGCCAGCCGGCATCCGGGGCGGCGGGAGGCTGATTTCCCGCCGGCCTGGCCGGGAGGCGGGCGGGTGCCAGCCCTTCGATCAGATTGTGCTTGTTGAGCAGCAGCACGATGGCGGTGACGAATCCGAACGCTGACGCACCGAGGAATGCGCCGCGCCAGCCCCACAGGCTCGCGAAAAACAGCATCGTAACCGGCGCCATCGCCGTGCCGACCTGGCCGAAGAAAGTGTGGATGGAAAAGGCCTGGGCCAGCCTTCCCCCGCCGATGGCGTGCGACAGGATGGCGTAATCCGCCGGGTGATAGATCGTGTTGGCCAGCCCCATCAGCGCGAAGCCGCCGATCAGCGCCCAATAGGACGGGATGATCCCGGCCAGCGCCACGCCGCAGGCGCTCATTACCAGCCCGCCGACCAAGAGGCGCCACGCGCCCAGCCGGTCGACCAGGAACCCCGCGGGCGTCTGGAAAATCGCCGAGATCACGTTGAAGCTGGCAATCGCCAAGGCCAGGCCCTCATAGCCCACCGGGTAATCCACCAGCACGAACGCGAACAGCGGCGGCAGCACCAGCATGTAGATGTGACTCGAGAAATGCGCGCCGCTGACCAGACCGATGATCTTGGCGTCGCGCGACCGGGGGGGAACGCCGGCGATGTCGGTCATTTCCGTCATGCGAAACGGTTTCTAGCACAAGGCCGGGGGCGGGGGCGAGCGCGGGCGCGGCATGCAAGCCATGCGTCCGGGCCTGCGCGGCCCCGGTATCGTCGGGCGGACCGGTTTAATTTTCCACGCCTATTGGTTTGGCGCCACTCCGTGCCATATTGACGGTATGGTCACATATCGCATCGTTGAGCTTAATCGAGACAAAATCTCGGGGTGGACCGTTGAAGGGCCCAACCCGGCCGAAAAGTCCCATCCGCAGATGCTCTATCGGACCCGGGAACAAGCCCAAATCGAGGTCGATCGGCTGACCGCTTTGGAATCGAAGAAAGTCTAATCCCGCTTCCCCTTATTCGGCGTCGGGTTGTTTGGGCGGCGAGGCCTGATCGAAAGCGGGCATCGCCATGCAGGTTTCGTAGACGCGCATCACCCGCTTATAGGGTTGCAGATCGACCTTGAACATCGTGGCCGGGAAAACCTGGGTGACGAGACAGATATCGGCGAATGTCGGTGCGTCGCCGTGGCAGAACTTGCCGCTTTCCTTGTGCTCGGCCAGAAGATTCTCCATCGCCTGCAAACCGAGGCCGAGCCAATGCTGGATCCAGGCGAGGCGTTGCGCGTCCGACACCCTGAAGGTCTGGGTCAGGTAGTTGCGGATGCGCGGCACGATCAGCGGATGGGAATCGGCGACGTTGATAAGCGCGAATCCCCGCACCCAGGCGCGCGCGGCCGCGCCCTTGGGCAAGAGCGGCGGGTTCGGGTGGGTCTCCTCGAGATATTCGAGAATGGCGAAGGACTGGAACAGCTTCACATCGCCGTCATAGAGCGTCGGCACCACCGCTTGCGGGTTGAGCTTCTGGTATTCGGGCTTGAACTGATCGCCGCGCTCGAGATGAAGAAACGTGTCCTCGCGCTTCAAGCCCTTGAGGTTGAGCGCGATGCGCACGCGGAAACTCGCCTGCGAGCGGTAATAGGTATAGAGCTTCATCGCCATTTTTTGTCCCTCCCTAATTCCGGTCCAGCCCGGGCCGAAACTTGCACGGCTGCGCGTTTCCCGCAATCACATCTGCGTGTGGCCGGCGGTTATCAGCGGATGGATGTGACGAACATCCAGGCGATCAATCCCGCCGCCACGACAGGCGCGCCGATCGCGTGCCAGGATTTTAGCATAGACTAACTACTCCGCCGCGTTCTTAGCCGGCTTCAGCCGTTTCAGCACCGCATCCAGGCTCGCGCGCCAATTCTTTTCGGGCGCGGATTTGAGCGCGGGTTGTTCCGCTACCCGGTCGGCGAGCCAGTCCTGGCGCCGCGCCGTGGCTTCGGTCATCAGCGGCTCGATCCCGGCATTGGCAACGGTCTCGGCGCTTTCGCGCATCTCGGCGGCGCGGCGGCGGCCATGCTGCAACACGCGCGAGATCAAATATCCCGCCTGCTTTTCCCAATCGAGGCTGGGAAAGGTCTCGTCGAGCGAGGCGATGACGCGGTCCTCCACGCCATAGCGCCGCGCCGCCAAAAATCCCTCCACCGCCAGCGCCTCGATGCCCTTGATGAACACGCTGCGGCACATCTTGATGGCCGAGACCTGGCCCACTTGCTCGCTCACCGCCTTCAGGGCCATGCCCGAAGGTGCGAGGATCGCCGCCAGTTCCGCGGCCCGCTTGCCGCCCAGCAGCATCGGCACCTTGATGCCGTAAGGCGCCACCGGCGCCATCACCGCCGCCTCCACGTAAGAAGCGCCCGAGCGCGCCACCGCCTGCTCGTCCGCGCGCTTGGTTTCGGGCGAAACCGAATTGAGGTCGAGAAAGAACTGGCCGGGCTTGAGATATCCGCCCGCCTCCTCGGCTACGTCGCGCGCCGAGGTGGCGGTCACGGCCGAGATCACCACCAGCGCGCCCTTGGCCGCATCTTCCGCCGAGGCGCAGGGCTCGGCCTGCAAGAGGCGCGCCTTGTCCTTCATGTCCTTGCCCGGTTTGCCGTCGAACAGAATATCGTAAGTCGAAACCGTATGCCGTCTGGTGGCGGTCAACTCCTTGGCAAAAAGACTCCCGACCTCGCCGAAACCGATCAGGGCGATGCGGCTTTTGTTGCCGCCCCTATTGCCGCTGGGCGCCACGCTCATTCCTCGTCCTCGATCCGGTCGACATATTCGAGCCCCAGCTGCTTGAGCTTGGCGCGCATGTTGTACATATCGAGCCCCAGCTCGCCCTTGGCCAGCCGCGCGCGGTTCTTGTCCTCCTTGGCCACGCGCTCATTGCCCTTGGCGGCCGTGTCCTCGGCCTCTTTGCGCGGCACCACCACCACGCCGTCGTCGTCGGCCACGATCACGTCGCCCGGCTTCACCAGCGCGCCCGCGCACACGACATGCACGTTGACCGCGCCCAGCGTCTCCTTGACCGTGCCCTTGGCCGAGATCGCCCGCGACCATACCGGGAATTTCATTTCCGTCAACGGGCCGACATCGCGGCATCCCGCGTCGATGATCAGGCCCGCCACGCCGCGCGCGCGCAAAGACGTTCCCAGCAATTCGCCGAACATGCCGTCGGTGTTGTCGGCCGTCACCGCCACCACCATCACGTCGCCCTTCTGGCATTGCTCCACGCCGACATGGATCATCCAATTGTCGCCCGGCTGGGCCAGCACGGTGACGGCGCTGCCCGCCACCCGCGCGCCCGCATAGATCGGCCGCATATAGGGCTTCATCAGCCCCGAGCGCCCCATCGCCTCGTGCACGGTCGAAACGCCGAGCTCTTCCAGCTGCTTGATCGCGTTGCCCGAGGCGCGCGATATGTTTTTCACCACCACGGTTTTCATAACAACTCCTCCATGCGGGCGCTCAAACGGCAAAGCCGTAAAGCCGCGCCGGGTTCTCGACCAGCAGCTTCTGGCGGTGGGCCGGTTCGGGCGCGATCAACGGCACCAGATCGACCAGGTCGCCGTCGTTCGGCATGTGCTTGGCGATGTTGGGATGGGGCCAGTCGGTGCCCCACAGCACGCGGCCGGGCGCGGCCTTGACGAGGGCCTGGGCGAAGGGCACGGCGTCGGTGAAGGGCGGGCCCGAAGTCGAGACGCGCTCCGAGCCGCACACCTTGACCCAGCAGGTTTCGAGCTTCTGCAATTCCAGGAGCG
>Ga0187818_10000168_pt1 | contig 20871 bp, 19 predicted proteins | sample NC_wetland_sal_i_14_FD_130581 | JGI IMG/M metagenome (GOLD analysis project Ga0187818, IMG submission 130581) | Wetland sediment microbial communities from Neuse River Estuary, North Carolina, USA - SO4_3 | ecosystem: Environmental > Aquatic > Freshwater > Wetlands > Sediment | place: USA... | reverse complement strand
GCTTGCCTATATTGACGATTGGCAATCTTTGCCAATAGTGTTATGATGGGTTCGCAATTCCCATCCATGGAAGGGGCCACCGCCATGCCAACCCGCAACGTCAATCTGACCGACGATCTTGACCGCTTCATAGCCGCAAAGGTTAAGAGCGGGCGTTACGAAAACGCCAGTGAGGTTGTGCGCGCCGGGTTGCGGACTTTGGAGCGCGAGGAACAACAGTACGAGGCGAAGCTCGCCGCGTTGCGGGCGGCGATTGACGAAGGCGACGCCAGCGGTATTGCCGGGGGCAACGTCTTTGGGCGTGTCCGTAAGGCCATCAAACTTCCCGTGTCGCGCTAGCCGTGGCTCGGTTTCGATTTTCACGTCGCGCTGAGGCCGATTTGCTGAACATCGGCGATTACACCCTTCGCACATGGGGCAAAGCCCAAGCCGCCCGTTACATCGGCGAGCTTGAGGCCTGTTGCCAGATGCTTGCCGACAATCCGGCGTTAGGCCGGCTCTGTGACGACGTTCGCCCTGGTTTGCACCGTCTGGAGCATGGCAAGCACGTGGTGTTCTACCGCCAGGAGCGTGGTGGTGTTTTGGTTTCTCGCATCCTGCATCAACGGATGCTGCCCGATAGACACGCCATCGACGATCAAGATAACGAACCGTAAAGAATTGTCCTAACAGACCGCAGCGGGAGAAGTCGGTTGGCGTAACCCGCGCTCCCCCAGTATCATGTCTGGAACCCCCGGCGTGCATTATCATCTTGAGTGTCCGCGCCGCCCAACATGCTGCAGAAACGCATCGACGATCAGCCGACCATCTCGCAGGAGAACATCCGCGAAGCCGAAGGGATTTTTCTGCAGCATCTCAAACGCGTCGGGCTCAAACAGACCGAACAGCGCAACGCAATTCTGCGGACCTTCCTGGAAACTCGTGAACATCTTTCGATCGACGAATTGCATCGCTTGGTCAAGAAAACCGACCCGCGCATCGGCGTCACCACCGTCTATCGCACGCTGAAGCTTCTGGCGGGTTGCGGCTTGGCCAGCGAAGTCGCTTTTCATGACGGCATCGCGCGCTACGAACACCAGTACAACCGCCGCAGTCATCACCACATGGTCTGTACCGAGTGCGGCGCTTCGGTCGAATTTTTCGCGGAGAAAGTCGGAGAAATCGAGCAGGAGATCGGACGCAAGCACCGTTACGTTACCACCCGCCACACTTTTCAGATTTATGGCGTTTGCGAAGAATGCCGAAAGAAGAGGAATGGACGCCGACTTGTCTAGTTCAGAGAAAAGTTCAGAGAAAAGTCCAGCGAATAATCCCGAGAAAAGCCCGGCGAATCCCGCGCAAGCTTCCGTGAAGTGTCCCCATTGCGGAACTGTGATGCCGGCGAACGCGGCCTTCTGCCCGGGATGCGGATGGTCGATGACGCCGCTTGCTCCCGCGGAACGGGCGGCCGCGGCTGTCGCTTATCTCACCTTCGTCGCTGGCGCAGTGATCTTGTTTCTGCCGGCATTTCAAAACAACCGCTTTGTTCGCTTTCATGCCTGGCAAAGCATTTTGCTCTGGGGAGTCTTTTTCATTTTGACCGTTGCCGCGCTCTTCCTTTCGAATGTCGCTGTTGCCATGGTTTTTCTTCTGTTTGGAATTCTGGCTTCGCTGGCCATGTTGTTCTTGTGGGTTGTTCTGTCGCTCAAGGCATGGCAGGGTGAGCGCTTCGAAGTGCCGCTGTTCGGCGAACTGGCGGCGCGGTTGCCCTAGGAGAACCAAGGCCTCAGGTCTCAGGTGTCAGGAAAAACAAAGTCAACCCATTCACAGCACGGTTTTCCTGAGACCTGCCACCTGACACCTGAGACCTTGCCGTTAGACATTCTCGTTCGCATCATTCAAAATAACTGATTCACTCTGCATCCCAGGAGACCTCATTGAGCCAGCTTCAGCGCGTTAAGATCAGCGCTCTCGGCACCTACGTTCCGCCCCGCCTTCTCACCAACGCCGACCTCGAAAAACTTGTCGATACCAATGATCAGTGGATCATGGAGCGCGTCGGCATCCGCGAGCGTCATCTCGTGGACAAGGGGGTTGCGACCAGCGATCTTGCCGTCGAGGCGGCGAAGAAGGCGCTCGCCGAGCGCGGCATCGAGGCTTCCGATCTCGACGCGATTATTGTCGCGACGGTTACGCCCGACATGTTCTTTCCCTCGACCGCTTGTCTCGTCCAGCATAAGCTCGGCGCGAAGAAGGTCTGGGGATTCGATCTCTCGGCCGCCTGTTCGGCGTTTGTTTACGCGCTGCAAACCGGAGCGCAGTTCGTCGCTACCGGATCCCATAAGAAAGTGCTCGTGATCGGCGCTGACGTGATGTCCTCGATCATCGACTACACCGATCGCGCGACCTGCGTCATCTTCGGCGATGGTGCGGGCGCGGTCCTGCTCGAACCTACGGAAGACGAGTCCGTCGGGCTTATTGACTTTCTGCACGAAGTGGATGGATCGGGAGGATGCGCGCTGTATATGCCTGGGGGCGGAAGCCTGAATCCTTCAACTCACGAAACCGTGGACAAGAAGTTGCACTTCGTTCATCAGGACGGGGCAGCAGTCTTCAAGTTCGCGGTGCGCAAGATGGCGTCGCTCTGCGAAGAAATTCTCCAACGCAACCACATCAAGGGCTGCGAGATCGACGCCTTCATCCCGCATCAGGCGAACAAGCGCATCATCACCGCGACTGCCGATCGCCTAAATATGCGTCCTGAAGCCGTGATCATCAACATCGAGCAGTACGGAAACACCACCGCAGGAACGATTCCCCTGGCGATGGAAACGGCGCGTCAGGAAGGCAAATTGAAGAAGGGAAGTCTGGTGCTGCTGGCATCGGTGGGTGCGGGATTCACGGTCGGCGCAACGCTGCTCAAGTGGGCGTACTAGGGCAGGTCTCAGGTGACGGGTGGCAGGAAAAACAAAGACAATCGTGTTTCCCTGCCACCTGTCACCTAGCTGCTCAGCTAGCCCTTGGCGCTGAGATTTGAAAACGATTGATCAGGCCGTTCAGAATTCTGCTTAGTTCTTCTGTTTCCGATTCCAGGCTTGCAAATACGGGTTGTTCGATGTATTCGAGATCACGTGCTATTAAGAGTTGTGTTTCTAACTCGAGTAGCGATCCACGGGCTTGATATAGGAAGTGAACAAAATCCTTGTGGGAATAACGTCCTTTGCCTTCGGCAATGTTGCTGGGGACGGATACCGCCGCCCGCCGCATTTGGGAGGTGAGCCCGTAAGTTTCGTCCTTCGGAAACCTCCGAGTACACCTATATATGCTCAAAGCCAAGCTCTTCGCCTTTTGCCACGCAATCAGATTGCGATAATTGCCAGACACATATTTCTCGGGACTAGATTAAAAACGGAACAGAGTATTTGCTGTGATACTCGTCACGAGGAGATTGGTCGGTTTGGTTTCTCCTGCGACCTGCCACCTAACCTCTGACACCTGCTTCTACCAGAGATTCGAAAATCTTGCAGCCATCGGTACCGCCGAGTTCAGGTTCGGCGGCGCGCTCGGGATGGGGCATCATGCCCAGCACGTTGCGTCCCGGGCTGCAGATGCCGGCGATATTTTCCAGCGATCCGTTGGGATTCGCTTCCGGTGTGATTTCGCCTTGCGCGTTTGAGTAGCGGAAGACGATGCGGTGGTCGCGCTTCAGTTCCGCGAGTGTTGTCTCATCGCAAAAATAATTGCCTTCCATGTGGCCGATGGGGATGGTCAGAACTTCGCCTTTGCGGCACGCGTTCGTAAACGGGGTCTCGTTGTTTTCGACTCTCACCTGCACCGGCTTGCAGACATATTTCAAGCCGATGTTGCGCATCAGCGCTCCGGGCAGCAATCCCGACTCACACAAAATCTGGAAGCCATTGCAGATGCCGAGGACCAGCCCGCCCCCGGCGGCAAACTTGCGGACGGATTCCATCACCGGCGAGAACTTGGCGATGGCGCCGGTGCGGAGGTAGTCGCCGTAGGCGAAGCCTCCCGGCACAATGACCACATCGCAGTTCTCGAGGTCGTGCGAGTCGTGCCAGAGGAACGTTGCCTTCTGCTTCGCGACTTGCTCGGCCGTCCAGAAAGCATCGTGATCGCAGTTCGATCCGGGGAAAATAATAACGCCAAATTTCATCGAAATCCTCGAGTTAACTATGTGATAAACGGTGGGTCGTGTCCACACTAAAAACAAAGAAGCCCATGCTCTCCCATTCGAGGCATGGGCCACCCGTTTCGCACAACTCAGGTTTGCCGCTGCGAGACCAAGCTCGGCTGCGGCGGGGCCGTTGGAGCCGGACGGTTCGGCGCAGCTTCGGGCTGCGGCGTTTGGCCTTTCTGGACTGAGCCGCTGTTGCCCAGGCTCGAACCAGTGTTCAGATTGAAGTGGTCGTTGTCTGGGCTTGGTCGGTTCAGGTAGCTTGTCGGCGAGTCGTTGTCATACGACGAATCCGGCCTGTACGGTGGCGGATCGTCGGACCAGTCGTACCAGTCATCCGAGTAGTACGGGTAGTAGCCGTACGCCGGCCACGCGCCATACCAGTAAGGGTTGTACCACCAAGGATCCCAGCCGAACCCCCAGCCAAGTCCCCAGTACGGCCATCCGAAGCCGAAGCCCCAGCCGCCCCAACCCCAGCCACGACCCCAACCGTAGCCACCGCCCCAACCCCGACCGCCACGACCCCAACCGTAACCGCCCCGGTTGAAGCCCGGCGCCGCGCGGGAAGCTCCGCCGGCGAAACCGGACCCGCCTCTTGACGGGACACTGCTTGAGCGGCCAAAGGAGTGCCAAGCGCCATCGGAAATTCCGGTGTTACGAGCGGTGAGGCTTGAGTTCGCCGCGCCTCCGGAATTGCGTCCTTCACTGGAACGCGCGCCACTCCCGGCACTGGAACGCGCGGAAGTACCCGCACTCGAACGCACGGAGCTCCCCGCACTCGAACGCGCGGAACTGCCGGCGTTCCCGAACGAATGCCACTGGCCATCGTTGATGGCGGCAGGAAGATTCGACGAACGATTTCCCGACGAACCGAAATTGCGGCCAGCTTCGGACCCGCCGCCGTGGGAGTAACTTCCTCTGCCAAAAGATCGCGCGCCGCCTCCGAAGCCGCCACCACGAAACTCCCCACCGCGACTAAATCCGCCATCACCGCGATAGGATCCGCCACCACCGCGATAGGATCCACCACCCCCATGGTAGCCTCCGAATCCTCCTCCGCCGCCACCATGGAATCCGCCCCCCCCTCCGCCGCCGCCATGGGAACCGCCCCCTCCTCCTCCTCCGCCGTGACCGCCGCCGCCACCACCGTGCTGAGCGAATGCTGCATCTGGCGTGAGAGCAAGACCGATGAAAACAGCAAATGCGATGAGGGATCTGAGAACACCGAATCGGCTCATAACCCGTACCTCCGATCGAAGCAGCGCACCTTCGAGCGAGGAGCCCATGGGGAAGGAGGGCGCGCTCCTACCTAATGAGATTCTACTGCGACGCGCGGGGTTGCGCGGATGTCAGATCAAAATTAAGACTCGGTCTAGATGTGAGCGGTCGCAACGGCCAAGCAGTCCGCATCGAGTGCGTACGCATTGCTTCCCGCGAGCTGGCCCATGAGCCACAAATACGTGGTCAGGTGATGCATGCAAGGGATCGTGGGACTGATTTGGCCGGGTGGGGGATTGAGTTCGTACTGCGTATTGACGTGTTCATAGGGTAAAGGCAGAATCGGCGGCAACGTCGGCACTAAATCCTGGCGATTCGCAATTCGACAGCAGGAAGGAATCGCGGCGTTGAATGAGCCCGCGAAAATGTGGTCACCGGTACGCGGGCTCGCGTAGGTGTACGCCGTGGGAGCGTGGCACGGCGTGTTCAATGCCACGTCGAGGGTCAACAACGTTGCCAGCGCGCCGCCCAGGCTATGCCCGCAGACCGTTACACTGGTGGCAGAGCCGGTTTCGATACAGCTTTTTATCGAATCCTTCGCGGACAAGCTCCCATTACCTTGCCCAATTCTCAGCGACCGGTACACGGCCGTGAAGCCATCTTCGGTAAAACCATGAGAGCCGGCAATCGGAGACGGCATCATCAAATACGATGCATCATGCAGCCATTCCAAGAGCGTGTCCGTGCCGCGAATGACAGCCACCAATTCCTTCGCGTCGGAAACGGCCAAGAAGCCGAAAGTGACGACGTCTCCTACATGAGGATCAATGTCGGTTGCCAGATCGTCGCCATAAAGCGTCTGAAGGAAGGCGTAGCCGGCATTCTTGATCGCACTTATTTCACCTGGGCCGTAGCTGCCGGCCGGCTCGACCGATTCGGCGATCTTGACCAGAAGGGCATACTGAATCGCTGTATTCCAATTGATCGGCAGCATAGACACCTCACAATTTCTAGTACTTTACAATCGCGGCGAACGATTTGGGATCGAGCGATGCTCCGCCTACCAGGGCGCCATCAATTTCTTCTTCTGACATCAGGGCGTGGGCGTTCTCTGGTTTGACGGAGCCGCCGTAGAGGATGCGGAGTTTGTCGGCGAATTCCTGGCCGAAGGATTCGGCGGCTTCGCTTCGGATGATGGCGTGGGCGTCGGAGGCCATTTGCGGGGTTGCGGTTTTTCCGGTGCCGATGGCCCAGACCGGTTCGTAGGCGACCACCAGGCGGACGGCTTTTTTGGCCGAGACTTTGTGGAAGGCGCGGAGACACTGGCGGCGCAGGACGTCGTCGGTGAGCCCGGCTTCGCGTTCCTCGAGGACTTCTCCCACGCAGACGATGGGGATGAGTCCGGCTTCGATGGCGGATTTTAGCTTGAGGTTGACGGTGTCATCGGTCTCGCCGAAGTACTGGCGGCGTTCGGAGTGTCCGATGATGACGTGCGTGACACCGATCGCCAGCAACATGCTGGTGCAGATCTCGCCGGTAAAGGCGCCTTCCTTTTCCCAGTGGAGATTCTGAGCGCCGATGGCGACGCTCGAGCCCTTGGCCTCATGAACGGCGGCATCCAGCGCAAGGTAATTCGGGCAGACGACGATTTCGTCCCGGTCGTGGCCCTGGACCAGAGGCAGGAAATCGCGGAAGAAATCGCGGGCCTGATCGGGAGTTTTGTACATCTTCCAGTTGGCGGCGAGGAGTTTGTTTCTCATGAAGCACCTTTCTTGAAACAACGCGGAGGCAAGAAACTGACTTAAACAAATTGCAATCGCTTGAGCTTCAGATGGCTAGTGTGTAGGTGTGCTAGGTCGTAGTGCGCCTGCTGCACAAGCCAACTTTCGGCGCTGCCGCCAAATACTTTAGATAGCCTTACGGCCATTTCGGGAGAGATGCCGCGCTTTTCGTTCACCAGCTCCGACAAAGTCGTGCGCGTCACTCCGAGAGCGGCGGCGGCCTCCGTGATGGTCAAAGCTAAAGGCCCAATGCATTGGCGCAGTACAAAACCGCCGGGGTGGGGCGGATTCTTCATCGGCATGGCTCAACCTCCTTTCAGTAACGCGTTACGTTACGGGTGTCAAATGCGGACATGGCTGGAATTACCTTTCTCGAAGATAGCGGAAATTGCGAGCGGCTGCTGGGATAATTTTTCAGCGGCGCGGGCGTAGGCTTTGCAGGTGGCAATGTCGAAGAGCACGAAACGGACGTGTTCTACATGGGCGCAGGGCGGCAGAGCTTCGACAATGGTGCGCACGGCGATTTCAGCGGCCTCGTCAACCGGATAGCCGAAGGCTCCGGTCGATATCGAAGGGAAGGCCAAGGATTTTATTCCATGATCATCGGCGATGCGAATGGACTCACGATAGCAACTGGCGAGCGTTTCGGCCTCGTGCTGTTGGCCTCCTCGATACACCGGGCCGACGGTGTGAATTACATATTTGGCGGGCAATCGTCCGCCGGTGGTGATGACGGCTTTGCCGGCGGGGAGAGTGCCGATCTTGGCCACGATGCGCTTGCACTCTTGCAGGATCGACGGGCCGCCGGCGCGGTGAATCGCTCCATCCACGCCTCCGCCACCGAGCAGAGACGAGTTGGCGGCGTTAACGATGGCGTCGGTGGTCTCCTTGGTGATGTCGGCGGGGCCGGCGAGTTCGAGCGTCTTGCCGTTGGCGAAAGTCAGTCGGGCTGCGAAGTCGGACATAACTGAAAGGTCTCAGGTCTTAGGTCTCAGGACGTAGGGCTTCGCTGTTCGCAAATCCCAGATCGTAGCTCATGGCTTGAGGTTCGTGACCAGCCGCCTGAGACCTGACACCTGAGACCTGACTCCTATTTTTTATCCGTCAGCGCTTCCACTCCGGGCAACTTCTTGCCTTCCAGAAATTCCAGCGAGGCGCCGCCGCCGGTTGAAATATGGGTGATCTTGTCGGCTACGCCGGCGGCTTTGACGGCGGCTACGGAATCTCCGCCGCCTACGATCGAAGTGGCTCCGGGATTTTCTGCCACGGCCTGGGCGATCTTGAAGGTGCCTTTGGAAAAGGGCGGCAATTCGAAAACTCCCATGGGGCCGTTCCAGACGATGGTGCGGGCGCGGGCTACCTCTTCGGAAAACGCCTCGATCGATCGCGGGCCGATATCGAGCGCCATCATGTTGGCGGGGATCGGTTCGCCATGGCCGACGAATTTGACCAAGGCGTTGGCTTCGGCGCGGTCGGCGATGACGTGATCGGTGGGCAAGAGGAACTTGAGCTTATGAGTTTTCGCCTGCTGCAGAAGGTCGCGGGCGAGTGCGAGCTTGTCTTCTTCGACCAGACTCTTGCCGACCGATTCGCCTTGCGCCTTGAGAAAGGTGTAGGCCATGCCCCCGCCGATGATGAGGACGTCAACTTTGCCGAGAAGGTTCTGGATGACTCCGATTTTGTCGCTGACTTTGGCGCCGCCGAGGATGGCGACGAAGGGGCGCTCGGGGTTCTGCAGGACGCGGCCTAGATATTGCAACTCTTTTTCCATGAGCAAACCGGCGGCGGATTTCTGCACGAACCGGCTGATGCCAACGGTGGAAGCGTGGGCACGATGGGCGGTGCCGAAGGCGTCGTTGACGTAGAAATCGGCGAGCTTCGCGAGCTGCTTGGAAAAATTCTCGTCGTTCTTTTCTTCCTCGGCGTGGAAGCGGAGGTTTTCGAGCAATAGCGCCTGGCCTTTCTCGAGCTTAAGCGCCACTTCTTCGGCTTCGGGCCCAACGCACTCGGGGCAGAAGCCCACGTTTTCGCCGCGCGACAGTTCTTTGTCGAGCACCATGCGCAGACGCTCGGCAACCGGCTTGAGGCTCAGCTTTGGATTGGGCTTGCCTTTGGGACGGCCGAGGTGAGACGCGAGAATGAGGCGCGCCCCGTGCCGCAGAGCGTACTCGATGGTAGGCAGCGTTTCGCGGATGCGCGTGTCGTCCATGACCCGGCCGTCGTCGAGCGGAACGTTGAAATCGACACGCATGAAGATGCGGTGATCGTTCAGAGGCAAATCGCGAATAGAAAGCTTGGACATAGGAACCCCGTCGTTAGTTGTTTGCTGGTGGAGCGCCGGGCGTCCCCGCCCGGCCGCCGAACTGCTGGACGGGCGAGACGCCTGTCCCTCCACGCTGCCAGAACCTACAGTCCTTTGGCCGCCATCAGGTTGATCAGGTCGCGCACACGGCAGGAGTATCCCCACTCGTTGTCATACCAGGAGATCACCTTGACGCAGTTGCCAGCGACTACCAGGGTCATGTGCGCGTCGACGATGGAGGAGCGGGAGTCGCCCTTGAAATCGGACGAGACCAGCTCGTTTTCCTCGAAACCGAGGTAGCCCTTCAGCGGGCCTGACTCGGAGGCTTTTTTCAGCGCGGCGTTGACCTCTTCTTTGGTGGTCTTTTTTTCTACCCAGACGACAAGGTCAACGACCGAGACGTTGGGCGTGGGGACGCGCATGGCGAAGCCGTCGAGTCTGCCGGCCAGATCGGGGATGACGAGTTTAACGGCCTTGGCGGCGCCCGTCGTGGTCGGAATCATGTTGAGCGCGGCGGCGCGGGCTCGCCGCAAATCTTTGTGCGGGAAATCGAGGATCACCTGATCGTTGGTATAAGAGTGGATGGTGGTCATGGTGCCGCTGACGATCTTGAAGTTGTCGTTGACGACCTTGGCGACCGGGGCCAGACAATTCGTGGTGCAGGACGCGTTCGAGACGATGTGGTGCTTGGCGGGATCGTACTTCTCTTCGTTCACGCCGAGCACGACGGTGAGGTCTTCGTTCTTCCCGGGGGCGGTGATGATGACTTTTTTCACGGAGCCGCGCAGATGCTTCTTCGCTTCGTTGGCGTCGGTGAACTTTCCCGTGGACTCGATGACGACCTGAGCTCCGACGGAGTCCCAGGACAGGGCAGCGGGATCTTTTTCCTTGAAAACCTTTATGGTCTTGCCGTCGATCGAAATACTGTCGGGGCCGGCGGTGATTTTGTTCGGCAGGTTGCCGAGAATCGAATCGTATTTGAGCAGGTGAGCCAGAGTCTTGGGATCGGTGAGATCGTTTACGGCGACGAAGTCCAGGTTCTTGTCGGCGAGCGCGGTGCGGAGAACATTACGTCCGATGCGTCCAAATCCATTTATGCCAATTTTTACGGCCATCGTGCCTCCAAAAGAAAGTTTTCTTGCCTAGAAAATATGCTGGGGCCCAGAACAACATTTGATGGTATCAGGGTCGAGGAGCCAGCGTAAATGTCACGAGTCACAGGGTGCTGCCCTCGTTTTTCCCGAATCAGGACACTACTCGCCGCAGCGGGCGGAGAGCCCGGTGGCGAAGTTCCATTCATGCAGATGCGGGCGTGATTTCGAGATAGGTGTCGGTGTTGCGCCAAATGAGTGGGACACGGGCGAGCCAGTATTTTGCGTTGATCGCCTGGCGGGCGCGAGCACATTCTTCCGGAGGCAGGACGCGGACGGTCGCGGGGAATTCGGGGCCGGTGATTTTTCCGCGGATGGTGCAAGGGGCGATCTTGACTTGCGGGTTGTTGCGGATGCGCTTGCACTTTCCCAATTTGCTGCTCGTCATGAAGTAGAGTTTGTCGTCATATTCGGCAAACCAGATGGGAGTGTAAACCGCGACACCACTTTTGCGGAAGGTCGCGAGGCTGATGTAACGCTGGCCGTGGATTTCTGCGGGGACGGACGCCATGCGGGTATTGTAAAGTGCTGCGAAGGATTCTTGCGGGTACAAACCGCACTTGCACCACGGGCTGCCAGGGTAGTCTCTAAGTCCAGGGATTGAGGACCGCTTTGAGCAGCGGAAAATCTGAGACGTTGCGGGTCACCAGCGTCAACTGATGGGTTTCTGCTGTTGCCGCCAGAAATGCATCCATTGCGCTTATCGGACGTCCCGCCGCCTCGCTGCGTGACACCGTTCTGCCCCAAGCCTCCGCCACGTTGGTATCGACAGGCAAAATTCTGCTCTCAAATCTCAACGGCAATTCATGTTGTAGCCACTGCTCAAGCCGGTTGCGACGGCTTCCCGCCGCCATGCGCTCCACGCCGTAGTGTAGCTCTGCTAGCGAGACGACACTGATGAAAATCCGATCCTCATCCGCCGATTCCATCCAACTGATGAGACCGGGATTGGGCCGCGGCTTGGCCCATTCCGAAACCGCATTTGTATCCAGAAGAAAGTTCATAGATTCATCTTTCGGGGCCGTTCCTTAATTCGACCGATCTTCAGACCCGATTCTCGCAGGGGAGATTCCGCAAAGAATTCCGCCAGGTTGCCGACGCGTCTTGTCTTTCGTTGCCATTCCTCCGCCCCCACCACCACGGCGGCTGTGTGCCCATTCCGAGTAATGGTCTGCGGTCCCTCCGACATTGCCCGCTCGATCATTTCACTGAATTTTGCCTTGGCTTCAGCCACGGTCCAGCTTTGCGAACTCATAATAAATCCTCCAATCCGCATAAGGGTCATCATAGTCATTATAGTCATGCACGAACGACTTCGCAAGATTTCCGCGGACGGTACGGGGGTCACATACAATAGCGGGCTATTGAGACTCCGGCTAACTGAACGAGACGATATGAGCGAGACGTGGAAACGATGGGAGGGCCGCACCGTCGAGGGGAGATTTCCGCTACAGAGCTACTTAGGGGGCTCCGATCACAGTGCCGTCTTTCTTACTCTGATTCAACGCGGCGCGGGCGATTCCAGGAAAGCCGCCATCAAGTTGATTCCCGCCGGCCCGGCGGACGCGGAGCGGCAACTGCTGCGTTGGAACTCGGCTCGCGAACTAAACCATCTGAATCTGATTCGGATTTTCGAGGCGGGACGCTGCGAACTGGATGGCACGAAGCTGCTTTATGTCGTGGAGGAGTTTGCCGAGGAGGACCTTTCGCAGGTTCTTCCCGAGCGCGCTCTGTCGGCAGAGGAGGCGCGAGCGATGCTGCCGCCGGTTCTGCGGGCTCTGCAATGTGTGCACGACAAGGGGTTCGCGCATGGGCGCATTCAACCTTCAAATATTCTGGCCATTGGAGACCAGGTGAAACTGTCGAGCGATGTTCTCGGCGCGCCGGGCGAGCGGCCCAGCGTGCGGAAGACAAGCGCCTACGATCCGCCAGAAGCGGCGACGGGAGCGATTTCGACGGCTGCCGACGTTTGGCAGTTGGGGATGACATTGGTCGAGGCGCTGACGCAGCGCTTGCCGGTTTGGGATCGCACGCGGCCGACCGCGCCGGAAGTGCCGGCGGCGGTCCCGGAGCCATTCCGCGAAATTGCTGGCCGCTGCTTGCAGGTTGATGCGCGGAAGCGATCGACGATTGCGGAGCTAAGCGATCGCTTGGGAGCGGAGCGGCCGGGACCGACGTCAGCCCAGACTCAAAAGGCGGCTTCTACGCCCGTGCTCGCGGGTCGGCAGAAAGTATCTGCGAAATGGCCCTACGTTCTGGGGTTGGCGGCGGTGGTTGCGGGTGCCTTTTTCTGGATTGCGAGACCGAAACCGGCAAACCCTCCGGCGGAGATTCAATCGACGCCAGCACAGCAAGGTGCAGCGGCAGAAAACTCCCAGTCCGCACCGGCCCCGAGACAGACGACGCCAACGCCGAGTGCTGCGGTGCCGGGAGAGGCAAAGGCCGGTGATACGAAGGTGAAAGGGGCGACGCCAGAGGCGGGCGAAAATGAAAAAGCGTCGGCGAACGCGGAGAGTGGGAACGGTGTGGTACAGCGGGTGATGCCGCAGGTTTCGCCGGGCGCGCGCCGCACGATTCAAGGCAAGATCAAGGTTCGAGTGAAAGTCAAAGTGGACGCTGCGGGGAACGTGGAGGTGGTGGAGCTCGAATCTGGCGGGCCGAGCAAGTATTTTTCGCGCGTCGCACTGGAAGCCGCCCGGGATTGGAAGTTCTCTCCGGCACCAGCCGGTGAGCGGAGCGCGACCGAATGGAGGCTGACTTTCGCCTTCAGCCGGGCGAGGACGGAAGTGTCTGCGGTGCGCGCGAAGCGTTAGGCTCGCAAACCTTGTGCGCAGAGATTGTCAGGCGTGGTTGTCAAGCGTATAGTACGGCGCATTCCACAGCGAAACGAGGGTCTCGAATAGATGTCGATTCGATCTGGTTCAGCGGCGGAACTCCTTTTCTTTCTGGCAGCGTTTTTTTCGACGGCGCACCCCGGATTGGCCGGGCAGAACATTGCAGCCAATTCCGGTTCGTGGTCCGGCATCCTCGTGTCCAGCGCCTGCAACGCCGACGAGGCCTTTAACGAATCTCCCGAGTGCTACAAGAACGTGCCGGGGGCGAAGCTGTCGCTGTATGACGATACGAGCAGGGTCATGTACAGCCTTGAGCCGCAGGCATCGGTAACCGCTCACCTCGGAGACACGGTGACCGTCCGGGGAACACTCGATGGCGGCACGATTCAGATCGGTTCCGTTGAGCCGATGTCGATTGGCCTCGCGGTCGCCGAGAAGGCTCCCGCTTTTTCGATTCGCGACCAGTCTGGCCGGGTACAGACTCTCGATACCTTGAAAGGATCGAACGGCACCGTCCTTCTGTTTTTCCGTTCGGCGGACTGGTGACCCTTCTGCAAAGGGCAGCTGGTCCAGCTGCACAGTGCGTTTCCGCGATTTGAGAAGCAAGGGGTCAAGCTGGCGGCCATCAGCTATGACTCGGAGGAAATCCTGAAATTTTTTGCCGACCGGCACAAGATCGACTACCCGATGCTCGGAGACCCGGACTCGAAGACCATCAAAGCTTATGGCGTCCTCAATCCGGAAGCTACGGGGATGCAGAAGGGCTTTGCCCGCCCCGGATACTTCTTCATCGATACGAAGGGCATCATTCGAGAAAAGTTCTTCGAAGCGAAATACCGGGAGCGGATTACCGGAAACAGTATCATCTCCAAGCTCTTTCCGGAATTAGGCCAGGAGGTAATCGAAACAGTCGAAGCCCCGAATCTTCAACTGGCCCTTGAACAATCCGATCGCATCGGCGTTCCCGGTACTCGCGTCACCCTCGTTGCCGAAGTGCGGCTGCCCCCGGATGTGCATGTTTATGCGCCCGGCGCCCAGGGTTATAAGCCCCTCAAACTGGTGATGGATCCAATCCCACAGCTGGAGCTAAAACCAGCAGTTTTCCCAGCATCGAAAATCCTCTACATGCCCGCGATCAAGGAGCGCGTCCCCGTCTTCGAGGGGACATTCCGCATCAGCCAGGATGTTCGAGTCAGCTCCGGGGCAGAGTTCTGGGGCTCGCTTGGGAAGGACGGGAAAGTCTTCGAAATTTCGGGGAAGCTTGAATACCAGGCGTGCAACAAAACCGAGTGCTTCCTGCCAAAGTCCGTCCCGGTCAAGTGGCAACTGCAAGTTTTCCCCCTGGATCGCACCCGGGCCCCGGAAAACATTCGACACAAATAGGTGGGCGCACGCTTCGCCCCGAGGGGCTTTTCGGGATTGCGTCCGAGTGACGGCCTGGGAAGGGATAGATGTTGTCAACAGCGTTTACACTCACAATCGCATTGTTGGTGTAGTGGCGATGTTACGCCAACCATGAGCAGACTCCAGTTTCCGAGTTGCCGACAATTCGTCCAGAACGTAGGCGCAAACGGCACTTCTACTGCCCAGAGAGGAAGAGACCGGGGCGAGAGTCGTCGCCCGCGACGAGATGGACGATCTTGCCACGCATCCGCGTTGCCATTTCCCGCTTGGCCCTTGACCACTGAAATCTGGCCGATCCATCCGGCCGAAACGAGTCTCAAACCGGGCTCTGTGCAAGCAAATGGCATTGAAGTGCAACAAACTTTCACCGCCCAAGATTTGTATCGGCCCAGAGCTTAATTCCCTTGACAGGCGGGCGGTTCGAGGGCGAAAATTTCTTCGCTTCGGTTGCAGGCTCTTGCCACGACGAAGCGTTGGGACTACTGGCTGTAGATGCGAGTGTGGCTTCGGCTCGCGCCAAGACTTTTGTCAACGTCGGGTTCCCCCTTCCCGATCCCAGGTTTTTGTTTCGAATCCATGCGGACGTTCCCAGGAGGGGATGCGCCATGGCTGCAAATCTTCTTACCCTGACAAGAGAAAAGAGAGAGTTTCCTATGAAAAGACTTCTTATGCCAGCTACTACCCTGACGACCTTGAGAAAGATAGCCTTTACGCTCCTCTGCTGCACCGTGCTCATGGTCTTCGCCGCCCCCGCCCAGACACTCCAGTCAATCAAAGCTGATCCGGGAACCAACGAAGGTCCGCCTGCAGGTGCAATTCTGGACCTGAGCGGTACACCGGTACCTGGCGGCGGCAATGGAACCTACCAGCAGTACACCGTGAATTTTGTTGCGGGCGTCGCCAACACGGCCATCACGTTCGCCTTTCGTGAAGACCCGGCCTTCATCTCGTTAGCCAACGTGTCAGTTGTGGACACGACGACGGAAAGCGGCAACCTGTTGTTCAATGGCGACTTTTCCCAGGGTACCTATACCAATAATGGGAACGGTTTAACGCCGAACGGCTGGACCTATGCCAATATTTACGGCGCCTATGCCGGCGGGATCGTGGAGTCCGGTTCCGGCTTTTGCTACACCATTAATGACGTCCCTGTTAACTACTGCTGGTATGACGGTGCTGTGCAAGCTTACGACGCCATCAGCCAGACGATTACCACCACCATAGGGGACAATTACCAGATCACCTTCTGGGTGGCCGACAATAGTGGATGCTATGTCGACGGTGGTCCGCCATGTAACTTTTCCGACATCAGCACAAACGGCGACACAACTGACACGGGAGGAAACGGAATCAACGTTACCGTCTATGCTCAGGCGGGGTTGCCGCCGCCCCCGCCCCCGGGAGAGACGCTGACCTTGACGGAACTGGGATTGGGCGCTGGCACTGTGACAGACAATACGGAACAGATCAACTGCAGCGAAGCAAACGGAGTCGTAACGGGAACGTGTTCGGCAAGCTATGCGAGCGGAACAACAGTCACATTGACGGCGACCCTGAATTCGGAGTCCACCACATTCGGGGGCTGGGGCGGCGCGTGCGCGAGCTTTACCACGAGCACGACGTGCAACTTGACGATGACCTCGGCGCAAAGCGTTAGCGCGAGTTTTAATGCGCCCGGGCCAACCCAGGCGGGGACGGTTTCGACGACGGCACCGACCCTCTTCAATTACGAAGGCGGCTTTTCACCGACAACAGAGGGCTACGATTACAATGCCGAGCTGACGAGCGGATCGCCTGTAACCGTGCAGGTCACGGCGATACCGAATTCAGATTGCAACACCATCGTTGACGCGAGCTTCCCAGGCGCTTATTGCTTTGTGTACGACAACGCTAATGGTCCGAGCACGTACGCCCCGGTGCTGTTCGAGGTCACATGCCCTCCGGGCGAGACGTGCGGCTCGAACGCCAACCCATTCAATGCAATTCTAGGCAGCGACTTCTGGTTCGAATATACCAACAACCCGAATTTGCCAATGCCAACGTCGCCGCCCTACCTGCCATTGTTTGGTTTCCTAAAGGGCTCTGGTCCTGATCCGATGCACCCCTGCACACTGAATCCGGGTAATAGCCCGGCACTGTTCTCGAGCAACCAGATCCTCTCCTTCGTCTTACCTCCTGGAGAGCCTCCCGCTAGCGGTAAGAGCAGCAGCGGAGGCACGGGTTCGTGCTGGGTGTTGACGTACAACACGCCGGGTGAGGCGCCGAGCGTTAACATCGTTGCGCCGGCGAATGGTGGCACCTACCAGCTAGGCCAAGCGACCTCAGCGAACTACACGTGCACCACGGTAAACAACACCAACGTAAACGGCGGTGTGGCCGGCCCGTATTTGACGACGGCTTCCTGCACCGCGACCGACACTCCGGGCGGTTCCGTCGCTCAAGGGGCGCAGTTCGACACGGCTACGCTAGGTCCACATACCTTCACCGCAACGGTAGTGGACTCCGCCACGAACACCGTGTCGCAAACCGTGACTTACAACGTGGTTGGGGCGACCGATGTGGCGATTTTGAACGTTGCACCTCCAATGGCAGCCACCGGCAGCAAGCTAACGAACGTCATCGGGGTGGGAGATTTGGGACCCGTAAATGCTGTTAACGTCGTGGTTAGCGATACACTCGCGCACGGCACCACCTTCTTGAGCGCATCGGGCAGCAACATAGCTTGTCCGGTCGTTAACAAAAAGGTGACCTGCTCGAAGATCCCGGTTCCTTGTGCGTTCGCAAACGGTGCTGTTAGTTGTAATGTAGGAACAATTATGCCTTTGTCGCTCTCGGATCTAAACGGGGCGGTCATAGAGGTTACGGTGCAGGTGACTGCGACGGGAACGACAAAGAACCCCACGATACTAAGCAACACTGCTACGGTTTCGGCATCGAATGCTGATACGAACCCGAGCAATAACTCCTCGACCGCCACGACGAAAGTGTACTAAGAAGCGGCAGAGGAAACTGAGACGGACGAGTGCCGGTAAATGCCGGCACTCTTTTTTTGCTGTCTGGTTCTTTAGCTTTTCCCGGCTTGCGACCAGCGGACGGATTCTTCGTACATGAGTTTCAGGTCGGAGCGCTGCAGCAACTTCTCCGCACCGGCCTCTTTCTTCATCGCATCCAGGGTGCGGACAACCTCGCGATAATTATCCTGGGCTTCTGTATTATCGGCGGAATTTCGTGCGATCGTCGCTAACAGGTAATGCGCGTGTGCGCTCAGCGGCTGCTGTCCCAGTTTGTCCGAAAGCAGCAAAGCGCGCTGCAACTCCTGGCGAGCATGGGCGTAGTCATGGCTTTGCATCATAGCTTCCGCCATGAAGATCGAGCACTCCACCGAAGAGTATTTCAGGCTCGTAGCATCCGCCTGCTGGATCAGCGCCCGGAGGTTCGGAATGGCCTGCTGGCCGCTCTTTTCACGGACTTCGACTTTGGCCAGGTTTATTTTGGCGATCAGGATCCCGTCCAGTTCCTTGCTGCGTGTAGCGGCCTGCAATGCCTGCTCGTAAAGAGAATGAGCAGCCTTGAAATTGTCCTGATAGAAGAACGCATCACCTTCGAATCCTAACGTCTGCGCAACCATGCCGTCGTTCTTCAGTTCGCGAGATAGGCTGAGCGCTTCGTCCAAAGAACTCTTGGCTTCGTCTCCGCGCCCGGCGAGGATGAGCGACTCTCCGTAGCCCCCGAGCATTTCGGCCATCTGGAGGGTCTTGTCCTTGAGATCGCGGAAGGTCTTGAGAGCGTCCTGCTTGGAGTTGACGGCCGCCCCGAACCGTCCCTGATAATCAAATAAAGTGCCCAAGCCGTACGACTCGGTAGCCGCACCACGTGGGTCGTTCATGCTGCGCCGCAGATCTAGCGCCCGCATGTAGTATGAAATAGCCTTATCGTACTGACCCATACCACCCAAAATTTGACCTAGGTTGTGAACTGCCTCGACGATATCCTGTGGCACTTTCGATTTTTCGCGCAGTTGCAGCACCTGCTGGAAGTAGGTAAGAGCGTCATCGTATTGACCTTTTTCCGAGTACACACTTCCGATGTTGTTCAAACACGCGGCCTGCAAACCTTCATTGCCGATGTCGCGCTCCAGCTCCAGGGCTTCCTTGTACATCTTGAGCGCCTGGTCATGTTCGCCGCGGTCATCGGCGAAATTGCCCATATCGATCAGAGTGTCGCCCAGGCCGCGCTTGTCGCCGATTTCACGCCGAATCTGCAGAGCCTCCTGGAAGTTGGGCACAGCATCTTTGACATTGCCGAGCGAAGCTTGGGCCTTGGCTATTTCGTTCAGGCTGAAGGCCAGACCACGCTTTTGACCGATGTGGCGCCAGATAGTGAGCGCCTCCTGTTCGTTGCGCAGAACTTCCTGAGGCTTGCTCAACATCCTGTAGGCTACAGCCATGAGGTGCAGACTGGTGGCCTTTTGTTCCTGGTTGTCCACTTGTGCAGCCAGGCTATAAGCGCGGTTCAGGGGATCAAAACTCCCTTGGGGGTCGCCGCTCTTGATCTCGATGCGGCCGAGGTCAAGAGTTGCCGCTACGTCCTTGGGGTTGGAGGACAAGAGCTTCTGGTAATAGGCGCGGGCTTTTACGAGATCGCCGGAATCCTGGTATAGGCTGGCGAGCGCCGATTGCACATCGGAGTTATCCGGCGAAGCCTTGGCCAGGGTTTCGTAGGCCTTGATTGCCTCCGGATAGTTCTTTGTTGCCTGCGAACGAATGGCAGAAATCAAATACTTCTCCGCCTCGGGGAGGTCCTGGCTCAGCTCCACGGCTTTTTTAGCGGACTGCTCCGCTTCGCTGTCATAGCCCAAACTGCTGTAGGTCTGTGCCAGCTTGGAAAATGCCAGCGCGAAGGTCGGGTCTTCCTTCGTTGCCGCCTCGAATTGCTTCTGCGCTTCCAGATTCTTCCCGTCCCGCTGCAACCCGATGCCTTGGTCGTAGTCGCGCAACGCAGCAATCGACTTTGAGCTGGGTTGAAAAGAACTGGCCTTCAGCTCCTTAAGTACGTTCTCCGGGAGCGCAAGTCTCTGGCGGATGGGCTCCGCCAGGCGATCGATCGCGCCGGGAATCTCTTTTTCATTGGGCACATCTATTTTCAGGGGAACCGTGCGGTCGTTCTTGATGTCCTGAAGTGTGGCATCAATGCGGATCTGGTCGCCGAACTTGGCGTACTGCCCCCAAACCACGCGGTCAGCGTTGCTGAAATCAGCCACGCGCCGGATCGTCGCGGGGTCGAGCGCGGTCGCGGAGGAAATACGCAGGTCGCTGAATATCTGGTGCAGACTGGTAGGGCTCACTGTGCGCAAGCGCGCGGACTGGCCAACATCGGTGCTGAGCATGTCGGCGAGGCTGGGACCGAGCCAATCCAAAGTCTGATCTCCGGACGCATTGCGGAACGGCAGAATGGCCAGCGATATCGCCGGCGCGGGCGGCGTCTTCGTGCTCGGGCCAAACAACTCCCCGCGCAGCAGGAAACCGGTGATCGCCAGCACCAAGACTGCCGCTAGGCCGCCGATCCAGTGCCAGGGAATGGTTTGTCCCCAGGGCCGGCTGCTGCTGGGGAAGTTCAGTGTGGCTGCGGCCAGGCCGCCCTGCCAGGCTTCGAGGTCGGTCAGGATCTCGCCCACGTGCTGATAGCGGTCCTCAAGTTTCGGTTCCAGGCACTTGCCGACAATATCGCTGAGCGCATGTGGAACGCTGGAGCTGTGCTCGGAAACCGGTACCGCTCGTTCATGGGTGCGCTTGAGCAAACTTGCCAATGCGCTGTTCGCTTTGTAGGGCATCTTGCCGGTCAGCAACTCGTAAAAAATCAGTCCCACCGCGAACAGGTCGGAACGTTCGTCCAGGGGCTTGCCCAGTCCCTGTTCAGGCGACATGTAGTCCAACGTACCCACGATGGCGCCGGTCTGAGTCATGCCGTCGTGGCTGTCCAGCAAGCGCGCCAGGCCGAAGTCCAT
>Ga0187818_10000167_pt1 | contig 20902 bp, 14 predicted proteins | sample NC_wetland_sal_i_14_FD_130581 | JGI IMG/M metagenome (GOLD analysis project Ga0187818, IMG submission 130581) | Wetland sediment microbial communities from Neuse River Estuary, North Carolina, USA - SO4_3 | ecosystem: Environmental > Aquatic > Freshwater > Wetlands > Sediment | place: USA... | reverse complement strand
GGCGGGCTTCGTCAAGGATATTTATGTAGATGTAGGGGATCGCGTCCGCACCGGCCAGCTTCTTGCCGTCCTTGAGATCCCGGAGCTTCAAGACGAAATCACCCAGGCAGCGGCGGAGGTGCGGCGGGACCAGCAGGAAATTATCCGCGCTCAGGCCGACTTGCGCCGCGCGGAATCAGCCTATGAAGACGCGCACCTTTCCTTCACCCGGCTTGCCGAGGTAATCAAAACACGTCCGGATCTCGTCGCCCAGCAGGAAATGGACGATGTCACGGCGAAAGACAGGGAAGCTCAGGCCCAGGTGGACACGGACAAAGCCGCGATCGCGGCTGCGCAGCAGCAGCTCGATGTTGCCCGCGCCAATCTCCAGAAAACGCAGACTCTTTTTAATTACGCGCGGATCATCGCGCCCTTCGACGGCGTTATCACGAAGCGCTACGCCGACACCGGTGCAATGGTTGCCGCAGGCACTTCCTCGGAAAAGCAGGCGATGCCACTCGTACGCCTTTCACAGAATGGCCGGCTTCGCTTGACGGTCCCTGTCCCCGAAGCGGAAGTTTCCTTCATTCATGTTGGCTCACCCGCGAAAATTCATGTCTCCGGATTGAACCGTGACATCACCGGTAAGGTTTCCCGGTTCGTGGATCGGGTCTCCATGGAAACTCGGACCATGGACACCGAGATTGATGTTCTCAATCCAAATCTCGAATTGGTGCCGGGGATGTACGCCGATATTTCTCTGGTTCTGGACGAGCGTCCTAACGCGCTTACTGTTCCTGTGCAAGCCGTGGATCGCCAAGGCGGGAACGCCACGGCCTACGTCGTCAATTCCTCGGGACAAATCGAGGTGCGACAGGTGAAGCTCGGCATCGAGAGCGCCAACCGGATCGAAGTCCTCTCCGGCTTGCACGAAGGCGAACTGGTCATTGTCGGTGATCGCAGCGCCCTTCAGCCCGGCGAAAAAGTTCAGGCGCAGCGCGAAGCCGCACCAGAAGCAGGAGGAGACCGCTAATGTCTCGCTTCTCCATCCGGAACCCTTACTTCATCATAGTTGTTTGCTTGTTGATTGCCGCGATTGGAATCGTAAGTCTCTCGCGCATGCCCAAGGACTTGTTCCCCGCCATCAACATGCCGGAAGTGGTCGTCGCCACCTTTTATAACGGCATGCCCCCCGAGGACATTGAGAATGAAATCACCAGTGTTTTCGAGCGCTTCTTCACTTTGGGTGCGGGCATTGATCACTTGGAGTCCCGCTCCCTGCCGGGCGTCAGTATTATCAAGGTTTATTTTCAGCCGGGCACTGACGCGGATGCCGACGTAACGGAGATCTCCAACCTGGCGATGGCTGACTTGCGCCGCCTGCCCCTCGGTACCTTCCCGCCGATTGTCTTTAAGTTTGATGCATCGAGTTTGCCCGTTTGCCTTGTGACCTTGAGCGGCAAGGGTCTGTCCGAAACCCAGTTGCGCGACATTGCCCAGTTTTTTGTGCGCAATCAGATCGCCGTTGCCCCAGGCTCTTCCGTCCCGCAGCCCTTCGGCGGCCGCTACCGCCAGATCATGGTGTACACCGACCCCGCCAAACTCCGGGCCCATGAGTTGAGTGTGATGGACGTGGTTCGCGCCGTAAACAACGCAAATCTCATTCTTCCCGCCGGCGACGCGAAGATAGGTCCCTACGACTACAACATCTATACCAACAGCCAGATTTCCTCGGTCAATGATATTAACCGTCTCCCCCTCAAGACGGAGGGCTCCGCCTTCGTTACCGTTGGCGATGTTGGTGTCGCCCGCGACGATTCCACGATTCAAACCAACATCGTCCGTGTGGACGGCCAGAAGTCCGTTTACATCCCTGTGATGAAACAGGGCGGTGACATTAGCACCATTGCCGTCGTCGATGGCGTCCGCGCCGTCCTCTCCGACCTGGTGGACGTTCCCAAGCAACTCGTCACCCGCATCGTCTTCGATCAATCCGAGTTCGTGAAGAGCGCGATTGACACGCTTTTGCACGAAGGCAGTATCGGCCTCTTGCTCACTGGATTGATGGTGCTCATCTTTCTCTCGAGCCTCCGCGCCACACTTGCTGTGTTCCTTTCCATCCCGCTGTCCGCGCTTGCGGCCATCATCTGTCTTTATTTCGGCGGCGGCTCCATCAACTCCATGATGCTCGCGGGATTGGCCATTGTTTTCTCCCGCTTGATCGATAACTCGGTCATCGTCCTCGAAAACATTTTCCGCCATCTCGAAATGGGCGAGCCGCCCGAGGTCGCCGCCGAAAAAGGCGGACAAGAGGTGGCGCTCGCGGTCCTTGCCGCGACCATCACCAGCGCCGTTGTGTTTTTCCCCGTCACTTTCCTTTATGGCGTAAGCAAGTTTCTTTTTTCCGCGCTCGCGTTAGCCGTCGTCCTTGCCCTCTTCGCGTCCTACGTCGTTGCCATGACCGTCGTGCCTCTCTTCTGTGCCAAGCTCATCAAGGGCCATCTCAAGGCCGCCGCAGAAGTGTACGACTATGCGGATCTTGAAGGACAGAAGCCGGCAACTCCCAAAAAGACCTTCGGGCAACGCTTCAATGAGGCTTTTTACCGCGTGTTTGACGCTACCCTCAAACGCTACGACAATGAGGTGAAGAAACGCCTGCAACGTCCCTGGCGCGTCATCGGAGCCACTCTCACCGTTTTTCTCGCGAGCCTCCTTATTTTTCCCTCGCTGGGACTCGCCTTCTTCCCCCGCGCGGACTCCGGCGAATTTGTCATTAATGTGAAGGCGGCTTCTGGCACCCGCATTGAGAACACAAACGATCTTATCGCCCGCGTGGAAGGCATCGTCCGGAAAATCATTCCTTCCAGAGAACTTCGCCTCATAGTTTCAAATATCGGCATCACCGCTGACTTTTCGGCTCTGTACACACCCAATTCCGGCCCGCACACAGCCACGGTTGAGATCGAACTTCAGCCGAACCACAAGACTAGCAGCTTCCTTTACATGGACCGCATCCGCCGCGAAATCTCCTCGGAGATGCCCGACATCAGCACCTTCTTCAGCGTCGGCGGCATCCAGGAAGCCGTACTCAACAGCGGAGCGCCCGCCCCCATTGACATCCAGGTCAGCGGGTCTCACATGACAGAGGCCTATGCGACCGCTCAGGATCTTGCCCGCAAAATTCGCCTGTTGCCCGACGTCGGCGGAATCTACATTCCGCAAGACCTCGACTACCCATCCCTCCGTGTCAACGTGGACCGCATCCACGCGAGCGAACTCGGCCTCAGCCAGAAGGAAGTTGTGGACAACGTTGTCACAGCGCTGACTTCAAACGGCATGATTGCCCCCAGCTACTGGGTAGACCCGAAGTCCGGCGTCGAATATATGCTCACGGTCCAGTATCCTGAGCAGCAAATTCGGTCTCTCGAGGATATACATAACATCCCATTGCGCGCGGGAGACCAGGCGCGCCCGGCCTTCCTCGATTCCATCAGTAAAGTTTCGCCATTCCTTGCGCCCACCGAGGTGGATCACTACCAGATTCAACGAGTCATTGATATCTATGTGACTCCCGTCGGCGAAGACCTCGGCCGTGTGGAGCGAGGCATTAACGGAATCCTTTCCGTCACGAACCCTCCCGAGGGCATCCGTGTCGCTCTGCGCGGAATGGTCCAGGAGATGCACAGATCTTTCAACAGCTTTGGCTTCGGCCTGCTCTTCTCTCTTCTGCTGCTCTATCTCGTGCTGGTCGCGCAGTTCCGTTCGTTTGTGGACCCGCTCTTGATCTTGCTGGCCGTGCCACCAGCCATCACCGGAGTGCTCATTACGCTGTGGGCGACCGGAACGACGCTCAACGTTCAATCGCTCATGGGCATCATCATGATGGTAGGCATCGTCGTCTCGAACAGCATTTTGATCGTCGAATTCGCCCACCGCCTTGAAGAGGACGGGCGCCCGGCCCGCGATGCCATCGTGGACTCCTGCCGCATCCGTCTGCGGCCAATCTTGATGACTTCGCTCGCCACTGTGGTAGGCCTTCTGCCCATGGCGTTCAAACTGGAAATGGGCAGCGAGGCCTACGCTCCGCTCGCTCGCGCCATCATCGGCGGTTTGATAGCTTCCGTGGCCGTGACGATCTTTCTGGTGCCTGCCGCCTACTTGCTCGTGTACGGTAAGAAGAGCCAACTCGCCCAGCCGCCCGCCAAACAGGAGGCATGATGCGCAGCAGCGTCGGGATTTTCGCGTGTGTCGCTTTTCATTTTACATTTCTCTGTTCGGTTGTGGCGCAAGCGCCTCCGGGGGCGCAGTCCCCCGCTGTACCAACCCACTTGACTCTCGATGACGCGCACCGCATCGCCTTGCAGAATCATCCCCGCATATTTGCCGCACAGTCCTTCGCCTCCGCCGCGGGGGAACAGGTTACTGAGGCGCGCTCGGCGTATTTCCCAAATCTTTATGGCAGCATGACCGGGGTCGAGGCCGATGCCGGCAGCCGCATCGCTGCGGGCGTGCTCAATAATCCCATTATCTTCAATCGCTTCGCCTCCGGCCTGGCCGTCGACCAGCTTGTCACCGACTTCGGCCGAACCCAAAATCTTGTCGGCGCTGCCCGCGCGGAGGCTCAGGCGGCGCAGGAGGGGGTGAATTTCACGCGTGCCGATGTGTTGCTCAGCGTGGACCGTGCTTTCTATGGAGCCCTTAGCGCCCAGGCGGTCTTGCGTGTCGCTCAACAAACGGTCAAGCAGCGCGAGATTGTTTCCGAACAAATCACGGCGCTCGCGAAGAGCAACCAGCGGTCGGGCCTCGACGTCAGTTTCGCCAACGTAAATCTGGGCGAGGCAAGGCTCCTTCTGGTCAAAGCGCAAAACGATGCCCAGGCCGCCCTGGCCAAACTCATCGAAGCGCTCGGCCTTTCTGGCTCTCCGCAATTCGACCTCGTCGACCCGGCCGGATCCTTACCCTCCCTTCCGCCCTTTGACGAAGCCCTCGCCGCGGCCGAGCGCAATCGTCCTGAGCTGGCCGCCGCCCGGTTTGAGGCCGATTCCGCCCGGCGCTTTGCCGTCGCCGAGCGTGATCTTTGGATGCCTTCGATTTCTCTTGCCGGCGTGGCGGGCGTGGCGCCCTTTCGGCAGCCTCAGATTCCTGAGACTTACAGCGCCGGCGGCTTCAACGTCAACTTCCCTATCTTCAATGGAAGACTTTTCAACGCCCGCCGCGCCGAAGCCGAAGACCGCGCCCGCGAGGCCTCCGCCGTGTTCAGAGATCTTCAGGATCGCGTCGCCCGTGATGTCCACCTGGTCTGGCTCGCCGCCAACACCGCGCAACAGAATCTCGCCCTTACGGCGCAAATCCTCGACGCAGCCAACAAAGCTCTCGACCTTGCTCAGGCTCGCTACGACCTTGGCCTCGGCAACATCGTCGAGTTGAGCCAGGCCCAGCTCAACCAGGCCCAGGCCAGCATCGCCCAAGCCACCGCGAAATATGATTACGCCACCCAATTTGCGGAGCTGCTCTTTCAAGAAGGGGAGCTGCGGTAGCCCCGGGCTTTCTCGCGCGCTGTAACAGAAGATTCACACCTCTCTCACATGCGCTTGACGCGCCCCCCCTAGGCTCCCGGATTCACGGTCTTGGTGTCGCTCAAGCTAGGGCCCGTATGCGGTGCTCGGTCCCGCTCACGATACTGTCGGGGGCTTCAACGCAAGGAAGTTTTGATTCCAAGGAGGAACGTATGCGAAAGGTAGCAATGTGGTTTCTGGCATTGGGTCTCGTAGCCGCGCCAGCGGCCTCCGCGCTTTCAGGCGCAGATGACAACAAGCCGGCCAATTCGGATAGCAGCAAGACTACGGACAGCTCGAAGGCTCCAACAGGAGATGCGGCGAAGTCCAATACACCTCCCAAGGAATCCACTCCACCGACGAGCGCCGAATTGGCCTCGGAGATCGAGCAACTGCGCGCTCTGATTCTCAAGCAAGCCGATCAACTCGATCGCCAGCAGCGAGAAATGGAAGAAATGAAGGCCGCCATGGCGCGCCAGACTGCCCCGCCCAATGCTCCTGCTGCTGGCACTGCGAATAATTCGGTGGCTCCCGTCGCCGCCGGAACCACTGCGACTCTTGCTGCCTCCGCGGCGGAGCCTGCCGCGACACCCGCGGCCAGTCCCCAGGGAGGCGAAGTTTCCCCCCTGCAAATCCACATAGGCACGGCCACAATCACTCCCGTCGGTTTCATGGATTTCACGATGGTTGATCGCACCCACACGGGCGGCAGCGGCATCGGCACCAACTTTTCCAGCATTCCCTATGGCAACGTTTTTCAGGACAACCTGAATGAATTCCGCCTCAGTATGCAGAACTCTCGCATCGGCTTCCGCGTGGACGCTGACGTGTGGGGCGCCCACGTGATTGGCTACATGGAGGCCGATTTCCTTGGCAACAATCCTGGGAACGTCGGCGTCTCCAGCAATAGCAATACGCTCCGATCCCGCTTGTACTGGGCTGACATTCGGAAAGATAAGTGGGAAATTCTTGGCGGCCAGACTTGGAGCTTGATCACTCCCAACCGCACCGGCGTTTCGCCGCTCCCCGGCGATTTGTTTTATACCCAGAACATGGACGTGAACTACCAATTGGGTCTGGTTTGGGGCCGAATCCCAGAGCTCCGATTCGTTTATCACCCCTCCGACAAGGTGGCCCTGGCCTTTGCTCTGGAAAGCCCCGAACAATACGTAGGCGGCTCTGCTGGCGGCCCGGCCCCTGTCTGCCCGGCGGCGCTCGCGGCATCCATCTGTGGAGCAGGCGGTGCAACGAACGCCCAGTTCAACAACGGCAGTACGACTCTCAACTCCCCCAATCGCTTTCCCGACGTAATCGTCAAACTTGCCTTTGATCCCTCCAAGAGGGTTCATATCGAACTCGGCGGCGTGGAGCGCCAGTTCGCAGATTTTAACGTGCCGACTTCGACCAAGTTCACCAACACCGGCGGCGGCGGGTTCTTGAACTTCAATGTCGAGCCGTTCAAGGGCTTCCGTCTAATCGGAAACGGCTTCTGGAGTGATGGTGGAGGCCGGTACATCTTCGGGCAGGCCCCGGATGTAATCATCCGCGCCAATGGCAGCATCTCTCCGATCCACTCCGGCTCGACGGTTGATGGCTTTGAATACACTCACGGGAAGACCATGCTCTTCGCCTACTATGGCGGCTTGTACATCTCCCGGAACACGGCCTTCGACGCCAACGGCACCACCCTCATCGGCTACGGGTTTGCAGGTTCGGCGAGCTCTCAAAACCGCATAGTTCACGAAGCCACGGGCGGATTCAATCAGACTTTCTGGAAGGATGGAAAGTACGGCGCTCTAAACCTCATCGGCCAGTATTCCTACGTGAGCCGTGACCCTTGGGTCGTCGCGGCCGGGGCGCCGGCCAACGCGCATCTCAACATGGTGTTTCTCGACCTGCGCTACACCTTGCCGGGCTCCGCTCCGACCATGGGCAAGTAGTCTGGCGCCGTATCGAGCCGGTAACTCGCCAGTCCGGGCGGGGAGCAACGCAAGGTGCCCCCCGCCTTTTTCTTTTGGATTCTTCGCTTTTCCTGAATATCCCTTAATCTGAATTCAGACTTCTTCTCCATTTACATTTGCATTTGCGCATGAAAAAAGCGAGGCCGGCGCCAGGGGAACGTCGGCCTCTCGGCAGGTAACGACCTGAAGGACTCTCACTCCCCGGCCGGGGAGGCCGGGAAGGATTTTTTGTTGCCGCGGCCATCCTAGGCCCGTGGGTTCAACATGCTATCAACGGATTATGAATTCTGCGTGAGACCCGCCTGTGCAGGCTTGTTCGCCGCAAGCGCCCGGCCGTGCCTCACATCCAGCCCGCGCAGCCAGAAAATCGTGTCCTCGGCGATGTTCGTGGCGTGATCGGCAATCCGCTCGAGATACCGGGTCGCCAGCACAAATTGCAGACCGGCGGCGATGCGGGTGGGCCCGTTGAGCATCCCTGCCAGCAGGTGCTCAAAGATCTGGTCGCGGTAGCGGTCCACAATATCGTCCGACTCTAGAACCTCCCCGGCCAGAACCACGTTGCGGAAGATGAGCGCCCCGAAGCTCTTCGCCACCATCGTCCGGACGGCCGCCGCCATCGGCGCAAGGTCTGCGGGCGGCTCGGCGGTTTCCATCTCTTGGAGCGAAATCACGCGCTGGGCGATATTCACGGCCAGGTCGCCGATCCGCTCCAGATCGTTCGTTATCTTCAGCGTCGCGACGGTCAAGCGGATCTCTTCGTCCGGCAAGTGTCCCGAGCGCAGCACCCGCACGGCCTGCTCGTCCATCAGCACTTCCATCTCATTAATCCGCGGCTCCATCAGAAAGATTTCGCTCGCGAGATGCGCCGAGTTTGGATCGTGGACTTGCACGAGCGCATGAAGCGCCTTGTTCAGGCTGCCCTCGACTGTCCGCGCCATCGAAATCAAATAGTTGACGAGCGCCTCTTGGTAGACCTGCTCCGTGCTCTTTGCCGCCGATGCCATCGGATGGATTCTCCCCCCGGCCAAGCATGTAAAGACCGGCACTCATAGCATGGGCCACAAAAGTGAATGCGCTATAAACTGCCCGTGAATTCTTCGCTACCGATTCAGTTGGCGATGGGAATTGAAAAATGAAACGTCGAGCCTTCCCCGACCTTGCTTTCCACCCAGATCTTCCCGGAATGTGCTTCCACGATGTGCTTCACAATCGCAAGCCCCAGCCCCGTGCCGCCCGCTTCGCGCGAGCGCGCGTCATCTACCCGGTAGAAGCGTTCGAAGATCCGTTCCAGGTCGGACTGTGGGATACCGATTCCATTGTCGGTGACGTCAAAGACCACGTCGCCGTTTTTCGCTTGCGCGCTGACCACGATCCGTCCTCCGCTCGGCGTGTACTGCACCGCGTTGTCGAGCAGGTTCTGCACAACGTCGCGCAATCGGCCCGCGTCTCCGCGGACGGGGGGCAAGGGCTTCGCGCACTGCAACTCGACCTGCTGTTTCTTCTGCTGGGCGTTGAATCGGACCGTTTCCACGCACGAGGCAAGCAGTTCGGCGGCGTCCACAGGACGAAATTCCAGCGCCAGTTGCCCCGCTTCAATCGTGGAAAGCTTTAGCAAGTCGTCGGTCAGCCGTCCAAGCCGCTCGGCGTGTTCGCGGATGATCTCCACGAATCGCGCGCGGTGCTCGGCGTCGTCCAGCGCGCCTCCAAGCAGCGTTTCTGCGAATCCGCCGATCGCCGTGAGCGGTGTCTTGAATTCATGCGAGACGTTCGCCACGAAGTCGCGCCGAACCCGCTCCAGCCGCCTTAACTCGCTGATATCGTGCAGCACCAGCACCGCGCCGAGCATCTCGCCGTGTGTGGAAGATGCGCTCGACTCTATGGCCCTCGCTTCGACAGGTGCCGCGGTTACGGCGAATGTGCGCGGACGCACTGTCCCCACCGTGACGTCGCTTTCCACTCGACGCCGCTCCGCGAGCGCCTTCTTCACCAGGACAAGCAACTCGCTCTGCCGCACTAACTCGACGAGTCTTCGCCCATGCCACGGCGATGAATCTTGGGCATCGGCGCCAACGCCTTCCGGAGGCGCATAGCCCCCGGATTCGCCGCCGGCTAGGCCAAGAATTTGTGCAAACGCCGCATTGGAAAAAACCACCCGTTCGTCCGCGCCCACCACCGCCACGCCTTCGGCCATGCTCTCCAGAATGGCAGCGGTGCGGCTTTGTCCGGCGCGCAGGGATGCGATGGTTTTTTTCAGCCGCGCCGATGTCTCGCTCAGCGCCCGTCCCAGCGCGGCAAGGTCATCCGTGTGGGAATCCGGCTCTACCGGTTGAAAATCGCCCGCCGCCACGCGCCGGCACACCTCGACCAGCCACCGCACACGGGAACGATAGGACTCGCTGGAAAGCGTCGAAAAAAAAGCCATCAGGAAAAGCGCGCACCCGATCCCCGCGAGCGCGAGAAATTCCGTTTGCGAGACGCCCCGCGTCGCGGCCAGGCGCAATCCCAGCAAGACGAGGAGTAGCAACCCTCCCAGCGCGAAGACCCATTGCCAGACGAGATTAGTTCGCACGGCCGGCGCGTTCCGTCCGGGATGTTTCAGGGGCCAACTCGAAAAGATATCCAGCTCCGCGTACGGTTTTCAGGTGGGAGGGCCGCTCAGGATCAGACTCAACCTTCTCGCGCAAACGCCGGATGTAAACGTCCACGCTTCGCGGCGTGACAAACCGGTCCACGCCCCACACCGCATCCAGCAAATGGTCGCGCGAGAAAACCTTGTTCGGCCGCGAAGCCAGGTAGTGCAGCAGGCGGAATTCCAGCGTGCTCAGCGTCACCGGCTTTCCGCTTCGTGTCACGCGATACGACGATGGGTCAATCACCAGCGTTCCTGCTTCGACCGTCCGCTCCGGCTCGCCCGCCGGCGCCGTGCGCCGCAGCAACGCCTTCACGCGCGCCACCAGTTCGCGCGGACTGAACGGCTTCGTCACGTAGTCGTCCGCGCCCATCTCCAGCCCCACCACGCGATCCGCTTCTTCGCCCCGCGCGGTCACCATCAGGATTGGCAGCCGGTTCAGCGTCGCGTCTCTCCGGATCTCCTTGCAGATTTCCAGCCCCGAAAGTTTCGGCAGCATCAGGTCGAGCAGCAGCACGTCCGGCGGTGATTTCTTCACCTGCGCCAGCCCCGACGCGCCGTCCGACACCGCCGTCACCTGGAATCCTTCGTGCGCCAGGTTGTACCGCACCAATTCCACGATGTCCCGGTCGTCTTCGATGATCAGAATTCGTGTCATGTGTGAGTGCAATTCACCACGGGCGCTGCCGGCTTCACTCCAACTCCCCGGCCATTGCAGGTTACTTGCGCCCGGCGCAAACGGTCAAGCCTGCCGTGCTGAAGGCGCGGCTATCCGCTGTAGGCAACCTGCCCGCCCGCAAATCCTTCGTAGTCCCTCCACTCCAGTCTGCCTGTAATACTGTTACAGTTTGATGAAAACGCGTTTTCGGTAGAGCGGCCACATCGGGAGAAAACACAGCAGCACAAAGAAGATCGCGAAGAGCATTGACGCATTTTTCGGCGTTGCCAGATTCGCGAAGAAATGGTTGTACACGTACCCATGCCAAGTGATCGCCCGCCCTCCAACGTGGACGCGATAGATTACGCTCATCTTCGCCACAAGCGTCGCGAAGAAGAACGCAGCGATAGCGTTGCTCCCAAACACCAGGAACGGCCACGCCCATTTCTTCCAGCCCTTCGCGTCCACAATCCACATGCACGCCGCAAGCAATATCATCGCGAACCCGCTCGTGAAAATCACGTACGAGCTCGTCCATAAATTTTTGTTGATCGGGAAAATGTAGTGCAGCAGCCGCCCCGCGATCATCGCCGCCGCCCCCGCCCCGATCAGCCCGGCAATCTTGCGGCTCTGCTCGCGCGCGGAGCGCAGCCACTCCCCCACCAGCACGCCCGAGAGCGCCGTGCCGATCGCCGGCAGCGTACTCAGGAATCCCTCGGGGTCCCACATCGGCTTCCACAGATGTCCCAGCATCACCCGACGGTCAATCCACGCCGCGAGGTTTCCCTCCGGCGTCAGGTTTCCCACTCCATACCCAGGCACGGGCACGAACCGCATCAGCGCCCAGTAGCCAACGAGCAGCACCGCAATCGCCGCGGCAACCGCGCCGGCGCTCGCCGCGAATCCCTCGGCGTCTGCTCGCCGCGCGGTCAGCAGCACGAAGAGCGCCGCGATCATGTAGCACACGCCGATGCGTTGCAGCACGCCCGTGTAACGGACCGTTGCCATGTGGAAGTGCGGGAACGCATTCAGGAAGAACCCCGTCGCGAAGATCGCCGCGCCTCGAATCACTGCGTGCCGCGCGAGCCCGCCTCTCGTCGCCCCGCGCCGCAGCCGCGCCGCAAACGACAGCGTCATCGAAACGCCCACGATGAAAAGGAAAAACGGGAAAATAAGGTCGGTCGGCGTCCACCCATTCCATTCCGCGTGATCGAGCGGCCAGTAAATGGCGCCCCACGTCCCCGGGTTATTTACCAGGATCATCCCCGCGATGGTCAGCCCGCGGAACACGTCGAGCGACACCATCCGCCCCGCCCGCGCGGTTTGGCTCGCGTGCGCGGTTTGGTTCGCCAACTCGGAAGAATCGCCGCCGGTTTGCGGCAGCGGTGCGGGCGTCGTGGAATTCATCCCGACTTCACTCCGCCGCACACTATCTTACGCTTGCCGCCAAAAGCAAGCGCGGCCCCGAATGTTCAGGACCGCGCCGCCAATCCAATCTTCGCGCCTAATTTTCTCGCCGCGTTTTTTCCTGCGCGCCTCGCGAAATCTTCTCGTCTTGTGAAACCCCCTTGCGCCGCGCCCCGCGCGCGCCTCGTGCTTAATGAATCCCCAGGTTGTGCACGCCGGCGAAAAACGACGCGCCTGTGCTCAGGCCTTGCGGCAGCCACCACATCCTCCGCACCCAGTTGTGCTGGCTGCGCATCATCCGCAAGCTCAGAAAATCAAACGCCACGGGCGCCAACTGCACCGCTCCATAGAGCGCTCCCGAATTGGCGAAGGGCTTGAGCATCGGGTCCATTTCGTAGCCCGTCCCGTTGGAAATGATCCGCCGCGTCGACCATGCGTCAAACGTCGCTGCGCCATGCTCGGCGGCGCTCAAGAGCAGCCACTTCCGCGGCAGCCCATGCAGTCGTCCCGCTCCCTCTGTCGGACGGTACGGCTGCGCCGCGCGGAACCCTGCCGCTGCCGGCTCGGTCGCCGGCTGCGCCGCGAAGGCTTCCCGCGACGACGACTCGCCCACGGCTGCCGCCTCGAGCTGTCCGGGCATGTGTGCCGCGACAGGCTCTGCTGCCGGGAGGTTCGCTGGCGCGGCCGGTGCCCCTTTGGGCTCCGCATTGGACGTTTGGGCGGGCGCGCTTTTCTGTTTGGAGCTGTCGTCCGTCACGGGTGCAGGAAAGATCGGCGTGATCACGCTCGAAGACTCGCGCTGGATGGGCAGGTTCGCCAGCACCGGATTCGCCGGGACATTCGCCGCTGCGGCGGCCGAAGTCCCACCCTCGGGCAGGTCGTTTGCTGGAGTTCGGGTGCCCGCCCCCATAGGAACAGCGAGAGCCGGGGCTTGGACCAGCAGAAACGCTATGGCAAGTATCATTTGGTTTTCCTCAGGCGCCGTGACCCGCCATGGCGGGCTGTGCGCGACGTGTGAGGAGATTACCGGCCGGCTCTGCTTTTCACCTATGGGTGAAGGGTTCCAAACCCGCTGGGAATCGCGTCCTAGAACTTTTTCGCCTCCCTCTAGTACTCCCCCAAACTTTAGTTCTAGCCCCCGTAACTCAGGCTCCAGCCTGCGTGGTGTTGATGCGGTCGGGATTGGGGCGACTCAAGGGCGTCAGTGAACACGTAATCTCATGCCCGCACTTGTCCCTCGCGTAAGTCCTTTACATTCAATTGGTTCCAGACGCAGTGCAAAGCGCCTCTATGTAAGTGCTTCAAAGTCACATGGTTCCAGAAACAGGGGAGGGACTAGCCTCCCAAAATCTTGTCCTCCCGAGCGAAGTGAAGGATCTCTTTCCGAGTCGAAATCAGCCCCGGCGAAGCCCCCCTTCGCAAGGGCAAATTCGGCGATTTTTCGGAGTGCGCCGCAAACCCTTATGAATCAATGACTTACAACGGACAGTAATTTAGTCAATCGTCTAAATACCCCTTTACATAGGGCGGGGACTGTGGTATGTTTCGAGTGCTTTGTTGCTCTGTCGTTGCTTTGGATCCAACCATTTAAGCTGCGGGGCACGCCCTGCGGCTTTTTTTGTGTAAGGCCGAAGTACCCATCCCAATGGGGAGATGGCAGTCGCATCAAGCTACATTAAATAGAAAAGAGAGAAACTGAAGTGAAAGAACAAGGAACAGTAAAGTGGTTCAACGCCGCCAAGGGATTCGGATTCATCACCCGCCAGTCCGGGGAGGATGTATTCGTCCATTTTTCAGCGATCCAGTCGGAAGGCTACAAGTCGCTGAACGAAGGCCAGGCGGTGGAGTTTGAAGTCAAGCAGGGACCGAAGGGTCTCCTGGCTGAAAACGTCGTCTCCCTGTAAGCGGGATGGGGCGAGGCGCAATGCGTTTCGCCCCTTCACGTCTTCTTCAAAAAGAGGTCTTCTAGAAAAGCTGTCGCGGGACAAAGCCCAAAGTCGTGCAACTGGAATCGCGTGAGGCGAGGAGGGCATCGTGCAAATTCTTTCCGAAGGGCAATACATCAAGCACAGCGTTTATGGCGTGGGGATTGTGACCGAGGCCGATTCCGAGCGGACCAGCATCCAGTTTGAGTCCCACGGCCCGAAAAAGTTTGTCACCAGCATCATGACGGCGGAGGTTTTGGGCGAAACGCCCAAGAAACCGATCAGGATCCGAAAGCGCGCGGCCAAGAAATCCGCGAGGCGCTAACCCCGTTTGCTTGCCCCGCCGATCGTCAAGCAGGCAGTAGGCAGGCCTGCCGTGGAGGGCTTGAACCCGCCGCGTTCACAATCGAAATCATGTAGCCCCCGGACTTCACTCCGGGGGCTTTCTATCTTCGGCTGAAAATTCCCGCTCGCCGACCTTCTCGCCGGAGTTCTCGCCCATCACGAGCACCGCTGCGCCGCGAACTCGGCCCGCGCGCAGATTCTCCAGTACGAGATTCGCGTCGGCTAGAGGATGCATTTGCACGGTTGTGCGGACGCGCGCTTGCGCGGCGATGCGCATGAATTCGGCGGAATCGCGGCGAGTGAGGTTCGCGACGGAGCAAAGCATCCGCTCGCCCCAGAGCAGTTCGTAGGGAAACGATGGGATGTCGCTCATGTGGATGCCGCCGCAGACGACGATCCCGCCGCGACGCACCGCGCGCAATGCGATGGGCACGAGCGCGCCGACGGGCGCGAAGAGGATTGCCGCGTCGAGCTCGGCCGGCGGCGGCTCTTCGGACGCGCCGGCCCAAGCTGCGCCGAGTTCGCGGGCGAATCGCTGCGCTTCCGCGTCGCCGGGGCGCGTGAAAGCGTAGACTTCGCGCCCTTGATGACGCGCGACTTGCGCAAGGATGTGCGCCGCCGCGCCGAAACCGTAGATGCCAACACGATGAGCGTCACCGGCCTTGACGAGCGAGCGATAGCCGACGAGTCCGGCGCAGAGGAGCGGCGCGGCTTCGGCGTCGGAATAGCCTTGAGGGATGGGGACGCCGAAGCGGCTGTCGGCGAGAGTGAATTCAGCGTAGCCGCCGTCCCGCGTGTAGCCGGTGAAGAGCGCGCGATCGCAAAGATTTTCCATGCCGGCGCGGCAGTAGGAACATTCGCCGCAGGTGCGCGCGAGCCAGGGAACGCCGACGCGGTCGCCGGGGCGGAAAGCCGTCACGCTGGCGCCGACTTTTTCGACGCGGCCGACGATTTCGTGGCCAAGGATGAGAGGGAGCTTCGGGTTGGGGAGTTCGCCGTCGAAGACGTGGAGGTCGGTGCGGCAGACCCCGCAGGCCGCGACGCGGATGAGGATTTCACCGGCGGCAGGAATCGGCACGGGGAGATCCCGTGCCGCCAGGGGTTTGCCGCGCGATTCCATGAGCATCGCCCGCATGATTGCGCCTCAGGCGTAGTCTAGTGGTGCGCGCGGGCGAGTCAAGCGAATCAGCAAAAAAGAGAGCGCCGCTGAAACGCTATTCGTACCGGAGCGCCGTCATCGGGGCGACGCGTCCCGCACGCCGAGCGGGAAGCCAGGTGGCGAGCAGTGCGACGGCGAGAAGCAGCAGCGGCGCAAGCGTGAAGGCGAGCGGGTCGCGCGGCTGCACGCCGAAGAGATAGGTTTGCAGGAATTTCGTCAGCGCAAATGCGCCGGCGAGCCCGAGCGCGAGACCCAGCGCCGCGCGCACCGCGGCTTCGCCCAGGACCATGCGCACAAGCGCCGCGGGCGTGGCGCCGAGCGCCGCGCGGATGCCCATCTCGCGCGTGCGCTGCGCGACGAGGTAGGACATCACTCCATAAACTCCGATGGCCGCGAGCAGAATTGCGGCTGCGGCAAACCCGCCGACGAGCCAGAGGAGAAAGCGCTCCAACTGAATCGAGGCGCTGACAACATCCTGCATGGAACGGACTTGAAAGACAGGCAGAAGGCTGTCCACGGCGCGGACTTGGTCCACGATGGCGCGGGCGGCAGAGGCTTCGCCGCCGGCTGTGCGAACGACGAGCGTCGTGGGTATGATGCTATTCAGTTCTGTGGAGACTGCGGGGTTGATCTGCGCAACCGGGACATAAGTTTGCGGCTGCGGAAGAAGACTCAGGCTGCCTTCGTGGATGTCCGAGACCACTCCGATGATTTGGCGCGGCTGGTCGGCAGCGTCCTTACCGGCGAGATCCCAGGCGATGGTGATGCGATGGCCGAGAGGATTCTGCTTGGGGAGATATTTGCGGACGAAGGCTTCGTTGACGATAACGACGGACGGAGCGGCGGAAGTGTCGCGCTTATCGAACGGACGTCCCGCATCGAGGCGCATGCCCATTGCTCGGAAGAAATCGGACGTGATGCCAAACCATTCCAGGTTGCCGAGAAATTTATTTTTGGGGTTGGGCTGGCCTTCGATTGCGCCGAGCGGGATGTTGATGCCGCCCTTCAGCGGGAGGTAATTCGTTGTGGCGGCGGCGACGACTCCCGGAATTTGACGGACGCGCTCGACAACGCGTTCTGCGAAGGCAGCGACTTGCGCGGGGGTGGCGTAGCGCGGGCCGGTGAGGCTCATCTGCGCCGTGAGTGCGTTCGAGGAATTGAAGCCCGGGTCCACTCCGTTCAAGCGGACGAAACTTTCCGTGAGGAGAAGCGCGCCTACGAGAAGCAGAACGGAAAGAGCGTATTCGAGGACAACCAAAGAGTCGCGGAAACGGCGGCTGCGGTGGCTTTCGCCTGCGCGCGTCCCGCCTTCGGCCAGGGCGTCGCGGGGGTCGGTGCGCAGCACCCGAAGCGCGGGCGCCAGGCCGAAAAGGATTCCTGTGAGGAGGGCAAGCGCGGCGGAAAACATGACGATGCGCCAATCCTCGCAGACCTCTTCGAGGCGCGGCAAGTCAATTGCCTTCAGAGAAATGACCGCAGCGACCGCTATCTTCGCGAAAAGAAGTCCGAACGCGCTGCCCACGAGCGCAAGCGTCACGCTTTCTGCAAGCAACTGCCGCACAATGCGGCCCGCGGTGGCGCCAAGCGCGACGCGCACGGCGATTTCGCGCTGCCGCCCGGAGACGCGAGCGAGCAGCAAATTTGCAATGTTGGCGCAGGCGATGAGGAGAACCAATGAGGCGGCCGCGAGAAGTATCAGCAGCCTCGGACGGGCGTCGCCCGAGACAGCATCCACGTAGCTATATGCGCCGGCGGTCTCCTGTTTGCCGATCGACCTTGAATTCCCAGCGCGCATCTGCGCGGCGAGAAGGCGCATGTTGTTCGTGGCCTGTTGGAGATCGACACCTTCGCGAAGCCTCCCGAAGACCGAGAAGTTGAAGCCGCTGCCAAGGGGACTTGTGACCGGATCCACGGGAATGTAGGCATCCGCCGCGAGGGTCGAGTCCATTCCCGACGGGGCAACGCCGATGATGGTGAAGACCTTGCTGCCGAGGACCAGCGGGCGGCCGAGGACGTTCATATCACCGCCGAATGCACGGCGCCAAATGCCATAGCCGAGAACCGCAACCAACGCCGGGGCGGGGTGATCCTCGTTTGGCTCGAAAGTCCTGCCAATGGCGGGGTTCACACGCAGCACGCGGAAAAAGTCGGCAGTGACGGAGCGGACCAGGATGCGCTCGGGCTGGTCACCGCTTTCGAGATTGACGTGCGATCCGCCCATAAAAGCGGCGAGCGACTCGAAACTGGACTGATGGTCGCGCCAGAATACGTAGCGATTGGCGTCGGCAATCATTTCATGGCCGTCGAGCCCGACGATCTCAAGAGCGGCTATGCGTGAGGAGTCGTCATATGGAAGAGGCCGCAGCATAACTCCATAGACCAGACTAAACATTGCGGAAGTTGCTCCGACGCCGAGGGTGAGAGCCAGCAACGCGATGGCGGTAACGCCCGGCGATTTGCGCATCATGCGAAGGGCAAAGCGAATGTCCTGCAAGAAGGAATGGAGCATGGCGGCCTCCTGCAACGCTTAGACGTTAGTACGCCGCCAAGGTGAGAAATGTTCCGGGCTTGATGGTGCGTCGCTGGATTGCTAGAGGTTGACTCGGGCCATGGCTTGCGCGTGATAGCGCGGGCCGGCGGCGACACCCGGAGGAGCGGCGGCGTCAATTCGCGCCATGTCCTCGGGAGTGAGCGTGATACCGATTGAGGCGGCGTTCTCTTCGAGGTGCTTGCGGCGCTTGGTGCCGGCGATGGGGACGATGTCGGCGCCGCGCGCGAGGAGCCAGGCCAGCGCCAACTGCGCGGGAGTGCAATGTTTGGCCGCGGCGATCTCCGCGATGCGCTTGACGAGATCGAGATTCCTTTGAAAATTCTCGCTCTGGAAACGCGGCATATTGCGGCGGACATCATCGGGGGCAAGAGCTTCGGCATTGCGGAATTGGCCGGTGAGAAACCCGCGGCCGAGCGGGCTGTAAGCGACGAAGCCGATGCCAAGCTCGCGGCACACAGGCAGGATTTCGGCTTCGGGGTCGCGTGTCCAGAGCGAGTATTCGGTTTGCAGGGCGGCAATGGGATGCACGGCCGCGGCGCGGCAGAGGGTCGCGGGGGCGGCTTCGCTGAGCCCGATGTGGCGGACCTTGCCTTCCTCGACGAGCCGGGCCATCGCGCCGATGGTGTCTTCGATGGGTGTCTCCGTATCCACGCGGTGCTGGTAATAGAGATCCACATAATCGGTAGCGAGGCGCCGCAGGCTTTCGTCAATGCACTTGCGGATGTATTCGGGTCGGCCACTGACGCCGAGCCATTCGCCCTTTGGGCCGCGAATGTTGCCGAATTTGGTGGCAAGGATAACTTCGTGGCGCCGTCCGCGAATGGCCTGGCCGACGAGCGTTTCGTTGCGGCCGATGCCATAAGCGTCCGCGGTGTCTAGGAAATTCATACCGAGATCGAGCGCGCGGTGGATGGTGGCGATGGATTCGGCGTCGTCGCGCCCGGAATAGAATTCGGACATGCCCATGCAGCCGAGGCCGAGCACGGAAACCTCGAGGCTGCCGAGACGTCGGCGCGGGATGGGAGCGAGTTTGGATGATTGCGTGGCCATGATGTGGAGACCTCCGAAAAGTATTTCAGTGTAGCGCAGGACGCGCCCAGGCGGGAGCCCGCCACGGTGGACAGGCCTGGGGCTCGCATCGAATCGGGGAGAGGCGGCTATAAACCGGCATCTTCTGCCGCGAGCAGCGCGATTGCAGACCAGTCTTTTTCGCCATGGCCGCGGGCGATGGCGGCGAGAAAGCGATCGTGCAGCAAGTTGGCGATGGGAAGCGGAGCGCCCGCAGCATCGGCGGCGGCGAGGGCCAGGCGGACATCCTTGAGGCCGAGCGGCAGCAGGAAACCAGGCGGCGTGAACTTTCCTTCGGCAATCAGCGAACCGTAGGTTGCCACGAGCGGCGCGGTGTACGGCGTTCCGGTGAACACTTCGAGCAGCTTGGAGGCTTCGATGCCGGATTTGCGGGCCAGCGCGAACGATTCACCCAGAGCCTCGATAATCGAGGCGATGAAAAAATTGGCGCAGAGTTTTATGACGTTGGCGGCGGGAGGGGTGGAGCTGATGACAATCGTTTTCTGGGCCATTGCGCCGAAGATCGGCTGAACGCGCGCAATGGCTTCCTGCGGGCCCGCCGCAATTATCAAGAGTTTCGCCGCCGCGGCGGCTTCCGGGCGGCCGAGGACGGGCGCGGCGACGTAACTCTGGCGCGCGGCGCGGTGAGCGTCGGCGAGGCGCGAAGAAAGCGCAACGCTGATGGTGCTCATGGAAACGTGCAGACCGCCGGCGGGCAGTGCGGAGAGAATCCCGCCGTCATCAAAGACCGCCGATTCGACAGCGTGGTCGTCGGCGAGCATGGTGATGACGACTCCGGCGCGAGCGGCTTCGGCAGGTGAGTCGGCAATCCGCGCGCCGAGCGGTTTCATTTCTTCGGCGCGGGCGCGCGTGCGGTTCCAAACGGTGACGGTGTGTCCCGCGTGGAGAAGATTCGCGGCCATGCCGCGACCCATTCGGCCGAGGCCGAGGAAGGCGATGTTCATGAGTTGCCTCCTTGTTTGAAGGTCAGCGGGAAGTGTACAGGGGTGCGTGTCACCTGCAACAGAGGGCAGCGTCCTGCCATGCGGCACCGCCCATACGCTCACGCCCGAGATGTAGGGGCGCAAAATGTTGCGCCCCCCAAAAACTAACCGACTTGCGATGGCCGCCAGCTCAGATTCCGGCTTGCGCCTCTGCGAAGGCGGCGTGGTTAGAAAGCGCAAACGCAAATGCAGCGCCTCAGGATTGAGGGGCGAGCGTCAGCTTGCCAGCCGGGCCGTGGCCGCGGCGAATGAGCGGCGCAAGAAGAGCGGCGAGTTGCTGCCTGGCGCGCCAGAGCCTCGCCTTCAAAGTGTTCTCGGAAACGCCGAGGGCGCGCGCGGCTTCCGATGTCGAAAGCCCTTCGCCTTCGCGAAGCAAAAAAGCCGAGCGGAGCAGGGGAGAAAGTTGCTTCAGGCTCGCCTCGAGGAGGCCTCCCAGTTCCACGCCTGCGTAGAGTTCTTCGGGGCCGGGGTCATCCGCGGCGAAGCGTTCCTCGGGAGAGAGCGAGCCTTCTTCCTCGGGCCACCGGTCGAGCGAAACCGCCGGACGAGAGCGCTTGCTGCGGCGTCGCATGAGTGCGGCGTTGATGATGATGCGCGTGAGCCAGGTGGAAAATTGCGATCGGCCTTCAAAGCGGCGGAGATTGCGATAGGCCGCGAGCAG
>Ga0187818_10000166_pt1 | contig 20944 bp, 15 predicted proteins | sample NC_wetland_sal_i_14_FD_130581 | JGI IMG/M metagenome (GOLD analysis project Ga0187818, IMG submission 130581) | Wetland sediment microbial communities from Neuse River Estuary, North Carolina, USA - SO4_3 | ecosystem: Environmental > Aquatic > Freshwater > Wetlands > Sediment | place: USA... | reverse complement strand
CTCAGTGGGCGTCGTTTGTGGAACCAAGAGTGTAAAGCTAGGCTTCAACCGTCGTTTGTAGGGCCTCCCAGAGCGAAGTTTTTGCAAGAAAACATAGTGACGACTTTGATCCTGGGTTTTTTCACAGCTTCGGTTTTCGAGACGTGGGATGCCGCGGGCCTCTTCACTTCCGCAATCTGACCCCTGACCTTTTTCATCACATCCAGCCTGTGTGCGCCATCACATACTCCCAGCCCGACCAGTGCGACAATGTCCTCTGATTAGGGCAGCGCAGAGCTGTGCCCGTCTCCAGAGACGGTCTGCGAAGCCGCCCCTGAACCCATTTTTCAGCTCTTTGACAATGTAAATTGATCCGCGGAGCAGGCATCACCCTCCCGAATCGGGACGAAAATGGAGCATTTACCCCGCTAAGTCATTGGTTCTCAAAGATTTTAGCTATAAGTCCTTTAAAGTCAAAGATCTGGCGGGATTTTCCTCCTAACCCTATGATTCCAAAAGACCGGGGGGAGGGGGGGTACCCCCCCCCATACTAATTGGTTAGTAATCTAACAGTAAACAGGCGGAAAAGATTGTGTGGCGCGGGCGCCCCGCCCGCGAAAAGCCGAAGCCCAGAATGAAGATCGGCCGCGCGAGGGACCCTCGTCCCTCCAGCGGTCGTTCTGAGCTATTCTTCGTTTTTATCCCGGTCCTGCGTTGTTGTCTGCGATGAATCTTCCGCGCCAGCAACCGGCTTTTGCAGATCGATCAACGGCAATCCCGCCTTCTTCAGCTTGTCGTTCAGTTCTGGAATATCTTTCGACTTGAGCTGGGCCCATGCCGACAACTGCTCGTCCAGCGCCTTGTCCAGTTCTCCGAACATCGCGACTTGCTGAGTCGTCGGCGCGGCGTCGGCGGTATCGAGAGCGCTGACGAGCGCGTTGAAGCCGCTATTCAGGCGCGACAGGCTGCGGCCCTCGGGCGTGCTCAGGTAGCGCGTGCCGTAGCCGCCTTTTTCGCCCTCGATGGGGGCGGCCTTCGCTTCCAGTTCACCCGCGATCTTTTTGATCGCTGCGAGCTTTGCATTTTTTGCATCCGGCTCACGTCCGCCGAGCGATTTCAACTGCGACCGCAAGCTGCGTGCCTGTTGCAGGGCTTCGTAATCTTTGTGAAGCGCTTCGGCGATTTTCCGGTCGAGTTCAAATTGCCGCCGCAGATCTTCCGGAGAAGTCTTCACCCGCGGATCCATTTTCAGGTCGAGCGTCTGCGTGTAGGTCTTGCCGTCCACGTTGAGCACAACTTTGTACTTCCCGGGCAGCACCGCCGCTCCGAGGGGATAGCGCGGCGTGTCGTGGTAGATGGCAGAGATCGGATACTCGTGCGAGAGCACGTCGGGCGCGGGATACGTCAGGTCCCAGATAAAGCGATGCATCCCCGGCGCCGCCGACAAGGTTCGCGCCGGACGCACCCAATACATCGGAACATTCAGTTCTTTTGGGTTGACCGGTTCGGGCTTGTCGGCGCTGGAAAAGTGGCGCACGACTTGTCCCGACGAAGCGTCGGTAATTTCCAGAGTGACTGGACTGGCCGCAGCGGTCTTTGTGCTGAGCCAGTAGTCGATCATCGCGCCATCCGGAGGGTTTTGTCCGGCGGGTTCTTCGGGCGGCAGAGGCGTGTCGGTGTTGTTATTTCGGCGCACGCGATACGTTAGCTGCGGCGCGAAAAGATGCGCCGGAGCATCCGCAACCTGCGGGCTGAACTGGCGTATGGGCGTGATATTGTCGAGAATCCAGAACGAACGCCCGTGGGTTCCGACGACAACATCGTCCTCATGAACGACGAGATCGCGGATCGAAGTCGGCGGCAGATTCATCTTCAGCGACTGCCAATGGTCGCCGTCGTCCCACGACACATACACGGTGCGTTCGGTCCCGGCAAAAAGTAGTCCCTTGCGTTCTGGATCTTCCCGCACCGTGTTGACGGGCTCGTTATCGGGCAGGCCGCTTACGATCTTCTGCCACGACTTTCCACCGTCGTGCGTGCGATAGATATAAGGATGCAGGTCGTCGAGCCGGAAGCGATTTACTGCGGCATACGCGGTCGCAGTGTCGAAGTGCGAGGCGTCCATCTGCGCCAGCTTGCTCCAGGGCGTTAATTCGGGAGGCGTCACGTTCTGCCAGTTCTTGCCGGCGTCGTGAGTCACGTGAATCAGGCCGTCATCGGTACCGGCCCAGATCAGGTTGGCGTCTTTCGGCGACGGAGCAATCGAATAGATCACGCCGCGATGCTTACCCTTCGCGGGATCCGCCGCGACAAACGGCTCGAGAGTCGCAGGAGACCCCGGATCTTCACGCGTCAGGTCTGGACTGACGATCTGCCAACTGTTGCCGCCGTCGCGCGTGGCGAACAGCACGTTCGATCCCAGATACAGCACGTGCGGATCGGCCAGCGAGAAAATCAACGGCGCAGTGCGATTGAAGCGATACTGCCCGGTGCGCAGAACCACCGGCGAAACCTCGCGCGTCTGGCCCGTATTGCGGTCGAATACCGTAACCTTGCCGCCATAAATCAGATTGGGATGCAGCGGATCGGGCGCAACGTAGCCGTACTCTTCAACACCAACGGTCGTCCAGTCGCGAAAAGTAATTTCGCCAAAGTCGCTGCGGCTGGCGGTGCCGATCGAACCGCTTTCCTGTTGGCCGCCATACACCCAGTAAGGAAACTCGTTGTCGGTAATGACGTGATAGAACTGCGCGGTCGGCTGGTTGTACCAGGAACTCCAGGTCTGGCCGCCATTCACGCTGATGGTCGCGCCCTGATCCACGGCGAGCGCGATAATGTCGGGGTTTTCGGGATTGATCCAGATGGTGTGGTAGTCGTCGCCGCCGGGTGCGCCCTTGATCGCCGTGAAATTCTTGCCGGCGTCGGTCGATCGGTAGGTCGTAGTGTTGGCCACATAGATCACGTCTCTATTTCGCGGATCGACGCGCACGCAGGCGAAGTCGGAGCCCCGGCCCCAGACGCGGTCTTCGGTATTCACGAGCTGCCAGCTTTCGCCGGCATCGTCGGAGCGATAAATGCCGCCGTTCTTCTGCGCGTCCACCCAGGCGTACATGCGATCGGGATCGCTCGGCGAAACGGCGAGGCCGATGCGTCCCAGCTTATCGGCCTCACTCGGCAATCCTTTCGCGATTTGCCGCCAGTTGTCGCCGCCGTCGGTTGATTTGTAGAGACCGCTCCCGGCGCCGTCATAGCTGTTACCGGTCGTCCACGGAGGACGGCGCGAGGCCCACATGTCGGCAAAGATCACTTGCGAGTTTCGCGGATCGAACACCAGGTCAATCGCACCCGTGTTGTCATCTTTATAGAGAACCTTTTGCCACGTCTGGCCGCCATCGAGCGAGCGGTAAACGCCGCGCTCGGCATTTGGACCATAGGGATGTCCGAGGGCGGCAACAAAAACCCGGTTCGCATCCTTGGAATCGACCAGGATTGATCCAATCTGCTGCGCGTCGCGCAGACCCAGATGCTGCCAGGTGCGGCCCGCGTCGGTTGACTTGTAGATACCGTCGCCTACGGAAAGATCGGGCCGGCGCAGGCCTTCGCCGCTGCCGACGTAGATCGTATTCGGATTCGACGGCGCCACCGCCAGCGCTCCAATCGAACCGGAGGGCTGGGCGTCGAAAATCGGATTCCAGGTGTGGCCGAAGTCCGTCGTCTTCCAAACTCCGCCGTTATTCGGCGCCATGTAGAAAACATTCGGCTGGCCCGGAACGCCGGAAATCGCCACGGTGCGACCGCCACGAAATGGGCCAATCATGCGCCAGTGAAGTTCCTGGTACATCGCCGAGTCATACGGCTGGGCGGAAAGTGTGAAAGGAAAAAGCAAAACACAGAGCGAGGCGAGCAGAATCCACAAGAGTCGATGGTTCACGGTTGATCCTCAAGAAAGGTCAAGGATAAACCACGGCGGCGGCGATTGGACAGCGTAGTCACTAACATCGGAGTTGTGGCTTTCCCTGGCGTGGGGCTCGCGGCGTCCGAGATGCAATCGACCGTGCCTGGCTCGGGCAGGAAAGGAACCGTTAACGTACTTCAGAGGGTTGCGTTCCCTCGGGATTCTGTCTCTCCGGACGAAACAACCTAAATTTCAGACTTCGTTCGCGGCGGCTCTCTTCTTCCAAATGCCGCGAGCGCGCCTTCAGCAAATCGTTCAGCGATACCAGACCTAGAAATTTTTTCGTGGTACGCTCCACTACCGGCATTCGCGTGCAACCCTTTTCAACCATGCGATATACGACCACCCGCAGCGGCTCGTCTGGATAGGCCTCAGCCGTGCTCGTTCGCACGAGATCAGCGATCGGCCATCCCAGGGCTGCATCTCGGTTCTGCTCCATCCGCTGGTTTATATCCCCGCGCGTTACCACACCGACGAGCTGCCCTTCTGCGTTCACGACAGGCAGCAGGCGCTGCACCTGCCGGCGATCCACGCGCAAGGAGTGCCCTATCTCACCTAGCGTGCTCGCCGCCGGCAATACCACAACCTTGGTTCGCATGACCTCACGTACAAAAAGAATTTCCAGCGGATCGACGGCATACTCGCGGCTGAGGTGGTAGCCGTGCCGGGCAACTTTCTCGGTCAAGATGGACCGCCGCAGCGTCAAGACAGTGAAACCGTAAGCGATGAAGCTACCGACCAGCAACGGCAAGAACACATTTGCGTCGTGCGTCAGCTCAAAAGCAAAAACAATACTCGTAAACGGAGCACGCATCGTGCCGCCAAGAATGGCACCCATGCTGATCAGTGGCCAGAAGCCCGCGCCTTCATTGGGAAGGAACATGGCTTCGAGGCCGCCAAGCGCGCCGCCCATCATCAGCAGCGGCGCCAGAACGCCGCCCGATGTGCCGGAGCCGAGCGATACCGCCCAGATGAACCACTTGACGAGCAGGACTCCCAGAATCACCCGTGTGGTGACGCTCCCCTGAAGCAATGCGCCAATCGTGTCGTAACCGACGCCCAGTGCTTGCGGAAAGACCAGACCTCCTAAACCGATGGCCAGCCCGCCTATCGCAGGCCACCACATCCAGTGGATCTTCAGCCGCTGGAAAGCATCCTCAGCCGCGTACACGGATAGGGTGAGCAGGGCCGACAGGGCTCCAGCGAGAAGGCCAACAAGGGCGCATCCGAGCAGTCCCTTTGGTCCAATGAACAATGGGTGAACCGGCACGGGAAACAAAGGCCCGAACCCCAAGATATACCTTCTTACTACCGCAGCCATCGCACTGGCTAAGGCCACCGGAATCAGGCTTCGTGGTTTCCATTCGAAAAGTAGCAACTCGACGGCCAGCAGCACCGCCGCCACCGGCGACGCAAAGGTTGCGGACATCCCGCCGGCAGCGCCTGCCACGAGGAGCGTTTTGCGCTCCGCGCTCGTCAGGTGAAACAGTTGGGCGATCATCGAGCCCACCGCGCCGCCCGTCATGATAATGGGACCTTCTGCGCCGAACGGGCCGCCGGAGCCGATCGAGATTGCCGAAGAGATTGGTTTGAGAAGGGCGACTTTCGGTTCTATCCGGCTGCCGTTGAGCAGAATGGACTCGATCGCCTCGGGTATGCCGTGGCCTCGGATGCGCTCGGAACCGTACCGCGCCATGACCCCGATGATTAGTGCGCCAGCGATGGGAACGAAAACACTGAATACACCAAGATGGTTACCTACCGGCGAAACCATCGCCGTGTTCCACCGGCCAAAATAGAACAGATTGGTGAATAACCCGATTAAGCGGAGCAACGCGAGCGCGACAAATGCGCAGACCACACCGATCACTGTGCCCAATAAGGAGATCGGAACGACCCGCCACGTCGTTGTGAAATCTCCCAAGTCATCATTGCGGTCCTTTCTGTCGATAACCGTCCCGTTGTCCCGCAATTTTGTTTTGCTATCCTTCCTCACGATTTTTTCCCAGGCCTCTTCGTTCTGACATGCGGCGTTCGGTCAAGCTGCTCGATCTTGATCACTCTTTCCGATTTCGGTTTGCGTCCCAGAAGCGCATCCAGCGCATTCGCCAGCGCTACCCCTCCCGCTTGCAATTCGGTAAGGCGTTGCCGGGCCACCCGTTCAACCAATTTCTTCCCGCGCGGAAGCAGCTCTATCAGGACGCATCGCCGGTCGTCCCGGCTTCGGCTTCGGCGCACATATCCGCGCGTCTCCAACCGGTCGATCAATTCCACTGTGCTGTTGTGCTTCAGCAGCAGCCGCTCCACCAATGTCTGGACGGTCGCTTCCGCCCCTTCCGGGAGGCCACGAACCGCAAGCAGCAGCAAATACTGCTGCGGTTCGAGCCCCGCGCGGCTTGCCGCGGCATCGCCTTCGCATAGAAAAAGTCGCATCCGATAGCGAAGAGCGGCCAGCGCTCGGTAGTCGGCAGTCGCAATCTTTATCGTCACAAGATCAGTGTATCGTAACACGATATATTATTATGCAACCACATTAGGCCGTTCTCGTGGATCGATCAAGGCGTCGGCCTACGAGACAACGGGAGCGGAAGCAGCGGGAGCGCTCGCGAGATAGCGCCGCAACGCATCCTGCCATTCCGGCATGTGGATGTTGTAGGCATGCAGGCTGTCGGGCGACAGAACGGAGTAAGCGGGCCGACGCGCTGGACGCTGGAATTCGGCTGTGGTCACCGGTTTGACCGCGGTCGGCATCCCGGAGAGACGCACGATTTCGGTGGCGAACTCGTACCATGTGCAGTTGCCGGAATTGGTGACGTGCACGATGCCGCGGGCGGATGCGCGGCAAAGTTCGACGAGAGCGAATGCGAGGTCGCGCGTGAAAGTCGGGCTGCCTCGCTGATCGTTCACCACGGAAATCTCGGGACGGGTTGACGCCAGCTTCAGAATCGTTGCGGGAAAACACTTGCCTCCGTGCCCAAACAGCCACGAAGTCCGGGCGATGCAGACCTCGGGTAGGATCTCAAGAAGCCGCTCCTCGGCCCGGGCTTTACTCTCGCCATAAACGCTGGTCGGATTTCTGGCATCGCTGGTTTGGTAAGGCGATCGTCTGCTGCCATCGAAAACGTAGTCCGTGCTCAGGAACATCAATCGCGATCCGGCTTCGCGGGCAGCTTGCGCCACGTTGACGGCGCCCTCGCAATTCACCGCAAAGGCCAAGTCGCGGTTTGACTCGCAGCCATCCACGTCGGTGTAGGCAGCGGACAAGAGAATCCACTCGGGACGGGAATCGCGAATCACGGCGCGAACGCGCGCGCGGTCTCGCAGGTCGGCGTCTTTGGAAGAGAGCGCGGTCAATTGATCGCCGCTCAGTTCCTGAACCAACTCCCGGCCGAGCAGTCCGGATGCACCAAACACGGTGACGCGCATAGCGGCATTGTAGTCGCTACTCGGTCGCAGGCGTTTGCGGGGTTCGCATCCGGCGTCGCAGAGCGTGGAGGATGAGCGATCCGCTGATGCCGAAGCAGACGACGGCGGCAAACGCCACCAGATCCAGCATTCCGCGTCTTATCCGCAGGTAATCCGCGAACAGCGTAACCATGGCGCAGAAAATGCCGAGGACGTTGAGCCAGAGGGGAGAATGAATATTCGGAAGATCGCGGCGAAACCAAACCTGGAGGAGCAGCGCGGCCAACCCGATCGCGGCCACCACTACCAAAGCGGTAGGACTGTAAAAAGCGTTCGGCCCGGTATAGATCACGACCAGCGCCAGCGCCAGAAGGAGCAGCCCTGAAGCAATCACCGTCCATCGGCGGGCTACGCCCGACCCGGAGTTTGTCACCAACCGATCTCCTCCCCTTTCCCCATATTGACATTGTATCCGTCGGCCTTTCCTTCTGCGCTCAGGCGTTGCTGCTCGGCATCCATTCCGCCGGGCGATGCTCGCCGTGCGACATGGCGTAGAGGACCAGTTCCACCCGGCTCGAAATCCCCACCTTATCGAAGATGCGCAGCAGATATTTCTTGATCGTGTGTTCGCTGAGCCCCAGTTCGGCGGCGACTCCGCGGTTGGTCAAGCCGTCGGCTACGAGCGCGACCACCTGCTCCTCGCGAGGCGTCAACAAAGACCTCCCCGTGGAGTTGACCACACGCAGCGTAGGCACCTCCGACAACGCATCCAGCACGTAATTCATCTGCTGGCTGTTGATCCAAACCTGCCCCTGGGCAACGCAGTGGACGCACTTGCAGAGCATCGGAAAAGGAGTTTGGGTAAAAAGAAAGATGCCCTTCGCACCCGCGCGCAAGGCATTCACCACCAGCTCGCGGTCGTCGTTCTCGGCCAGCAGCACGGGGGCGATCTTCGGATGCGAAACTCGCAACCAGCGCAGCAGGCTCAAATCCGCCAGGTGGTTCCCTGCAATCAAAACCACGTCGACTTGATTCGATTGCATGAAGTTGAAGAGAGCGGACGTCTCCAAAGCGACAGCGGAGACCTGAAAGTCCCGCCGGCTTTTCAACGCTCGCGTCAAGAGTTGAGACTGAATGGGACTCGAATCGGCGACCAGGACTTGCACTACTTCGGTTTCGACCGGCCCGGTTCCCGTGGACTGTTTCGCGGAACAAATAGTTTTCACGCTACCATCATGCCCAAGAGCGCACGGACTGGATGTAGGCCCCGTCACACCCTGTTGGTGATGAATCCTGCGCTGCATACCTACTTTCGCAGGGCTACTCTTGTGCGCAACTTTCGTAGCGGCATTTTCCTACCCGGAGTGCGCCCGGGACCGGAAACCCCAGTCCTGGCGGCCCCGCTGCTGAGTTCATCGCCTTTTCGATCGCCGGAGCGTGCCCTGTACCTCGGTGGACAGTACTTTCCAAGTCTTGTTGTGTTGGGGACGCAACGTTAATTTGTACGCAACAGCTCAAACGCCCGAGCTGCTTTGGTTCGCCGTTCAGAGCAACGGCGAGAGTCCGGAGATGAATGTATTTACTAAACAAGTCGTTTTGGGGGCTGCGGGCATGCTCATCCTACAGCTAGCCGTGGTCACCTCCGCTCAGGAGACTGTACCGTCGCCTGCTTCGGCGCCTGTGTCCTCTGCTCCGCCAACCGGCAAGCTCGCGGCGGCGGAGAGCTCGCAGAGCCAGGACCGGTCCGGCACGGGCGGTTCCACCAGCGGAGCGATCACACAACCCGGGAGAGCGGGTGGCATGGGAGATCCTGCATTCGGAGGGGAACGCCATCCGCTTTATCGGCTTTCGAAATCGGACACCGTCGACGTAAATTTCACTTTTTCTCCCGACTTTAATCAGACTTTGACGGTGCAGCCCGACGGCTTCGTGGCCCTGAAAGGTGCGGGCACTCTGTTAGCGGAAGGACTCACGGTGCCCCAGATGCAGCAGGCGGTTGCCTATGCCTACCGCGGATTTCTGCACGAGCCCGAGGTCACCGTGACCTTAAAAGATTTTGACAAGCCTTACTTCCTCGCTTCGGGTGAGGTGGCGCGGCCAGGGAAATATGAGCTGCGCGGGGATCTGACCGTGAATGAAGCTGTGGCAATTGCCGGCGGCTTCACGCAGCAGGCCCGTCATTCGCAGGTCGTTCTGTTTCGCAGGATTTCCGCGTACGTAGCCGAATCCCACGTGATTGACCTAAAGAAGATGCTGGATTCTCGCGATCTTCGCGAAGATCTCCACCTTCAACCCGGCGACTTTATCTTTGTGCCCCAGAGCCGGGTTTCAAAGATCCGCAAGTATATTCCGACCAACTCCATGAGCTGGTACGTTAACCCATTGCAGTTTTAGCAGAAAGGAGCAGCAGCATTTACTGATTGCGTCTTCAAAATCTGGCGAGTTCCCATGAAGCCCGCCGGGTGTGATCGGCTTTGCTGTACGATCCATGTCCGCGGAATTGAACGGAAACTCGCACACCCCTCTTTCCCCCACGCCTCGCGATCTTGCGGCCACTCTGTTTCGCCGTCCGCGACTCGTAGCCGCTTCTTTTGGGCTCGTACTGGTGGCGACGATGCTCTTCGTCGTCTTCTCGGCGCGTTATGAATCGCACTTCAAGGTTTTGCTGCGCCGCGGCCGCTTTGACCCCGTCGTCTCTTCCGAACCTCCCAGCGCCATGGATTTCACCCGTCCCGACATTACTGAAGAAGAACTCAATTCCGAAGTCGAACTCCTGCGCGACGAAGATCTCCTGAAGCAAGTTGTAATAATGGCAGGACTTGTTCCTGCGGACACCCCGGATCTCGAGCGCCCAGCCGAGATTGAACATGCCGTTCGCAAGCTGGCGCGCCGCTTGGATGTCGACGCTCTGAAAAAGTCGAACCTTATCCAGGTCAGCTACAAGGACACCAGTCCGGAACGAGCTGCCCGCATACTCTCAGCCCTTTCTACCCTCTACGTGCGAAGGCACACGAATCTCCAGCGGCCCGCGGGGGCGATCCAGTTTTTCGACCAGCAAACCGCGGAATACGAAGAAAGACTGCATCGGTCCGAAGCCGCACTTGTCCACTTTACTCGTGCTCGGGGTGTGGCTTCGGCGGCGCTGGAACGCGATATCGCGCTGCAGAAGGCAGGCGAAGCGGACGCGGCGTACCGCCAGATCGACCAGGATCGTGTCGAGACCGAGCGCCGGATCGCGTCGCTGCGCGAACAGCTCAAGTCGTTTCCCTCGCGTTCGGTCACCCTCAAGCGGTGGGCCGACAACCCAGAGGTCCTCGAAAAGATGAAAACGCACCTGCTGGAGCTCCAGCTCAAGCGCACTGAGCTTCTCAGCCGCTTTGAACCATCCTACCGGCTGGTGCAAGAAGTTGAACAGGAAATCGCGGAAACTCGCGCCTCGATTGCCGCCGAAGCGCTCACCCCGGTACGCGACGAAACCACGGACAAGGATCCCAACTACGAGTGGGCCCGCATGGAAATGGAGAAGGCGCAGGTGCAGTGGGACGGTCTGAGGGCACGGCAATCCGACTCTTCCACCCAGGTTGCGTCCCTGCGCAGGTTTGCCCAGCAGATGCAATCCGCCTCCGTGGATCAACAGGATCTGATGCGGACGGCCAAGGCTGAGGAAGACAACTACTTGCTCTACCTTCGCAAGCGCGAGGAGGCACGCATCGGCGACGCGCTCGACGAGCGCCGCATCCTCAACGTGGCCATCGTGGAACCGCCCGTAGCCCCGGCCCTGCCCGTGCACTCCGTCATCCTTTATTTCCTGCTCGCTTTCGGATTGGCCATGGGCTTCAGCATCGGCATCGCCTTTACGACAGAGTACTTTGACCCAACGATTCGCACGCCCGGCGAAGCCCACGGCCTACTGGAAGTCCCGGTCCTGGCCTGGCTGCCGGCGCCTGAGCCCGCGGTTTTGCGCTCTTCTACTTCTTGGATCGGTCGGCCCAAGGTGGTGGTCCAGTGAACACTCTCCGCGAGTTTCTTGTCGAAACACCAGCCGCCGCTGAGCAGCCGCGCGTAACTCCGATTCGCGAGCAAGTCCAGCGCAAAGTAGTTTCTCCGACAGCCTCGGTTCACGATGATCAGATCCATGCGCTGGTTCGGCAACTTTTTTTCCGCCATGAATCGAAGCCGGTGCGGCACGTCGGATTTGTCGCAATCGAAGCATCGACTGAGACTGCGACACTATGCCTGGAAGTCGCCAGAGTTCTGGGTGAAGAAGGCAGGTACGACGTCGGGCTGATCGACGCCCACTCGGAGTCGATCCCTCTCGAAACCCAACTGCAGATTCCCTCCCCCAGCCGTGCGGAGGCCACCTGGCTGATCGCACCACGTCTCTGGATGGTTCCTCGCCAGAGCTGGTTGCCGGACACTTGCGGGTCGCGGATCACCGACCAGAACTTATCGCGGCTCCGCGAACTCACGACGGAGTTCGACTTTTCCATTCTGTGGTGTGCTCCGGTCTCCTGGCTCACGACAAGCATTGGCCAGGCCTGCGACGGCCTGGTGCTCGTGCTGGCCGCCAACAAAACAAGACGCCTCGTCGCCGCTCAAATCAAGGATCAGCTGAGCAAGGCGCAAGTTCCTCTGCTCGGAACCGTCCTCGCGGAACGTCGTTTTCCTGTGCCGCAAGGCCTATACCGGAGTTTGTGAATCCTATGAGCGAATTGACCACAAATCGACTATGGGACACCGTACCCAAAGATTGCCCCTCGCAGTATGCCCGCATGATTCCTGGGACTTCTGCAAGACCGCCTTCCAGGTTCGCGCCGACGGCCGACGCCACCCCCACACGTCCTGTCAACGCGATTGACGAATCCACCACGAGACGCGCTCCGGCGCGAACGCTAACTCAACGACATCTACCGCAACCTACCATTGATCGATTCACGCTTTGTGAGCTGGTGGCAGCCGACTTGATCGTTCTCGTGGTCGTGTGCGGCGCGTCATCGCTGTTCTCTCCCGCTTGGGGCCTACCGTGGGCCTATCTGCCTATTTTTGCTGCTCTGGTAACGCTCTTCGGCTTCGTTGAGGGGCTTTACAAACGCGCCGGGGATCCGTCTCCCGCCGGAATCGTCCCAGCCCTGGCGAGGGCAACCCTGTTCGCGATCGGGCTGGTCTTCATCGCTGCTTGGGACGGAATACGTCCTCTCGCCGCCTCCAGAATATTTGCCAGCAGCCTGGCCGGCCTCGTGCTGTGGCGCCGGTTGCGGCAGTTTGTATGGAAGCGGCGGCGCCGCGAAACAGAATCGCGCAAGATCCTCATCATTGGCGGGGGGCCGGTCGCTCGCTCCATCGCCCGCGCACTGCGCAATGATCCTCTCCGCCGCGCAACCGTCTGCGGCTTCGTGGATGACGACCTGCCTCTCTCCCCGGCGGTATTGGGGCGAATCGCGGACCTGGACTGGCTCGCTCGCGCCGAATTCATTGACGAGGTCATCCTCGCCCTCCCCGGTCAGACCGCCCAGACGCGAAAGGCTGCCGAGGCCGCGTTCCGCAACCACCTGGACATTCGTGCTGTGCCCGATCTGCCCCCGGGTCCGTGGCCAGACTCCGGCGTCGATCACATCGGAGAAGTGCCGGTCATCACCCTTCATCGCGAACCATTACCTAGCGCCACCTTATTTCTGAAGCGTTTGCTGGATGTCACCGGTGCGACGTTCGGTCTTGTATTGGCCAGTCCTCTAATGGCGATCGTGGCCTTGCTCATCCGACTGGACTCGCCCGGTCCGGTCTTCTATTCCGCGGAACGCACCGGCGCCAAAGGCCGCCGCTTCCGTTGCTACAAGTTTCGCTCCATGGTGAGCGACGCCGCACACCTCAAGGAAGACTTGCGCGCCCGCAACCAGAGACAAGGCCCCATCTTCAAAATCGACAACGACCCCAGAATCACCCGCATCGGCCGTATTATCCGCCGCTACAGCCTCGACGAACTGCCCCAACTCTGGAACGTGCTGCGCGGGGAGATGAGCCTGGTTGGACCGCGGCCTCATCCGATCGACGAAGTCAACCATTACGAACTTCACCAGTTCCGGCGCCTTGACGTAAAACCCGGCATCACGGGTCTCTGGCAGATTACGGCACGCGGCTGTCCGTCGTTCGAACTCAACATGCACCTCGATCTCACCTACATCGAGAACTGGAGTCTGCGCTTGGATCTGCGCATCCTCGCAAGGACAGTTCGCGTGCTGTTCGCGCCGGAAGGAGCCTGACTCTCGCCATGAGCAGCCGCGCCCTAACCTGGGACAGTGACGACAACCCGCTTTGGCGCGCTGCCGGTCTGCTGCTTCGCCCCCTTCACCTGGGATTGGCTTTTCCCTCCATCCTTTACGTGGCCGCGATGACCGTTTTCCTGTTTCGACCGCCAGACCTTTTTTCTTTTTACGCCGACCGAATCGCGTTCGGCATCCTCGTCTTCTTCGTCGCGCTGCGTACTATGGCGCTCCGCGATAAGCTCCCATTTTTTGCCGGACTCAGTTTGCCCATGCTCAGCCTCATGGCGCTCGCCATGTTGCGTGCGCTTCGGGAGCCGTTCGACCCACAAATTTGGAGCATTATCGCCAGCAAGTTCATCGTCCCCTTTGCGCTGTTTCACCTCGCTGTGCTGGTCTTCCGAGGCGCATCGCAACGGAGACATTTCGAAATCTTCGTCATCCTTGCGCTCGCCTACCTCGTGTTCATTGCCATTGCCTTCCTCGCGGACGCCCGCTCACTCATCTTTCCGCGTTTCATTCTTGACGAAAGCCTTGGTTTTCATGCCGACCGCGCTCGCGGCCCATTTCTCCAGGCGGTGGCCAACGGCGTTTCGTTAAACATGCTTGGGATCCTTGTCATTGCGCTCTCGCAAGAGCGCAAAGCCGTCGTCCGGTTGCTGTGGCTGGTTCTGCCCCTGGTCGTGCTCGCCACCATGACGCGCGCCGTTTGGATCTCGTTCGCCGTCTCCACCATCGTTCTCGGATTCCGCCTGGTCGAACGCCGTCTGCAAGCGGTGTGCACCTTGTTGGCGGTTGCGGGCCTCCTGGTTGGCCTGGCGATCGGCCTCAGCAACCATTCGCTGAAGACTGCTCTTTGGGACCGCACCGGAGAACGCGGTCCGGTGGCGGCACGCCTGGCCGTGTACGATGCCGGCTGGGCGATGTTCCGAGAGCGGCCGTTTACCGGTTGGGCTGTCGGCGGTATGTACGCCGAGCTTGCCCGCCGCATGGAGGGCTACCACCTCCGCACCTTCTACGTACACAACACTTACCTTGCCTTGCTGGTTGAGTTCGGTGTGCCGGGGTCGGCCCTGTACGGCATTCTTTTCTTCAACCTCTTCCGCCTTTCCTGGCACGGTCGGCCGGGTGAGTCTGGCCCCGTCGCTTCCTTGCGCAAAGTCTGGCCCATCTTGCTCAGCGTTTATCTGTTCAACGCCTTCTTCGTCGACATGGCGTACCAGTTTGTCGTTGGACTCATGTTCACCGTTGCCGGGATGCTTTGCGCGTCCGAGGAGTCCGTCGCATGACCACCGTCGCCTACATCGCCAACGAGTTTCCTTCGCCCCTCGAACCTTACGTGATCGATGAGATCACGGAACTGCGCCGCTGCGGGGCGCAAGTGATCTGCTGCAGCGGCAAGGGCGTCTCGCCGAAGGATCTCAGCTTGGCGGAACGCGCTTTCTGGAAAGAGACGCGCTTTTTTCAGCCGCTCTCCGACGATCAGATTGTACGGGCAGTGCGCCGGCTCGCCTCCGATCGTCACAACCTCTGGCAACTGTTGCGGCCCTTGCTGTGGGAGGGCGGACCCTCCCCGAGCCGCCGCATTCGTACGCTCGGCCACACGGTGATGGGCGCCGCACTGGCAGAACAACTGGCGCCGCTCAAGGTCGAGCACATCCACGCTCATCACGGATACTTCGCCTCATGGATGGCCTTAGCCGCTGCCCGTCTGCTCGGCATCGGCTTCAGTTTCACCCTGCACGGTTCCGATCTGCTGCAGCGCGCAGATCTGCTCTCGGCCAAGCTGCGCGCTTGCCAGTTCTGCGTAACCGTCTCCGATTTCAACCGTCAGTACATTCTCCGCAACTACCCTTCCACGTCCGCGGAGAAAATCATCGTGCAACGTCTTGGGGTCGATCGCGTGCTTTCCTGGCCCACACCCACCCCGGCAGCCGACGCGGACCACCGGCGGTTCTGTCTCCTCTCCGTCGGACGCCTGCATCCGGTGAAGGATTATCACTTCCTCATCCAGGCCTGCGCCGAGCTTCGCGATCAAGGCCTCGATTTCATCTGCTGGATCGTCGGCGAGGGGCCGGATCGCCCGGCTCTCGAAAGCCAGATTGCGGCGTTAGGGCTCGAAGGCCGTGTTTACCTGATCGGCCACGTGCCTCGCACCGACCTTCCCGGCTATTACCGCTACGCTGACCTGGTCGTCATGACCAGCAAGAGCGAAGGAATCCCGGTAGTCCTGATGGAGGCCATGGCTCACGAAAAACTTGTGCTGGCTCCTGCGATCACCGGGATTCCCGAACTGGTCGAGCACCAGCGCACCGGATTTCTTTACCAGCCTGGCTCTTTGCCCGATTTCGTCAGCGCCGTCAGTTGGATTCAAGGCCACAAAGCTTTCCTGGCCGGAATCCAGCGCGCGGCCGCGGCCAGTATCGCCGCTTCCTACAATCGCCAGCGAAATCTACGCGCTTTTGCGGAGCAATTCCTGGCCCGCATTCCCCAATTGGAGAGTGACCATGCGCATCCTGTATTGCAACAAGTACGATTATCCGTTTAGCGGCACTGAAGCGTACCTCTTCGGCCTCATCCACCGGATGGATAAGCGTGGCCAGGAAACCGCTCTGTTCAGCATGGACCACGGCCGTACTCCCGCCTTCACAGGCCGCTGTTATCGCATTCCGCATCTTGACTTCAAGGATCCGAACGCCGGTTTCCTGCAGAAGGTTAAGATGGCGGCGCACGCCATCTATTCACCATCAGCCCGGCGCGCTATGCGCAGTTGCCTTGCTGATTTTTCACCCGATCTGGCGCACGTTCGCGGAATCTACCACCACTTGTCGCCCTCGATTCTTTGGGAATTGAAGCGCCAGGGGATCCCTGTGCTCTACCACCTGAACGATTTCAAGATTTTGTGCCCAACCTACAATCTTGTCGCCGATGGCCGCCCCTGCGAACTCTGCAGTCACGGTGCTTTCCACCACGCCGCCACGAGAGGTTGCTATGCCGGCCCGCGTTCCAGCGCGGTGGTTCTTGCCGCCGAAGCATACCTGCACAAATGGTTGCGAACCTACGAACGCTGCGTGGACATGTTCCTCGCTCCCAGCGAATTCGTGCGCAACAAGCTGATCGACAGCGGTTTCCCTGCCGAACGCATCGAAGTCCTGCCCCACTTCCAGGCTCTGCCCGGCGATGAACAGCTCACCCCCGATGAAGGATACCTGCTCTACTTCGGGCGGCTCTCTCCAGAGAAAGGCGCCTATGAGCTTTTGCGCGCGATGGTGCGGCTGCCACACGTTCCTCTCGTCATCGCGGGAGACGGTCCCGAGCGTCCCCGGCTCGAGGCGCTGGCGCAAGAATTGAACTTGAACCAAGTCCTATTCGCGGGCATGGTTCACGGCGAGCAACTCCAGAGACTCATCGCCGGTTGCAGCTTCTCCGTGTTTCCATCCCACGCCTACGAGACCTTGGGGAAATCCATTCTGGAATCCTATGCCTGGGGACGGCCCGTCATCGCCTCCGATCTGGGTTCGCGCCGCGAACTCGTCCAACATGGCGTCACCGGCCTTCTCTATTCCGACGGGGACCGCGAACAGCTCGCTCACTCCATCGGATTTCTGTTTGACCGCCCCGATCTGATCGAGAAGATGGGCGCCGCAGCTCGCAGTCGCGTGAAAGCAAACCACGACCCCGATCAACACATGGAGAAGCTGCTCGAACTCTATCACCGGCTCACATCCACCAAAAAGTTTCTGTCCTTCGCCGCCGCACCGGAGCCTCCGCGCCCGCGCCGCAGCGTCCGTGTCGCATTCATCGGGGGACGCGGCGTGGTCTCCAAGTACAGCGGCATCGAATCCTACTACGAGCAGGCAGGCCACGAACTGGCCCGCCTGGGGCACGAAGTCACCGTATATTGCCGCAGCTATTTCACTCCTCCCATGAACACGCACAACGGCATGCGCGTGCGACGGTTGCCGACCATCCGCTCCAAGCATCTGGAAACTGTCGTCCACACTTTGCTAAGCACGGCACATGCCATGACGTCGGACTACGATGTCGTCCATTACCACTGCCTGGGACCGGCGTTGTTTTCCTTTCTTCCTCGTCTTGCCGGCAAGAAGACAGTCGTCACCGTGCAGGGTCTCGACTGGCAGCGCGGCAAGTGGGGCCGGATCGCGTCGCGCGTACTGCGCTGGGGAGAAGCGGCCGCCGTTTCCTCGCCCGACGCCACCATGGTCGTCTCGCGCACCCTGCAGCAGCACTACCGCCAGCAGTACAAGCGCGATACTATCTACGTCCCCAACGGAGCCGCGCTGGCGCCCCGGCGTCTTCCTCGTAAACTGATCGAGTGGGACCTTCTCGCGGACAACTACGTCCTTTTCTTAGGCAGGTTTTCGCCGGAAAAAAACTGCCATCTCCTGATCGACGCCTTCGAAACCCTCAACACCGATATGAAACTCGTGCTCGCCGGAGGGTCGAGTCACTCCGATTCCTACGCCGCGGGCCTGCGTCGCCACGCATCCGACCAGGTCCGTTTCCTTCCCTGGGTCTCTGGGAGCGATCTCGAAGAGCTTCTCTCCAACGCCGCTCTGTTCGTGCTTCCGTCGGAAATTGAGGGCCTGTCGTTGGCCCTTCTCGATGCCATGGCGGCCGGTGTCTGCGTGCTGACCAGCGATATTCCGGAAAACAATGAAGTGGTCGAGGGCGCCGGCTTCACCTTCCATCGCGGCAACCAGGCGGACCTTGAGCGCATGCTCGACTTGCTCATCCACAATCCCGAACTTCGCCGTCAGTCCGCCGCCCGGGAACGCGAGCGCATCCAGGGCCAGTATCGCTGGCCAGAAATCGCCCGCTTGATCGAAAACGCCTATTACAACGTGCTGGGCTGGGATTCGAGCGAACAAGTGCCAAGTGAACAGATCGCCCGCGTCCTGGCGGTCAACCAAGGAGATTAGAACTGGTTTCATAAATGGTTTTGGAAGGGCTCGGTTTCAGCCGTGCCACCGCCGACCAATAAAAAATGCGGGCTTCAGCCCCTGAGGGACTGCCGATGGCGGGGTACCCCAGCTGTGAAAATGCTATAAAGCCTGAAGAAGCGAGAGATTTCTTGCACAGAATGACTGCAGAATCGAGAAAGGTATAGGCTGCCTTTGTCTCCATACGGTCTGGCACACACGTCTTCGCTAGAGGAACCTTGGAACAAACCCCGGATGGAATTGGATTCTCGGTCTCCGACGGTATAGGAGCCATGATCACAGTTGACCCCACACAAGCGACTGTCTGTAGACGGGCAGACTCGGACGCTGCTGGCCGCGATCCGTTAGTTCGTTGTCTTCCAAGTTTGGAATTTACCGCTGGCATCATTTTGGAGTTTAAACGCGTGGAGAGATTGATTGTGTTTGCTATTTCTTCAGACAAGGCAAACTAGCGTGACCCGTGCCCAACGAATCGTCGCCGTCCTTTACTGCGTACTTATCGTTTACTGCGGTGTCTGGCTTCCGTGGCATTGGAGCGTGGCCGGGGAAATGGAAGACGTCAAAGAAGGCTATGCCTTGGTTTGGAATGGGCCGCCAGAGGGTTACGGAGTACCTGACATGGCGGCAGTTGCCGCGCGCGTTTTGGCCGCGACAGGCCTCTGCGCCGCCGCCTTCCTGCTCGCCGGGAGGTGGAAGGTGTTATTACTGGTTCCCGCCGTAGCTGGTGCCGGAATTCTGCTCTACGGCTATTGGACGGACAGGGTTGCTGCACGCCAGGAACGGGAGAAGCAACGCGAGACGCAGCGAATACATGATTGTGCGGTCGCTAGGGCTGCAGCACGATGCACTCCGTACCGTAACTGGGAACTTTGTAACCGTGACAACCCCGACGACCTTAAGACCCCGGAGGAAGCGATCAGCGCCGCCGAGACAGAATGTACCGCGGAAACGGACCAACGAAAATCAGCACGCGAGCAAATCGAAGACCACAGGCATCAGCGCGGGATCAGTCCCGCAGCGACTCCGCAGTCTAAAGCCGTTCTCGCATCTCCGCAAGGCGGCATCTTCGGCCAAGTGGCCGGAGAATCAAGCGCGGGCACGCATTCGCCCATCAAGCGTGCGGCGCAAGCGAACGCCTTGTCGAACTCCGTAGGCGGCACAGTCTCCACTCCGCAATATGAAGTCGTAGACGGCCCCGCTCCTCAGTTCGAGGTGGTGGACGGGCCAACTACACCTTCACCTGTTAAGCGGGCAGCCCGAAGCTCGCACGTTGGCAAGCGCGCCGCGCTCGAGCTTCATGATCCCGTCACGACCGGGGAGAAGAAGTGACCCTCCGCGCCCAGGCCGTGGCCTAGGCCGGGTACCCCCACCCTTCGTTTTTTGAAGGGTGGGGTTTGAGCGGCCTGCTTTTTTTCATCACATTTCGCTTGTACCGCCATCACAGACTCCCAACCCCAACCATTGCTAACATTCTTCGTGAGTGCAGCATTGAGAAGTGTGCCCGTCTCCCAGAAGACGCGACGCTGTCGGATTCCTAGCCGGTTGTTCTTTGATAATCGTTCTTGAGGCGGTCAAAGGCTCATCGAGAGCCGCCGAAACTTCCCATCTTGGGAGAGTTTGCGCGAACGGATCTCGTAAGTCCTTATTCCGGAATACTTTGATATAAGTCCTTATTTTTTAAAGACCAAGTCCGAAAATTCCTCCTAACCCCATGATTCCTATAGACAGGGGGGAGGGGGGGTACCGGTACCAAATAGTAAACATAGTCGCAATCAGGGCTCAAGCCACGCCCCGAGGCGGCGAGAAAAGCAGCGCGAAAATTATTTTTTCGGCGTCGACAACTACCAAGCCTCCAGCTTCAATCCCCGGCGCAGCGGGGGAGTACACCAACCGTGGAAACGCTGTAGAATCAAAACGCGGTTGCCTGTCGCCGCTTACTTAGCATGGAAGATCTCATCCTCGTCACCGGTGGCGCGGGTTTCATTGGCTCGAACTTCATTCTGCAATGGATTGCCTCTGAACCCACGCGCATCCTGAATCTCGACAAGTTGACATACGCGGGCAATCTCAACAATCTGCGTGCCGTCGAAGCCCATCCGCGCTATTGCTTCAGCCAGGGCGACATCGTCGATCGCGAGCTGTTGCGAAACTTGCTGCGCTGCGAAAAACCCCGCGCCATCGTTCATTTCGCCGCCGAGAGCCACGTTGACCGCTCCATCCACGGCCCCGATGATTTCGTCCGCACTAACGTCAACGGCACGTTCAGCTTGCTCGAAGAAGCGCGCGCCTACTGGTCGGTGCTTCCCGAACCGGATCGCGCCTCGTTCCGTTTCCTGCACGTCTCCACCGATGAAGTCTACGGATCGCTCGGCCCCCACGACCCG
>Ga0187818_10000165_pt1 | contig 20974 bp, 21 predicted proteins | sample NC_wetland_sal_i_14_FD_130581 | JGI IMG/M metagenome (GOLD analysis project Ga0187818, IMG submission 130581) | Wetland sediment microbial communities from Neuse River Estuary, North Carolina, USA - SO4_3 | ecosystem: Environmental > Aquatic > Freshwater > Wetlands > Sediment | place: USA... | reverse complement strand
CGCCCAGAGGTTCGAGCGTTCCCTCGCGCATGCTGCGCCATACCTGATTGGTGAACAGAACCGGAAGGTGGGCCCGCAGCGCGGTGGCAAGCAGGTCGGCGACCGCGAGCGAGAGTGCCTGGCGAGCGTCGTCCTCGTCGGGGCCCGAGAGCGATAGACGGTAGAAGAACGTCCCGGAATCGACCACGATGAGACCGACCGGCCGCTTGCCCTCCCGGGCGAGCGCGCACGCGGTCTCCACGGCCTTTCCCTGCTCGGCGAGGTTCTTCGGCGTGGAGAGAAGCCAGCGCTTCAGTTCCCGGTCGAGCCCGTCCCCGGCCATGGCCCGCAACCGGTCGACGCTCACGCCCTCGGTATCCACGTAGAAGACCCAGCGATTCTCGAGGGCGATCCGGTGCGCGACTTCGAGGCAGAAGAGCGTCTTTCCGCTTCCTCCCTCACCGTAAATCTCGGTGAGGGAATCGGTCTCGAGACCCCCTCCGAGGAGCCGGTCGACCGAGGCGATCCCGGTCGGGCAGCGGTCCGCGTCCATCCGAGCTCCGAGACCGTTCGGGAGGTTAACCTATCGTCGCCGAGGGGTCGGTTAACGGGGTATCGAGTACGCGACCCCAAGCTCGGGGAGACGCACGGAGGGACCCGCCTTCTCGAACGCTTCGGGATGCTCGGTGTGGATGGGATAGACCGTCCGGGCCCCGGTCGCCCGGACGATGTCGAGGAGCTCGGAACCCGACGCGTGCCCGCTCGCGTGCATCTGATGGAATTCGAGGCCGAAGTGGTCGAGCCAGTTGTGCATGACCCGGTCGTCGACGTCGTCCTCGCTGAACGGCTCGCTCATCGAGTGGATGAACGGGCTGCCTCTCGGGGGCCTCAGGTCGATGAGCTCGGGGAAATGCGCCAGGTCGAGCGCGAGCAGGTACTTCCGCCCCCGACGACGGACCTCCTCCGAGGGGAGAGCGCTTTCGAGGAACGGCCGTTCCCACAGGTACGAGACCCGCTTCTTCCGCGCGTAGACCTGGAGCCCCGGGGCGCGCCCGGGCACCGGGATTTCGCCGGCCGGGAACCGGGCGGCGACCTCGGAGAGGAGGAGCGCGGTGCGGACCGACACCACGAGGTCGCGGTCGGCGGCGAGGGCCGCCGCGTAGAGCGTACGCAAGCGGTCGATGTCCCGAGGGTAGGTGCAGGCGAGCGCGAGCTCGGGCCGCTCGTTCAGCACCCGGTCGACCCCGCTGCGGACCCCCTCCTCGGAGAGGTTGCGACGCGGGTCCGGGCCGGCGCGCGTTCCCTCGATCACCAGCGCCTCCGCTTTCTCGGCCGCCACAGCCTCGAAGAACGCGTGAGTGTCCGGAGCGCGCGGGCCGTGGTGCCGAAAGTCCCCGGTGTACGCGATCGTGCCCTCGCTCGTTCGTACAAGGAAGCCGTAGGCGAACGGGATGGAATGGTCGACCGGATACGGGACGACCTCGATCCCCCCCACCCGGAGGGGCGTACGGTCGGCGAAGACGTTCCACGGGTGGTCCCCGTACTTCATCCTCGTGGACTTTTCGATCGCGCTCAGAAGGGTGCGGGTCCCCTCGCCGACGTAGACCGGGATCGACGGGTCGACGAGTTCGAGGTATCCAGCGTGGTCGGCGTGCGCGTGGCTGACGAAGATGCCGTGAATCTCGGGGGGGATGTACGCGAGGTCGCCGTCCCCGAGCGTCTCCCGGGCGTAGAGGCCCGGTATTCGAGGGATGAGGTCGAACTCGAGCAGGTCTTTCGCCCGACACGTCGACCGGGGCTGGAGATAGTCGACGTAGTATTCCTCCGCCCGGGGGGAGAACGAGGGACCAAAGTCGAAGAGGATCCGGTCCGGACCGTCCTCGATGAGGATCTTGTTCCCTCCGATCTCCCGAACCCCACCGAGGAACCGGATCGTCGGCCCTTTCACGAGAGCGGGAGACGGTCGGCCCTGAAACGGTTTGTCGCTCGGCGGTCGGAGGAGTTTTTCGCCCGGACTCCCTAGGGGGGCCGGCTATGCCGAAGGGTCCCGCCCGCCGTCGAGCCCGCATCGGCTCCCCGCAGGGAGCCCGGAACCCTCCCGCCAGCCCGGCCGAGAGGCGAGCCGTCCTCGAGGTCGTGCGGGAGCTCGCCGACCGGCTCGACCCCCAGGGCCGGAGCGCGGTCGTGCTGGCCGGAAGCTGGGCGCGGGGAGACGCCCACCAAGGCTCGGACGTCGATGTGTGGGTGATCGGACGTCGCGAAGGGGAGGTGGTCTTCGAGCGAGCCGGTCGTCACGTCTCTATCCACTACGCCACCCTCGAGGGAGAACGTCGCCGCATGCGCGCCCCGGCCCACATCGGAGGCGTGGTGCCGGGCTGGCGAAGCGCCATGGTGCTCCGCGACCCGAACGGTACTGCGGCGAAGTTGCGCTCGGAGGCTCGAAACTTTCGCTGGAGCTCGGTCCGTCCGGCCTGCGACGACTACCTCGCCCGCCAGCTCGTCGGATGGTCGGAGGAGGTCATGAAACTCCTGCGCGCCTTGGAGACGGGCGAGTCGGAAACGGCCTCGGTCCAGCGAAATCTCCTCGCGGACCGAATGGGGTTCTTGCGGTCCGTCGAGTTCGAGTACCTCTGGGGGACGGAGAACGGTCTTTGGGAGCGGGTGGCGGCGCGTGCCGGGCCCGCGTTCCGGTCCGCTCAACGGGCCGCGCTCGGCACCGGGGGCGAGAGTTGGCAGGAGAGCTGCGAAGCCGCCCTGCGGCTCTACTCGCTCACGGCCCGCGCGAACCTGGGGGTCCTCCGGGGCGAGCGACGGAGGCTCGTCGTGGAGGCGTGCCGTCGAGCGGGCTACCCCATTGACGGAGGCAAGGCCGGTCGACGCTAACGCGCCTTCAGGACCTTCTTCACGTTCGGGTGCTCCTTCGTGAAGATCTTCCCACCGCAGTTGTCGCAGCGGACCCCGAAGAGGTTCGCGTCGGAGGGGAGCGCCTCCCCACAACGGATGCAGCGGAACATGACGACCGATTCGACCTTCCGCGAGGGCTTAAGCGTTGCCCGGGGTCGGTTCCCGTTCGGTCCGCTGGATCGGGGGCGGGGCCGCAAAGACGTAGGCGTTCGACGCGAACCGGGTGCCGCAGCGACGACATTCGAACACTCCGCTCGCCACGCGGTGGAGCGTCACGGTCGAGCAGCGCGGGCAGGCCGCATCGGGCCCGCGGGCGCGGTCGATCTCGACGACCCGCCGGCGGATCCGGATCCCGTAGCGCGGGCCCATCCATCCGGTCGGGCCGGCCTTCTTCGTCCGCTTGCTCATTTCGGTCCTCCCTTCGCGAGAGCTCGGTGGCGCTCGCCGTGGACGAACGCCCGCCGCACGACGTCCTTCACGTCGTCCGGGGAGAACGCTCCCACGAGGCCCTTCTGCATCGCCACGACCCGGCCGACTTCGTCGGTCGCGACGGTGATCCGGCCTTGGGCCGCCCGCTCTTCATCAAAGGTCGGGTCGACCGCGATGGTGTCGCCGAGGCGCACGAACGTGCACTCGACCGGGAAGTGATTGACCTCGAGCGGGTAGTCGGCGTCCGCGATCTCGAACCGCTTCGCGGGCACGGTCGCATGAGCGAGCGCGCTGACGGCCGCGAGGGACGCCGCATCGATGAGGTTCCCGGAGTGGTCGAGGACGTGGATGTCGACGTAACAGACCCAGGTCTTTTCGCCCGGGGTCACGCAGAGACGGGTCAGGTCGATCGTCTCGGCGGCGCGAATCGCTCGGTCCACGACCCGAGAGACCTCGATCGCGCCCGGTTGCGGGGGACCCGGCTCGAAGATCGAGTTCGAGAGCGGGATCAGCTCGGCGTTGGTCGTGAGGACGCCCGCGTTCGGGGTGTCGGCGAACGGCTTTCCGGGTTCGAGCTTCACGCCCGAGAGGACGGCGGTATCGCCGATCCGGACGAGCGCGGAGCCATCCGCGGTGGCGACGAATCCCGGTTCGACCGTGACGGCCCGGTACTCGTCGGGGCCGCGTCCGTCGAGCCGCTTTCCTTCGGCGGCAAGGTCGAGGATGTGGGTCGTGAGGATCTCGGCCGAAACCTCTTCGCTCATGCGGAACCTCCGACGGGTCCGGTGGAGTAGCGCTCCCGCAGGGCCTGCTTCATCTTTTCGTAGATATCCCGGCAGCCCTGGACGCCGAGCTCGAGGGCCTGGGAGAGCTCCGGCTCGGTCATGTGTCCCTCCATCTGGAGGAGCACGAGTCGGCCCGACTGCGGCACGAGGGCCATCGGCAGATCGGCCTCGCCGAAGTTGTCCTCTTCTTTCTTCAGGTCGAGCGCGATCTTGCCGGCGATCTTCCCGACCGCGACGGCGGGCAGAAGGTCGACCATCGGGATTCCCGCGTCCGCGAGCGCCAGCGAGGCGGCGACCAGGCCCGCGCAGCGCGTCCCGGCGTTCGCTTGCAGGACCTCGATGTAGATGTCGATGCTCGTGCGGGGGTACTCCTCGGCGAAGACGACCGACTCGAACGCCTCCCCAATCACCTTGGAGATCTCCTGCGACCGGCGGTCCAGCCCGGGCCGCTTGCGTTCGTCGACCGCGAATGCCGCCATGTTGTACTTGCACTGGATGACGGCCTTGTTGTTCTGCTGGAGATGCCGAGGGTGGACCTCCCGGGGCCCGTACACCGCCGCCATCACCTTGTTCGCCCCCCACTCCACGAACGCCGAGCCGTCGGCGTTGTGAAGGGCGCCGACCTGGATGTGGATCGGCCGCAATTCGTCCAGCTTTCGTCCGTCGATGCGGAGCCCCTCGGGGCTCAACAGCACCGGGACCTCCTTCGCTCCTACGCTTCCCATCTTCGTTCTCCTTGGAAATGAATGCTCGATTCAACGCTCGCCGGGTTCGACCGGCTCCGGCGTGTCGTCCTCGGCTTCGACCGCGTCCTCGTCCACGTCCGTGGTCGGAAGGACCTTCGGCGGCGCATCGCGGTGCGCGTGCTCGACCGGGGGCTCTTCGGGTCCCTTCGCGTCGGTCGGCATCGTAGCGAGAAGGTAGCTCTCAATCCGCTCGGTGAGCCCCGAGTGCTGGGCGTTCTCCTCGATGATACGGAGGACTTCGCTGACCCGGTGGATCGCGTCCGGGGAACCACCGATCCAGATCCTCCCGTTCTGTCCGACGACGACCTCGGCCCCCGTGTGCCGGCGAATGGTGTCGATCATGGAACCGTTCCGCCCCACGACCCGAGGGACACGGGCCGGCGAGATGCGGACGATGGTGCCGCCCTCGAGCTTCCCGAGCCCTTCGCCGTTCATCGTAACGCCGATGCGCCCGGTGGCGTCGAGGTTCTCGACCTGGACCACGACCGCGTCGCCCACGCGAAGGAAGCGGTCGGTCTCGCCCACGTCGACCTGCCAGGGCGTCCCGGTCATGTGGAGCGGGGCCCAGCGGGGAGCGCCGATATCGAGGAGCCAGAACGTCCCCTGGACGTCCGTGACGGTGCCGAGGACGGTATCGTTCGGCTTCGGGATGTACCGGCCGGAGAGAGGAATCACTTGGACGAGCGGCGGGCGCTCGGAGAGCAGTCCGAGGACGCTCGCGTAGACCTTGCCCCCGGTGCGGTAGGTTCCGGGCCCCGGTTTCAGTCCCTGGGCGCGGATCTCTTCGCCGGGAAGAACTAGTGTCCGTTCCCCGGAGGGAGACGAGGGAGAACCCTCGCGGCCACGGCTTCGGTGGCCCGGACGATGACCTCTGGACATGTTGCGTGCTGCACCGGGCCGCTCGACCGAAGTGGCCTATTTAACCAAAGCGGTCTCGATGGCGCCTTTCGTGCGCGCGCTGAGCTTCTCGTAGAGTTCGGTCTGCATTCCGGCGGGGATCTCGACGATCCCGCTCCAGCTCCCGTCCCCGAGCCAGTTCTCCTCGAGGATACGCCCGAGGCCCTTCACCTCGCCGATGACCCGAGGGTAGAACTGTCCGGGGATCTTGATCCGGACCTTGGCCACGTCGAGGCGGATCGGGATCAGCGGCCGGAGCTTGGCCAGGACCTCCTGGACCTGCTCGTCGACCGGTCGGAACGGGTCGATGTGCACCTTCGCCTCGGTCATGGCCGCCTCGATCCGGGCGGCGGGGTGCGGCGCGCCGGTCTGCGGGTTCATCGCGTTCCGGGCGATCGTGGCCACGATCTGCTGATGCTTCGCCGCCTGGAGGCGATGGCGCTGCTCGGTCGTGACCTGGACCTCGCCCTTCTGGACGATCTTCTTCGCGATCTCGGCGATGTTGCGCGTGTGGAACGTCTTCTCGAGGTACTCCTCGGAGATCTTGTCGCCCTTCTTCGCGTCCTTGAACACCTGGTCGAGCGCGAGCTTGTCGGAGAGGTCGATGTCCTTGCCGTCCTTCAGGTCCTGGACCGCTTGCGGGTCGACCAGGACCTCGAACCGCGAGCCCTGGGTCTCCCAGCGGGCGATGACGGCGTCCTCGACCTTCACCATGGGGGGAGCGTGCGGGGGGCGCGACTATCCTCGGGCGGTCTTCGCAGCGCCACTGGCAGGAGGGAGGCGCTGGACGTACTTCTGGACCTCGTCCGGAGGGAAACGCGTCATCCCTTCCCCGACTTGGGTCGAACAGACCTCGACCTGCGAGAGGTTGCCGCCGTCCTCGAGGCCGGCGCGAAGGCCCTCGAGCGCGAGGAGGATCGCCCCATCCCGGTCCATGCCGGGACGGTACTTCTGCTCGAAGAGGTCCATGACGGGCCCTTTGTTCCCGCCGGTGCTCGCGGCCTTGAAGCTCGTGAGGGAACCGGAAGGTTCGGTCTCGAAGAGGTGGATCCCCCCGTCGTCGTAACCTCCGACCAGGAGGGCCGTCCCGAACGGGCGGACTCCGCCGAACTGGGTGTATTGCTGCTTGTAGTCGCAGATTCGACGAACGAGGAGCTCGACCGACATCGGCTCGGCGTACGTGACCCGATTGATCTGGGCCGAGAGTCGCGCGTAGTCGACCAGTACGCGGGCATCCGCCACGAGACCCGCGGTCGCGCACGCGATGTTCTCGTCGATCTGGTGGATCTTCTCGAGACTGGAAGCTTCGGCGAGCTTGGGATTCGGGATCCGTCGGTCGGCGATCAGCACAACGCCGTCCGCGTACACCACGCCGGCGGTGGTCGCGCCGCGGCGCACCGCTTCGCGCGCGTACTCGACCTGGAAGAGCCGTCCGTCGGGCGAGAAGACCGTGATCGCCCGGTCGTAGGCCATCTGGCCGGGTTGCATCTCCATCGGGGAACGCCTCGGCCGGGCACTGAGGCCCCCTTTATAACGAGCGCGCGGGCAGTAACGCACCCGTGAGCCGGTTACGCCGTTCCCGGTGCCGACCCCCGTCGTCCGGGAGCGCGGTCCGACAACCGTAAGAGGCGCGGACGACCCTTTCCGCTCATGAGCCCTCCCGCCGAAACCGGGTCGGGCCGAACGGGCGGCTGGCGGCTCGCGGACCGTTCGTCTTCCTACCTCCGGAGCGCGGCCGAACAGCCGATCGAGTGGTTCCCGTGGGGACCCGAGCCGTTCGAGCTCGCCCGACGGACCGGACGACCGATCCTGCTCGATATCGGAGCGTCCTGGTGCCACTGGTGCCACGTCATGGACGAGGGCACCTACTCGGATCCGGAGGTGGCCCGGCTACTGCTCCAGAACTTTGTCGCAGTCAAGGTAGACCGGGACGAGCACCCCGAGATCGACCGACGGTACCAGCGGCAGGTGGGGGCGCTCACGGGGGAAGGAGGTTGGCCGCTCACCGGATTCCTCACCCCCGAAGGCGAGGTCTTTCTCGGAGGCACGTACTTTCCTCCGTCGGACGGTCACGGCCGCCCGGGATTCCGTCGCGTCCTGAAGGAGGTCTCTCGTCTCTACCGCGAAGAGCCGGAACGGATCCGTGAGAACGCGCAGGCGATCCAGAGCGCTCTCAAGCGCATGCGCGAATCCCGTTCGCCCGCCGAGCGCCCGCTCGACGCGTTCGTCGAGAACGTCCGAGGCGAGGTCCACTCGAGCTTCGACCCGGTGAACGGAGGTTTCGGGATGGCCCCCAAGTTCCCGCATCCGACGGCGGTATCGTTCCTTCTCTGGGACGGCTTCGCCCGCGGCGCGGCGCTGAGTTTCGAGCGAGCGCACGAGACCCTCCTCCGCATGGCCGACGGTGGCCTCTTCGACCAGGTCGGTGGAGGCTTCCACCGATACTCTGTGGACGAAGGGTGGCACATCCCGCACTTTGAGAAGATGGGGGTCGACAACGCCGCGCTTCTCTCCGCCTACGTGGAAGGGGCCGCCCGGTTCCGGGACCCGCGACTCGAGGAGGTGGTCCGTTCGACGATCGGCTGGGTGCGGGGGGTCCTCGCGGACCCGCGCGGAGGTTTCGGAGCGAGCCAGGACGCGGACAACGCTCCCGGGGACGACGGGGGATACTTCACCTGGTCCCGGGCGGAGCTGAAGGAGGCGCTCGACGCCGACGAGCTGCGTCTCGTGGCCCGGTTCTTCGGAGTGGGTACCGACGGACGGATGCCCCACGACCCGGACCGCAACGTCCTTTTCCGGCTGGTTCCGCTCGCCGAGGCTGCGGAGGGAATCTACTCGCCCGCCGACGCCGGGCCGGCGCTCGCGCGGGCAATCGCGAAGCTTCGCGCCGTCCGTGCGAACCGTCCAACGCCGACCGTGGACCGAGCCGTCTACGCCGACATCAACGGCCGGTTTGTCGCGGCCTTCGCCCGGGCGGGCGCGTTCCTGGGCGATGGCTCGGTCGTCGCCGACGCCCGGAAGGCAGCGGACCGCGTGCTCAAAGAGGCGTTCCGACCCGGGCAGGGAGTCGCCCACCGGATCGACTCCGACGGGACGCGCGGGTTCGGCCTTCTCGACGACCAAGTTGCCTTCGCCTCCGGACTTCTCGAACTGTCGGGAGTCGTCGCCGAGCCCCGGTATCTCGAAACGGCGGTCCGTCTCCTCGAGCTCGTCGACCGGGAATTCCGCGGGGAAGATGGTCTCCTCCGTGACCTCGCGCCCGGTCTCTACGATGGGCCCGTGGTCGGAGGGGTGACCGAGCCGTCCTATCCCCTCGAGGACAGTCCTCACCTCTCGGCGAACGCTTCCGCGGCCCTCGCGTTCGTACGGGTCGCCTCCCTGACGCACGAGGATCGCTGGACCGACAAGGCGCGCGCCCTCCTGCAGCCGATCTCCCGACGGGTCGGAGGCGCCGGTCTTTTCGCCGCGGGCTCCGCGCTGGCTGCGGGGCTTCTCGGCACTTCTCCGGCCACGGTGGTCGTCGAGGGAACGGGCGAGCGCGCGCAGGCGCTCCTTCAGGCCGCCCGTCGGGCGTGGCATCCCAACGTGTGGGTGTTCTCGGGCCATCCGCCGCCCCCGTTCTCCCTACCGGGAGAGATCGTGGGACAGGGCGAGGGCCCGGAAGCCCGAGCCCTGGTCTGCTTCGGGAACGTGTGCGCGCCGCCGGTCACCGACCCGGCAGGGCTCGCTCCGTTGCTCGCGAGCGGCGGACGTCCGGCGACGGGGTCGTAAGGATCCCAAGGTCCGTCCCATCCAGCAGGTAGGCTCGGACGACCCCCTTCGTGAGGAAACGCCGGTAGAGGAACGAACGGCCGCGCGCGGGTCGCGCTCGATTCAGCGCCTCCGTTCCGGCGATCGGGTTGAAGGCCGGTAGAATCACGACCTCTCGAGCCCGGGGCTCGATGTGGCGGCGGCGACGGCGACTCTTCGTGGTCGGAGGCGTCCTCTCCACCCGTACCCAGCACCGACGCTTGCCCTCAGGGTCGTCGGCCGTCGGCGCTAGACGAAACCCCGGGTGCAGGTGTCCGGCGACGAGCTGTCGGGCCCGCAGGACGGAGTTCGAGGGCCATCGGTGACCGTGGAAGATTCCGACGTCCCCGCGCAAGAGCCCGGTCGCCGGATGAACCTGAACCTCCCGGGGCAGGTAGCGAACAATCCCCACGTCATGGTTGCCGAGGACCAGTTCGACGCCCAACCCTTCCCTCAGGAGCTCGGAAAAGAAGTCGAAGACCACGGGTCGCAACGCGGGCGGGGTTCCCACGATCGGATGCTTCGCGTCGCCGGCGACGATCACCCCGTCCGACCCGGTGGAGCGGGCGATCTCGAGGAGTCGTTCGGCCAGCCGGTCGGCGGCGCCTTCGGGCGGGCCCAACGGCCGCTCGGAGGTGCTGCCGAGGCCGAGGTGGAGGTCGGCGACGATGAGGCTCCTCGGTTCGGCCCGACGCGCCGGTTCGAGGACCAGCGCCGGAGCGTCCGGGACCGGACGAAGGAGACTCTCCACGACCCCCCAGCGGGAGGGCGCCCAAGACGATTGGCGCCCGGTCCGGCGACGGCCTTTCCGAGGATTCGAACCATCTTGACTTATATACAAGAGGTAATTGGATTATTCCGGGGGAAGCCGGGTGCCGTCCTCGCGAGAGCGTTCGATCGAGCACATTCGATCGCTGCTCGAACGCGCGGGATTCTACGTCGCGGACACCCATGCGATCCGCCCGACCAGTTTCGACCTCGCCGCCCGCCGGGACGCGACCCTGCTCCTGGTCAAGGTTCTCAAGAACATCGACGCCCTCGATTCGGAGGAAGCCACCCGGCTTCGCGAACTCGGCCAACTGTTCCCGGCGATCACCCTCGTGATCGGTCAGAACTCCGGGGCGTCGGACCTCGACCCCGGAGTCGTCTACACGCGCTACGGCGTGCCCATCATCAACGAAGAGACGCTCCAGGAATTCCTCGAGAAGGCGCTGCCCCCGTTCCTCTACGCGAGCCCGGGGGGGACCTTCGCGCAGGTGGACGGGCCGCGGCTTCGAGAGCTGCGAAGCGAACGGGGACTCTCGCTCGGCACGCTCGCGAACATCGCCGGGGTCTCCCGCCGAGCGATCCAGCTCTACGAGGAGAGCGCGGGCGCCGAGGCGCTCGTGATCGAGCGGATCGAAAATTTCCTCGGAGAAACGGTCGTCCGACCGATCGACCTCTTCGAGTGGTCGGGTCGGGACCGAAAGGAGGAGGGAGCCGAGGTGCCGGCGACTCGCCCGGAGCCGGCTCCGGAGCGTTCGCACCCTCGCATGGGAGAATCCCTGCGGGACGGGGTCGTGCGCCAATTGGACGGGATGGGACTCGAGGTCACCGTAACGGTTCGGGCGCCGTTCGATGCGCTCGCTCGTACTCCCGACGTCCTGCTGGCCGCGGTCGGAAGCCTGAGGACTGCCCTCCACCGTGCGGAAGTGCTGCACGGATTGGCCCGCGTCGCCGAGGGTCACGCCCTCTTCGTGGTCCGGGACCCCGTGACCCGGTCGGCCATCTCCGGGCTTCCCATCCTCACCATTACCGAGCTCCGGCGGCACAGCGACCCGGACGAGCTGATCGAGGAGATCACCGAGCGGGAAGGCCCGTGATCTCCGCGCGGCTCGGCGGCTCTTCCTCGATTTTGCTGCTCGCCCCCGTCCGCGGACTCACCGCGGAGGTGGTCGCGGTCCTCTCGGCGCTCGAGCAGTACGCCCCGGCCCGGGTCGGGATCGGCCTATCGGGCGACGAGCTCCGGAGCTTGCACGACTACTTCGTGGTATCCGACGCGGACCCGGTGGTTCCGCTCACGGCCAACGAGACGAGCGAAGTCCGGGGCCTCGTTCGCTTCGGCGAGGTGCGAGTCCCGAACCCCTCCTTCGTCGAGGTCCTGCGCTGGGCCCGGTCGCGCGGGGTGCCGGTCGAGCCGCTCGACCCGGACGACGAGCACACCGCGGCGCTCTTCGCCGAGCACATCGGATATTTCGAGCTCGTTCGCCGGACGGTCCGGGAACGCCGGGTCGCACGCAGTCCTCCGACCCCGTCGACGGCCGACGAGTTCGCGCTCGAATGGGACTCGCAGATCGCCTCGGGCCGTGGTTCCCGCGGGTTCGCCGGGGCCCGCGACCAGTATCTCGTCGACCGACTTCCCGCGCTCGCCGCGGACCGACCCCCTCTCGCCGTCGTCGTGGACCGGGAACGGTTCGACTCGATCCGCGAGCTCTTCTCGCGGGGACCGCCCACGACGATCGCCTAGCGGCGGCCGATTACTCCTCGCGTGCGAGGATCTTCTCGAGCATCGCGCGGCCCGCGCGGCGAAAGTCGTCGAGGGTACCCTCGTTGACGAGCATGCCGTCAGCGACCGCGAACGCGTTGCCGATCCCCCACTTGAGCTCGCGCCGGTCGCGGTCGTAGAACTCCTGGAGGTCGGCGGCGTCGTCCGACCGGTTGCGGCTGGCCATGCGGTCGTGCCGCGTGTCGGGGGACGCATAGATTCCGAGCACGAACAGGTCGCCAAAATTGTGGCGGAAGACCGTCACCTCGGTGTCGGACCGGCATCCGTCGACCAGCATCCGGGTTTCGGTGAGCTTCGGGATGGCCCGCTGCGCCCAGACGCCGGGTCCGTGCTTGTCGCGCTCCTCGGAAGCGATCCGGGCGACGTTCTGGTTCGTGACCTGGAGCCCTCGTCGACGCGTCTCGTCCCGGACGAGGTCGCCCATCTTCAGGGTCGCGAGACCCATCGAACGGGCGACGCCCACGAGCTCGTCCTTGCCCGAACCGGGCATGCCGACGGTGACGATGAGTTTCATAGCGAGGGAGGCGGCTCGTCGGAGGCACTCTTCGTGCCGCCCGCGGTCGACCGGAGCTGGTCCGCGACCTCGTGCTCCGAGATCATCTGCAGCCGGTCCGCGCGCTGCTTGAACGCGACGGCCTCCTGCTCCTCGAGTCGCCCCGTCTCCACGTAGCGGTCGACCTTGACCTTCAGCTCGGCGGTCTTCTGGGTCTTCGTGGCCGCGCGCAGCTCGAGCGCCCGGGCCTTCTGCTGGCGGTCGACCACCTTCTGCTGGAGCTTGCGGACGCGATAGTGAAGTCCGGTGACATCGGACCCGATCGGGGCGCCTCCGGTCTTCTTGGTCGCCGCGTCGATGTCCCGTTCGTGCTGCTTCATCTGCTGCTCGATTTCGGGGATCTCGGCGAGGACCCGCTGGCCCCGCTCCCTCAGGAGCGTCGCCTGGTGCCGAAGCTTGTCGATCCGGGTGTTGAGCCGAGCGACCCGCTGGTTCGCCCGAGCGGCCGCCCGGTAGTGACGCGCCGAGATCTCGCGGAGCTTGGTGATGTCGGCGTACTGTTGACCGATCCACCGGGAGCGTCGCGCCGCGAGGGGAGTAGCCGTGGTCATCGGTTGAGGGGGTTCTCCTCCGCCGGTCGCCATCGAAACCAAGTGACTCGGACGCGAGATATAGCCGTTGTCTTGGGGCGGAACGTGGGCCGACGGGCTACGTCCTCACGGGTCGCGGAGGCCTCAAGAACGGTGCTAGACGCGTCGCGAGCTCCGAGGCCGGGAATCGTTCCTGGGCTTTCGAGTCGCGGGTCCGAACCGTCACGGTACCGTGCAGCGGGCCTTCCCCCACCGTGTCTCCGTCGATGGTCACGCAGAAGGGGGTGCCGGCCTCGTCCATACGAGCGTACCGCTTCCCGATCGTCCCGGCCTCGTCGTACTGGTTCGGAATCCCGGCCGTGGCGAGGTCGTCGGACAGACGGAGAGCGTAGGGGGCGTGCTCCTTCGCGATGAGCGGGAAAACGCCGACCGGCACGGGGGCCAGGTACGTCGGGAGGCGCCACACGGTCCGCTCCCCGTCCTTTCCGAGGTGGACGTCGGCGGTCGCCCAAAGGGCTCGGTCGGGACCGAACGTCAGTTCGAGAACGTGGGGGAGCACCGAGCGACCCCCCGTGAGCGTGACCGAGAGGTCTTTCCCCGAGCCCTGTCCGTGTCGGCCGAGGTCGTAGTCGCCCCGGTAGTGGACCGCGCCGATTTCCTTGAATCCGCCGAGGCTCTCGAGGTTCGCTTCGACGTCAAACTGGATCCGGTTGTAGAACGCGCGCTCCTGGTCGGACTTCTCGAGCAAGCGGAGCCGGTCCGCCGGGAATCCGAGCACATCCCGGTAGAACCGGAAGGTGTGGACGAGATGGAACGCGTAGAACTCGGGCAGCCCGCCCGACCCGACCAGGTCGCCCGCGGAGACGAGCTCAACCTCCTCGGAGCCCGCCAGGCGGCGAGCCGCCCGAACGACGGGCAGTTTCTCGTCGTGCACTCGGTCGAAGGGGAGCGGGAACGATTCGGGGTCGAAGAAGATCTGAAGTTCGGCCTGGGTGAACGCGCGCATTCGGAAGAGGACCTGACGCGGCGCGATCTCGTTCCGGTAGGCCTTTCCGACGACGGCGATGCCGAGCGGCAGGGCATGGCGTCCGACATCCCACATCCGGGCGAAGGAGAGGTAACTGCTCTGCGCGGTCTCGGGACGCAGATAGACCCGCTCCCGGCCCGTGACTCCGAAATCCAGCCCGAACATCATGTTGAACGGGCGGGGAACGCTCAATTTCGTGGAGCCGCAGCTCGGGCACTTCACTCCGTGGGCCCGGACGAGTTCCCCGATCTCGGCCGAGGAGAGACCGTCGACTCCCTCGGGCCGAACCTTCTCGAGGACCGTGTCGGCCCGGAACGCGCTGTGGCAGTTCTCGCATTCCACCTCGGGGTCGGTGAAATTCTCGAGGTGACCCGAGGCCCGGACGACCGCTTCGGGGAGGATCTCCGCTGGGTCGATGCGATAGTAGTCGTGCGACAAACCGACGAACCAGGCCGTCCACGCCTCCTCGATCCGTCGCTTGAGTGCCGCCCCGAGAGGACCGTAATCGTAGAGGCCCTGAGCGCCCCCGTACATCTCCGCCGTCGGCCAGAGGACGCCCCGCCGGCGCAGCAGTGCGAACAGCTCGTCACTTTTCATCGTCGCGTCGGGGCCCGTCGGCCCCGGGGCCGGAACCGGACCATAAGGTGTTCGGTGGTGCGGGTCACGACCTGGTAGGCCGGGTCGTCGGGGGGCAATCGAAGGACGACCGGGGGAACGGGCATGTCGGGAACGACGAGAGCGGCCTCCGGTTCGCCGAGCCACTTCCACGGCTCCACGAGCGCGGCCCGGGCGAGAAACGCCGCGGAAACCGGTCGCTGGCGGAGGCGGGAGGCGACGTACGCGAACTCCATCTCTCTCCAGAGCGACGGGGCGTGAAACATCGCGTTGTCGGTACCGAGCAGCACGGACAGCCCGAGCCGTTCCATCGAACGGAGGTCGGGCTGGCGGGCGAACAGCGCGTTCGACCGGGGACAGACCGCGACCGAGATGCGTTCGTCCCGCACCGTCGCGAGGTCGTCGACGGTCGCCTTCGCGAGATGAATGAGGAGGTCCGGCCTCGGGTCGAGGTAGTGATCGGGCTTCTCGCGGACCGCCTCGCTCGCATGGAGACCGAACTTCTTCCCCGCCGCCCGGCACGCTCGCGCCACGGTCCGACGCGTCTCCTCGGTCTCGTCGCGAGCGCTCGAGAGGCCGACGCCGTCCGCCACCGCGAGAAGGCGAGCGAGTTCGGACCGCACGACCGGCCGGGCGAGGGGTCGGCCGAGCGCCAGGACGCGCAGCGAACTTCCCCGGGCCGCCGCGCGCAGCAGCTCGACCCCGGGACGTCCTTCCTCCCGAAAGTCGACGACGGCGGCGACGCCGTCCTGTTCCATCCGACGGAGGGCCGCGCGGATCGCCCGGAGCTTCGCACCTCGCGAGGTGTTCGCGAGCAGCTGAAACTTGTATCCGTGGGGGGGCTGGATGAGACGGGAAACAGGACCCGGCGGCGGTTCCCGCACCGACACCGAGTCTCCCAGGTGGGTGTGGGAGTTCACGGGAGACGGTACGACGATCCCTCGGATCGTTCGTTCCCCTCGACGCCGACCTTCCGTGCCGCGCGCGCCGACTTCGACGACCCGACCGTGGCGAAAGCGAACGTAGGCGGGGCGCGCGCCCTCGATGTCCAGGATGGAACCCACGACGAGCATGCCGCCTTCGGCGGGAACCGCTCGCCGCCTTAAGCCGCTCCCCGCATCCCCCAAGCGCTAAGGGAGCGCGGCGTTCACCCGGCTCCGCCCACCATGAGCGCAGGCGTCGCCGACCGGCCCCGGGACCTGCTCGTTTCGGGTCACGTGAACATCGACCGGTTCCTGTCCGTGCGGTCGTTCCCTCCGCCGGACCGGACGGTCCCGGTTGTCTCGCATCGAGCCGAGCTCGGAGGGACGGCGACAAACATCGTCCGCGTCGCCTCCCGTCTCGGAGTGGTCACCGGACTCGTCGCGCGACTGGGGGACGGCTTCCCGGAGGAGTACCTTGCAGAACTACGGAAGAGCGGGGTCGACGTTCGCGGCGTCGAGCGGGTGGTCGGGACCCCCACGCCGACGTGCTTCATTCTGGAAGACCGGAACGGCGTCCAACGAACGCTGATCGACCAGGGCGCGATGGCGACGACCCACGGCGCCCCGCTGCCGGCGGGCTGGCTGAAGGAATATTCCTGGCTCCATCTCACGACCGCGGACCCGGCGTTCCAACTCCGACTTCTCGCGGCGGCCCGAAAACGCGGGCTTAAGGTTGCGGCCGACCCCGCGCAGGAGATCCACTATCGGTGGGATCGCCGGTCGATCCGGGAGCTCCTCCGAGGTTCCGAGATTCTGTTCGGCAACCGTTCCGAGATCGAGCGCGCGCAGGAGTTCATCGGAACGCGCCGGGTCAACGGACTGCTCGAATTCGTTCCCCTCGTGATCCGGACGGAGGGCCGCCGCGGAGCCTCGGCGTTCTCCCGTGCCGGAGCTGTTCACGTGCCCGCTGCCCCCCACGCTCGGGTTCGCACTCTGGTCGGGGCGGGGGATGCCTTCCGCGGGGGATTCTATGCGGCCTGGTTTGCGGGGCAGCCCCTCCTCCGGTGTCTCGCCGCCGGCACTCGCAGCTCGGCCCGATGGATCGAGGGGAAGAGGTAGGACGGGCTCATGGAGATGCACGCGTTCGGTCGTCTGACTCCGGTCGACGTCGCCCGCCGTCGACTGCTCGCGGCGACCCGGCCGATCGACCGCACCGAGCAGGTACGAATCGAAGGAGCCTTCCAACGCGTCCTCGCGGCCAACGTCCGGGCCCCCGTGCCGGTCCCCGGATTCCCCCGGACCACCTGGGACGGGTACGCCCTCCGAAGTCAGGACACGGTCGGCGCGACCCGAACCCACCCTGTGGAACTCCCGGTGGTCGGCGAGGTCTTCGCCGAGCAGGCGTTTCCGCGCCCTCTCCGCCGGGGCGAATCGGTCGCGATCGCCACCGGGGGAGCGATCCCGAAAGGCGCGGACGCCGTGGTCATCTTCGAAGAGGTGGTTCGTAAGGACGGTGCCGTCCGGGTGTTCCGGCCGATCGCGAAGGGGGACCGTATCTCTCCGCCCGGTCACGATTTTCCTCGAGGGGCGATTCTCGCACGGAAAGGCGAGGAACTCTCGGCCCCCGCGGTCGGAGCCATCGCGGCGTGCGGCATCCCCCAAGTGCCGGTCTTCGCCGCCCCCCGCGTGGCGGTCATCCCCAACGGGAACGAGCTCCTCTCTCCCGGTGACCCTCCCGAGGTTGGTCGCATCTACGAGAGCAACAACGCCACGATCGCTTCGGTGATCCTCGCGGCCGGGGGGATCCCCGAGGTCCACGCCCCCGTTCCGGACCAGCCGGCCCTGATCGAGCGAGCGATTCGCTCCGCCCTCGCCCACTCCGACCTCGTGCTCGCCACCGGCGGAAGCTCCGTCGGAGAGCGGGACCATCTTCCCCGAATCCTCCCGAAAGTGGGCACTCTCCTATTCCACGGGATCGCGGTGCGCGCGGGAAAGCCGACCCTCGCGGCCCGCAGTGGCCGCAAGCTCGTAATCGGGATGCCGGGTCATCCCACCTCGTGCCTCGCGAACATGTACTGGCTCGTGCTCCCGGTCCTTCGGCGACTCGCGCGCCGCCCCGGGCCCGGATGGTCGGACGGTTGGGCCGTGCTGGGCAGCGACGCGGCCGCGCCCTCCCCCGGTCTCGCCACGATCGTCCCCCTGCGTTTCGAGAAGGGTCGGGCGTACACGACGTACCGCGGTTCCTCCGTGATCACGAGCCTTGCCGGCGCGACCGCTTTCGCTCTTCTGCCGCCGGGCCGCCGGGTCGTCCGCCGCGGACAGAAGCTTTGGGTCCACTATCTCAACCCCCCGCTCGGCTCGGGGGGGCCGGGAGCATAGCCGGGCGGCGAGGAACGGTTAAGCCGCCCGTCGTCTCCGACGACCGTGGCCCGTCGGGACCTCGCGATCGCGCTCCTTTCGATCGAGGGTACGAACTGCGACGACGAGCTCCGCGAGGCGCTCGCGGTGCTCGGCGCGCGTCCCGAGATCGTGCATTTGAAGCAGCTCGAAGGGCGCGAGGTGGTCCCGGAAGCACGGCGCCGTCTCTCGGATTATCAGGCGTTGTTCGTCCCGGGCGGCTTCTCCGCGGGCGACTACGTCCGCGCCGGAGCGATCTTTGCCGCGCGCGTGCGGGCGGCGATCGGTCCGGAACTCGAGGAGTTCGTGCGAAGCGGTCGGATCGTAGCCGGTGTGTGCAACGGATTCCAGGTCCTCACGGAACTCGGCCTCTTGCCCGGGCACCCCGGCGGTCGACTCGTGAGCCCCGAGGCGGCCCTGATGACGAACGACTCGGGCCATTTCGAATGCCGTCCGACCTTCGTGGCCTGGGACGGAGGTATCTTTCCTCCGCTCCAGGGAGTTCCGAAAGGGACGCGCTTCCTCTTCCCCTCGGCCCATGCCGAGGGCAAGCTGGTCCTCGGCAGCGAGGAGCTCCGTCGAACCGTGGAGGAGAACGGCCAGGTGCTGTTCCGCTGGGTCGCGCCCGACGGCTCGCGGGCGAGCTATCCGTGGAACCCGAACGGCTCCGAGGGAAACATCGCGGGGCTCACGAACCCCGAAGGGAACGTTTTCGGTCTCATGCCGCATCCCGAGCGGGCATTCTATCGGGCGCAAGCACCGGATTGGACTCGTACCGGCTCGGCCGAGGGGTTCGGGGACGGTCGACGGTTCTTTGACGCGATCCTCAACTACGCCGAACGCCACGCCTAAGGCGTAGCGAACGCCAATCGCCAGACATCGAGCCTCTCTCCCTCGAGGAGTCGGGAATCCACCACCTCGAGGGTCCCACCGCGACCCTCCCAGCCGCTCCGAATTCCGGCGAGGGATTCCGCGTCCTGCCGAGAGGAGACGACGACAAAGGCGCTCGCGCCTGTGGCGAGATGCTGGTCGAGGTCGTCGATCAGACGGGCAGTCACCCGACACCCGTCCGGTCCACCATCAAGGGCCAGGTTGTGCCACCGATCGGGGTCGCGCTCCTCCGGTCGGGTCGGCAAGTACGGAGGATTCGCGAGGATTCGGTCGAACCGGCCAAGTCCCCGGGCGAGGTCGGTCCGCACGACCTCGAGATTGACGTCCTCCTCGAGGGCCCGTGCCCGAAGTCGTCGGAGGGCGTGGGGATTGAGGTCCGTGGCGACGACCCGCGCGCCTCCTCGCGCGGCGGCGATCGCCGCGAGGCCGGTCCCCGTCCCCACCTCGAGAAAGAGGGTCCTCCGTGGCACTTCTGCGAACGGCAGCAGCAGCCGGGAGTCCTCCCGCGGTGGGTAGACCGAAGCGTCCCGCTCGCGGGAGTCGGAGCCACCGGAGCCGGCGGTCCGCGCCGGTGTCCCCTCGCGATGGCTTCTTATTGGCTGCACGCGTACAACACAACCTAGTGGTTAATTGGCAATGCCTCGTCGACTTTCTCCTCCGGTCAAGATCGGGATCACGGGTCTCCCGGGCTCGGGCAAGACCCAGACCCTTCTGCGGATCATCGAGCTCCTCGAGGAGGAGGGCGTGACGGTCGGAGGCATGGTGACGGAGCCGATCGTCGAGAAGCAGCGCCGTGCCGGCTTCCAGATCACGGACTGGATGACCAAGGAGCACGAGGTGTTCGCCCACGAGGGGCTCAAGTCCCGAATTCGCTCGGGTCGCTACGGCGTGAACATCTCGGCACTCGAGGGACTCGGCACCCGCGCGCTCGCCGAAGCGCGCGAGTCCGCCGACGTGATCGTGATCGACGAGGTCGGGAAGATGGAGGTCGAGAGCGAGGTGTTCACCCAGAGCGTGATCGACACCCTCGATGCCCGCAAGTCGATCGTCATGACCCTCCACAAGAAATCGAGGAACCCGCTGCTCCAGGACATCCGTCGGGGGGACGAACTACGCCTGCTCGAAGTGACACCGGTGAACAAGAACCTTCTCGCGTTCAAGATCGTCAAGCTCATCACCGGCCGAGCCCACTAGGCCTCGCCTCCGAAGGACGGACCGAGCTCCGGCTCCCGCTCGTCACACCGGGGCGCGGCCCCGGTCGTCGGTCTCCGGTCTTCTACAACCCGGCGATGGCGGGCGACCGCGACCTTGGGGTGGCATTTGCTCGGGCACTCGTCTCGTCGCCCCCCGGGGAACTCTCGGGCTGGGAAATGACGAGCGCGACCGGGGTCCGGGGGCTCCGCCTCCTTCGGGAATCTGGAGCGTTCCGCACCTTCGCCTTCTCGGAGGCAAATCCCGAGGCGGCCCGGGTGCTCCGCGAGAACGTAGCGCACTTCCCAGGCGCTTCGGTGTTCGAGGGAGACGCCCGGAACCCACCGCCCGGTGCTCCCTTCGATTACGTCGACCTCGACCCCTACGGTACGCCCGCTCCGTTCATCCCCTCCGCACTTCGCTCGGTACGTGGCGGCGGAGTTCTCGCCGTCACCGCGACCGACATGATGGTGCTCGCGGGAGCCCAGCCGGCGGCGTGTGCGCAACGCTACGGTGCCCGTCCCGTGCGAGGCCGCCTCGGCCCCGAGGGAGGGCTTCGCATCCTGCTCGCCCACCTTTCGCGCGAAGCGGAGCGCCTCGCTCGGTCGATCCGTCCCTTGCTCGCCTACGCTCGCGACCACTACGTCCGCGCGTATGTCGAAGTTACCGACCGCGCTCTGGCCCCCGCCCCGGTCGGCCTCATCGACCCGGACCGCTGGCAAGGACCGCCGGTCGGTGAGCGGGGGCCGTACGGGCCGCTCTGGCTGGGACCT
>Ga0187818_10000164_pt1 | contig 21000 bp, 20 predicted proteins | sample NC_wetland_sal_i_14_FD_130581 | JGI IMG/M metagenome (GOLD analysis project Ga0187818, IMG submission 130581) | Wetland sediment microbial communities from Neuse River Estuary, North Carolina, USA - SO4_3 | ecosystem: Environmental > Aquatic > Freshwater > Wetlands > Sediment | place: USA... | reverse complement strand
TGATGCCGCCGGGCGCGACTTCGGCGGCGAACTTGCGCAGTGAAATCTCGTTCATCGCAATCAGGACTTGCGGGCGTGAGAGCAGCGGCGATCCGATGCGATCTTTCGACAGGCAGACGTGGCAGTGGGCGCTGCCGGAGCGCATCTCCGGACCGTATGACGGCAGCCAGCTGACTTCCAGGCCTTCGCGCATGCCCACCTCGGCCAGAAGCTGGCCCAGCAGCAGCACGCCCTGGCCGCCGAACCCGGCGATCTTGATGCCCATTTCGCGGAAGTGGTGATGGTGCGGAGCGGGAGTCGCGCCGCCAGCCGCCGGCTCGTCGTTGCCGAGCACCTCGGCGACGGTCTTGTGCGGAGGGACGTTGGTGTTGGGAATTTCTATCTTGCGATCGCGGAAGACATTCAGCGGGAAGTTGGGAATCATCTTCTCCGCCACCCACTTGCGGGCTTCGATCGGATCTTTTCCCCAGATGGTGGGGCAGGGAGAAAGAATCTCGACAAAGGTGAAGCCAGCGCCGGCGCGCTGCAACTCCAGCGCCTTGCGGACGGCTTTCCGCGCCTTCATGATGTTCTTGCCGTCGGAAAGAGCGACGCGCTCGATGTACACCGGCGCTTCCAGAGACGAGAGCAGTTCGCACACATGCAGGGGGAAGCCTTCGTTGACCGGACGTCGTCCCCAGGGTGAAGTCGTGCTTCTCTGGCCGACTAGCGTAGTGGGCGCCATTTGGCCGCCGGTCATGCCGTAAATGGCATTGTTGACGAAGAAGACTGAGATTTTTTCGCCGCGATTGGCGGCATGAATAATTTCGGCGGTGCCGATGGCGGCTAGGTCGCCGTCTCCCTGATAGGCGATGACAATCTTGTCGGGACAAGCGCGTTTGAGGCCGGTGGCGGCGGCCGGAGCACGTCCGTGGGCCACCTGCACGTTGCCCACGTCAAAATAGTAATAAGCAAAGACGGAACAGCCGACGGGGCTGACCAGAATGGTGTCGTTCTGCACTCCCAAATCTTCCAGCGCCTCGGCGATCAGCTTGTGAACTACGCCGTGGCCGCAGCCCGGGCAATAGTGGGTCTGGTGCCGGAGATCGGCCTTCCTTTCGTATTCCGGGTAGAACGCCTCCGACTTCGAATGCACGACTTCGTATTTGTCGGCCGTCACTTTCGGCTCCTCCAGGATTACGCGCTCTGCCATGATCAGCTCCGTTCCCACGTAGCGGCGGACGCATTCGTCGGCCCTGCCGAACCCTTGCCCTCCGCCGCACCCCGGACGAATGCGTCCGGGCCTACGTGTTACGCATGCCGGTTTTTTACACCGCAGCCGGCACTGCCTCCTCGATCTTCGCCAGCAGTTCCTCGACGTCGGGGACGTTGCCGCCGACGCGTCCGTAGTACTCGATGGGGCGCTGGCCATTCATCGTAAGGCGGACATCTTCGAGCATCTGGCCATTGCTCAGTTCCACGACCAAAACTTTTTCGGCGCGCAGGGCGGCCGCTTCCAGCTGTTTTGCGGGGAAAGGCCACAGCGTGATGGGGCGGAACAATCCCGCCTTGATGCCCCGTTTGCGCGCTTCATCCACCGTCGAGCGCAGCACGCGGGAGACGATGCCGAAGCCAACCAGAATCAGGCTGGCATCTTCGGTGCGGTACTCCTCGCAGCGCGTTTCCAGTTGCTGGGCGCGAATATACTTCGCCTCCATCCGCCGCTGGTGATCTTCCAGGTCGTCAGGCTCGAGGTAGATGGAGCTGATCAGGTTCTGGCGCGTCCCGGCCGTACCCTGCACTGCCCAGGGCTTGGGAGGCGCGACGATCTCGCGGTATTCGAGGTCGAGCGGCTCCATCATCTGGCCCACGAATCCGTCGGTGAGCACGATGGCCGGATTTCTATACTTGTCGGCCAGTTCGAAGGCGAGGATGGTGAAGTCCGCCATCTCCTGCACCGAGGCGGGAGCGACCACCAGATTGCGGTAGTTGCCGTGCCCGCCGCCCTTGACCATGGCGAGGTAATCGCTCTGTTCGGGCGCGATGTTGCCCAGGCCGGGGCCACCGCGCATTACGTCCACGATGACGCACGGCAGTTCGGAGCCGGCGAGGTAGGAAATGCCTTCCTGCATGAGGCTGAGTCCGGGACCGGACGATGCGGTCATGGCGCGCACGCCGGCCGAGGCGGCGCCGTAAACCATGTTGATCGAAGAAGTCTCGCTTTCGGCCTGGATGAAGGTGCCGCCGATTTCGGGAAGATAGAGCGCGGCGGCTTCGGCAACCTCACTGGCGGGAGTAATGGGATAGCCGTAGTAAGCGCGGCAACCAGCCAGCACCGCGCCCTTGATGACCGCGACGTTGCCTTTACAGAGTTGGCGCATGGTTGCCTCCGTCCTCCCCCTGAGACTGGACGTGAGCCGATACCGCTACCTTGGGCGGAGGCACGAGGCGGTAGACGGTGATGGCGCCCGGCTCCGGGCAGCAATAGAAGCAAATGCCGCAGCCGGTGCAGTCGTGGCCGGTATAGCGCGCCGGATGCACGCCATAAGAGCTCAGCTCCGGAGCAAGTTGCAGGCACTTGGGCGGGCAGGCCTCGATGCACAGCCCGCATCCTTTGCATTCTTCGACATCAATGGTGACGTTGCCGCGTGCTGGAGCAGTCATGCCTGCTCACCTCGATTCTTCACGACAGTGCGCTCTGCTTCGCCAGTGAAGGCTGCAACCACTTGGTCTTCTCACAATATTCGTACAACTCGGCACGGAAGTTGGGATGCGCGATCTCGATGAGCGCTTTGGCCCGTTCGCGAATCGACTTCCCGTGCAAATAGGCGACTCCATACTCGGTCACGATGTAGCGGACGAGACCGCGCGAGGTGACCACGCCCGCGCCGGGATCGAGCATGGGCACGATGCGGGAAATGTTTCCCTGCTTGGCGGTCGAAGAGATCGCGATAATGGGCCGGCCGCCCTTCGAACGGGAGGCTCCACGCAAGAAATCCACCTGTCCGCCAATGCCGCTGTAGAACTGATTGCCGATCGAGTCGGAACAGACCTGACCGGTCAGGTCCACCTGCAGCGCCGAATTGATCGCCACCATATTGTCATTGCGGGCGATCAGTCCAGGATCGTTGGTGTAGGAGGTGGGATGGAACTCGAAGAGGGGGTTGTTGTCCAGGAAATCGAACAGGTGCCGCGTCCCCAAAGCAAATCCGAGGATTACCTTGCGGGGCTTGAAGTTCTTCCGTGCCCCGGTAAGCACGCCGGCCTCGATCAGCGGGATGACGCCATCCGAGACCAGTTCGCTATGCACGCCGAGATCCTTGCGGTCCATAAGCAGGGGCAGAACGGCATCGGGGATACCGCCGATGCCGGTCTGCAGGACGGCGCCGTCGTCGATCAGTCCGGCGACGTTGCGCGCAATGGCTACCTGCAAGTCGGTCACGATCGGCTTCTTCAGGGCACACAGCGGGCGGGAGGATTCGACAAACGCACTGATGTCGCTGACATGGATGAAGCTGTCGCCGTAGGTGCGCGGCATGTTGTCGTTGACCTGGGCCACAACCAGGCGGGCAACCTTGGCCGCGGTGAGGGTCGTGTCCACGCCCACGCCAAAGCTGCAGAAACCGTGGGAATCGGGCGGGGAAACCTCGATCAGAGCCACATCAATGGGCATCTGCCCGCTTTCAAAGAGCCCTTCGATTTCGCTGAGGTAAATCGGGGTGTAGTCGGCGCGGCCGTCGTTGATGGCATCGCGCACATTGGCCCCGATAAACACAGCGTTGTGGCGGAATGCCCGGCCATTTCGGGAGCGACGTAGGGAGCGCAGCCCATGGTCATCATGTGCACGATTTCCACGTCGTAAACTTGCGGCGCGCGCCGGATCAGAGCCTCGACCAGCGTCTCCGGCTCGGCGCAGCCGGGCTGGATGTAAACCCGCATTCCTGATTGCACACACTGCAGGGCCTCATCGGCGTCCCGCAGGCGCTTTTTGTATTCAATTTCCCACGACCTCGACATCGGAGTTCGCTCCTTAGTCAGCCTGCCATGCCTCTTCGCGGCGGCCCGGGCGGCTGGTTTCCTCTTCGTAGCCTACAGCAGCATAGTAAATGGCCCGGTCGAAGAACATTTCAAGCATTTGCAGAAGTTCCAGTTCCCCCATGATCTCGACGGCGCGGTCCATCACCGATTCGCTCTTCAGGAACTCCCAAAGATTCTCTTTGGTAAGGACGATGGCCTGGACGACTTCGCTGAGCGGCACTCCCTGGCGAGCGCGCCGCGCACCGATCTCGCGGTAGCGGTGTTCGATGTCCAGTTCGTTCTTGCCCAGCAGCCATTCACCCAGGTGACGGTAGATTTCGTAAACGCGCTCTCTCAGTTCATGGGCCGGAATAGTGCGGAAGTGCGAGACCTGAGAACTGGTCTGAACTTTTTCCTCGAGCCCTCCGGCAAGCGCATCAGCATGGGATTCAATCAGACGGACGAGTCTGTAGGAGAACATCATACTCACCCCTTTTTCCCCACCGCAGTTCTATGCCCCCAGTTTCACGGTAGCATCCTGATTGTTCCAACCCTCGACCGGCACCTTGCCGGCTTCCACGGTTGGCTCCAGAGTTTGCGGAACGGTGATGGCGCGCGAAATCATGCACACCGCCTTGGCGCGGCGCAACAGTCCCAGACCCACCTCGCGCTGTTCTTCGGAAGGCACGGTCAACCGCGGGCGCAGCAGGATCTCGCTGAGATTGCATCCGGTGTTGCGATTGCGGCGGACGCTGCCTTCCACTTCGACCTCCAGGTCGGTGTAATCGAACCGGGCGGCACGCGCCACCTCGTGGAAGGTGGTGGTGAAGCAGCCGGCCAGGGCGCAGAGCAGCAACTGCTCCGGCGTCCACCGGCCCTCGAGGCCGCCCATCTCGGGCGCGTCGGAAAAGTGGATGGTGTTGGGCGAGGACTCGCACTTGGCCAGTCCAGTGCGGCCCGAAGTCCACCAGGCGGAAACGCGATACGTATATTCAACAGGCATTTTCAACTCCCGGCGCTCTCCACAGCGCACTTTCCGATTTTCAAGAGGTGAGGGAGAAGATCACGGTGATCGTGGTCTCCACCTCGACCGGTTGTCCATTCAACAGATACGGTTTGTAACGCCATTGCCGGACAGCGGCAATGGCCGCTGGCACCAGCATGGGATGGCCGCTGATTAGTTGCAGGTTCTGAATATCGCCGGTGGTACTGATGACGGCGCTGAGCATCACCTCGCCCTGCACGCGCGCAGCCCTGGCCAGGGGCGGATAGGCCGGTTCGATGCGGTGAATCAACAGGCCCTTGGTCACACCTTGCGAAATGCGGATGCGCTGCGGAGGCGCCAGCTTCGGCACTGCGGACAGGGACGAAGTGGTGCTGACGATGCCGCCAATCACGCCTCCCAGTTGCCCGCCGGGAATACCTCCCGGCACGCCGCCGACTACACCGCCGGTAGCGGCCATCGGCGGGGGCGCTTCTTCTTCTTTGATCATCTGAACTTTCTCGGGAATCTTCGAGGGGGTGCGCAGCTGTCCGGTAGAGAGCATGTCAGTCTGAATCTGCCGGACCACTCTCTGAACCGCCTCCGCTGCCGGCGGAGGTGGTGGCGGCGGTGGCGGCGCCACCAGAAACGTCAGCAGTTGCGCCTTGGGCAGTTGTTCGGTGAAGACCAGGGGCAATACCAGAAGCACTCCCAAGGCTAAACAATTCAAAAAGAACGACGTGGATGTGGCCAGGAACTTCTTTTTGCGCTGCGGACCGAATTCCAGCAAACTGTCGGAAAACATGGCCCGCTGCACGATTGGCGGCCCGACCACGAGTTCTGAACGTGGCAGAACCGCAGCCGTCGCCCGGCTTACTGGCCTTCCTTCCTGCACTTCGGGTTCGTGGATTTCTATTGTGCCCTTCATTGCAACCTCCCCGATCCAACCACCCTGGGCGGACTTAAACCCTGCACCGCGAGGGGACGTGGCCGAAAGCGGTCACATCTCGAACTCCTCGATAACTATCTTCCCCCAAAGCAGTTGGCGGGCAAATAACCCTCATCACGGCACTTGGTGATCGTGATCACGGTTTGAACCTCCCGCGTAAACCAAAGTAATGACGGGGGATGGGAGACGCACGCGTGCCATTTGGGCCGACGGCGGAGGCATATGCGGCCGCCGCGAAGAAGAGGCAAAAGGGGACGGCGGACTTCGGACCTCGGACTTCAGACCTCAGACGTCGGACCTCAGGCTGGTGACGGAACGATCTTGCCGCCCCTACCGGCCACAGTGCGATGTGGTTCGCCACACTTTGCGGCCGGAGACCCCCGGGTACGGGGAAATGGCGAAAAATGGAGCGGGAGACCGGGATCGAACCGGCGACATCCAGCTTGGGAAGCTGGCGTTCTACCGCTGAACTACTCCCGCTCGTTACGCCCGAGGTCCCTCGCGGTTGCTCGGGATTTCGCCTGCGGGCTCGACGCCCGCAAATCGGCTCAACTTGGGAAGCTGGCGTTCTACCGCTGAACTACTCCCGCTCGAGCGTCAATAGATTACCACCGGCCGCAACGGCTAACAACCGGGCTGAGGCATTGCGAGGCAAACTGAGATGCGACTGCTGCGCGCCCGGTGTGAGCTTTCCGCCCGCTATGAGCGGACCGTCGAGCTTCGCTCGACCGGACAGCCGGGGCGGCTGTCCCCACATGGGAGTTTCGCAGCGCTGAATTGCGAGCTTGTGCAAGCTCGTCTTCGCTTGAGAGCTTGTTCGGTTTTCCGAACAGGGGCCGACTTTTTGTTGACAACGCCCCGATTCATGATTAGCTGATACTGCTTGCCGTCTATTGGTCCGAACCACCGAAAGGAGCGGCGTTTGCAGCTCCGCCGGCTCGCCCAACCAACTGGAGATCAGCGCATGGGTACCTTCTATACCGACCTGATTCAACAGGATGCTCGTTTTCAGTCGGCGGCGCGCGTCGCCGATCTCGCTCTGCTGGAGCCGACTATGCGGCGATTGGTGCAGCAGATCGTAGACAACGCTCAGAAAATGGGAATCAGCCTGATGGTCTACGAAACGTACCGCAGCCAGGCGCGGCAACTGGAACTCTTCCAGAATGGAGCGACCAAACTGGCGACGGTGGGCGTGCATCACTACGGGTTGGCCTGTGACATTGTGCGCGACGTTGCAGGCGAGCCGTCATGGAAGGGCGACTTCGCGTTTCTGGGCGAACTGGCGCACGCGAGCGGGCTGATCTGGGGCGGAGACTGGGGCAATCCGAACCTCAAACACAGTTTTGTGGACCCGGTTCATGTGCAGCGCTGCACCGTCGCTCGCCAACCCGCGCTCTTTGCCGGAACCTGGTATCCCGACGAGGCCTACAATCCCTACGCGGACGATCCGCATGTTCTGTTTGCCGCCGCGGCGGCGAAGACAAACCGCTCCAAGTCTGCCGCGGCCTCGCGGCCGAAGAAGAGATCTTAGGGTGGAAGCCTGACAAGGCTAAGGCCAAGGTCCCAAGTCAAAAACACAAGTCAAGAGCTTTTGACCGCAGAGGTCGCGAAGAAAAGCCGCAAAGGTCGCAGAGAAAATCAGAGGCAAATCCCGTTTTGCCATGAGCACGGCCGAGTTTGGGTGGAGTAAGATGCTGTTTCTGCTCGATCTCCGAACCGCAAGGACACCCGACTCATGTCTCGTGCCAGACGCGACTCCGAAAGCACACGATCCCGCCGTTCTTTTCTGCAATCCGCGCTGGCTACGGGCGCGGCCTCGGCGCTGTATCCGGCGCTGGGTGCGGCGCGGGCTGCCGCTTCACCCCGCTCTGTGGGAAGCGCATGCCCGGGGCCGAGTCTCGAAGTCAAGCCTTTCGAACTCGATGAAATCACGATTGCGCAACTGCAGGAGGGGATGAAATCGGGCAAGTTCACGGCGCGGTCTCTGGTGGAGAAATACACGGCACGCATCTTGGAGATTGATAAACCGGAGCTTGACAAACCGGGAACTGACAAGCGCGGCCCTGCCCTCAACTCCATTATCGAACTCAATCCGGACGCACCCGCCATCGCTGACGCGCTCGATAGGGAGCGGAAGGCCAAAGGTCCGCGCGGACCGCTGCACGGCATTCCGGTGCTGATCAAGGACAACATTGACACGGCGGACCGCATGATGACGACCGCCGGATCGCTGGCGCTGGTGGGATCGAAGCCGCCGAAAGATTCGTTCGTGGCGCAGAGACTGCGGGCGGCCGGCGCAGTGATTCTGGGCAAGACCAATCCCAGTGAGTGGGCGAACGGCCGGTCAAGTCACTCCACCAGCGGATGGAGCGGGCGCGGAGGCTTAACCAGGAATCCATATGCGCTCGACCGCAACCCGTGCGGATCGAGTTCCGGCACGGGCGCTGGGATTTCGGCGAACCTGGCCGCGGGCGGAATCGGCACGGAGACGGACGGCTCGATCGTCTGCCCGTCGTCGGCGAACGGGCTGGCCGGGATCAAGACGACGGTGGGACTGGTGAGCCGCAGTGGAATCATTCCCATTGCGCACAGCCAGGACGGCGCCGGCCCCATGTGCCGGACGGTGCGCGATGCGGCGATTCTTCTGGGTGCGCTCACGGGTGTCGATCCGGACGATGTCGCGACCGCAGCCAGCGCCGGCAAGTCGCAGACCGACTATGCTCAGTACTGCGATCCCAATGGCCTGAAAGGCGCCCGCATTGGTGTGGCTCGCAAAACTTTTGGATTCCACGATGCGGTTGATTCCCTCATCGAGCAAGCCCTCGACGTGATCAAGAAACAGGGAGCGACGCTGATCGACCCGGCCGACATTGACACTCACGGAAAGTTTGACGACAGCGAGGGGCTGGTGATGCTGTACGAACTGAAAGCCGACCTCAATGCCTACCTGGCGCGGCCGGGATTTAGTGCGCCGGTGAAGACGCTGAAAGATATCATCGAGTTCAACGAGCGTAACCATCACAAGGAAATGCCTTACTTCGGGCAGGATTTGTTCCTGAAGGCAGAGGCCAAGGGACCACTTACCGAGAAGGAATATCTCGACGCCGTGGCAGAAAATCACCAGTTATCGCGTGTGGAGGGCATCGACGCACTGATGGACAAACATCATCTCGACGCCATTGTCGCTCCCACGGGCGGTCCGGCGTGGCTCACGGACCTGGTCGATGGCGATCACTTTGCCGGTGGCAGCTCAACCGCGGCGGCCGTCGCGGGGTATCCCAATATCAATGTGACGGCGGGTTTCATTTCCGGCCTGCCCGTCGGCATCTCATTCTTCGGCCGCGCCTGGAGCGAACCTACCCTGATCAAGCTGGCGTATTCGTTCGAACAAGCCACCAAAGCCCGGCAAGCGCCGCGGTTTTTGGCCAGCATCGGGTAGGGCGAAGGACCATGTCCGCCTAGATGTAAAGTTTCGCAAAGGTCACTACGACAGCCTCCTGAACGATCTAGAATTGATGTAAAGGCGGAGGTGGGGGATGACCGAGCTTCGTTGCTGCGGTTCTCTGCTGCTGATTCTGGTTTCGTGCTTCGCCTTCGGCCAAGACAATCCTGGGGGATATACAACCCTTCATCCAAATGAGGAAGTCCGCGTTCCGCAGTTGCCTGCGCTGACGGCCCGTTCTCACGACCTGTCTGATGTATTGCTGACCTCGCTGGAGATCGCATTGAACGACCGCAGCATCTGTTGCGGCAAAGACTCCGCCCTTGAAGACCGGGCTCTGGCAGCTGATCCGCTGTCTCTGAAGGAAATTGCTTCCAAGATCCAGGGTATGTGGCGATTGAGTGACGGCCGTCCCGTCCAGATTACGGCGGATTTTCTGCCGGCGGGGGCTTCGGGTGACTTCTCCTCTCGGATCGTCGGCGCTCTCAGAGACAAGCACGCCTTATTGATGGTGTGGGACTCTCATCTCTACGTTCTCTACGGAGCCGTCTTCGACGAAGTCTCGTACTCCGACATTGAGGGCCAGGACATGATCCACAAGCTGCTGCTTCTGGACGCGCGGTATTCCGATTCGCGGCGGCAAGTTACTTTCAATCGGGATGCCGACGATTGGGGGAAGGTTCAGGGAATGCTGCGGTTGACGGTCACACCGCAATAGAGTGCTTCGGAGGTGATCCGTGACCAAGCTTCGTTTTCGCAGTTGGGTACTAACGAAACTGGTTGTGTCGTGCTTTGCCCTCTGTTGCCTCGGATACGGGCAAATCTTGAATCAGGATGAGGAGATCCAGGTTCACGATCTGCCCGCGTTGACAGCGCAGTCTGCTCATCGCTCCGACGTTTTGCTCACTTCGCTGGACACCCTGTTTCACGATCGGGAAATATGCTGCGGAAGGGATTCCGCTCTCGAAGATAGCGCAGGGGCAGCCGATCCCAGGTCTTTGAAGGATGTCGCGAGCAAACTGCAAGGGCGGCACCTGTTGAGCGATGGCCGTCCCATGATGGTTACCGCTACTTATCTCACGCCCGATGCGGTGAATTCCGGACTGCTCATCACCTGGTTTCAGAACCAGCATGCCGCACTTATGCAGTGGAATTCGCATATCTATGTTGTGCACGGCATCGTTTATATGTGGACGGCAAATTACACTCCAGACGGGTCCGGCCAATCGGGCACCGTAATTCACAAGTTTCTGCTCTGGGATACGCGATATTCTGATTCGCGGCGGGAAGTTGTCTTCAATCGGGATAGCGACGACCTAAGCAAGGTGCAGGGATTCCTGTTTGTGGAGGCCAAGCCGCAGTAGTACTGGGAACTCGCTATGACTGACGCTCCTGTCCGCGGGTCTGTGCTGGTTAACGTGTTAAGCCGAGTCGTGTTAGGGCCGATTCTGATTTCCTGCCTCGTTCCTTCTTTCGCGTATGGGCAGGTTGCTTATCCCGAGCAGGAGGTTCGCGTTCATAATTTGCCGATGCTGACGGCGCAGTCTCCGCACGCGCGTTATGTGCTGGCGACGTCGCTGGCGATGGTTCTGCACGAAAAGGAAGTCTGCTGCGGGAAAGACTCGGCGCTCGACGACAGCGTGCAGGCCGCGGATCCCAGATCCTTGAAGGACATTAACAGCAAGCTGCAGGGGAGACATCTTTTGAGCGATGGCCGCCCGATCACAGTCACGACCGAATATCTGACGCCGGATCAGGTCATGGCCGGTCATATCGTGCTCATGATCCTGAACCAGCACGCGCCGCTCATGATGTGGGATTCTCACCTCTATGTTGTTTGTGGAGTCACCTACGTTGAAGACGCGGACTACTCCACTGGCGGGATCGTATACACAATCCACAAGTATTTACTGCAGGATGTGCGCTTTTCTGACTCGCGGCGGGAAGTCTCGTTCGATCGCGTAACCGAAGATCCCGGGAAAGTGCAAGGCTTATTATTCCTGCAGGCCGAACCGCAGTGAGCGGACGTCGGTTCTAGAAATTGCAGCCGTGCCTGCCCAGAACCATTTGCAATGACTTCTAACACTTTCCAGTTTCTGCTCGCGCCATGGTAGTCTTGGCGAAAGAGGGGGTAATGAATGACTAATCTGACTAAGGTAGTCTCTTCCCTGCGCCATGAGTATTCCCGTCTCGAAAAAGAGATGGACCGGGTGGGGAAGGCACTGGATGCGCTCGGCCATGCCAGCGGGAACCATCTCAAGACAACGAAACGAGTCCTGAGTAAGGCAGCCCGCCGGCGGATCGCCGCAGCACAAAAACTACGCTGGGCAAAAGTACGGAAACAAACCGCCAAGCTAGTCAAGTCATAAGTCGAAGTAAGCTCGCAAGCGCCGCAGACGGCCTCGTTCGTAAGTTCTCTTACGATGTGCGGACGGGGCCCGAGCGGGGCTGGGGAAAAGTGCCTAAGAAGAAAGGCAGGTTTCTCGACTCCGCTCGAAATGACAAAGATTTGGAGCTAGTCAGGGCCTTTTCTAAATCGCCTACGTCTCTAAGTCATCTAAGTCCAGCGGAACCACTTCAGCGCCAGGGCGAACGAGATTCCTCCCCACAGAATCATCACCACCAATCGCGGCCACTGGTGCAAGAGTGGTGTGCCTTCAAGAATGCTGGCGCGGAGAGCGTCGTTGAGCGCGGTCAAGGGCAGGGCTTTGATCAGGGGATGGATCACTGCGGGGAAGCGTTCATAAGAAAAGAAGACGCCGGAGAAGATCCACATCGGCATCATCACCAGGTTGATGAGGCCGCTGACGGACTCGATTTTCTGGGCGCGGCTGGCGGTCAGCAGGCCTACGCCGCCGAAGGTGAGCGAACCCAGGCCAGCGATCAGGGCAATCGCGCCGACTGACCCGAGCACGCGCATGTGGAAAAACAAAACGCCAAAGACCAGCAATAACCCGACTTCGATGATCATCAGGATCAGGCGGCTGGAGGCCAGAGCCAGCAGAAAATCGCCGCGGCGCATGGGCGTGGCGACGAAGCGCTTGAGCAGCTTGCGCTGCCGCATGTCCACGAGCGCGAAGCCGATGCCCCACATGCCGGAGTTCATCAGATTCATTCCCAACAGACCGGGAATCAGGAAATCAATGTAGCGCGAGCCGGGTTCGGAGGAGGTCACTATGGTCGTGGCTACCGTGTCTTTGCGGCCAGCGGCGGCCTGCAGAGCATCATTCACTTCGGATTTGGCCAGCACGCTCTCGGGCCGCGCCGGGTCGTAACGGTACTGCAAGCCGCCCTTGCCATCAGGTTCCAGGACGAGGTCGAACTTGCCGAGGCGAAATCCCTTGTGGGCATCTTCCTCGTTCAACACCTGAATCTTGAACGTCGCACGTTGCGGGGAACGGGCGAGCAGGGCCTGCGCATTTTCGGAACCGGTTCCCGGGACGATGACGAGCGAAACGGCATCCGCAGGCTTGTTGCGGAAGGCGATGCCGAGACCGAGCGCCAGCAGCAGTGGAAAAATGAAGACCCAGAAGACGACCTCCGGCTCGCGCTTCAGTTCGAGCATGCGCGCCATGAGCAGGTGGGAGTAGCCGGCCCAGCGCCCGTTCTGGCGGGGAAGGCTCGGTGGTGTGTGGGCTCGCGCGATGTGCGATTCCTGGGCGAGGCTCATGCGAGTTTATGCCGTCCCTCCGGGACTCGTTCCGCAACTACAACGTCTTCGCGGTATGCCTGAAGGCATACCCTGACTCGAATCGTACTTCCACCACGCGCTCTTATTGCGGCTGGGGCTTCCACTTATTCAGGAACTCCAGCAATACGTCGGGCGTGAGGGCGCGGGCATCTTCGAACTCGCCATTTTTCTGGCTGACGACGAGCTTGCCATCGCTCTCGGCGACGGCCAGAGCGGGGATGCCTTTGTCCAGCGGAATCTCGTAAGTTTTGACCAGGTCAGGATTTTTGTGCTCGTCGGGGCCGAGGTCAATGTGTACGATTTCATAGTTCGCGGCGAGAATCGGCGCCAGGTCGGGCTGCTGAAAAGCCAGGTCGAGAACGTGGCAATCGAAGCACCAGTTGGCGCCGAAGACGAGCAGCAGACGCTTGTGGTCGCGGGCCGCTTTGGCCTCGGCTTCCTTAATTTCGGCGCGGGCATCGGCCTTGACCGGATAGATCTCCTTCTTCATGTCGGAAGGCTGTTTGAGGCGGGGAGCATCGGTCCGCTCGGCGGAACTCAGGTGCCACTGGTCTCCCTGCTTCAGCCAGATGTGATCGTCGGTAATGGTGGTGGAGTGCCCATCGGGCAATCCGGTCACAACATCGGCGCGGAAAATGATGTGGGTGACGTCGGGGCGCGGGGTGGTGCTGCGAATGATTTCGACCTTCATGCTCTTAACTTTCATCCCGAGCCAGAAATTCACATCGTCATTGGCCGCAGTCATTTCATCTTTCACCCTGATCTGCGCCGGTGGGTCGGTGCTGTAGAGCGCCTTGAGGGCGGCGGCATCTCCGGTAAGGACTGCGGCTACCCATTGCTGGAATGGGGGGAAGGAAGCAGCGTCTGGGGCAGGAGAAGAGGCTGCCTGAGCCCAGGCACCATAGGTTGTGACCGCCAGTACGAATAAAAGTGCATACTTCGTAATACGATTCATCTTGAGATCCTTTCGCAGAACAGGAATTCACTCCTCGCGCAGATGGCGACCGGTCAAGCGAACGAATACGTCTTCCAGGCTGGCCTGCCGCGTCGTCAGATGTTCCAATTCTCTACCCTGCTGTTCGATCACGTCGAGCAGCGCTGGGATGGTCAGGTGGGGCTCCTTCACGTTTAGCGCGATCAGACCATCTTCCTCGCGCACCGACTCCACGCCAGGCAAGGCGCGCCAGGTGTGAGCTTCTGACGCCGCGCCCCCGCCGTTGGAACTGGCGGAGAACTCCACCACGTGATGACCGCCCAGCCGTTCAATCAAATCCGCGGGCGAGCCTTCGGCGATAATTTGCCCATGATCGACAATGGCCAGGCGATCGCAGAGGCGCTCGGCCTCGTCCATGTAATGCGTGGTCAGCAGCGCGGTGCCACCCGCGCGCTGAAAGGAACGAATGATGTCCCATAACTGGCGGCGGCTTTGGGGATCGAGTCCGGTCGTGGGCTCATCGAGAAACAGAATCTTCGGATTGCAGACCAGCGCCGTGGCCACGGCCAGGCGCTGGCGCTGCCCGCCGGAGAGCTTGCCCACCCACGCGTCAGCTTTTTCGGTGAGTTGCAGTTGCTCGAGCACGTCGTCGGTGGAGCGAGGCTGGCGATAGAAGCTGGCAAAAAGTTCGATGGTCTCGCGCACGGTGAGCTTCTCGGAAAGCCGCGTTTCCTGCAGCGAGATGCCCAGCCATTCGCGCATCTCGCGTTCGTTCTCATGCCAGGAGTGGCCGAAAATGGAGACCTGCCCGGAAGTCGGTTGGAGCAGGCCTTCGAGGATTTCGATGGTGGTGGTCTTCCCCGCCCCGTTGGGACCGAGCAGGCCGAAGCATTCGCCGACCTGGATTTCGAGGTTCAGGCCGCGCACGGCCTCGACCTTGCCATCATAGGTCTTGCGCAGGTCGCGGCATTGGATAGCGGTGGGCACGAAGTGATTCTACCGGATGTTGTTTTCCCTCGTCGCTCAGATACGTCAGTCTTGGGCCGTGCTTGGCTCGCCTGCGGAGGGAAAGAGCACCTCTTCGACCTCCGGACCGCCCCTGAAGAGCCATCTGGCCAAGAGGGAGAAACCTACGATCCTGACGATGAGGAAGCCCATGGAAATGATGTAGTAGTGGTACCAATACTCGGATGCTGTCGAGAGTACGGACTCCTGGTTCGTATGGTGGAGAAATGCATACACGCGGTCTGGCAAGTATGACACCTCGCTCAGAGCCGTCACAAACAGAAGCAGGGCCAGCGCGCGGCTGGCGAGTGCTATAGCATCTTTCCTTGACATAACTTCCCCTCCCGGCGAATGCGATGGCACTAAAATAGCGCATCCCAGGATTCCCTTCCGGCATCTTTGTTCCATGCGCATGTCTTCTCTGTTCGGCGCCAGGCGCGGCTTCACCTGACCGCGTTCCCTCTAAGACGCCCGTGTGTCGTTGAACTCCAGTTCCAGTGACCAGTTGTCAGTTGACAGAATCTGAAAGGACACTGTCCCATGCCCCGCAACCTTGCCGTTCTACTGTCCCTGTTCGTTCTGACCCTGTCTGTGCTGGGGCAGGAGTCTCGCCACTTTACTTTCCACTATGCCTTTGCGGTGAAGAATCTGCCTGCGGGGCAGAAGGTTCGCATCTGGATTCCGGCGGCGCAGTCCGATGCTTATCAGGAAGTCAAGGTTGTTTCCGCCATGGGCGACTTGCCGCTGAAGAAAACGCGAGAGTCTGAGGTCGGCAATGAGATTTACTATGCGGAGACGCCTGGCTCGGCCGCGGCGGAGCTGCATTTCGACGTCGAATACGATGTGGTGCGTCACGAGCGCGTAGCGCTGAACGGAGCAGCGCACATGATCCGGGCTTCGCTCTCCAGCAAAGAACGGCAAGCGGACTTGCAGCCCGACACTCTGGTGCCCACGACCGGCGTGCCGGCTGATCTGGCGGCGAAAGTCACGCTGGGCAAGACCGAACCGCTCGACCAGGCTCGCGCCATTTATGACTACGTATTCACCACTCTGCGCTACGACAAGACCGGCACGGGCTGGGGACGCGGCGACGTGCTCTATGCCTGCGATGCCAAGAAGGGCAACTGCACTGACTTCCATTCGCTGTTCATTGCGATGGCGCGATCACAGGGCATTCCGGCCCGCTTCGAGATTGGATTCCCTCTGCCTCCAGACAAGAATTTCGCCGAAATTGCCGGCTACCACTGCTGGTCCGATTTCTACATCGAAGGCAAGGGCTGGATTCCGGTTGATATCTCGGAAGCGTGGAAGCATCCGGAAAAACGCGACTACTTTTTCGGAACACACGACGTAAACCGAGTGCAGTTCAGCATGGGCCGCGATCTGCGGCTCAATCCGGCGCAGGAGGGCAAACCGCTGAACTACTTTGTCTATCCTTATGTGGAAGTCGGCGGCCAGGAGTACCCCAATGTTTCGCTGGCTTTTTCGTTTGCGGATGTGGGGGCCAAGTGAGTGGTGGCTACTTCATGCGCGGGCGGAAGCCATTTCGCCCGGGCCACCTCCGGGTGGCTGGGGAATATCGGGCGGCGGCATGGGAAGAGTCGGAGACACGTCGTCGGCGGGCTTGGGGACGTTCTCGGTATCCTCCCCGGGACGGCGCAGGCTGGGCGCGTTCGCCGGACGGTCCTGCTGTTCCTTCTTGGCCTCGGTGTCTTTGTCGGGCCTCTCCAGGATTACTTCTTTTTCGGTGCGTACGATTTTCTCGCCGCCCACTTTCATGGTCTCGACGCGCACAACTTCATCGCTCACGATGCGAACGAAGTCCACGTCCTGAGGCGGATCGCCATAGATCCATTCTTCGTATTCGGTGGTGCCGTCTTTCTCGCGGACTTTCTTCGGCGGCCTGCCTTTGGCGTGCAGCACCATTTCCGAGTTCATGCCGACGAGCACGTGGTGGGCCAGGATAGCCTCCTTCACCTTGGGTGGGACGGTATCCAGATAGGCCTGCTCTTTGTTCTTGGCGTTGAAATCCAGCACGGGCAGCAGGAGATCGCGCAACTGCTGGGCGCTCATCTCCGGAACATATTTATCGAAATAAACTTCCAAGTAGCTGCCATGCGGGTTCTGCTGCGTCTCATTGGGAGAGAGTTGGACCGGCATCCCGTTGGCTCCGGACACCGCGATGTGCTGGTACCACTTCTTGCGGCGCATGGCGCCACCGTTGATGTCGAAGTGAATGTAGTTGTCTTTGATCTGCACGAAGGAGATCTGAGCCGGGTCGCCGGGCTTTAATGCCGGGCCCCAGAGCGCCAGCAACTGTTGCAACTCCTGGCCAGTGGGCGTGGTCACGCCATCTTTCAGCTTGAGTCCCTTGGTGCCCATGGGAAACGCGGCGCGGGTGTAGACGATCTGGGTTTCGAAGTCGCGAATGATTTGAAGGCGCGTCTGCTTCGACATGTGCGGAGCACCAGCGGGGATGGGAGCAGCAGGCGTCTGCGCTGCCGGCGCCGGACTGGAGGAAGTTGGTGCGGCCGGCTGGGAAGGAGCCGCCGGGGTGCCTTGTGCGGGCAGGATCGCGGAGCTCAGCAGCAAAAACGCAAGCAGGAAGGAGGCGCCGCGAAGACGTTCCATAAAACACCCCTGGGCCGACTACGGCCATTATAGCGCTGTCTGGAAGCGCCAAATAGGGTTCATCAGCCCGGATTATTCATGAAGGTTGATACGGTTTTGAAAGGGCGAATCACACTTTCAAAGCAGCTTCATGAATAACACAGGCTAGGGACTAGCAGAGACGCCTACGCCAGGTTCAGGACCTTGCGAATTGTGCCCCGCTCCTTCTGTATCTTTTCCTGAAGAAGGGTGAGGGCGTAGATCAGTTGCTCCGGACGCGGGGGGCAGCCGGGGACGTAGACGTCCACAGGAATGACCTGGTTCACGCTCTGGACGAGCGCGTAGTTGTTGAATACGCCGCCGGAAGTGGCGCAGGCGCCCATGGACATGACCCACTTGGGTTCCGGCATCTGTTCCCAGAGCTGTCGAATCACCGGCGCCATCTTGTTGGAGACGCGGCCGGCGATGATCATCAGATCGCTTTGCCGCGGCGAGGGACGGAAGACCTCGGCGCCGAAGCGGGCGATATCGAAGCGCGACGCGCCCATGGACATCATCTCGATGGCGCAGCAGGCGAGGCCGAAGGTCATGGGCCAGATCGAACCCTTGCGCATCCAGTTGACGACCGCGTCCAGCTTGGCCAGGTTCACTCCTTCGGGAGTGGGGTTGCCGAAGGTAAGGTCCTTGACGACTTTCTTGCCGTTTTCGACGTCAACGTAGGGGCCGAAGTTGATCTCGCGCGCCATATTCATATTGTAAATCATCCTTCGAAATCGCCGGGGAACGGAGGCTTGTCTGGGCGTGACTAGCATTGCGGCAACGGCAGTGGTCCAGTTTCGGTTTCCGTAAATTGAAACAGGTCCACTGTCCGGGAGCATCAACTCTTGACAATCTGATCGTTTCCGATAAGCTGTCTCGCATCTTTCCTCAGCTTCAACCGGCCCCTGGTTCGCGATCTTCACAATTCATTTGCAACATCCACTAACGCCCGCCGCCGCGCGGGAGAAAGAATCCGTGGGAGCATTCGCTTTCCCACAAGAGGACGCAGATGCCGATCAACGCGTACCTGACTGGTCCCAAGGGCCAGCTCTATGCCGATCCGAAACCGAGCACCGACGAAAGTGCGTTTCAGGTGAACAACACCAGCGAAGCGTACTACAACTCGCCTTACTACTTGTTGCACAAGAGTCAGGTGCAGCCCATTCCGGCGCCACGAAGGGGAGCACCGCCTTTCCTGGATCTGGCCGACTTTCTGCCGCAAGACCTGATGGACGCGATCAGCGCGGCAGGCCAAATCGAGTTCCACGCGGTGGGGGACACGGGAGCGGCCAAGTCGAGCGCGCAGCAGTCGGCGGCAGTATCGATTGCGGACCAGGCCGCGGTTGCCGACGCCATGGTCGCGGACGTTCAGGCGGGCGGCGACGGCGGACCGGCTTTTTTTTTCCACCTCGGTGACGTGATCTACAACTTCGGCGAAGGCCAGTACTACTACGATCAGTTCTACGAGCCGTACCGCGAATACGACCGTCCCATCTTCGCCATTCCCGGCAATCACGACGGCATGGTGTTTGGACAAGGATCGAGCGCGCCGCAGGTTCCCACGCTGGATGCGTTCCTGACCAACTTCTGCTCGGCGTCGCCCGGGCCCGCGCCCGATGCGACCACGATCACACGCAGCGTGATGACGCAGCCGGGAGTCTATTTCACGCTCGACGCGCCTTTCGTTTCGATCATCGGCCTGTACAGCAACGTGATGGATACGGGCGGCGGCATCATCTCGTCGCAAGGCGGTCATTTTCCGCTGGTGAACGACCAACTCGACTTCTTAACCTCAGAGTTGGAGCGGCTCAAGGCGGAACGGCAGGCCGGGGAACGATGCATTCTGATTGCCGTGCATCACCCTCCGCTTTCAGTGGACGCCAAGACCGGGGGCAGCGGCGGGCTGATGCAGGACATTGATTCCTGCTGCAAGGCCGCCGGGTTGTGGCCCGATGCGCTGCTTTCCGGCCATGCGCATCTTTACCAGCGCTTCACCCGGACGGTGAATGGGAGGCAGGTGCCTTACGTGGTATCGGGATCAGGAGGGTTTGCCGTGACTGCCCCGCAGCAGGCAGCGCCTCCGGCGGGGACGGTGATTGGGGATCACAAACTGGAGGTGGATCCGCTCATCAAGTTCGGCTACCTCACTCTGACCACTGACGCCAAGACGCTGACCATCACCTTCAAAAACGCGACCCGCGGTAATCCAGTAGTGGCTCTCGATTCCGTGACGCTCGATCTGGTGGCGGGAAAGATCACCGCGAGTGGGGGTGGAGGTGGCAAGCCGGGTCCGCGGCCAAAACCGGCGAAGCCGAAGCCTCGCCCGAAACCGGCGAAACCGCCGAAGAAGAAACGGTGAGGCCACGTTGGCGGGTCGCGCAGAGCAGCAGGTTCCTCGACTGCGGTTCGTCCTCTGCAAAGCAGAGGACGAACCTTCGCTCGGAATGACAGCGTCACTTTAATTCGCACAACCCAACTAATTCCCAAAGCCCAATAAATCCTACGGATTGACCACGATTTTGCCAAACATCTGGCTTTTCTCCAGATGCTCGTGCGCGGCGCGCAGATCGCTCAGGGGGAAGAGACGATCCACGACTGGTTTCAGACGGCCGGCGAACACGTGCCCAAGCACTTCGTGCAGTTCGCCCATGGTCCCCATGTAAGAACCGAGCAGGGTCAACTGCCGGGCAAAAAGATGGCGCAGATCCAGTCCCACGTTGGGTCCAGTGGTCGCCCCGCAGGTCACCAGTGTGCCTCCAGTTTTCAGCGAGCGCAGGCTCTCGTCCCAGGTGGCGGCGCCCACGTGTTCGATGACAATGTCCACGCCTTCCTTGTTCGTAATCCTGCGAACTTCCTGGGAAATCTTCTGCTGGTAGTGGTTGATGCCAAAATCGGCTCCCAGAGCGCGGGCTTTTTCCAACTTGGCCTCGTCTCCGGCCGTCGTGATGACGCGGCAGTGAAACAACTTCGCAACCTGGATGGCGGCAATACCCACGCCGGAGCTGGCGCCGAGCACCAGGACGGTCTGCCCGGGGCGCACGCTAGCGCGTCCAACCAGCATGTGCCACGCGGTGAGGAACACCAGCGGTACGCTGGCGGCCTGGTTGAAATCGAGCGAGTCCGGGATGGCAATCACATTCGCCGCCGGAACCGCGATCAGCTCGCAATTGCCGCCATCAATCCCGTTGCCGAGAACGGTGAATTCGCGGCACTGGTTCTGCAATCCCGCGGCGCACTTGGCGCACTGCCCGCAGAAGTGCATGGGGGCGAGCAGCACGTGCTGCCCGCTTTTGAATTCGGTGACGTACTCGCCCACTTCGAGCACCTCCCCGGCAACGTCGCTGCCTAATAT
>Ga0187818_10000163_pt1 | contig 21039 bp, 7 predicted proteins | sample NC_wetland_sal_i_14_FD_130581 | JGI IMG/M metagenome (GOLD analysis project Ga0187818, IMG submission 130581) | Wetland sediment microbial communities from Neuse River Estuary, North Carolina, USA - SO4_3 | ecosystem: Environmental > Aquatic > Freshwater > Wetlands > Sediment | place: USA: North... | reverse complement strand
TACTGGAGTCAAAAACACTCACCAGGCATTGTTTCGGCTCCTGCAGCGGTAAATCTGAACAATCTTACGAACCTTTCCATGGCGAACCAACCGATACCAATGAACGGCCTCATGACCGCGATGCCGCACGAGACCCGCGGACGGATTCTGTCGGGAATGCGCTGGACCCTCTGGCTTTCGGGGCTCGCCGTTCCCTTCGGGTTTGGCACCAGCCTCATCCTGGCGCGAACCAGTCCAGAGGCCGTCGGCACCTATGGACTGCTGACGGTGTACCTGGGTGTGGTTACTTCGCTGTTTTACCTGGGCGGAGACACAGTCGTCATCAAGTTCGTGCCCATGGTCCGCGGCGAACGCAGACTCTCGTTTCTTCTTTCATATTTCCTGGTGATTTGTCTGGCTTTCCTGGTGTGGATGACATTGGCTTCGATCTGGCCAGAGAAGCTGCACTATCTTTTCGGAAATCATGCTAACGCACGGTTCTCGTTGTGGATACTCTGCGCGGCGCCTATTTACATCGGCTTTTCGATCATCGCAGCCGCGTTGAAGGGCATGCTGGAGATGCGCTGGGCCCAGATCCTGCTGCGGCTCATCACCATCGGCTCCTTCCTGATTTACGCGACCCTGTTCGCCTTTTTCCGGGGAGTTCTATCAAGCCACTATGCTTCTCTGATTTGGGTCGTCTATCTCGGGCTGGTCGCGATCGGAGGCGCCTTCGGCGCACGCCACCTGATGCATGTGAACGGGTGGAGCTCGGCGCGCGAACATATCAGATTCTTCCTGCCGCAAGGTTTTTGGCGATACATGCTGGCGACCCAACAGCTAAGTTTGCTCACATTCTTGTCTGGCCGCCTCGACTACATCCTCATCCTGAACTACGGCGGTTTGGAAACGCTCGGGAAATATGTCGCCGTCGCTACCGTGAGTTCCATCATACCCGTCGTCAACACCCTGTTCGTTGACACAGTCATGCCGTCTCTGACTAACCTGGTAGCCAGCGACAATACATCAGGGGCATCCGAGGTAGTCGCGGTCTACGTACGGATTCTGTTTGCTGTGACTACCGCTGTGACCTGCGGCCTGATGTTGTTCGCGGGAGCTCTGACCATGCTCTTAGGCCCGAAATATGCCACCCTGCAGGTGTCGGTAATCTTGATGGTATTGCTGTACGGTTTATCTGCCCCCGGGGGTGCAGGCGGCCTCTTACTTTCAGCGGTCGGAAAGCAACAAAGTGCAGTCTGGGTGACGCTGGGGCAAGTCATCGCCTACGTCGCGTTCTTCTTCATTCTCTGGCCGAAGTTTCACCTGCTGGGAGCGATTCTGTCATTCGGCTTGACCCAATTGATTTTCTACTACCTCCTGCTGGTCGTGGCCAAGCGCATTGTCCACATCAAGTTTTCTTTCGGCAGAGAATACACGTCGTTCGCCGTGGTGGCCTTGCTTTCCGCGGCCTTGGCGGCATGGACGAACTTAGGTTTGATTTTGGCCTTTCTGGGATGGGTCGCTGCCATGGCTTCGTTTTTGTTGTTGTCTGGATATACCGTTCAGGAGTGCGTTGCATTGACCCGGTGTTTTATTCCCAATGGCACATTGGCGGCCTGGACTGAACGCAAGAGGCAATATGCAGGTCGATAGTCATCTTACCGTTTCCGTAATCATACCAACCAAGAATCGGCCCGAAGACTTGGAACTGACTTTGCAAACGCTGATGAAGCAGAGCGTGATGCCTGAGGAGTTGATTATCGTAGATCAAAGCGAAAGCGATGAGAGCTCACGGCGTGTGTCCCGCCTGCTGGATCAAAATGCGTTGGCTAAGATTGAACTCAAGTACATTCATGACACGCAGATCTCGGGCGGCGCCGCGGCCCGGAATCGAGCGATGTCGATCGCCACGTCGGACATCTGGTTGTTTCTGGACGATGACGTATGCCTGGAGCAGGACTTCATCGAGCAGCTCTTACGCGCGTACGGCTCCCAGGCGGGCGCAACTGGTGTTTCCGGGATTGTGACGAATTATCCGCGCCCGGCCGTCACTTTTCAGTTTTGGAACCGGCTCTTCGTACGGGGACCATTTCACGATGACCGCCAGCCCGTCTACTGGAATGCTGAGAGACTTCGAGCTTCTGAACCTGTCCGCGTCAGCCGCCTGGGCGCAGGTCTGATGAGCTTCCATGCCGATGCGATTCGGGATCTTCGATTCGACGAGAATCTAAGCGGCGTGTCAGACGGCGAAGATGTGGATTTCTGTTCCCGGCTTCCCCAGGATTCGCTCATGATCATCGTCCCGAAAGCGCGCCTGGTACACAAGCTTTCTCCGTCCGGGCGCTCCCGCCAGCACTGGTTGAACCGGCATGCCCGCTCGAACCATTTTCTTTATCGCAAGAACTGGTCGGGCAAAGGGATGAACTGGCTGTATTTTGCCTGGCTGAATGCTGGATATTCCCTGGTCGCATCTCTGGCCAGTCTGAAGGCTGGATCGCTTAAGCCCTGGCGAGACTTGATCGACGGCATCAGTCAGGGGCATCGTGCAAGCCTCGCGGTGAGCAGTGCCATGCCGATCCAAGCCAAGGGAATCATAGACGAACCGCAAGAAGAAACGGTGAACTCGTAGTTCGTGGGTATGCAAATGTTTCCAGGAATCTACCGCGACCGACAGCCCGATGGCCGTAAGAACAGAACGACAGCGCTTGCAGGTCCCGAACTCATGGCGCAGCTATTGTTGAACTCCTTGCACAATCTGCTGATGGGCACTCTTAACCGAGGTGATAACGTCGCCGTAGTTCCGCTCCTCGCCACCACAGAGGTACTGCTGCAAGGGAGGAGAGCAGGTCACGGTGCGCTGGCCGACACCGCCAGTGCCTTTCACGGCTTCGTTGCCATCGTAGGCATTGTCAGAAAGGCTGACCAAGCCCCAGTCCGCTTTCTCTCCCCAGTTATCGAGATACTGCCACCAAACCACGCCGACATAAGGCCGGCTGCCGTTGGCAGAGTACTGACCGGTGGGAAAGGTCGCCGCCGCATTGAGGTAGTCCTCTCCCCGGGCCTGCTGAGTGGGGAAATCGCTTGGACCTCCTTTATACCGCCAGAATGCGGAATCGGCATTGGCAGTGCGGTAGGCGCCGACATAGAAGGGTTTGTCGCCGTAATACTTGTAGATGAAATCCAATTCCGCCTGGCTCAGCGGCCAGCCGCCGCCAATCGCCATGACATCGAGCGACAGTGCGGCCGCTTTCAGCACATTGCGGTTCGAAGGCACGCTCCAGGTGCCCAAAGTGGTCGGGCCCATAAAGAGAGTCCCGGGCAGCCAGGCCTCAACCTTCGCCCGCCCGACGGAGAAATATTGGTTCGCGATCTGATAGAGAAAACTGTCGAGATCCTTCTTCAGGCTGGGGTTCACGTCGGTCATGTAGGTGTAATCGGTTCCCACCCAGCCCTGGTGGGAAGGCCGGCCGTCTTCGTCCATCAGCCCAGAGCCGATGCCCCAGCCATTTTGCACATAGTTGGCGGTGATCGAGGCGCCACTGGCGGGCGCGGTGGTGAAAGTGATGCTCAATGCTCCCGTCGAGTAGTTGATCGAGCCACTCAGGCTCGGTCCCCACAAGGTTCCGTTGCCGAGGTCGCCGCCGACGGGGGTGCCAGCCACAAGAATCTGCAAAGTGAACGGAGTGACGGTGGTGTCCGTCAGGGTCGCATTAAATTGAGTTGTCGAACCATCCCCGGTACCCACCGACTGGCCATTGATGGTTGTACCCGAGGAATCAAACGTCGTGTAGTTGGATCCCCAAGCGCTATTCAGCGCGGAGATGGTGCTGTACTTGGCGACCATCTGGTCCTGCAGAGCCTGTTTGGAATACACCGTGGTGTCGGTGTAGATCTTGGAGTATTGCGAACTGGCAGTCTGCGTGGGAGACATAACCAGAACCAGCCAGCCGAGGTGAGGGTTGTTGCTCCCCTGCTGGGGCTCGGTGGTAAAGTCGGGACCTGCCCCGAAACCGAACAGATCATCCGAGTCGTCCAAACTGACGCCAATCATGTACCGCTTGTAGGCCGAACCGCTGATCATAGTTGCCAGGGAGTCGTTGGCCAGCTCGTTGGTCAGGAACGTGCTCCAATTGCTGTCGTAGTAATCCGCGATGCCATCGTAGGGCCGATAGCCCGTGTAGTACTGGCTAACGCCGGCAAACATGTTCTTCACCGGCTGCGGCGCCCAGTTGCTCTGGTTGGTCATCGAATAGTAGCTGGGGCGGAAGAAGCCGATGAACGGAGCCTTGGCGGGATTCGATCCGTCACCTGGCCATTCAGAATTGCTTTCTACGGCCAAGGTGTAGGAAGAGGAAAACGGCCCTACCGTGTTGAAGCCCCAGAACTGAATGCGCCTCACCTGAGCGGGACCCCAAGTCAAGTCGGTATCGCCGTACTTGGCTTTGGTTCGATTGTAGTAACTGCTGCCCATGTCGTCGGTCGACGTGCTTTGGTCGAGAACATAGATCGCCGTCATGAAAAACGCATTGTTAGCGGGATCGACGAACATCCACTTGTTGTTGGGAAACTTCTCCAGCCGGAACATATCGGTGCGCTGGTTCTGCGAGGGCATGGCAACGATGCCACCGTACTGATCGAGAGGGTTGCCGCTGACAGTAATGGCCTGAGGGCTTTTTGCCGTCTGGCGGGGAGAACTGGAATCCGTGACCTTCAGCGTAAAGGCGTACTCGCCGTCTTGATTGGCCGTTCCCGAGACCGTTCCTGTAGTTGCCGCCAGAGCCAGTCCTGGCGGAAGCGAGCCGGCGCTGATGCTCCAGCTGTAGGGTGGCTTGCCTCCGTTCGCTTGTGCCGAGGAGGAGTAGAAGACTCCATTAGTGGCCGTAGGCGAGAGGGAGAGTGTGATCGAGAGGGCTGGTGGCGTGTTGCCGACGGTGATGCTGAGGGAACTCAAAGCTTTCTGGGCTGGCGAAGAGGAGTCGGTGACTTGGACCGTGAAGCTGGACTGGCCGGAGCCGGTCGGAGTGCCGGAAATATTACCCTCGCGACTCAAGCTCAGGCCCGGGGGCAAGGAACCCGCGGTGATCGTCCAAACGTATGGGGTTATGCCGCCCGAAGCTTCCAAGTTATCTGAGTACGCCATGCCCGTTGTGCCATTCGGAAGCGAGTTCGTGCTGATTACGAGACCGTTCTTGGGATTGACGACGACGGAAAAAGACTTTTGCGCCGTCTGTGAAGGCGCCGAAGAATCGGAGACCTGGATGGTAAAGCTGAAGGTTCCGGCAGATGTCGGTGTCCCCTTGACTGCGCCGCTGCTGGTGGTCAGCGCCAATCCCGGGGGTAATGTGCCTGACGCGAGCGCAAAGCTGTACGGAGAAGTGCCACCGGTTGCGGTGAGGGCAGCCGAATACGACTCTCCCACGGCGGTGCTAGGCAAGCTGTCGACGGAGAATTGGACGGCCGAGCCCTTCGAGGAACTGGAACTCGAGCCTGAAGAAAATCCACTGCAGCCGACAGATACAGCCAGCGCAGTGGCGAGGAAGGCGATAAGTAAGAAAGATTTCAGCCGCGTAGTTTTGAGGACAGACCGAGGGTTCATGTTTGGTTTGCACCGAGTCATGACAAGAGGTTAGCGACTGAAAAGCTGCTGGATAAGATAACTGTGGGGCGCTGTCCCTTCCATACTCAGAAGTACATGTGGGTCAAAGAATAAGGACCATATGATGACAAGCCGCACGCAGAATTTGTCGCAATCGGCACAAATTAAACGGTTTACGTGAGACACGGCGACTGAGATCCTGATTTCCCAAGATGGTGAAATCCATGCGTCAAGAATCTACAACTGAGCTAATCCCCGAAAATCCGCTTCCCACCGGTTATTCGGAGGGCGAATCGGCCGCTGTGGTCGTGCGCTCCATTTCCCGTGACGTAACCACCTCCGAGAGAACGAAAAGAGGAACTCGTTTCCCCTGGCGGTGGTCAGATCTATGGAAGGCACCTGTCCACGACTTTCCAGTGCGCGATCACATCCTCTATCAATGTGTTCGCATTGCACCCGAAAGCAGCATTTTGGAGATTGGTCCGGGCAGCGGCTTCACGGCGTTCTGCCTGGCACGAACCGTGCGTCAGCTCGCTCTGCTGGATGTCTCGGAAGAGTCGGTCCGGGATCTGAGAGCCAAATTGGAGCATTTCTCCAACGTCGGCTTTATCCAGGGCGATGCGGCTGCAGTTTCCTTCGCGGAACAGAACTACCAATTCGACTTCGTATTTGGACTGGACGTATTCGAGTACGTGAAAGATGCGAAAGGCTGCCTGCAAAATTTAGCCACAACTCTTCTTCCTGGAGGTCAGCTATTCCTGACCTACCCGAATGCCTCGCCTGAGGTTGGCGATGGAGTGAATTACTTCGCCCGGGTGGAAGATCTTGAGGAACTTCTAGGTGGCGCCGGATTTCGGTCATGGCATATCTATGCCGTGCGTCCAACACGGTACGCGGCGGTTGTCTACGCGCTTTTGCATGAGTTGCCTTTGAAGCTCTACCGAAAACTACGCCGCAGCCGGGTTCAGGATCTTCCCCAAACTTACGAGTCAACCTGGGCTTTCGTATACGGAAGGAAGCTGGAGCGCTACAAGTTCATTCTGCATTCTTATTGGGCGCTGCTCGCGGGTCTGCTCTGGCTCGGAGGAGATTTCTTTGTCGCTGAGCCCGTGGACGGCAGCGGCATCGTCGGCAAACAGTTAGTCATCGAAGCCTGGAAATGAAGATCCCTTACGTTCGCGACGTTCTCCCCGTTTATCTCGTGAAGTAGTACAGAAAAAGATCTCCCCCCTCAAAAAAAACTTTTGGAACCTGCGATGAAAGACGTTCTCTTATATCTCAAGCCAAATGTGGTCGTGGAGCCCCTGGTCGACAGCTGGTATGCCTGGGCACACCTGATCCCGCCGGCTACCGCGGCTCGAAACATCACCGAGCGGCACCTGCGGATCATGGACTCCTACAGCGCTTCTCCGGAGGCGCACGCTGCGGCGGTCAAGAATCCGAAGCTGCTGGGAGGTCCATTCATGGACCTCGAAGGCAATCAAGTGGAAGCGGTCAGTGAACTGCGAGAGCAAACCAAGCGGGACCGTGGGGCGCTGCTGGAACTCTCCAAAGCAATCGAGGATCTTGACCACACGCTTCAGGCGAAAGCTCAAGGCTACGACATTGTTCCTTTATATAGTGAAATCCCCGAGCCGCTGCGTGGCTATGTGGAACTGGTCTACGACCTGAATAATCATCCCTCGTTCCGCCTGCTGGAACCGTTGCTTTACGGAAGCCGTTACTACGACAGGTCCATGCAGAGCCTCATGTTGTCGACCGTGACTGGCGACAACCGGCCATTCGTGTTGAGCACGCCGCGCTTCGAAAACTGCCGTAATGTGCACCTGCGAATTCCTTTTGACAGCGCTCAAGTGGACGAATTATTTCAGTTAAAGACCAAACCGGCTACGTTCCAGCAAATTCGTGATCGGCTCGAGCTCACGGAAAAGAACGCGGAACGTTTCCGGGCATTTCTTACCGAAGAGCCTCCGCAGCGCTATCAACCGTACCAAGGCAATGGCGCCCGCTGGCGCTATTTCGGCCACGCTTGCATTCTGCTGGAGACCAAGGGACTCTCCATTCTGCTCGACCCCGTCCTCAGTTACACGTATGAGAGCGACATCTCTCGCTACACCTATAAGGATTTGCCGGAAACGATCGACTACGTGCTGATCACGCATAACCATCAGGATCACATTCTGTTTGAGACCCTGCTGCAGCTCCGCCACAAGATTCGCACCGTGGTTGTGCCGCGAAACAGCGGTGGAGCGCTCCATGATCCTTCGCTGCGCTTGACCTTGAAAAACTGCGGGTTTCGCAATGTCATCGAAATGTCGGAAATGGATGAAGTGGAACTGCCGGCGGGTTCGATCACCGCAATTCCATTCTTCGGTGAACACGGCGACCTGAATGTTCAAACCAAGACAGCTTATCTGGTCCAGCTCAACGGCCATTCGGTTTTGTTTGCCGCCGACTCGCGCAACATCGCTCCGCAGACCTATGCGCACGTGCATGAGATGACCGGCGATGTCGAAGTTCTCTTCCTCGGCATGGAGTGTGATGGCGCGCCCATGTCCTGGATTTACGGGCCGCTGCTGACTTCAAAGATGGAAAGAAAGATGGACCAGTCGCGCCGCCTTTCCGGATCGAACTACGAGCAGGGAATTCGCTTGGTTGAGCAGTTCGGCTGCAAAGACGTTTACGTGTACGCCATGGGCCAGGAGCCGTGGCTGAATTACGTGATGAGCATCAAGTACACCGAACAGTCCAATCCCATCATTCAATCCAACCTGCTGATTGAGGAATGCCGCCGGCGCGGGCTGGTGGCTGAAAGATTGTTCGGCGAAAAGGAGATTCTGCTGCCATGAGCGGGCGAGTTTCAACGTTCGTGGATCCGCGCGGTCCCTCTGCACTCTGGGACACGGCGACCGACTATCCGCGCCATCTCACAATGCACGCCTTGTTCGAAGAACAAGTGCGGTTGCGGCCAGAAGCGATTGCGCTGGTTTTCGGGGACCGGACGCTGACCTATGCTGAGCTGAATGATCGGGCGAATCGGCTTGCCGTTCACCTCCGGCGGCTTGGAGTGGGTCCGGATGTTCTGGTGGGAACCTGCCTGGAGCGATCGCTCGATTTGATCGTGGCGTTGTTGGGAATTCTCAAGGCCGGCGGCGCCTACGTTCCATTCGATGCGAACTACCCGCGCCAGCGGCTGGAGTTCATGCTCGCCGATTCGCGTGTCACCGTGGTGATTGCGGACGACCGGCCTGAGGCAAGCTTCCTTCGAAGTGTTCCGGGCTTGAAAATTATTTCAGTCAGCCAGCTCCCGCAAGCCGACACGCCGCAACCCAGCTCCGCGCCCGGCGCCGCCGGCCCGCGCCATCTCGCTTACGTGATGTACACCTCGGGCTCAACCGGGACGCCGAAAGGCGTGCAAGTGGAACACCGGTCGGTAGTGCGGCTGGTGAAGAACACAAACTACTGCCAGTTCGGTCCGAATGAGGTTTTTCTCCAGTTTGCGCCGGTTTCGTTCGATGCCTCCACGCTGGAAATTTGGGGTGCTCTGCTCAACGGTGGGCGGCTCGCGATCATGCCGCCGCAAACTCCTTCGCTTGAGCAGTTGGGACGCGCCATTCGGGAACACAACGTCACAACCATGTGGCTGACTGCGGGCCTTTTTCACCTGATGGTTGACCAGCGCCTGGAGGACCTCTGCACATTGAAACAGCTCCTTGCTGGCGGCGACGTGCTGTCGGCGCCACACGTCAGGAAGGTTCTGCAAGCCGCGCCGTCATGCACCGTGATCAACGGCTACGGCCCGACCGAGGGCACAACTTTCACTTGCTTCCACGTCATGCGCAGTGGCGATCCCGTGCCGGATGCGGTTCCCATCGGCAAGCCCATCTCAAACACTCAGGTCTACATCTTGGCCGAAAACCTGCAGCCAGTAGCCGCAGGCGAGTCTGGCGAGCTCTACATCGGCGGAGATGGCTTGGCGCGTGGCTATCTGAACAGTCCTGAACTTACCGCTGAAAAGTTCGTGTCGAATCCTTTTTCGGAGGAACCGGGAAGCAAACTCTACCGCTCCGGCGATCTGGCGCGCTACCGGCCTGACGGAACCGTCGAATTTCTGGGACGATTCGACAATCAGGTGAAGGTCAACGGCTTTCGCATCGAACTCGGAGAGATTGAAACGGTTCTGCAACAGCACTCCGGCGTGCGGCAGGTGGTTGTGATTGCGCGTTCGGACTCGCCCGGCGAAAAACGGCTCGTCGCCTATGTGACCCCAAGCACCGAGCATTCAGCTTCAGCTTCTGATCTGCGGGATTACCTGCCAACCAGGCTGCCGCACTACATGGTGCCGTCTGCATTCGTCATGATGGAATCCTTGCCGCTTTCACCCAACGGCAAGGTGGACCGCTCCGCGCTTCCTCCTGCGGACTTAGTCGCGTCGCCACCTCCGCCCGCAACATCCAAGCCGCTCCACGGTCTTGAGCAGGTGGTCGCCGGCATTTGGCGGAAGGTCCTGGGCAATCCCAACGTTGGATTGGATGACAATTTTTTCGATCTCGGCGGCGACTCGCTGATGCTGATGGAGGCCCACGCTCAGCTTCAGAAGACGGTGACGGATTTCGATCTGTCGATTGTCGATCTATTCGAATTCGCAACCATACGTTCGCTGGTCAAACATCTGGGCGGCGCAGTTCCAACTCAGGCTGCGTTTTCGGAAGCAGAGGAACGAGCCCGGAAACAACGGGAAGCGCTGGCCGCTCAAAAACAGCGTCGCGCGGGGCAGTGTCAATAACAGATGAAGACTAACGAAAGCAACAATCTCGAAGGCATCGCGATCGTTGGCATGTCGGGCCGTTTCCCTGGCGCCCGCAATGTTGCCGAATTCTGGGAAAACCAGAAGGCTCGCCGCGAGACCATTTCGCACTTTCAAGAAAGCGATGTGCCGGGTCAGGCGCGCCAGCCGAACTACGTGGGGGCGCGCAGCATGCTGGCGGACGTCGATCAGTTTGATCCCGCTTTCTTCGGCATCCTGCCAAAAGAAGCCGAGCTGATGGACCCGCAACACCGCATCTTCCTGGAATGCTGCTGGGAAGCTCTCGAAGATGCCGGCTACGATCCATTCTCCTATTCCGGCGCGATCGGAGTGTACGCGGGATGCACCGCGAGCACATATTTTCTGAATAACGTCTGCGCGACCCGCGAATTCATTGAAGCCTACACCGCCGGTTATCAAGTGGATGGCTACGCCGCGATGATGGGAGCGAACCCGGACTTTGTCGCAACCCGTGTGGCGTACAAGCTCAATCTCAAGGGTCCGGCATTCAGTCTGCAAGCCGGATGCTCGACATCTTTAATCGCGATATGCCAGGCCTGCCAGAGTCTGCTGACTTATCAGAGCGACATGGCGTTGGCAGGCGGCATTTCGATCACGTTTCCTCAGAAGCGCGGTTATCTGTACCAGGAAGGTGGGATGGTTTCCGCGGACGGTCACTGCCGCGCGTTCGACGAGAAGGCTGCAGGAACGGTATTCGGCAGCGGTGCCGGCGTGGTACTGCTTAAACGGTACGAAGATGCGCTGGCCGACGGCGACCATGTGTACGCTGTCATCCGCGGATTCGGCCTGAACAACGACGGTTCGTCAAAAGTTGGCTACACCGCGCCGAGCGTCGAAGGACAAGCCAGAGTGGTTGCCATGGCGCAGGCCGCCGCTGGCGTTCACCCGGAATCGATTGGTTATATCGAAGCGCATGGTACCGGAACTCCGCTGGGAGATCCGATTGAAGTTGCCGGCCTGACCCAAGCGTTCCGGGCTCGCACCCAGGCCAGGAATTTCTGTGCCATCGGTACAGCTAAGGCGAATGTCGGCCACCTCGACAATGCCGCGGGCGTGACCGGCCTGATTCACGCCGTGCAGATGCTGCGGAACAAAATACTTATCCCGACTCTGCACTTCCAGGAGCCAAATCCCAAATTGAATCTTGAAGACAGCCCGTTCTACGTCAACACCGAGGTTCGCGAATGGAAGTCTGACGGCAAGCCGCGCCGGGCGGGCGTGAGCGCCATGGGCGTCGGCGGGACCAATGCGCACGTGATCCTTGAAGAAGCGCCCGAGCGTGAATCCACGACAAGCAGGATGCCGGCTCATTTGCTCGTGCTTTCAGCCAAGTCCGAGACTGCGCTGGAAGCCGCTACCACAAATCTTGCCGCGTACTTGAAAGCAAATCCGGACGCGAATCTTGCCGACGTTGCGCACACGCTGCAACAGGGTCGCCGTCACTTCCAGCAGCGGCGTGCGGTTGCCGCACAAAATGTCGATGACGCAGTCACCGCACTAACTTCTCGAGACGCGCGTCGCGTCATAACCCGCAGTCGCCAGCTTCAGAATCCTAAAGTCGCCTTCATGTTTCCGGGGCAGGGATCGCAGTATCCCAACATGGGGTCGGAACTTTATCAGACACTGCCGGTCTTTCGTGAGCAAGTGGATGGCTGCGCGGAGATTCTAAGAACTCATCTCGGCTTCGACCTGCGCGAAGTGCTGTATCCAAAGACGGTCTCGGATGACGTCCGGCAGCGCCTCACCGAGACTGGCGCCGCGCAACCGGCGATCTTCACGATCGAGTACGCGCTGGCGAAATTGTGGATGTCGTGGGGCATCGAGCCGCAGGCCATGATCGGCCACAGCATCGGCGAGTTCGTCGCGGCTTGCCTGGCCGACGTTTTCTCCCTGGAGGAAGCACTTGCCCTGGTCGCGGCCAGAGGCCGAATGATGCAGCGTCTTCCGGCGGGCGCGATGCTGTCGGTTCGATTGCCTGAAGCTGAGATCAGGGCACGACTCAACGGCCAGTTGGCACTGGCAGCCAGCAATGGTCCGGCGCTGAGCGTGGTTTCCGGTCCATTTGATGCGGTTGAGAAGCTGGAAAAGGAACTCGATCAGCAAGGCGTCATGTTCCGGCGTCTGGTGACCTCGCACGCATTTCACTCGGCAATGATGAATCCCATCGTTGAGCCATTCACCGATCAAGTAAAGAAGGTTCGGCTGCGTGCCCCCAAGCTGCCTTATGTCTCGACTGTCACCGCCGCTTGGATCACGGCCGAAGAGGCTACCAACCCGGCCTATTGGGGTAGCCATCTGCGCCATCCAGTGCTTTTCTCGCGATCAATTGTCGAGCTCGGCAAGACCTCAGATTTGATCCTGCTCGAAGTTGGCGCGGGAAACATTCTGACTACTCTGGCGCGGCAACACACGAAAGAGCTTGGCGAGCGAGTCATGGTGCCTTCGCTCCCGGACGCGTCCGGAACCCAATCCGACTGGGCGACCATGCTGTCGGCTGTGGGCTCGCTCTGGTCCGCCGGGGTACAGATCAATTGGCCCAAGCTGTACGAGGGAGAACAACATCAGCGTGTTTCCCTGCCGACCTACGCCTTCGACCGCAAAAGTTATTGGATCGAAGCTCCACGCGCGGATTACCGGCCGCCAGCTTCTGAACAACTAACACCTTCAACTGAAGTCCCCCTCGACAACAACGAAAGGCCTAACGGAGAGAGCACACTCATGGCATTACCAACCACTGCGCCTGCGCGAGACCGCTGCACTCGTATCCGCACAATGCTGGCGGAGATTTTCGAGGAGCTATCGGGAAACGATCTATCGAACGCCGATCATTCAGCTTCCTTTCTTGACCTGGGCTTCGACTCGCTGTTTCTAACTCAAGTCACGCAGGCCATTCAGAGCAAGTTTGGTCTCAAGATTACCTTCCGCCAGTTGCTTGATCAGCAGTCAACCCTGGAAGCCTTGGCGGCGTTTGTTGACAGCAAACTGCCTTCCGATGCGCTTCCGGCCGAAGCACCTGTTGCGACGGCGCAGAATGTGCAGAAGCCAGCAGCGGCAGTTGCAACAGCGGTTCCAACTGCAGTTCAGCAGAGTGCGACGCTGGCTCCTTCGAACGGGCACGCTGCACAGGCCGCTCCCGTAGATGCCACGACGGCCGAGCGCATTATCCAGCAACAGCTGCAGGCGATGTCCCAGCTCATGGTTCAACAGTTGGAGATGTTGCGTGGGACACGCTCGGCACCGGTTCTGGCGCAGCCGAGTTCAGTGTCGCAGCCCGCTGCGACCGACGCCATGCCGTCCGTGCCGCAGTCCGCACTTGCGAGTGTTTCTTCCTCGACGACTACCGCGACCGAATTCGGCAAGCCGGAGTTTAAGCCATTCGGGCCGTACAAGCCGATCCAGAAAGCGCCCGCGGGTGGGCTCACGCCACAACAAGAAAGGTACATAGCAGCGCTGATCGAGAAGTACACGCGCCGCACTGCCGGGTCGAAGCAGTTCACGCAGCAGCATCGTCGCGAACTTGCTGATCCTCGCGTGGTCTCTGGATTCCGGGCGCAATGGAAGGAACTCATCTACCCGATCGTCACCGTGCGTTCCAAAGGATCGCGCATGTGGGACGTCGACGGCAACGAATACATCGACATATTGAACGGTTTCGGGCCCATCATGCTGGGCCACCGTCCTGACTTTGTCGAGAAAGCAATTGAGAAGCAACTCCACGAAGGTTTCGAGATCGGGCCGCAGACGCCGCTCGCCGGAGAAGTGGCGCAGATGTTCTGCGAGATGACCGGCAACGAACGCATGACTTTTTGCAACACCGGCTCGGAAGCCGTGATGGCGGCGCTCCGCGTGGCGCGTACCGTGACCGGGCGCATGAAGGTGGTGCTGTTTGTAGGCGCTTATCACGGAATGTTCGACGAAGTTCTGGTGAAGGGTCTCAAAACCAAGTCCGGGCTTCGCTCTTTGCCGATCGCTCCTGGAATCCCTCAGGAGAAGGTCGACAACATCGTGGTGCTGGACTACGGAACTCCAGAAGCGCTCGAGTACATCAAAGCGCATGCCAAGGAGTTGGCTGCCGTGCTGGTCGAGCCAGTGCAGAGCCGGCATCCAGCGCTGCAACCAGTGGAATTTCTGAAAGAAATCCGAAAGATTACTCAGCAGTCGGAGACAGCGCTGATATTCGATGAAGTTGTGACCGGCTTCCGTGTGGCTCCGGGTGGATGCCAGGCATTGTTCGGAATCCGCGCGGACCTGGCGACATACGGAAAAGTGGTGGCGGGCGGAATGCCGATCGGCGTGTTAGCTGGAAAAGCAGCGTTCATGGATGCGCTCGACGGCGGGTCATGGCAGTTTGGCGACGCATCTACGCCCGAAGTTGGGGTCACGTTCTTTGCGGGCACGTTCGTGCGTCATCCTCTCACTCTCGCAGCGGTGAAGGCCGTGCTGCAGCATTTCAAAGAAGAAGGTCCGGATCTTCAGCGGCAGTTGAACGAGAAGACCAACCTCATGGTGAGCACGCTGAACGCGTTCTTCGACGAGGCCGGCGCTCCGCTGCACATCGAACACTTCGGCAGCATTTTCTATTTCGGCTTCCCGAGTGACCAGCGTTTCGGCAGCCTGTTCTATTACCATCTGCGCGAAAAGGGCATACACATCCAGGAAGGATTCCCCTGCTTCCTGACAACGCAGCATAGCCACGCCGACATTGAACACATCGTCCGAGCCTTCAAGGAAAGCATCCACGAGATGCAGGACGGCGGCGTATTGCCTGGGCCGGACCAGCAGATCCCAACCGCCGCGACCACGCCTCCGAAAGAAAAATCGGACGGCCACGGTACCCTGCTTTACACCTCCAGTCAGGCTAAGGTGGCAGCTGCTTCCCCAGAAGCTCCTTTGACCGAGTCGCAGTTGGAAATATTTCTTTCGGCGCAACTGAGCAAAGAAGCCTCTTGCAGTTACAACGAGTCCATTTCCCTGCACCTGCAAGGCGAGTTACATGAAGCGGCTTTGCGTGAGGCACTGCGGCGCCTGGTCCAGCGCCATGAAGCATTGCGCGCTAGTTTCAGCCCCAACGGTGATTTTCAGCGCTTCGCGCCTTCGCTGTCAGTGGATTTGCCGGTCTTAGATTTAACTGGGTTGGATGAGACGAGCCGCAAGCAGCGAATGGAAAAGATTCTTGCCGATGACGCCCGCCTGCCCTTCGACCTGATCGCTGGCCCGCTGGTCCGGATGAAGCTGCTCAAACTTGGACCGCAAAATCACACTTTGCTTTTCACCTCGCATCACATCGTCTGCGACGGCTGGTCGATCAACGTGATTCTTGATGAACTGTCGAAGCTATACAGCGCGCTGCGTGACGGCAAACCATGCGACCTGCCGACGCCGATGCCGTTTGGAACCTATGCCCGGTCTCAGGCGAAGCATTTCGAGAGCTCGGAAGGAAAGGAGATTGAAAACTTCTGGGTCACACAGTTCAAGAAGTTACCTCCCCCACTTGATTTGCCGTTGGACCGCGCTCGGCCTGCGGTTAAGGGTTTTGCTGGCGCCACGTGCCGCCGCCGCATCGGGGCCGATGTCTACCGAAACCTCAAGAAAGCGGGCGCGCAGCAAAAGTGCACCTTGTTCGTGACTTTGCTGGCAGGCCTGCAGGCGCTGCTCAGCCGTCTGAGCGGGCAAGATGACATCGTGGTGGGCATTCCTGCCGCGGGACAATCCCTGCTGGAAGATCAGACCCTCGTCGGGCATTGCGTAAACTTTCTGCCGTTGCGCGGACGCTTCGCCGATGATTTGAAAATGTCTGAGTACCTCGGGCAGGTGAAGCGTACATTGCTCGACGCCTACGATCACCAGAATTACACTTACGGCCGGTTGGTTCGCAAATTGGCGATCACTCGCGACCCGAGCCGCTTGCCGCTGGTGGAGATTCAGTTCAACCTGGAGCGGGTTGGAACGGGGATGGAATTCTCCGGCCTCAAGGTTGACGTCGATTCCAACTCCAAAGCCTTCGTCAACCACGACATGTTTCTCAATGTGGTCGAGTCCGACGATGGCTTGGTGCTGGATTGCGATTACAACACGCGTCTGTTTGACCGGGAAACGATCGACCGCTGGCTTGGTCATTACCAGACCTTGCTGGAAAGCCTGGTGGCGGATGCAACCCAGCCAGTCGCCAAACTGCCGCTACTCTCGCAAGCTGAGCTGCAGGGCATCACCGTCGGTTGGAACAACACGCATTCTGAATATCCAAGAACCAAATGCATTCACCAACTATTCGAGGAACAAGCCGCGAAGACACCTGACGCGGTAGCGGTGGTGTTTGAAGACCGCCGATTGACCTACGCCGAGCTGAACACTCGAGCTAACCAGTTGGCCGGCTATCTCGCCAAGCGCGGGGTCAAACCCGGTGTACGCGTAGGACTACTCGTTGAGCGCTCACTGGAAATGATGGTCGGCCTGCTGGGTATTCTCAAGGCAGGCGGAGCTTATGTTCCGATCGATCCGACTTATCCCAAGGACCGCATTTCTTTCGTTCTCGAAGACGCAAACGTTGGCGTATTGCTGACTCAAGAAAAGCTGGCGAAAAACTTAAAAAGATCAGGAACCGAGCTGGTCTGCCTGGATACCGGCTGGAATGCCATCGCCCGCGAGCATGGCGCCGCGCTGCAATCCGCAAGTGCCGAAGATCTCGCTTACGTGATTTATACCTCGGGCTCGACCGGCAAGCCCAAGGGTGTTGAAATTTCGCATCGTGCCGCGGTCAATCTGCTCTGCTCAATGAAGAAGAAGCCGGGACTGGCTGCGAGCGACACGTTGCTGGCGGTGACCACGCTGTCATTCGATATCGCTGCGCTGGAACTGTACTTACCTCTGTCCGTCGGGGCGAAGCTCGTCATTGCCAGTCGCGAGACAGCGGCGGACGGCAACCTGCTGCTCGAAAAGCTGCGCAGCTCAGGAGCCACAGTAATCCAGGCTACACCGGCCACGTTCCGGCTCTTGCTTGAGGCTGGGTGGAATGGAAAGCCGGCACTGAAAATTCTGTGCGGAGGCGAGGCTCTTCCCCGCGAATTAGCCAATCAGTTGCTGGAGCGGACGAAGTTCCTCTGGAACATGTATGGTCCAACCGAAACCACGATTTGGTCGTCCACGATTCAAGTGCAGCCCGGAGACGGTCCGGTGCCCGTCGGCCCGCCCATCGACAACACGCAATTTTACGTGCTCGATACACGCGGCCAAGTAACCTCGTTCGGCGTAGCCGGCGAACTACACATCGGCGGCGATGGCCTGGCGCGCGGTTACTTCAATCGTCCGGAACTGACTGCGGAAAAATTTATTCCTGACCCGTTCAGCAACAACCCTTCCGCCCGACTCTACAAGACCGGAGACCTGGTTCGCCGCCGGGCCGATGGCTACATCGAGTTTCTGGGGCGAATGGACAACCAAGTCAAGCTGCGCGGATACCGCATCGAATTGGGAGAAATCGAGACTGCGGTCGCCCGATATCCCGGCGTGCGCGAAGTGGCAGTGATCGTTCGAGAAGACAATCCCGGCGACAAGCGCCTGGTCGCATATCTGGTCACAGGTCAGAAGCCGCCTGCAGTCGGCGAACTGCGCGACTTCCTGAGCGAGAAACTGCCCACCTACATGCTGCCGTCCGCGGTGGTTTCCATGGAAGCGATGCCGCTCACGCCCAACGGCAAGGTCGACCGGCGCGCATTGCTGGCGTTCGGGATGGGGCAGGCAGCTGCCGAGAAAGATTTCGTTGCACCCCGCACAGCTCAGGAACAGGCACTGGCGGATATTTGGGCCAACGTCCTTCGCGTGGAGCGGGTCAGCATTCAGGACAGCTTGTTTGACTTGGGCGCAGATTCGATTCACGTTTTCCAAATCACAGCCCGAGCCAATGCGGCAGGATTGAAGTTCACACCAATTCAGCTTCTCGAGCATCCGAGAATCTCGTCCCTTGTCCTCGCCCTGGGCGGAGAAGTTGAAGGCGAAGACGACGAGGACGCGCCCATCCGTCGAGTATCCCGCGTCACACAGCGGCTTAAGGTAAAAACGAATGAATTCTGAGCCTCTTAGTTCGCTCACGATCGACGCAGAAAACGCGACCCCGGACGTGGCCGAGCCGTTCGTGTTCCCGGCTACACTCGCCCAACAACGCTTCTGGTTCCTCGATCAGCTTGAGCCCGGCAACACCGCCTACAACATCGCGGTTCGCTGGCGCTTGCTAGGGCAGATTGAACCGGCCTACATCGAGCTTGCCATTAACGAGATTCTGCGCCGTCACGAAGTGCTGCGGACCAAGTTTATCGACGAGGATGGGGTTCCGCTCCAGGTGGTTGTCCCCAGCCTGAACATGCAGGTTCCGGTGTACGACCTTCGATCGTTGCCGGCCGCCGAGAAGGAAGCCGAGGCGGAAAGAATCACACTCGAAGTGGCGAAGCAGTCTTTCGATTTGCGGGCTCTTCCACTGCTTCGTGCTGCCTTGCTGCGTTTGGCCGACGAAGAACACGTGGTGCTGGTAACCGTCCACCACAGTGTTGCCGACGGCTGGTCGATTGGGCTGATGGCCCGCGAGATGTGCAAGCTCTACGAGGCTTTTTCCCAGGGCGCGGATTCTCCGCTTCCCGAGCTGCCCATTCAATACGCGGATTTTGCGGTGTGGCAGAAGAAATGGCTCACGGGCAGCACTCTAAAGCGACACGCCGAATTCTGGAAACAACAACTGCAGGGTGTGACGCCTTTTGAATTGCCATCGGATCACCCGCGCCCCCCCTACCAGACTTCCAACGGCACTATTCTTTCTGTCCTGCTGCCCAGGAGCCTTACTGACACTTTGCAAGATTACAGCGGCCGCCAGGGTGTGACCTTCTTTACGACGGCTATTGCGGCGTTCATGACCCTGTTGCACCGCTACACGGAGAAGGAAGACGTCGCGATCAGCACCCAGGTCGCGGGGCGAAACCGGATTGAGCTGGAGGACTTAGTCGGGCTGTTCATCAATACTCTGGTTTTGCGAGGCGATCTCTCCGGCAACCCTGCATTTTCGGACCTCCTGGTCCGAATGAAAAAGATGGTCTCCGAGACGCTGGCGCACCAGGACATGCCATTTGAGCAGCTGGTGGGTTCGTTAAGGATGAAGCGCGACATCAGCCGAACCGCCGTATTCCAGGTGAATTTCATCTATCAACGTGCTTTCGTGGAAAATGTGGCATTCGCCGGGGCCAAGTTCATCGACTTGCCATCACGGTCCCCTGGGGCGCTCTACGACCTGAACGTGTTCATGGTGGAAAGAGTGGAAGGCTGGCGCCTCTCCTGCGAATACAACACCGACCTGTACAAGCCCGAAACCATTACTCGGATGCTTGGCCATCTCCAAGCCCTGTTTCAGGCGATCGCGACCAACCCGGAACAGAAGCTTTCCGAACTAGCGTTTTCCGCAGAAGAGAACTCTTCACAGCACAGTCACGATAATTCTTCGCCCGCAACTCCGGAGGCCGAGCTACAACGGGTGGGACCACGGGACAATGTGGAGGCGGGCCTTTGCAATATCTGGGAGGAAGTTCTCAATGTGCCTTCGGTGAGCATCAAGGATGACTTTTTCGAACTAGGCGGCCATTCGCTGCTGGCTGGGCTCCTCTTCGCAAAGATCAATAAGAGATACGGGAAAAAGCTGCCCTTAGCCACGCTTTTCCAAGCTCCGACGGTAGAGAACCTGGCCTTGATTTTGCGGATGGAGGAGCCGGGTAAGCTTTGGTCCTCGGTTGTTCCGCTTCAGACCGCGGGCTCCCGCCCACCGATCTTCATAATTTCTGGTCTCGGCGGCAACGTGGTTCGCTTTCGTGACTTGGCTTTGCACCTCGGCCCTGAGCAGCCGGTGTACGCGCTGCAACCGCCCGGCTTGGACGGCAAGCGGCCGTTCCTCACTTCGATGGAAGAAATGGCGAGTCACTATATAAAGGAGATTCGCCCCATTCAGCCCGAGGGTCCTTACTGTTTGGCTGGCTACTCCTTTGGAGGACTGGTGACCTTCGAAATGGCGCGCCAACTGTCTGCGCAAGGCGAAGAGGTTGGACTCCTGGCTCTGTTGGACGCACCCGAGTGGCGCTACTTGAAAGCCTCGCTCAGGAGCAACTCTCTCGATAAGGCGGTGGACCGCTTTAAGTATCGTTTGCATACTCTCTTGTTTGGTCCCGATCGGCTGGCGGTTCTAAAAGGCCGGGCGAGGCGAAGAATCTCGCAGATAATTTTCAAGTTCTACAAGGCGATCGGACGTCCCATTCCGCAGGCTTACGGAACCATCGAGGACATCAACTGGTTTGCGGCCACCAGTTATACCGCGCAACCGTATCCCGGACGCGTGACTTTGTTGCGGACCCCGCCACCAGCTGCGAGTGTGGGCCACGACTATCTGCTGGGATGGGGTGGGTTGGCTTTGGAGGGAGTGGAGGTCCACGACGTACCGGGAGATCACGAAGATATGATGAAGGAACCGAACGTCCGCGTGCTGGCAGAGAAGCTGAGCCAGTGTATCCAAAGAGCGGCAAATAGCGGAGGCGCCCCAGCGGCTTCCGGTGAAGCTGTTGCCGCACGAGTCTAGTCGCGATCCAGGGCCAGTTCGTGAATCTTCGGAAACCAC
>Ga0187818_10000162_pt1 | contig 21118 bp, 18 predicted proteins | sample NC_wetland_sal_i_14_FD_130581 | JGI IMG/M metagenome (GOLD analysis project Ga0187818, IMG submission 130581) | Wetland sediment microbial communities from Neuse River Estuary, North Carolina, USA - SO4_3 | ecosystem: Environmental > Aquatic > Freshwater > Wetlands > Sediment | place: USA... | reverse complement strand
GCGGCGCTTGGGCTGCTTGATCTCGGACGCCTTCTTCAACAGGGTTTCGAGATCGCCGTACTGGTTGACGAGCTCGGCCGCGGTCTTGACGCCGATGCCGGGGACGCCGGGCACGTTGTCGGTGCTGTCGCCGCACAACGCCTGGACGTCGATCACCTTGTCCGGGAAGACGCCGAATTTCTCCTTCACCTCGGCCGCGCGGATCGGACGCTCGCGGATCGGGTCCCACAGCTCGACCTTGTCGTTGACCAGCTGCATCAGGTCCTTGTCGGAGGAGACGATGGTGACTTTGGCGCCTTCCTTCACCGCCTCGCGCGCGTAGGTCGCGATCAGGTCGTCGGCCTCGTAATCCTCCTGCTCGATGCGGCAGATGGAAAAGGCGTCGGTGGCCTCGCGCACCAGCGCGAACTGGGGAATCAGATCCTCGGGCGGCTCGGGGCGGTGCGCCTTGTATTCGGGATAGATCCGGTTGCGGAAGGTCTTGCGCGCGACGTCGAACACCACCGCGATGTGGTCGGCGTCGGTGTCCTGCCGCAGCTTCAGCAGCATGTTGGTGAAGCCCAGCACCGCGCCCACCGGCGTGCCGTCGGGCCGGGTCAAGGGCGGCATGGCGTGGTAGGCGCGGAAGATGAAGCCCGAGCCGTCGATCAGATAGACGTGCCGGGGTTTGGCCACGGCGTCAGTGGCCGGCTGGCGGCTTGCCCGGCTTTCCCGTCGGCCGTTTCACGAAGCTGCGCGAGCAATAGGGGCATTCGATCCGGCCCGCGGGAAGGAGATTGAGATAGACCCGGGGATGGCCGGCGGATCTTTCGCCGTTGCCGTCGCAGGCGACGGTGTCTTGGTCGGTTTCGACGGTTTCGAAGGGCATTTTTCCGCCTCGATATGACCTTACAAGGGGCGCGGTCCCGTGATTGACCGGCGCGCGGCGCGGATGATACGCATTCCTCCGGCACAATCAATGACCAGTCATGTCCATGCATCGGGCCGGGATGAGCCCGGCCTGGCGGTCGAGCTCGAAGGCTTGACCAAGATCTACCGCGGCGGCGGGCGGGAACGCCTGGCGCTCGACCGCGTCGATTTGGCGATCAGGCGCGGCGAGATTTTCGGCCTGCTGGGCCCGAACGGCGCGGGCAAATCGACCCTGATCAACATCCTGGCCGGCCTCGTCATCAAGACCGTGGGGCGCGCCCAAGTGTGGGGCATCGACATCGACCGCGACCCGCGCAACGCGCGCGCCGCCATCGGCGTGGTGACGCAGGAAGTGAACATCGATTCCTTTTTCACGCCGCGCGAGCTCTTGGGCGTGCAGGCCGGATTCTACGGCGTGCCCAAGGGCGAGCGCCGCACCGAGGAGCTGCTCGAGCTGCTGGGATTGACCGACAAGGCGGACGATCTCGCGCGCACGCTGTCGGGCGGCATGCGGCGCCGGCTGATGATGGCCAAGGCGATGGTGCATTCGCCGCCGGTGCTGGTGCTGGACGAGCCCACCGCCGGGGTGGACGTGGAATTGCGCCGCCAGCTGTGGACCAACATCCAAGCGCTCGCGGCCGCGGGCACCACCATCCTGCTCACCACCCATTATCTCGACGAGGCGCAGGAGCTGTGCGGGCGCATCGCCATCATCGACCGGGGGCGCGTGGTGGCCAACGACACCACGCCGGCGCTCCTGGCCAAGATCGACGAGAAGCTGCTGACGCTGTCGCTGGTGAAGCCGGTCTCATCCTTGCCGCCCGGATTGAAGGATCTCGGGCTCAAGCTCGAAGGGCCCGAGCGGATCGTGTTCCGCTATCAGCCGAGCCGCGCCCATGTGGGCGACGTGCTGAGCGCGGTGGAAGCGGCCGGGCTCGCCATCCGCGACGTCTCGAGCGAGGAAACCGATCTCGAGGACATATTCCTGCGCCTGACCGGCGTCGGGGCGGGTTCGGGAGAAGGGAAATGAACGCGGCCGGAAGGACGCCCCGGACCGGGATGCGGCGAATTCTGGCTTGGACGCTCGCGATTCTTCTGACAGGCTGCGCCGGACAAGGTGGATTGAGCATGCACGACCAGCAATTGCGGCAAGAATTTTCCCGGCGCGAATCGGGGCCGGCGCGATTCGACGGCGGCGCCTTCATCGCCGACGACGGCGCGCGATTGCCGATGCGCGCCTGGCTGCCCGCGAAGGGTCATGTCAAGGCGGTGGTGCTGGCGCTGCACGGCTTCAACGACTACTCCAACGCCTTCGAAGGGCCGGGCATGGCCTGGGAAGATGCCGGGATCGCGACCTATGCCTACGACCAGCGCGGCTTCGGCGAGGCGCCGGAGCGCGGCCGCTGGGTTGGCGCCTGGCGTTTGGCGCAGGACCTGGCCGAAGCCAGCCGGCTCCTCAAGGCGCGCTATCCGGACAAGCCGCTTACCATCGTGGGCGAGAGCATGGGCGCGGCGGTGGCGATCGCCGGCGTCACCGGCACCGCCGGGGCCGGGAATCCCACGGCCGACGGCTATATCCTGATGGCGCCGGCGGTGTGGGGCCGCGCCGACATGAATTTGTTCGAGCGCGCGGCCTTGTGGATGACCTATCGCCTGGCGCCGGGCTGGACCTTGAGCGGGCAGAGCCTGCGCATCCTCGCCTCGGACAATATCGAGATGCTGCGCGCGCTCGGCCGCGACCCGCTGGTGATCAAGGCGACGCGCGTCGACACCATCAGCGGGCTGGTCGATCTGATGGGGCTGGCGCTCGAATCCGGGCCGAAATTCGACGAACGGGCGCTGCTGCTCTACGGCGCGCATGACGAGGTGATTCCCGAGGCGCCGGTTCGGCAATTCATGGCGAGCCTGCCGGCGGCGGGGATGGGGCGGCGCCGCATCGCCTATTACAAAAACGGATACCACATGCTGGCGCGCGACCTGGAAGGATCCCTGGTGATCGCCGACATGCAAAGCTGGCTGCTGCATCCCAATGCCCCCCTGCCCTCGGGCGCGGATATCGATCCGCCCATCGTCACCGCCCGGAATCCCTGAGAGTCTCCCCGGGCCCCGGGCGCGGATTTTCCGCGGCGAAGCCGCCATGGCGGCACAGTTCCATCCTATGCTAGATAGAGACCAAGGCTCGAGGGGGATACCGACATGGAAGTTTCGCACGCGATCCGCCGCTTCCTGCCGTTCCTCCTGCTGTGCCTGGCGCTGGCGTGGCCTTGCGCGCCTGCGCGCGCGCAGTTCGTCGCCGGCATCTCGGTCGACATCGCGCCGCCGCCCTTGCCGATCTATGCCGAGCCGCCGCTGCCGGAAGACGGCTATGTCTTCATACCGGGCTATTGGGCCTGGGCGCCGAGCGGCTTCTACTGGGTCCCGGGCACCTGGGTGCTGCCGCCCGCGCCGGGCCTATACTGGACGCCGGGCTATTGGGCCTTCGTCGACGGCGTCTATGTCTGGTACGCCGGTTATTGGGGACCGACGGTCGGATATTACGGCGGCGTCGATTACGGCTTCGGCTATTTCGGCACCGGCTACGACGGCGGCTATTGGCAGGACGGCGTGTTCTTCTACAACGGCGCCGTGCATAATTTCGGCCGGGTCCGCGTGGCCCATTCCTATCGCCGGGACGTGTCCGACCGCCACGCGCGCATGAGCTTCGCCGGCGGGGAGCGCGGAACAGGAGCGCGACCGGGCCCCGACGAGGAAAGAGCCGCGCAAGAGCCGCACCGGCCGCCGCGCAGCGTCCAGATGCAGCATGAAACCCAGGCCGCCACCATCCGCACCGCGCCCGCCGCGGTCAATCACGGCAGGCCGCCGGTGGCGGCGACGCAGAAACCGGCGACCTTCACCGGCCCCGGCATCACCAGCGCCCGGCCCGCGCCGCATCCGCCCGCGCCGCCGCATCCGGCGGGCGGAGCCGCGCCGCAGGGCCAAGGCCACGGCGGCGGCGGCGCACCCCCGCCGGGCGGCCATGGCAGCGAGCCGGAGCATCATTAAGCGCCGACAGGCCACGCTGCATCCGCATCCCGCGCCCTTCGACAAGCTCAGGGTGAGGGAAGATTGGTTATGGCATCAAGAAAATCGCCGCGCCCAGCGCCCTCGTCCTGAGCCTGTCGAAGGACGAAGGATGAAGGGCGCGCAACGCTCATCCGGCGATCGAGTCAGGGCTTATCTTATTTGCTTCGCAAGACGCCGAGGGCTGATTCCTCTTGGCTTCGCACGACGGCCGCGCCCCTGCGCGGCCTGTGCTACGCCGGATTACTTATTCCGTTCCTTCCAGGGGTCCTTGACCATCGGATAGGTTTCGATCTCGACATTGATGAACCGGCCGCCGCCCGCCTTCTCGACCTGGCAGATATAGACGTTCTGCACGATGTCGCGGGTTTCGGGATCGATCAAGATCGGCCCGCGCGGGCTTTCATGCTTCCAGCCCTTGATCGCGGCCATCGCGGCATCGCCGCCGATCTTGCCGTTCAAGGCCTTGACCACGTCGTAGATCAACGCCATGCCGTCATAGGCGCCGACCGCGAAGAAATCGGGGTCGTTGTCCGGACCGTAGGAATCGTGCCAGGCCTTGACGAAATCGCGGTTGACCTGGGATTTGTGCTGCGCGGTGTAGTGCATGGCGGTGATCATGCCGGCGGCGAAAACCGGCAGGTTCTGCTCGTCCGCCTCATCGGCCGCCTCCTCGCTGGGCAGGAGGCGGATATGCGCCTTGTCCAATCCCAGATCGTGGAAGGTCTTGACGAAGGCAACCGGCTGGCTGCCGCCGGGGATGAAGGCGTAGAGCGCCTGCGGGTGCTGGTCGAGCACGCGCTGGAGATAGGGCGCGAAATCGGGATTCATCAGCGGGAAGCGCACGCTGTCGACGACATTGCCGCCGGCTGCCGTGAAGGCGAGCTTGAAGGAGGTTTCGGCGTCGATGCCCGGGCCGTAATCGCTGACCGCGACGTAGACGCGCTTCAAGCCCCCCTTGGTCGCGGCCCATTTGCCGAAGATTTCGGTGGTTTGCGGCAGGGTGAGCGAGGTGCGGGTGAAATAAGGCGACTTGGCGGTGATGATCGCGGTGGCCGCGTTCATGATCACGGTCGGCACCTTGGCCTCGGTGATGTCGGGCGCGAGAGCCAGCGCGTTCGGAGTGAAGACCAGGCCGGCGAGGAACTGCACCTGGTCGCGGGTGATGAGCTCCTGCGCCAGGCGCTTGGCGGTGTCGGGGTTGGGGCCGGTGGTGTCGCGCTTGACGAGCACGATCGGATCGCCGGCGACGGCGTCGCCGTGCTGTTTGACATAGAGATCGATCGCCTTCTGCATGGTGTCGCCGAGCCGCGCGAACGGCCCGGAATAGGGCAGCAGGATGCCGACCTTGACGGTGTCGGCATAGGCCGCCGCCGCCGAAAACATGGCGAGAAACGCGGCCGCCGCCAGCGCGGCCGACAGGAATCGACGGATGACGCGCATGGCCCCCTCCCTTTTGGCCGGGCTCGAACGGCCCGGCTCTATTATTAGCTTCGCTCTTAACGAGCGACGCCGGAATTGTCGCCGGAACCTGGCGGCAGGGCAATGCCGTCGGTTATGGGCGTTTGCCCACCCGCGCCTTGCGCGGAAGGGCGGGCTGCTCCTATCCTGCGCCGCAGGTGGACCCGTAGCTCAGCTGGATAGAGCGCTGCCCTCCGAAGGCAGAGGTCGTGAGTTCGAATCTCGCCGGGTCCGCCAGTTTTTGAACAGAACCAGGCAATCACTTCTCAATTTCGTGTTTCAATATCAAATCTTATTAAATATTCGTAGGGCATAAGATCGCTAGTTGCATACAGTTCATCCGCCCTCTTAGCCCAAACATGAGATGGTTTTCTATCACCGCCATAAAAAACCAGATAGAAATAATAGTCCTTGTTCCCTCTAGAAACCTTCAATTGGTTTTCGGATAAGAAAAATCTGAAACCTTCATCACCCCAAGATTTGCCCGCAGTTTTGACCTCAATATATCTTTCATGGCCGGGCTTACTATGCGAGAGAAAATCGTAGCCATATGAGGGTCTGTCACGACGATCTACTATTTGATTAACTAAATTTTTATGACCCAGCCCGATTAGACGATCCTTTTCCCAATTGAGGGCAAATTTCTCGCTTACCATTCCAATCTTTTCCAGATTTTTTTTGATGTCTTCAAAAATGACTTTGGGGTGTTTCTTAGCTGTCTTTTTGTTAGCTATTTTCTTAATAAAAATATCCGGGAGTCCTCTTCCATTCGGATGGTACGTATCATATAAAAAAATCATAAACTTTGTATTGCTCCATCTTCTTGTAATTGGATTTTTGTATTTTTCTAGAACCAAGCGATGCTGGGATTCACTCACATATTGGCAGTCTGGAATTCCCAACTCTGATGCAATCGACGTTATATTCTATATTCTCCGCACTACAAACATTGAGATATGCCTTGGGAAAATAGAGGCTCAATATTTTTGCTTTGAACATTTGGGAAAGAGGATTCGCATCTATTTTCGCAAAATCCTTTTTTTGCCCTGCCTCAACCAATTTAAGAAGGGCACTCTTTACTGTTCTAAATGTCTCAGCTTTGTTATGCCCAAATTTCGTGGTGGATCGATATTTCTTGCGTGGGTCGGAACTTGTCCTACCAAAATAGATGCCGAACTTGCTCGAAGTAGCGCCCTGAATATTGGCCCAGGGTTTTGTTTTTGCTTCTACATAGGCACAAAATGTTGGCGTTCCTTTTCCAATGACATAATCGTCAATCGTAAGTTTTTTCAGCCGGTTGAGTGGGAACTTGCGTAGGAATTCTCCACGAATCTGTGTTGCTCTTTCTTCACGTGACGAATCAAAATTTCTATTGAAGTCTCGCAATTTTGCATTGAGGACAGCTTTTGATAACATGGTGCAGCCTCGGAGCTGGCTAGTTAGTACGTTGTACTACGGCCTCACCACCACGTAATCGACCACGGATTTGGCGCCGGATGTGCCGCGCACCGAGGCGAGCGCCTGGTCGTGCTCGGCCTTGGTCAGGCTTCGGCCGATGACATAGAGCGTGCCGAAGCTGTCGGCGCAGACATGGTAGTTCTGCTCCGCCGTCTTCATCGCCAATGTGATGTTGGCGCCGGCCTTGGTCGCGAGTTCGAGCGACTTGTCCCAGCTCAGGAGCTTGACATCCGTCTTCTGGTCGGCAGCGCTTTCATAGACCACGTGCCAATAGAGCTTCTTGACGCCGGCCACCGCCTTCACGGCCGCGTAGAACTGGTCGTATTTGGCCTTGTCGTCGAATAATCCTGTGACCAGCAGGCGCTGCTCGTAGATCTCGGTCGAGGCCGAGGCGGAGCCCGCCTTGGCCATCGCCGCGTTCACCTTGAGCACGATCTCGTTGTCCTTGGCCTGGTCGGCGAAGCTGCGCCGCTCGGTGGCGTGCTCGACGATGGTCTTGGGCCCGAGCAGGATCGAGCCGATCTGGGCCAGCGCCGGCGTGGCCGCGAGCGAGCCGCAAAACGCAAGCATCAAACGGCGGGTGACGGTTTTCATGTCCTTTCCCTCCCGATCACAGGAGCGCGTTTTTCGAGACTACACCGGGCCGATGACGCGCTCCAAGAGGCCGGGATGAAGTGACCGCCGTCACATGATACGGGACGTTGGAGCCCCTTTGTTTTGGAATTTTGATTTGGCTTCGCGCTCTTTCTTTAGCTTCGCTCCAGACGAGCTACGCGTTACGAGCTGCGCCGGATTTACTTCTTCTTCTTCCGCTTGCGCCCGGCTTTGGGCTTCTCTTTCGCGATCTTCTTCAGCCGTTTTTCGAACGCGGCCTCGTCATGGTCCGCCTCGACCATATGTTCGGCTTCGACCAATTCCTGGCGTTGAACAGATGGCTTCCTGCGTTTCATGGCAATTCCCCTCGTTATCCGTTCCGAAAAAAACAATACCCCTTTGGCTTCGCTCTTGACGAGCTACGCGTGCGCTATTCCGCCGCGGCGTCCAACTGGACGCGCTGCTCGATCGCCGCCAAGGTCTTGGCCAGGCTTTCGCCTTCGGGATCGGCCAGCGCCGCGGCACAGGCGCACGCCACCGCGTCGGATGCCAACTCGGCCGGCAGGCGCCGCCTTAGCGCGGGCCGGACGACGCGCTCGACGATGGCGCGGTAGCTCGCCATGCCGCGCTTGTGGGTGTCGCCATAGCCCTTGATGAGATTGGCGCAAGCCGCCACTTCGAGCGCCAGAGCGGGCGCAAGCTCCGCCGCTTCGGCGACCAGGCTCAGCCAGGAGGCTATCTCGCGTTGCTCCGCGCGGAAGCGGTGGCTCCAGCGCCGCCAGGGCCGCAAAGACGCCAGCGCCTTCAGGCGCAGATATCCGGTAACCGAGGTGGTCTGGATTTCCATGCCCCAAGCGGCCCGGCCGAACCAGCCGCGCTTTTCCGCAAGATAGAGGATGGGCCTGGCCAGGAGCGGCGGCAGGATGGAGCACAGCTCGTCGATGCCGGGCTTGAAGAATTCGAAGATGGCGAGCTTGTCGCCCGGCTTGGCGCCGAGCTCCTGCCGGATGCGGGATATCCGGGCGGGATCGATTTTCACCTGCGCCACGCGGATCACATCCTCGAAGGACATGCGCACCGCCAGGTGGCGCGCGACCGACGCCGCGAGCTTGCCGCCCATCCCCGCGCGCTCATCCGCCGCCTCCACCGGTTCGAGCCGGTCGAGATAGAGCTTGGCGTAAGATAAATCCTGGTAATCGGCCAGGCGGCGCACGCCCTCGACCGCCAATTGGCGCGCGGCTTCGGGCAGGAAGCCGGCGCGGGATTCGAGCTGGGCAAGCGAAGGCCGGGTTTCGCGCCAGCGCTTCTCGGGCGCGTGCAAGGAGGCGGGCGTGCCGGCATGAGCGGCGGCGAGCCCGGCCTCGAAGCCGCGCAGATTGCTCTCCGCCGCCTTGCCCTCGGCCCGGATCGCGGCGGCGAAGTTTTCCGCCGGGATGGGCAGCACGCCCGACCCCGCCAGCGCGCCCAGCATCACCGCGTTCACCATCGACCCCGCGGATTTGGCGAGCTCCTCCATGTCCAGGATCAGGCTCGCCAAGGCGTGGCGTTCGACCACCTGCAAAAGTTTTTCTCCGCTCAGCCGCCCGTCGCCCATCGCCGTCTTCTCGGGCATGAGATAGGCGCGGCTGGCCGAAGCGATGACCTTGGTGCGGTCTTGCGTGACGAAGCCCGAGGATACCGCGCGCGCGGTTTCGGCGAGCTCGCTCGCCAGCAGCACGTCGACCTCGCCCAGCCCGGGCGTCAGCGCCAGGATCGGCCGCTTGCCCCCGAGCGACGAGGACGGCACCGGCAGAATCTCGACGTAATAGATGGTGGCGCCGGTGCGCTGCGCCACGCCGGGGATCGAGGTGCTTTGCGCGGGGAAGCCCAGGGACGACGCCGCGCCGATGATCCAGTTGGTGAGCACGTGGCCGCCTTCGCCGCCGAGCGCGGCGATGAGCAGCGTCACCGGCCGGAGCGATTCGGTCATGGCGTATGCTGCGGCACGGTTTCGGAGGCGCCGAGCCAGGCGAGAGCGCGTTGGCGCAAGCGCTCGATCCGCATTTCCCAATCAAACGGGTTGCGCGTGAGCTCGGCGCGGTAGAAGGAGGGGCAGAGCACCGCGGCATGCGCCACCTCGCCGCACAGCCCGCAGCCGACGCAGCTTTCGATCACGCTCGCCACCGGGTCGGTGCGGAGCGGATCGGGGTTGGGTTTGACCGTGAGCGAGGGACAGCCCGACAGCCGGATGCAGGAATGATCGCCGGTGCAGATCGAATCGTCGACTCCGTAACGCGCTTTGACCACGCGCAAGCCCTTGGCGAGGCGGGAGGAATCCTCGGCGCGCACGCGGCGCTGGCGCGCCAGCTGGCATTCGCCGTCGGCGATGATGACCTTCAGCCCCTTGGACTTGCTTTTCATCGCCGCGCGCAAGGCCTTGACCATGGCCGCCACGCTGTAGGAGCGGATGGTCTTGAGCCATTTGACGCCGAGCGCCTTGAGCATGCGCTCGATGTCGACGCCGGTGGTCGAGCCGGTGCGGTGCGCCGCGCTCGACGGCACGTATTGCAGGCCGGTGGCCGAGGCGTAGCCGTTCTGCATCACGATCAGCACGCCGTCGCCGTTGTTGAACAGCGACGAGGCCACGCCGGTGATCATGCCGTTATGCCAGAAGCCGCCGTCGCCCATGATGGCGATCGGCCGCTTGTCGATGTTGGGACCGACCCCGGCGGAGGAGGCCAGGCTCATGCCGTAGCCCAGAATGGAATTGCCCAGGTTGAAGGGCGGGAAGGTGGCGAAGGAATGGCAGCCGATATCGGTGCTGATATGGATCGGGCCGGTCTCCCGTTGCAACAGCTTGATGGCGCCGAACACCGGGCGTTCGGGACAGCCGGTGCAGAAATTGGGCGGACGCGGCGGCAAGGATCCGACATCCGCGGCGGCTTCGCGCTTGCGCTCGACCAGCTGGCCGACGAACTTGCCGATGATGCCGGCATCGACGCCCGTTGGCCGGGTTTCGGCGAGGAAGGCGGCCAGGCCCGACAGCATCGCCTCGGAGGTGTATTCGCCGGCCGAAGGCAGCAGGCCCTTGCCGAAAACCTGGGTGGCGAGACCGGCGCGGCGGAGCTCGACGTTGATCTGTTGCTCGATGTAGTCGGGATGGCCTTCCTCGATCACCAGCACGGCGCGTTTCCCGGCGCAGAAACCCGCGACCTCTTCCGGCACCAGCGGATAGACCGCGTTGAGACAATAGATCGGGATACGGGTTTCGCCGTAGAGATCGGCCAGGCCCAGGCGCATCAGCGCGCGCATCAGGCCGTTATAGAGCCCGCCCATGACGACGATGCCGACATCGGCGACGTCGCCTTCGAAGAATTCGTTGAGCTTGTGGTCGCGGATGAATTGGCGCGCGGCGGGCAGGCGTTCCTCCACCTTGAGTTTTTCCTGCGCGAAGGTCGAAGGCGGATGCGACAGAAGCCGGTATTCATGGGGCGCGGGCGCGGCGCGGTTGAGGCCCGAAAATTTCCCGGCGCGGTTGTCCTTGGCGGTGAATTCGCCGGTGACATGGCAGGCGCGGATGCGCAATTCGAGCATCACCGGCGCGTGCGAGGCTTCGCTTAGCTCGAAGCCCTTTTCCACCGCGGCGACGATGGAGGGCAGATCGGGCCTCGGGTCCAAAAGCCAGATCGAGGATTTCATGGCATAGGCGTAGGAGCGCTCGAGGATGACGGAAGCGCCTTCGCCGTAATCCTCGCCCAGGATGATGAGCGCGCCGCCCTTGACCCCAGGCGAGGACAGGTTGGAGAGCGCGTCGGAGGCGACGTTGGTGCCGACGATCGATTTCCAGGTGACCGCGCCGCGGATGGGATAGTTGATCGAGGCGCCGAGCATGGCCGCCGCCGCGGCCTCGTTGGTGCAGGTTTCGAGATGGACGCCGTACTCGCCCAGTATGTCCTGGGCGTCGACCAGCACGTCGAGCAGGTGCGAGACCGGCGCGCCCTGGTAGCCGCCGACATAGCTCACGCCCGATTGCAGCAGCGCCTTGGTGACGGCAAGGATGCCCTCGCCGCGGAAAATCTGGCCTTCGCCCAAGCGCAGCGATTCGACCTCGTGGCTGAAGGAGCGTTCCATGGGCCTATCCTAGCATGGACGCGGGTTTCAGCCCCAGACCTCGCGCGCGGTCTCGACCACCAGACGGAGCTTGGCCGCCTGCTTTTCGAGGGTGAGGTCGTTGCCTTCGATGGTCGAGGAAAAGCCGCATTGCGGCGACAGGCAGAGCTGCTCCAAGGGCGCGTATTTGGCCGCCTCGTCGATGCGGCGTTTCAGATCGTCCTTGCTTTCAAGCTCGCCCTTCTTGGTGGTGACCAGGCCCAGCACCACCATCTTGCCCTTGGGCAGGAACCGCAGCGGCGCGAAGGAGCCGGAGCGCGCATCGTCGTATTCGAGGAAAAACCCGTCCACGTTCAATTGATTGAACAGCGCCTCGGCGAGGAAATCGTAGCCGCCCGAGGCGACCCAGGAAGAGCGGTAATTGCCGCGGCAGCTATGGGTGCAGACGCTCATGGATGCGGGCTTGGCGGCGAGCGAGTCGTTGACCAGCTTGATGTATTTCAGATGCATGTGCTCGCCGTCGTCGCCGGCCTTGGATAGCCCCGCGCGCTGATCGGGATCGCACAGCGTGGCGAAATTGGTGTCGTCGAGCTGGAGATAAGTGAGACCCAGCCGGCCCAGCTTTTCGATCTCCTCGGCATAGACCTTGGCGACGTCGGCGAAGAGCTCGTCCACCCCCTGGTAAGGCGAATTCTCGAAGATCTTGCCGCCGCGGCGGTGGATCATGCTGGGCGAGGGCAGGCTGAGCTTGGGCACCGCCTTGGCGACGGATTTGAGATAGGAAAAATCCTCGCCGAAGATGGTCTCGGTGAGGCCGAGCTTGCCGGTGATGCGCAGGCCTTCGGCGGCATAGGTGATGTCGCCGCCCAGCCCGTGGAACCGCACCGGCACCTTGGCGGCGGCTTTCTCCATCCCGCCGATGCGGTAGAGGAAATCCATGTGCCAGGATTTGCGCCGCATTTCGCCGTCGGTCACCGCCTGGAGACCGGCATCCTCCTGCATCTTGACCGCCTGGCGGATGGCCTTGTCCTCGATAACGCGCAGCTGCTTGGGCGAGATGCGCCCGGCTTCGCGGTCGGCGCGCGCCTGCAACACCTCGCGCGGGCGCAGCAGGCTGCCGACATGGTCGGCGCGGAAGGGCGGCTTGGCGCGGCGGGACATGGATGCAACTTTAGCCGGGCGGAAAGGCCGGCGCAATCGGCGGCGCGGTTTTTCCCCGCACGGCAATTCATTCATTGTCATGCCCGGACTTGTTCCGGGCATCCATGTCTTGACAGAAATTCGTGGATGGCCGGGCCAAGCCCGGCCATGACCCGGGAGCATGACGGCGGAAAATGGGCTTTATCCCACCCGCGCGGCCAGGAGAGCCTCGACATAGGCCGGCACGATCTCGCTCGCCTTGCCGTAACGGCTCTCGGCGAACAGGGTTTCGCCTTGCGAAGGCTCGAGATTGAGCTCGACCGTGCGCGCACCGCGCGAGCGCGCCTCGGCGACGAAGCCCGCCGCCGGATAGACGTTGCCCGAAGTGCCGATGGAAATGAAAAGATTGCACCGCTCCAGCGCCGATCCAATGCGTTCCATCTCGAGCGGCATCTCGCCGAACCACACCACATGCGGCCGCAAGCCGCCCATGCTGCCGCAAGCCGGACAGCAACTGGCGAGCGACAGATCGCCGTCGAAGGTCCGCACCTCGCCGCACGGGCCGCAACGCACCTTGCGCATCTCGCCATGCATGTGGACAAGGCGCCTGGAGCCGGCGCGTTCGTGCAGATCGTCGATGTTCTGGGTCACCAGCAGGAAATCGCCTTGCCAGCCCGATTCGAGCGCGGCCAGCGCGCGATGCGCGGCGTTGGGCTGGACGTGACTCGCCAGCAGGTTACGCCGCCGCTGATTGTAGAATGCGTGGACGAATTCCGGATCGCGGGCGAAGGCCTCGGGCGTGGCCACGTCCTCGACCCGGTAACGCGCCCAGATGCCGTCGGCGTCGCGGAAGGTGGACAGCCCGGATTCCTGGGAGATGCCGGCGCCGGTCAAAACGACGATGGCGGGCGCGCTCATGATTTCAAATTATCACGCCTTCAAGCCGGCGAGCCAGGATTCGAGGCACGCCTTGGCCTGGGGCGCGAGCTCGCCGGCGAATTTGGCGGCGTCGGCCCGGAGCCGCGGCACGGTCACGCGCGGCGTCGCGGCGATCTCGACGGCGTGGCCGACATACCAGCGCTCCAATCCGCGCGCGGTCACTTCCAGATGGAATTGCAGCGCCAAGCCGTGGCGCTTCCAGGCGAAGGCCTGGTTGGGCGTGCGCGGCGTCGAGGCGAGATGGGTCGCGCCCGAGGGCAGCTCGAAGGTGTCGCCGTGCCAATGCAGCACGCGCGTGCCGGATTTGATCTTGGCGAGCGGGGATTCGCGCCCCGCCGCGCTCAAGGTCAACCCCGCCCAGCCGATTTCCTTGAATCCTGAGGCATAGACCTTGGCGCCCAGCGCGCGCGCCATGAGCTGCGCGCCGAGACAAATCCCCAGCACCGGGCGCTCTTTTTTCAGGCGTTGCTCGATCAGCGCGAGTTCGGGCTTGAGGAAGGGATAGCGGTCTTCTTCAGTGGCGCCAATGGGCCCGCCCAGCACCACCAGCAGCTCGCATTGGGCGAGATCGGAAGCGCCGAGATCGTCGATCGCGGCTTCCCGGTAGGACACCTTATATCCCGCTGCTTCGAGCGCCGGGGCGAAGGCATCGAGATCCTCGAAGGCGACATGGCGGAGGGCGATGGCGGAGGGCATGCGGTCAGGTTTTCTTGGGCGCTTCGGGCTTGAAGGGGCGGGACAACAGCGCCTCGATTGCGCGGTCGACATCGGCGCCCTGGTGCAGGATGGCCTCGACCGCCGCCGAGATCGGCATCTCGATGCCGAGTTTCCCGGCGAGAGCGACGCAGGCCGCGGCCGAGGATACACCCTCGGCGACGGAACGGCGCGACGCCAGGATGGCTTCCAGTTTCTGCCCCTCGCCCAGCGCGATGCCGAGCGAGAGATTGCGCGACTGCGGCCCGGTGCAGGTGAGGACGAGATCGCCCAAGCCCGACAGCCCCATCAGCGTTTCAGGCTTGCCGCCCTTGGCCAGCGCCAGACGCACCATCTCGGCCAGGCCGCGGGTGACGATGGCCGCGCGCGCGTTGTCGCCCAAGCGCTTGCCCATGACGATGCCGCAGGCGATCGCCATCACGTTCTTGACCGCGCCGCCCACCTGCGCGCCGATCATGTCGTCCGAAAGATAAGGGCGGAATCCCCGCCCGCCGAGCGCGTCGGCCAGGGTCTTGCCCGATTCCTGGTCCGCCACCGCCAGCGTCACCGCCGTCGGCAGCCCCTTGGCCACCTCGGCGGCGAAAGTGGGGCCGGACAGCACGGCCAGCTTCGCCCCCGGCAAAACGGATGAGGCCGCCTCGCTCATCAAGGCGCCGGTCTTCTCCTCGATGCCCTTGGCGCAGATGACGATGGGCGTGCCCTTGGCAAGATGAGGCGCGAGCGCCTTGGATATTTCGCGCAGATGCTGCGCCGGCGGGACCAGCAGAATGACATCGGCCCGAGCTGCCATGCTGAGATCCGATGTCGCGGTTATGCCGGCTTCGAGCCGGATGCCGGGAAGGAAAAGCGGGTTTTCGCGCGTGCGGGCGATCGCATCGACCACCTCGGCCTCGCGCGCCCACAGCACGACCTCGCGGCCGGCGCGGCGCAACACTTGCGCCAGCGCGGTGCCCCAGGCCCCGCCGCCGATGATGCCGAAACGTTGCATGACGCCGCACCCGCCTTCCGCGCTTCACCGCTCGCGATGAAGCACGGAAGGCGTTATCGGATCAAGCGCGCCGCGGCCCGGCGGAACCCTGGCTCGCGCTTTCCCGTCGTGGTACAGTTCAAATGGCCGGCGCGAGACCGGCGCAGGGAGGAAATCATGCGGAGAATTCTGGGCGCGGCCGCGCTGGCCGCCGTGATGGGGTGCGCCACCGTGGCGCAGGCGCAATACCTGATCGTCGGCAATGACGAGAAGCTCATATTCAAGGACGGCAAGCCGGTCTTAGCCCTGCCGGGCAAGGACACGCTGTCGATCATCGACATCCGCGACGGCGCCAAGCCGCGCATCGTCGTGACATTGCCGCTCATCAACAGCGTCGTCGGCCCGCCGACCAACCTCGCGATCACGCCGGACAACAAGCTGGCCCTGGTCGCCAGTTCGATCGACGTGGTCAAGGACGGCGACAATCTGAAGAACGTGCCGGACACGAAGGTGTTCGTCATCGACCTGACGGCCTCGCCGCCGGCGGTGATTGCGACGCTCCAGGCGGGCAAGCAGCCTTCGGGCATGGCGATCAACCGCGCCGGCACCCTGGCGCTGGTCGCAAATCGCGCCGACAACACGGTGAGCGTCCTGACGATCAGCGGCAAGACCGTCACGGTCGCCAGCAGCGTGGCGCTCGCGCCCGCCGACGCGCCGAACCAGCAATTGTCCGCCGTGGCTATCACGCCCGACGGCAAGCGCGCGCTGGTGGCCAAGACCGGGATCAACAAGGTGGCGCTGCTCGACATCGACGGCGCCACGGTGACCTACAAGGGCTACGACATGATCGCCGGCGTCTTTCCCTACAACGTCCAGATCACCGCGGACGGCAAGCTCGGCCTGGTCAACAACAACGGCAATAGCGGCGTCGGCGACGGCCAGGTGGACACGGTTGCGGTCATCGACATGACGCTCGATCCGCCGCGCGTGGTCGATTTTGTCGCGGTCGGCGACGCGCCGGAAGGACTGGCGATACGCCCGACCGGCGGTTATGCCGTGTCGCTGACGACCAACGGCTCCGGCGGCAGCGCGCCGCCGACCGCCTTTTTCCGCCACGACCATTCCGTCGCCGTGCTCCTGAAGATCGAGGGCAAGAAGGTGCGCAAGGTGTCGGAAACCGAGGTCGGCGCGCTGGCCGAAGGCATCGCCTTCAGCCCGGACGGGAAGTATCTCTATGTCGCCAGTGACGCCGACCAGGACATGACCGTGCTGCGCCTCGAGGGCAACAAGCTCACGCCGGTGGGCTCGCTCAAGCTGCCGGGCCATGCCGCCTCGATGCGCGGCAGCACGCCCTGAGCGTCTAGCCCGGCATTAACGCCGGGTCGAGGGGCCAGCGCGGGCGCGGCGCGAAATCGAGCCCGTCGATCAGGCCGGCTTTGAGCCGTTCGATCCCGGCCCAGGCGATCATCGCCGCGTTGTCGGTGCAGAGCTCGGGCGGGGGCAGGACCAGGGCGCAATCCCGTTGCGCGGCCAGGGTGGCCAGGCCCGCGCGAAGCTTGGCATTGGCCGCGACGCCGCCGGCAGCGACCAGGTGGCGGGCATCGGGATAACGCGCGCGGAAGAGATCGAGCGCGTTGGATGTGCGGTCGAGCAGGCAATCGTTGATGGCATTTTGCAGCGAGGCCGCGAGATCGGCGCAAGCGCGCGCGTCGAGCTTGCCCGCTTCATCGAGCCGCGCGACATTCTGGGCCAAGGCGGTCTTCAAGCCCGAGAAGGAGAAGTCGCAACCGGCGCGGCCCAGCATCGGCCGCGGCAAGGGAAAGCGCGCGGGCGACCCCGTTTCGGCCGCTGCCGCCACCGCCGGCCCGCCGGGATAACCCAGGCCCAAGAGCTTCGCGCCCTTGTCGAAACATTCGCCCGCCGCGTCGTCCATGGTCGAACCCAAGCGGCGGTAACGCCCCACGCCTTCGACGATCTGCAACTGGCAATGCCCGCCCGAGACCAGCAACAGCAGATAAGGGTAGGGCACGTCCGCGACCAGCCGCGCCGACAGCGCGTGGCCTTCGAGGTGATTGACGGCGATGAAGGGAAGCTTGCGCACATAGGCGATCGCCTTGGCCTCCATCACCCCCACCATGATGCCGCCGATCAGGCCGGGGCCGCCGGTGGCCGCCACGGCGGAGAGATCGCCGAAGCCCGCGCCCGCCTGTTCCAGCGCGGCGGATATCAGCCCGTCCAAGTGGTCGAGATGCGCGCGCGCCGCGATCTCGGGCACGACGCCGCCATAGGGGCGATGCTCCTCGAGCTGCGACAGCACCAGATTGGCGCGGATGCGCGGCGTTTCGTCCGACACCACCGCGCAGGCGGTTTCGTCGCAGCTGGTTTCGATGCCCAGGATCAGCATGGCCGGACCATAGCCCTCCGTTTTTGCCGCGTCCACGCGAGGCGAGCGTCCTGCCGTGCCGCTTTCCATTTGTTTTGCCGCTCCGCGGCGGGGGCCTTCACTTCGCCGCCAGATACGCCTAAGAAAAGGGCATGGTCCCGCCCCTTCTGCGCATCGGCACCCGCGGCAGCCCGCTCGCGCTGGCCCAGGCCGGAGAGCTGCGGTCTTGGCTGGAAGCGGCGCATGAGGAACTGGCCGAACCCGGCGCGATCGCGACCGTCACCATCCGCACCAGCGGCGACGCCATGGCCGACCGCAACCTGTCCGAGGAAGGCGGCAAGGGCCTGTTCACCAAGGAGATCGAAGAGGCGCTGCTGGCGGGCGCGATCGACCTCGCCGTCCATTCGATGAAGGACGTGACCGCGGGTTTGCCCAAGGGGCTGGCGATATCCTGCCTGCTGCCGCGCGCGGACCCGCGCGATGCGCTGATTTCGGCGAAAGCCGCGAGCCTGAAAGCCTTGCCGAAAAACGCCGTCCTCGGCACCAGTTCGCTCCGGCGCCAGGCGCTGGCGCTTTACGCCCGGCGCGATCTACGGATCGTGCCGCTCCGGGGCAATGTCGGCACGCGCCTCGACAAGCTCCGGTCCGGGAGCATCGACGCGACCATCCTCGCGGTCGCCGGATTGCGGCGCCTCGGCCTGGCCAGCCCCATCGCCGCCATTCTCGATCCCGCCGAGATGCTGCCGGCGCCGGCGCAAGGCGCGATCGGCGTCGAGATCCGCGAGAATGACGGCAAGGCGCGGCGTTATCTTTCGCCCTTGAACGACAAGGCGACCGAGATTTGCATCAAGGCCGAGCGCGCGGTGCTGGCGGCGCTGGGCGGCGATTGCCGCACGCCTCTTGGCGCGCTGGCGACGCTGGAAGGCGGGAAACTGGTTCTCGACGCGCTGGTGATCCGGCCCGACGGTTCGGATCGCCTGGCCGTGCGGCGCGAAGGCAGCCCCAAGGAGGCGGCGGCGTTGGGCGCGGATGCGGGGGCGGAGCTCAAAGCGCGCGCCGGAGCGGATTTCTTCGCCGGTCTTGCCGGCAAGGCGGGACGATGAAGGCGCTGGTGACGCGGCCGCTGCCCGACGCCTTGGCGCTGGCCAAAATTCTCGCCGCGCGCGGCATCGAGGCGGTGCTGGAGCCGCTTTTGACCATACGCCCCAAGCCGGACGCGGCGGCGCTGCTGGAGCGGGAACTCAACGGCGTGCAGGCGCTGTTGTTCACCAGCGCCAACGGCGCGCGGGCTTTCGCAGGCGTCTGTGCGCGGCGCGAATTTCCGGTGTTCGCGGTGGGCGACGCGACTTCGCGGGCGGCAAAAGCGGCGGGCTTTGCCCATGTCGAAAGCGCGCAAGGCAATGCCGCCGCTCTGGCCAAATATGCTGCGGCGCGGCTCAAGCCCGGGAGCGGCGCGTTGCTCCACGTCTCCGCCGGCGAGGTCGCGGGCGATCTGGCCGGACCTCTCGCGAAGGGCGGATTCCGGCTGCGGCGCGCGGCGATCTACGATGCGGTGGCGGCGGAACGCTTGAGCGCGGAGACGCAAGCGCTTATCAAACGCGGCGGTTTGGATGCCGCGCTGTTTTTCTCTCCCCGCACGGCGCGTTGCTTTGTTAGGCTTGCGGGCGAGGCCGGGTTGAAGGACGGATTGGCCAAGACCGTGGCCTTCGCCTTGAGCGCAGAGGTGGCCGGGGCCTTGCGGGAGATAGGCTGGCGGCGCATCGAGGTGGCCGCGGTCCCCACCGAAGACGCGTTGCTGGCGGCGCTCGACCGCAGCCGCACGGACGGGGACAAGGGACAAAAGGCGCAACCATGAGCGATCCGGCGACCATCGATCACGATCCCGACCGGACGGCGCGCAAGAAGCGCCGGCGCTTCGCGGCGATAACTTGGCTGGTTACGAGCCTGATCCTGGTGCTGGCGCTGGTCGCGGCTTCGCCTTATTGGGCAGCGCCGATCTCCTCCATCCTGCCCTGGAACGCGGGCGGCGCCGCGAACAACGCGGCCTTGGGCGGACGGCTCGACGCCATCGAGCAGCGGCTGAACGATCTTTCGGGACAGGCCGCGATACCGGCGGCGGCGCCGGATCTGACCGCCGTCGAGGACAAGCTCCGGGACCAGGCGGCGGCATTGGACAGGCTGCAAGACAACGCGCAGAAGCTCGACCAGCGGCTCAGCGCGCTCGAAGCGCGGATTTCCCACCTGAGCGACGATCCGCAACGGCTGCTGCTGATGTCGCTCGGCGGTCTGGCGGCGGCGATCGGGACTTCGCGGCCTTATGCCGGCGAGCTGGGCGCCGCCGAGGCGCTGGCCGCGGGCAAGCCCGATATCCTGGCGCAATTGAAGACGCTCGAATCCGGCGCAGGCCAGGGCATTCCCGGCGCAGCGGTGCTGGCGCGGCAATTCTCGCAAAATGTGGCGCCCGCCTTGATGCGCAGCGAAGCCGAAAGCACGGCGCCCGGCGAAAGCTGGTGGCGGCGCATCCTGGTCCGGCTCGAAAGCCTGGTGGTGATCCGCCGCACCGACCGGGCGGGCGCGGCATCGGCCGATCCGGTGGCGGCGGCGGCGGCCACGGCCGAAGCGGCGCTCGACCAGGGCGACATCGCGGGCGCGGTGGCCGCGGTCGAGGCTCTTCCGGCGGAGAACGCCGCGCCGGCGCAGTCCTGGCTGGCGCTGGCTAAGCAAAGACTCGCCGCCGAGGCGGCAGTGGCGCAGGCGATCCAGGCCGCTTCCCAGGCGATGGGCGCCAAGACCCCGTGATGCGGATCCCATGATGAGGCCTTGGCCCGCGATCATCCTGGTGCTGCTGCTGGTGGCGGGGGCGGTGTTCGTCGCCGACCGGCGGGGCAGCGTGGTGGTGGAATGGCAGGATTGGCGGCTCGACACCTCGGTGGCGGTGCTGGCGCTGGGCACGGCGTTCGCGGCGCTGGCGGGCGGCTGGCTCTATGTCGTGGCTCGCAAGCTGATCCGCGCGCCGCGCGATTTCCTCAACGCCCAGCGCGAACGCAAGCGGCGCGAGGGCTATCGCGCGCTGACCTTGGGCCTGGCGGCGGCGGCCTCGGGCGACGCGATCGAGGCGCAACGCTTTGCGCGCCGGGCGGCGAAGCTGCTCAGCGAAAAACCGCTGACGCTGCTGCTGTCGGCGCAGGCGGCGCAGCTTGCGGGCGACGCGGATTCCGCCAAGCGCCATTTCACCGCCATGCTCGACGAGCCCGAGACCGCGTTTCTGGGACTGCGCGGCCTGATCGCGCGCGCGCTCCAGGCGGGCGACGAGGCGTCGGCCTTGAATCTCCTCGAACAGGCGCGGAAGCTGCGCCCGCGCACGCCCTGGGTGCTGCGGGGACGGTATGAATTGCTGGCGCGCG
>Ga0187818_10000159_pt1 | contig 21202 bp, 19 predicted proteins | sample NC_wetland_sal_i_14_FD_130581 | JGI IMG/M metagenome (GOLD analysis project Ga0187818, IMG submission 130581) | Wetland sediment microbial communities from Neuse River Estuary, North Carolina, USA - SO4_3 | ecosystem: Environmental > Aquatic > Freshwater > Wetlands > Sediment | place: USA... | reverse complement strand
ATGCTGAACTACTTCATCCAGAAGGCGCACAACCGCAAGATGCTGGTGCATCCGCGGATCGTGATCGGCGTGCCTTCGGAAATCACGCAGGTGGAAAAGCGCGCGGTCATGGATTCCGCCTATCGCGCCAAGGCCAGCGAAGTATTTCTGGTGGAGCAGGCCATGGTGGCAGCCATCGGCGCGGGGCTGCCGATTACCGAGCCCAGCGGCAACATGGTGGTCGACATCGGCGGCGGCACCACCGACATCGCGGTCATCTCGCTCAGCGGCATCGTTTATTCGCGTTCCGTGCGCATGGCCGGCAACCAGATGGACGAGGCCATCATGAACTACCTGAAGCGGAAATATAACCTGCTGGTGGGCGAGCGCACCGCCGAGCAGATCAAGATGGAAATTGGCTCCGCCTATCCGCTGGACAAGCCGCTGACCATGGAAATCAAAGGCCGCAACCTGATCGAAGGCGTGCCCAAAACGATCACGGTGGACGATAGCGAAATCCGCGAATCGCTGAGCGAATGCGTTTCGACCATCATGAATGCGATCCGCGTCGCGCTCGAACGCACGCCACCGGAACTCTCCGCCGATATCAGCGACCGCGGCATCGTGCTGACCGGCGGCGGCGCGCTGGTCAAGAACCTCGACAAGCGCATCCGCGAGGAAACGGGGTTGCCGGTTTCGATCGCCGACGATCCGCTCTGCAGCGTGGTGCTGGGCACCGGCAAGATGCTTTCCGACTTCAAGCTGCTGCGCAAGATTTCGATCGAATAGAGCCGCGAGCTGCGAGCGACGAGCTGCGATCGGGCAAACGCAGATCCCTCGCTCATTACAATCTCAGGATGACGGGTTCCCTGAGACCTGACAACTGAGACCTGAGACCTGCTGTTATGGACGTCCTCGGACGCTACCGCAATCTGATCGTGCTGGTGGGAGTGTTATTCGCCCAGGTACTCGGCTTGGCTGTGCAGGTCAAGCGGACAAGCGACAGCGAACCGACGCGCCTGATCCGCCTGTGGGCGGTGGACGCGGTGACTCCTCTGGAAAAGGCGCTGGTGTGGGTGCAAACCTCCACGGGTAACGTCTGGCACAACTACTTCTACCTGCGCGGAGTGCGAGCCGAAAACCGCAGCCTCAAGCAGCAGATCGAGAGGATGAGCCTGGAGCAGGTGCGGATGAGCCAGGACGCCGATCAGGCGCGGCGTCTACAGGCATTGCTAGCCTTCAAGGAACAGTTCATCTCCGCGACCATGGCGGCGCAGGTCATCGGATCGAGTGGCAGCGAGCAGTCGCGCTCGCTCTACATCGACAAAGGCGAAAGCGCCGGCATCAAGCCCGACATGGCGGTCATCACCGCCGACGGCATCGTGGGCAAGGTGCTGCGCGTGTACTCTTCGACGTCGCTGGTGCTCCTGATCAACGATCAAAGCAGCGGGGTCGGGGCGATCCTCGAGAAATCGCGGCTGCAGGGCATTCTGAAGGGAACCTCCACCGGCGAAGTGGCGCTCGAAAAAGTGATGAGCGACGAGACCGTGCCCGCCGGAGAACTGGTTCTTACCAGTGGTGGAGATGGCGTTTTCCCCAAGGGCCTGTTGGTGGGCACGGTGACGAAGGTCGCGCCGGGCAGTGAGCTCTTTCTCAACATTCGAGTGCGTCCCGCGGCCAATCTCAACAAGCTGGAAGAAGTGCTCGTGGTAACGAAGATTGATGAGAGGCAGGCCCAGCCCGAGCCGACGGGCGCAACCCGCGCCGTCGATATCTTGGCCGAGCGCCTGCCGACCGTTCCTCCCAAGCCGGAAAATGCCGAGAAAGGTGCCGTGCCGGGCCCGGCCGCGCCCTCGAGTACAAGCTCGGATGCCAAGCCAAAAACCGTGCCCCCAGAAGCCTCCGCCAGCAGCGGCGCGCCGGCTGCGCGAAAAACCGCGAACTCCGCGTCTTCTTCTTCGGGAGCCGCCGCCGGAACCCCTGCTATGAAAGTTTCCCCCCAGCCCGTGAAGGCAGCGGCCGAACCCAAACCGCAATCCACCGTGCCGGATACTCCGCACTAACGTGGCCATTACTTACACATCGGGAGAGCAGGTTGAGGTTTACCGTTTCAGTATTCCGGCGACGGTTCTGATTCCGCTGACCGCCGTTTTTCTGCAGGCGTGGCTGCCGCTGCGCTTTCCTTTTTTCTCGATCTTCGATCTTCCGCTGCTGGTCACGATCGGTTTCGCGACCGCGCGGCGCAGTCCGCTGACGGGCCTGCTCACGGGCAGCGTGATCGGCATTCTGCAAGACGCGTTGACCCATCATCCCATCGGGCTCTACGGAATTTCGAAGACGGTGGTGGGATTCGGCGCGTCCTCGCTCGGGATCAAGCTGGACGTGGAACATGCCGGCGCTCGTTTCCTGCTTACGATTTTCTTCTACGCGGTGCACGAGCTTGTCTATTTCATGATTTCCCGCGGCCTGGTCGGGTTGCGCATGGCGTGGAGCTGGCCGCACGAATTTTGGTCGGGCCTGGCGAATGCCGTACTCGGCGTTTTCATCTTCATGCTGCTCGACCGCGTCAAGCAGCGCACTTAACCTAGGGACAGCCGCCCCCGGCTGTCCAGGCGAGCGCAACTCGCATCGATTCTGGTTTGGCCATCCTGCAATCAAGAGCGTGGCGGGGCTTCGCTCCGCCGGACAGCCGAGGCGGCTGTCCCTACGTGAACATCGAGATGCCGTACGCCATCGCCGCCGAGACCGCTGTGGAGAAGAAATTCACCGTCTGGTTGCTGATCCAGCCGCGGCGCTGCAGAGTCGCGCCGAGCAGGCTGTCGAAGAGCATTCCGGCGAATCCCGCGGCCACCGGAATCCAGAACTGGGACGGAAGAATCATCCCGCCCACGGTTCCGACCAGCGCAATCATCAGACCGGCTGCCATGCCTGCGATGCTTCCGGGAATGGTGATGCCGCCGTCGGTGCCTGCCGGGACGCGTTCCCATGTCGTGATCAGTCGCGCGTCCGGGCCGCGGTATTGCCCGATCTCGCTGGCCACGGTGTCCGTCGCTGCTTCGGCTAGAGCGGCCAGCGCCGCGACCAGCCAAACCCGATTTCCAGTGGCGCTGAAAACAACCGAGGCCAGGGCAGCCACGGCCAGATTGGCCAGGACCTGCCACGCGCTCCGGCCTTCCCGCTGCTCGGCGAGCCCGAGCGCCAGCTTACGGCGGTATCCCAGGCGAGTGGATATCCAGGTCATCACGAACAGAGCTGCCAGCGTGGCGAAAGCCGTTGGGCCGGCGCCGGCAAAAAGCAGGAAACAGGCGAGACCGCCGGCGGGAGCCCCGGATCGATCGACTCCGCGCACGGCGCGAGCCAATACCGCGAAGCCCAGCGTTACGGCCGCAGCGATAGCCAGCCGCTCCGGGGACGACGCCCAGCCGTGTACTAGAAAAGAGTTCAGCATTGTTAGAGGCAACTCTCGGCTCTCAGCTATCAGTAGAATCTCACGTCCCTGACAGCTGACAGCCGATTGCTGAGAGCTGACCGCTGATCTGCACGAGCCGCGTTCGATAACACTATATTCGGTGTCCGGCGGCGGCGGACCGCGCCACGTAGTGCTTGACCTTTGGATTCGCCCCGAAATCTGGTGGCAGCAACCGAAGAACCCCAGGTTTCACGGTTTCAGAGTCCCAAGGTTTCAATGTAAAAACCTGGCTTTGCAGCCTTCAACATTGAAACTCTGAAACCTTGAAACCTGCCTTCTTGCCCTGTCCGATTTCCCCTCTCGACCGGGTTCCCGATACAATATCGGTTTCCGCGCAAGACTCACTTTTACTACGGAGTTTGAATGAAGAGGTTTCTCTGGCTGGGGTTCGTGCTGTTTCTTTATGTGATCTGTAGCGGGTGCGGCGAAGTCTTCCGCCCGATTATCATCCCGAATCCTCCAACGTTTCCCAACCCGGCGGCGGCCCACACCGTGGTGTCGATCAACGATAACGGAACCGTCGTGCCCGGCAGCGCCATGGTGATCGATGTCTCCGGCCACACCGACGTGAGCGTCGCCAACGTGGGCCTTGCTCCGGTTCATGCCGTGCAGCAAACCGCCAGCCAGTTTCTGGTCGTAAACCATTCCGTGACCGGCGCCGTGGCGGATTCGCTTAGCAAGCTAAGCTTCAACGGCATCCTCATCTTCGGCGCCACCACCATCAGTCTGCCGCCGAATTCGGCGCCGAACTTCGTGGCTACCACCGAATCGGGCCAGGCCTACGTCTTGCTGCCGAGTTACCTGGACCCCGTCACCCGTACCGTTGTTCCTTCGGTCGGCGTGGTCAACACCCTTAGCAACAATCTGGTGGCCGCCATCCCGGTGGGGAACAACCCGGTCGCCATGGCGGAGACGCCGAATACCGAGAAGCTCTACGTGGCGAACCAGGGCGACGGCACACTCAGCGCCTTCAATACCTTCGACCAGTCGTCGAGATCGATCAGCGGTACTTTCACTTCGCCGCCCATCTGGTTGTCGGCCCGCTCCGACAGTCAGCGGGTGTACGCGCTGGAGGTAAACGGCACTCTTGCCTGGCTCGATACCACCTCGACCGCCGGCCCTGACACGCTCACCGAAACCACGATCGGTGTGCCCGGCGCAACAAAAATGGTCTACGACGGAAACAAGAATCGGCTTTATATTCCCGGTGGCGATCAGGTCGCGATCGTGGATGTATCTCAGTCGGCGCCGTCAACCATAGCCTCCATCCCGATTACAGCCATCCCGCCCGCCAGTCGTGGCGCGCAGGACCCCTGTTCGACGACCGCGGTTACGACCTTGAACACCGTTGACGTGGCCGCCTTGCCCGATGGCAGCCGAGCCTACGTCGGAACTTACTACGAAGACGCGTCCGATAATATCTGCCCGCAAGTAACCGTGATCGACGCCGTGAGCAACGCGATTAAGACCTCGACTGCAATACCCGGATTTACGGCGTACGACGCATTCTGCTCGGCGTCACAGTCTCAGCGAGCCCCGCGCTTCCGAATTATGATGGCTGCCGGCGGCGACAGTACCCGTGCCTATCTGTCCAGTTGCGATGGAGGGAATGTCAACATCATCGATACCTCCAGCGACACCTATATCGTGAATGAACCGGCCCCAGTCGGTTCGCGCCCGCCGATTCCGCCGAGCCAGCAGAACCCGCCGCAGAATCCGGTTTTTATGATTGCCGGCCCCTGATCCTGATGCCGTCATCCTGCGCTTCGCGCGAATGGGGTTTTGTCAGGATCTCTTAGGTTGGATTATCCATGACGGGTTTGGAGGGCATCGGGAAGGGCACGGCTTTCAGCCGTGCCGTATGGCCCCGCCCAAGTTCCGGCTTCAGCCGCTGAGGGACGGCGCCGGAGTCATCCTGTTTGATCTGCAGCTGTGCCGACGCTGACGACCTCAGGGGCCCGCATTTTTGCGGCTCTGGGCGGCACGGCTGAAGCCGTGCCCTTCCCAGTTCTCTCGCCTCGTGAATAATGCGGGTTAGGGACTGGCAAATCATCCTACCGGCGACCGCGCCAGCTCTTTCGTCATGACCAGAGCGTCCATCTGACCGGAATAGTATCCGGCAACCGTCTTTTCCACGAAATACCCTTTCTGCTTGTAGAAGCGGATTGCGGCTGCGTTCGTCACCGGCGTCTCCAGCACCACCGCGCGCGCACCCGCCCGCAGCAATTGATCTTCCGCAGCCCGCAGCAAAGCCGCGCCGACGCCCGCTCGCCGCGCCTCCGCGACCACATCGATGGTAATGATGTGCCCGCTCTTCCGCCGAGTCTCCGCCACGATGAAACCTAGAATGTTGACACCCGGAATGACGAAACCCGGAGTCCCCGCCGGAGCGCGGCGGTTGCCCCGAACCTCACCGCCTTCCGCTTCGGCCACCAGAGTAAACGACCCCGGCCGGCGCATGTAGAAGGCCATTTCCGACCGCGAGTACGCCAACTGCGGATCGAAGCACGCCTGGTCAATCCGCCATAGCGTGTCAAAATCGGCTTTCTCGAATTGTCGGATGCGAAACAACACGCCGCCATTGTAGCGGGTGAATGGCGGGAAAGTAGCGGGTGAATGGCGGAAAAGACTGGGCAGCCGTCTAGCGGGCCGCGGAAGAACTCGCGTTTCGTATCAGGGTGTCGCTTTAGCGATGCCGCAAACTCTTTCGTCCGTAGAGACGGTGCTTGCCTCGGCTCCGGAGACGCGGCAAGCCGCGTCTCTACGGGAAATCACAAGCCCCTTTAGGGGCGGGGAATCGATATCGACTTTCCGAAACCGTCTGCAGTCTTTTTTCCTTTTCTCCCCCTTGCGCGGTTGCATCTATAAGCAGTACGATTTCTCAGCAGAGGCAGCAGCACGTGGCGCGTTTCATTCTCATCGACGTGATCGCAGCGCTCGCGCTCTCTTGCCTCTGGTACGCCTGGTTTGTCCGTTACAACCGCAGGCGGGCAGCCGACGTGCTGCAATGGGTCCAGGCGGCATGCCTCGGAAAAGGCCGCGTCGTGGATCTGCGATGGCAGGCCAGCAGCTCCCGGCTGAAGGCCACTCTTCATCTTTCCTCGCGTTGGTTTGAGGACGCCCGTCTCACCATCCGCCTTTTGCCGCGCCCGCTCCCGGTGCAGTGGGCCCTGAGCCGCTGGCGCCAGCAGCAGGAAACGCTCACCTTCGAAGCCAACATGGGATTCCCCCCAGGCTTCCATCTCAACGTCATCCGTCATCGTTGGTCGGGCCACTCGGGAGCGAAAAGCTCGGGGACGAAAGACCCGTGGTCGAAAAACTCGACCGGCACTCGCGCCTGGACCATCACCCGCCCCGGCCCCGTCATTCTGACCACCAAGGAAGACTGGCCCGTCGAACTCAGCCCGGTGGTGAATGCGCTGGCCTCCTGGCGCGACAAGGATTTTGTCGGCGTCCGCTTCAACTCCAAGTCGCCGCACTTCACCGCGACAGTCGCGCTCGAAAACCTCTCCGACCAAAAAGCCGCAGCCGCCCTGCTCGGTCTCTTCCGCGAACTGGCCGCCAGTTCCTCTGCCAAACAACACTAAAATTCATAGGCTTCCCGTAGAGACGCGGCTTGCCGCGTCTAGCAGCCCGCGAAACAATTCGGCCTTTGACTTTGCTCGGGCCATTGACTTTGCTTTGAAAGAGCGCAGCTTCGGCCGCGCCGCAACCTGAACCAGGGCCACTCGAATGACGACAGACGGGTTTTAGATTCTCTGTTGAAGCGCAAGCAAAAAAAGTCAAAACCTTCCTAAGAATGAGGGGGGAATGGTTAAGCGGCACAGGCGACCTCGGGCGGCACGGCGAGGGTGAGAGCCGGGCAAAGCTTGGCGCCATCGAAGGGAGCGTCGTGCTTGAACATGCCGAAAATCGCGTGCAGCAGCTTCCGCATGACGGCAACCAGGGCCACCATTTTGCATTTCCCACGAGCTTGCAGATGCAGATAAAAGGCGCGCAGGTGAGGAGCAAAGCGCACCGCAGTGAGGGCGGGCATGTAGAGCGCCCGGCGAATATGCCGGTTGCCCACCTTGCTGATGCGCGCTTTTTGATGCACCGAGGTGCCCGACTCATGGTGCCGGGGATCGAGTCCGGCGTAGGCGACCCACTGCCGCACGTCACAGTTGGCGGGGATCAACAGCAGTTCGCCCAGCAGTTGCAAAGCGCTGACCGCACCGATCCCGGGCGTGCTCTGCAACCGCAGAAAGCGGCGCTCGAGCTCCGGCGTCGCGGCCAGGATCTTGCGCGCCTCCCGGCTCAGTTTGGCGATCGCGGTTTCCAGTCCCCGCACGCTGCGCCGCAAATCCTGCACGATCACCCGCAGGGTCGTCGCGGTCGCGGCCACGGCGTGCAGGCGGTTCTTCTCCATGGTGCACTGCTGGGTGAGAGCATGAATGCGACGCGCCAGAGCCGTTATCTGCAGCGCCTCGGCCGGCGGCGGTTGCCAGGGCTGGAAGGGCATGCGCGCCGCATACTCCAGCAGCACCCACGCATCCAGCGGATCGGTTTTACTGCGCTGCAGCAACGCGCGCGAAAAACTTTTCACCGCCCGCGGGTTGGCCACCATGAGCTCGATGCGCGGGTCGGCCCGCAAGGCCAAGGCGGCATCCAGACCATACATCCCAGTCGATTCCATGCAGACGCGCACCCGCTCTGGTGGGCGGGAGAGATACCGTCGCAGTTCCTGATGGCCCGGGCGGGTGTTGGGAAACGAGCGACAGGGTTCGGTTTTGCCGCCGCGGCGGACCATCACGACCAGTTCTTGGGCGCTGACGTCCAGGCCACAAACATCGGGGTTGTGCATACCTTCCTCCTGGGACTAGGCTGGTTCCGGCTCCCCGACCCTGCATCGTCTCCGGTAGAGCTTGTCTATGCAGGCTGTCGTGCAAACGACGCCTCAGATTCTCCTCGACCTTGGAGAAGAGGGCGGGGGGCCTATCTAAAGCCCAGGCTTCCGATACAAAATCGGGCCTCGCCCCTGATCGGCCTTCCCCGGAACATGGGTGCCTTGTGCCCCATGCCTCTTTACCACAAATCGAACATACAAGCCCCTGAGGGACGTGCTTTCCGGGCCAAAAAGCATTTATAAAACCAGCCCTAGTGAAAGTCGATTGCTGAGGGAAAGCCGAACCTTGTTCAAGAATGCGGTGCGCCGGGGTCGTTGGTGAAATCGCGATTTTGCGACAGTTATTCTCGGTCTTCGGCTGCCGTGTTAGCCGCTTCAACTTCCCCAGAGGTTGTAGGGGAATCGTTCTTCCCGGCAAGCCGGAATCCCCTAAGGTCGGGCTCTCCGGTTGCCACTCTTGTGCAGTTTTATTGCGGCCTATACCTGGTCACGCATCGTGTCAACGCTCGTAACTGAAGCGGAAGCCATGCACTGCTCCGTGCATCCGGGCTGAGTCATAATAGGGGGGCAGCCCTGCCGAAAGAATCAAACGTTCTATTTAATCCACTCCAGCCACGCCCATCCCACGATCAACGTCATCACGGTAATCGGCAGCCCAACGCGGAAATATTCCCAGAACCCGATCTTCGTCTCCGGCCTGGCGCTCTCGACCACAATAATGTTCGCCACGCTTCCCGTGATCGTCAGATTCCCCGCCAGCGTCGAAGCCATCGCCAGTACCAGCCACGCCGTATGCGGATTCGCAAAGTTTGGTGCCAGCGACTTCAAGAGCATCACTGCCGGTACATTGCTCACAATATTGCTCAGCAACGACACGGCAACGGTGAAGACTCCCAGCCGGTGGAGATTCCAATGCTCTGCGATCACCAGAAACTTCCCGATAATTCCGGCATTTTGCGCTCCACCCACAATCAAAAACAGCCCGACAAAGAACACCAGAAGGCCCCAGTCCACTTCCTCGTACAGCTTTCGCGGCTCCAGCGTTCGGGTAATCAGCAACACCGCCGCGCCCAAAGCCGCTGCCATCGCTGGAGGCACACCTGCAAGAAACGCGATCACAACTGCGGTTACCACAATCGCTGGTTTCGTCAGCCGCGAAAGATCGAGCGGCGGCAGTGGAATCCCGTCGTTCACCAAGCCCGCATGTTTCACCTTCCGCATGTGCATCCAGTGCAGCACCATCCAATCCAGGAACAAACCCACCACCGCCACCGGCCCAAGATGCAGGAGGAAGTCACGATAGGAGATGTGGGAAAACGACCCGATCAGCATGTTCTGCGGATTCCCCGTGATACTCGCCACGCTGCCAATATTCGATGCCGTCGCCACCGCCAACAGATACGGCAATGGTTCCAGCCGCAGCCTGCGCGTGATGCTCAGCACCAACGGCACCATCACGAGGCAAACAATATCGTTCACGAAAAATGCGGAAAGCACCCCCGACGTAAAGACTATCGCAGGCAACAGCCGCGACGGCTTCAGCCGCCGCAGCACCATCTCCGCATTCCACTCGAAGAATCCCACCAGATGAAGATTGCCTACAATCAGCATCATCGAGAACACCAGCACCAGCGTGGGGAAATCGATGAACCGCAGCGTGTCAGACGGCTGCACAATCCGGAACGCCACCATGCCCACAGCGCCGATAATCGCCGCGCCCGGACGGTCAATTTTTAGTCCGGGAAATTTTCCCAGTGCAAAGACCAGATAGCTTGCAAGAAAGATGACGTAAGCGGCCAGAGTTTGGACGTCGGAAACTGCCGTCGGCGAGAGATGAACCATGTTGTTAGCACCGCCTGGCACAGGCGCAACTCATGGTAGCAAAACGGTTCGGCCGGTAGTTGACGTAATCACGCAATTTCCCCAACTACGTAGGGAGCCTACTCTTTTGTTCGGGCTGGCCGCGGAACCTCGGAAGCCAGACGCCGCGCCCCTACTCCGGCTCCGCCACAAACCGATACCCCACGCCCCGCACCGTCTGCAAATGCTTCGGCTGCGACGGATCCTCTTCAATGTACCGCCGCAGCCGCACCACAAAATTATCGATGGCGCGCGTATCGGTGTCTTCGTGCAATCCCCACACATCTTCCAAAATCGCCTTGCGCGAAACCACGCGGCCTTCGCTGCCTACCAGATAGCGCAGAAACTCCGCCTCCATCACCGTCAGATGGATCGTATTTCCCAGCGTGCGCAGTTCCAGTTCCTCGAAGTCGATCGACTTGCCGCAAAAACTGAATGTATCGCCGCCAGCTTTCCGCTCGCCGAACGGCGTCGGCCGCCTCTTGTCGTTGTCGTCGCCAGCGTTGTCGCCAGCTTCAGCGCCCGCCGGTTCGGCATCTTTCATCCACACACTGCGCCGCAGCAGGCTCTCCAGCCGCGCGATCAGAATCACCAGCTCAAACGGCTTCGGCAGGTAATCATCCGCCCCCGCCGCGAATCCCTGCAGCACATCTTCCGGACGTCCGCGCGCGGTCAGCATCAGAATCGGCACATAGTTTTTCTTCTCGCGCAGCAACGCCGCAACATCAAAGCCGCTCTTGCCCGGCAGCATCACGTCGAGAACCACCGCGTCGAAGCGTTCTCTTTTTTCGACCAGCCTCTCCAGCGCCGTCTCGCCGTCGGCCGCAACTTCCACCGCGTGTCCTTCGGCTTGCAGGTTGAAGCGCAAGCCCTGCGCCAGGTGCGCCTCGTCCTCCACCACCAGCACCCGGCTCATGCTATCCTCCGCGGCAATTCCAGGGTTACGGTCGTTCCCTTGCCTGCGCCTGCGCTCTGCGCGAACACCCGGCCACCGTGCTTGCGCGCGATCGCCCGCACGATAAACAATCCCAGCCCGGTGCCCTTTACTTGCGAAAGCGAGCGCTGCGTCACCCGGTAAAACCGCTTGAAGATGCGTTTCAACTCCCGCTCCGGAATCCCCACGCCTTGATCGCGCACCCGCAGCACCACCCGCTCCTCATTATTATGGGGAACCTCCAACTCCACCGAGATGTGCACGCCATCCGGTGAGTACTTCACCGCATTGTCCAGCAGGTTCGAAACCGCGGTGCGCAACTCCTCCGGATCGCCCAGCACGCGCACTCCGCCGCCGTTCTGCGGAGATGAAGATAAAGACAAAGACTCGCGGTAGTCGAGATCCCCGGCCTGCAAATGATGGCGCACCCGCGCTAGTTCCATGCACTCGCGCACCAGCGCGTTGAATTCCACCGGCAACCGCTGCGGCGGGCCTTTCTTATGCGTCGCCTCACCCGCTTCCAATACCTGTTCCACCGTGTGCAGCAGCCGCTCGGTATCGAGCAGCATCAACTCGTAGAACTGCCGCCGCTGCGCTTCTCCCACTTCGCGTCTCTGCAAGGTTTGCAGGTAGAGCCGGATGGACGCGATCGGCGTCTTCAATTCATGGGTGACCGCGTTGATGAAGCTGTCGTGCTGCTCGTTGCGGCGAATTTCCCGGACCAGAAAAATCGTATTGAGCACCAGCCCCGCGATGATGACCAGAAAAAGAATGCCGCCGAAAAAAAGCTTTAGACCTTCGCGCCAGTACAGGATGATCCAGCTGACGTTCAGGACGACGGCCGCCGCAATCAGGCAAACGCCCAGCGTGCTGAAAAAATAAATCGCTTTCTGCCGGCTGATGATCCGCACAAGGAGATTCTAACGGGAAATAGGTTCAACCGCAGATGACGCAGAGTTCGCAGAGGAATGATAGAAAAAGAAAAAACCGGGGGTTAGCTTCCCCCCAGTTTTCTCTGCGCTCTCCGCGCACTCTGCGGTTAATGCCGTTCAGTCGTTGCCCGCGGCCGGCGCCATCACCCCAGCCGCCTTCTCATCCCGAACCAGGGCCGGCCTGGGCGGCAGGTTATCGAGCGTGACCTTGTACACGTGCCGCGCCAATCCGAGTTTCTTCAGAGCCCAAATGCCGTACCAGTTCATGTCGATTTCGTACCACGTCATGCCGTGGCGCGCAGAAACCGGATGGGCATGATGATTGTTGTGCCAGCCTTCGCCAAAGGTGAGAAAGGCCACCAGAAAGTTATTAGTCGAGAGATCCTTGGTCACAAAGCGCCGCGTGCCCCACAGGTGTGTGACCGAGTTCACCATCCAGGTGGCATGCAGTCCGACCACGACCCGCGCGAACACTCCCCACAGCAGCCACGGCCATCCGCCAATCGCAAACAGGATCGCGCCCACAATAATGTTTCCTGTGTAGTGATACTTGGTCAGCCAGACGTGAACTTTGTCGTTGGTCAGGTCGGGCACGTAACGAGCCAAAGTCGTGGTGTCGTGATGCATCGACTTGCCCATCAGGATCCACCCCATGTGCGACCACCACTTGCCGTCGATCGGCGAATGCGGATCTCCTTCTTCGTCGGAAAACTGATGATGAATCCGGTGCGTCGCCACCCAGAAAATCGGCCCGCCTTCGAGCGCCAAAGTAGCGCACCAGGTCAGAAAATATTCCACCCACTTCGGCGTCTTGTATCCCCGATGCGTCAGCAGCCGGTGATAGCTCATCCCGATCCCGAGGCTGCCCGAAACCCACCACAAGAAAATGGCGACGAAAAATGCTGGCCAGGTAAAGAAAAATAGCGCCGCAATTGCGCCCACATGAAACAGGCCCATGGCAATCGCCGTGCCCCAGTTGAAACCGTCGCGGGTCGCCCGTTCTCTACGATTGGTGCCTTCTCCGGTTGCGCTCATTGCCTGGCTCGTAGCTTCGCTCATCGTCTCGCGCATTGTCTGGCTCATTGTTTTATCTCCCCACACCCGTCCCACTGAGGCTTGCCTAGACAATATCAAGAGCGCGCGAACTTCTCTGTAATACTTCTGTAATCCTCGCTGGATAAAGGGGTTACGAGCGTAATCCGTTTCAGGCGAAGAGAACATTGCGCCCCACGCAAACGGGGAGTCTCAGCGTTGCGGTGTCATGCGTGATTCCTCGCACCCGGCCCATAGCCGGCAACTTTTCCGTGCACGTTCCCATGTCGTGGAGTATCGTTAGCAGTTCAACCGTGCTCCCCGAACCGGAGGTGTGTGTTGAAAAAGAAATTGTCGAAAAAAGAAGTATTAAAGAGAGCTCCACTGGTCCTTCTCGCATTCTTCCTTTTTGCTTTCGCGTTATGGGCGCAGAAGGATCAGCCCCCCGCAAAAGCGCCCGCCCCCGAATACAAAATTCCTCCCGAAGCTGCCGCCCGGGTAAATCCCGTCAAGCCGACCCAGGAATCGCTCGCCAAGGGCAAGAAGCTGTACGGCTTCGACTGCGCGATGTGTCATGGCGAGAAAGGCGACGGCAAGGGCGACATGGCGTCGGACATCAAAAACGTCACCGATTTCACCAATCCGGACGCGTTGAAAAACCGCACCGACGGCGCACTCTTCTACGTTATCCGGAATGGCAAGGGCGAAATGCCCCCCGAAGGCGATCGCGCCAAGGATGACGACATCTGGAACATGGTGAACTACATCCGCGCCTTCGCAAAGAAGTAGCGCAAAGAAGTAGAGTGCGCTACGCGCCGCCGCCCTTCACTTCCACCCCCGCCCACTTTTCCAGCAAAGTGAGTGTCGCGGCGTAGTCCAGATCCTGTTGCCCTTCCTCGGCCGCGACGTCGTACACCTCTTCCACCGCTTCGAGCCCAGGCAGGCGCACCCGCGATTCCTTGGCAGCATCGAGCGCCAGGCGAATGTCTTTCAGCATCAGCCGCAGCGGAAAATTGGGCGAGAAGTCGCGTTTCAGAATGAACGGAGCTTTGTAGTCCACGACTCCAGAACGCACCATGGAAGCCTGCACCAGCGGCAACAGCTTGGCCACGTCCACGCCCAGCTTGGCGGCAAGCGTGAGCGCTTCGGCGAATCCTTCATAGATGAGCGCAATCTGCAGATTCATGACCAGCTTCGTGGCCTGTCCTTTGCTGGTTTCGCCCATGTGGAACACCTGCTTCCCCATCGCCTGAAAAAGCGGCTGCAAGCGAGCCAGCACGGCTTCGTCGCCGCCTACCATAAAAATCAGGCTGCCCGCCTCAGCGGCAATCTTCGAGCCGGTCATCGGAGCGTCCACATAGTCAACGCCACGCGCCTTCACGCGCTCGGCAAAGCGTCGCGTGGCGGAGGGCGAAATCGTGCTCGAATCCGCAATCGTCATGCCCGCGGCCAGAACCTGCTCTACGCCGCCGGCACCAAACAGCACGCCCTCGACCGCCTTGGTGTCGGAGAGGCACATCCACACCACTTCCGCGCCCTGCGCCGCATCCGCGGGAGAAGCCGCGCTGCGCGCGCCTTCCACGTCCTTGCCGCCACTCCGATTCCAAACTGCGACCTCGTGTCCGGCTTTGACCAGATTGGTGGCCATCGACCGTCCCATAATTCCCATGCCAAGAAAAGCGACGCGCATCGGCTTTGATTCCTCCAAACGTATTTCGTCTGAACCTTGGATTAGATATGACCAGCAAAGCAACGGTCAAGGAAATCAAGATTGTTTGCAGTGGAAAAATCAACCACCCAAGAAACCACGACCCGAACAAATCCCGCCGCCCCTGCGTCGATGCCGTCCCCGGAGCATCTAAACTCACTAGCGGCTTGAGCAAGCAAAGCCGATAATGTAGCGATAGTCCGCGTTTTCCAGCGGACTGGCCGAATCATAGCTGGGGAAATCACTGTTGGCGGACCGATGTTAAAGTCCTCATTCAAAAATCCCGCTCTGCGCAAGCGAGCCAGCCAGTTCACGCGCCTGGTGCGGCATTCCGCAGTTACACCTCGCACGGGCAAGACCCACCAAGCCAAGCTGGTTTCCAATGGCGAACTCGGCGTCACCTTCATCGGACATTCCAGTTTCTTCCTGCAAATTGGCGGACAGAACGTCGTCATCGATCCCAACTTCGCGCGCTGGCTGTTCGTTCTCAAGCGCCTGCGTCAACCGGGATTGAACCTGCGCGACCTGCCTCCGATGGATGTCGTCCTGGTGACACACGCTCACTTCGATCACCTGCATCGCCAGTCGCTGCGCACCATCGCGCGCCAAACCCGCCGCCAGACCGGAACCGCGCCCACGCTGGTCGTCCCGCATGATCTGTTCGACCTGGTTTCCGATCTCGGCTTCGAACAAATCGTCGAACTGGAGTGGTGGAACACCTATCGCCACGGCGCGCTCGACATCACCCACGTTCCCTCGCGCCATTGGGGAGCGCGCATCCTCAAGGATTCGCACCGCGGCTACGGCGGCTACGTGCTGCGCAGCGGCAAACACTCCGTGTATCACGCCGGAGACACCGCCTATTTCGCCGGCTTTCGCGAAATTGGACGCCGCCTCTCGCCCGAACTGGCGCTGCTCCCCATCGGCGCCTACAATCCGCCGCAATTCCGCAACGTGCACACCAGTCCCGCCGACGCCACCCGCGCTTTTCTCGATCTGAAGGCCCGCTGGATGGTGCCCATGCATTATGGAACGTTTCGCCTGTCGCACGAGCCCCTCGAAGAGCCCCTCCAGTTGCTGGAGCGCGAAGCCCTGAAGGCCGGCGTGAAAGACAAAGTGGTCGTCCTGGAAGAGGGCGTCACGCGATTCTTCTGAACCGTTTCGTCTCGAAGTTTTTGACAAAGGTGCGACTTGGCGGCCACGTCTCGCGGGGCTTCATTCGGCTCCTTATTTGTCCTTGATAATATGCCATTAGTAGCATATTATGCAACTCGGACATGAGCGCCACTTCGATGAGGCCGGTGCGATTCATGGGGGATTCGCGAGGGGTGCTGCGCGAACTGCCGGACGAGGTGAAGAGCGAGATTGGGTATGCGTTGAGACACGTGCAGCAGGGCAAGATGCCAGAGAACGCGAAGCCCCTGAAAGGAATTGCGCCGGGCGTGCTGGAGATTGTCTCTGACTTTAGAGGAGACACATTCAGGGCCGTATATGCGGTGAGGTTCCCGAGAGCAATTTACGTTCTGCATGTGTTTCAGAAGAAATCCAAGCGGGGCATCGCGACGCCGCAACGTGAAATTGAACTCGTGAAGCGGCGCCTCGCGCAAGTGGTGAAGGTGGAAGCTGAACAGGAGGAATTGCGCTAAGGTAGTCGAGCATCACAACAGGGTCTATGACCGAAAACAGGAGAACGATGAAAAAGCATGGGTACGTTGAAGGCAGCGGAAACATCTTCGCCGATCTGGGTGTCGCCAACCCGGAAGAGGCACAAGCGAAGGCTGATCTAGTTGACCGGATCGTCGACATAATCCAGGAGCGCAAACTGACCCAGGTTCAGGCCGGAAAGGTGCTCGGCGTGGACCAACCCAAGGTGTCCGCCTTGATGCGGGGCCGTCTCGCCGACTTTTCTATTGAGCGGCTTTTTCGCTTCCTGCTCTTGCTCGACCAGGACGTTCACATTGCCGTCACGGCCAGGCCGCGCTCCAGCCGGAAACAACCGACTTTGGAGGTGTACGCGGCGAGGGCGCGCTCCAGGGCTGTTGCTGCCACTCGCCGCTAAGCTCACGGCTCCAGGAGGCTCACTTGCCGGCGCTTACGAAAGCGCCGGTGGTCGCGTTAATCACACCGATGCCCTTCCTGTCCTTCTCGCTCGTGCCGTAAATGACATACCAGACAGGCACGTTCTGCTTCCGGTCCTTGAGCAAAATGTACGTGATGGGCTGCTGTGCATCCTTCTTGAGGATGGCTTCGCCCCCATGTTGCTGCGCGATCTCGAATGCCTTATCCGTATCGGTTTTCACCAACAACGGTAAAAAGGCAAGATTGGCGGCTTCGGCGTTGTAGGCCCCTTCAGTCCCCTCGGCTGAAACTCCAAACGGCGGCGCATCCGGCCGGCGGCTTCCCGAGCAAACGATGGTCTTGGTGGACCGGCGACTGGGCGCGGCAAAGTACCCTCGCCAGATGGTTGATTTTCCGCCCTGGCCGGTGGCTTCCGGGGTGAGAACGGATTCCAACCGTGCCGGCTGAGCATCCGGCGCCCACTTCAAGGCGAGACCCAGCATTCGATTGAAGGCCTCCTGGCCGGTGTAAAACACGGGTTCCTTACTCTGTGGCTGTGCGGCAGCGGCCGGCTTTTCGGGTGTGTTCTCCTTCGCCTTATTCTCGGTTGAGCCGCACCCTGCGGCCAAGATGGCAACGCCGATTACACTAAGGGCAAATGCGAGACGATATAACTTCATACCCCGTTCCTCCAAACAGTATTGTGAACCACATCCTCACTGATCTCGACCATTGTTTCCGCGCGATCACAGTCTTTTACCACAACTCAGATCGGATCGGCTGTGATCTGGTCGCGTTTAAACAGCAATCTTTTTTCCCAACTCTGAATGGCACGAATTGTACTGCTTAGGAGTGGTTTTGCAAGGCCAAAGGTCCATCTGCGAACGGAAAGCGGAGTGGATGGCGCACCCGGTTGGGCCTCCGACAGTACAAGCGCGGCTACTCGATCAACACCCCGCCCGACCGGAGGAAACCAAGATTACAAAACTCAGACAATGAGAATCCTACATCTTTGAAATAATGGCTTTTCACGGTGTGTTCCATCATGGACAAACTTCCAACCATCATCCAAGGCGGAATGGGCGCCGGCGTTTCCAGTTGGCGGCTGGCGCAGGCAGTATCCAAACTGGGCCAGCTCGGAGTGGTTTCTGGAACTGCTCTGGATGTGATTTTGGCCCGGCGCCTGCAAGACGGCGATCCCGGCGGCCACATGCGCCGCGGTCTGGATCGCTTTCCAATTCCGGAAATGGCGGAGCGTATTTGGCGGACGTATTACATCCCAGGCGGGAAAGCGGAAAGAGCGCCCTACAAGTCCTTGCCAACGCACTCGAAGGACACTCCTCTCGAACTGCAGGAGCTTTACGTCGTGGCCAATTTTGTGGAAGTGATTCTGGCGCGCGAAGGCCACGATAATCCAGTCGGAATCAACTACCTGGAAAAAGTTCAATTGCCCCATCTGCCTTCCATCTACGGCGCTATGCTCGCTGGCGTCGGATACGTCCAGATGGGGGCAGGCGTGCCACTGCGGATTCCCGGCGTGCTCGACCGCTTTTCAAATCACGAGCCCGCAACCTACCTCCTGCACGTCACCGGGGCGCAGGATGATGACGACAAAACTACTATGGAATTCGCGCCGCGGGAGTTCGTGGGACGCGATCTTCCACCGCTGGCTCGGCCAAAGTTCATCGCCATCATCGCCTCCAATACCCTGGCGACAACCATGCTGAAGAAGGCGGATGGCAGGGTTGATGGCTTCGTGATCGAGGGATGTACCGCTGGGGGCCACAACGCGCCGCCGCGCGGAAAGCTGCAACTGGACGAGGCGGGAGAGGCGATCTACGGCGAGCGCGACACCGTTGATCTGGAGAAAATCCGCGCCCTGGGCGTCCCCTTCTGGCTTGCCGGAGGATATGGACGGCCTGAGAAGCTGGCAGAGGCTTTGGCCGCCGGAGCCGCGGGGGTACAGGCAGGGACTGCCTTTGCCTTCTGCGCGGAATCGGGACTGAGAATGGAATACAAGCAAGCGCTCTTGGCAAAAGCTCTTTCTGGGGGAGCTCGCGTATTTACCGACCCGGTGGCGTCCCCGACCAGTTTCCCGTTCAAAGTGGCGCAATTGGAAGGCACTGTTTCGGAGCGCGAGATCTATTCCGCTCGACCGCGGATTTGCGATTTGGGCTTTCTGCGCGAAGCCTACAGGACGCCGATGGGAACGATCGACTACCGCTGCTCGGCGGAGCCGGTGACGATCTATGTGTCGAAGGGCGGAAAAGTGGAGAATACGGTGGGGAAGAAATGCCTCTGCAATGCCCTCATGGCGAATGTCGGCCATCCCCAGACACGAAACGGCAAGTATGTTGAAAATGGTATGGTCACCTCCGGGAACGATTTGACCGGAATCGCGCGGTTCCTGGAGCCTGGCGCAACCACCTACACCGCCGCGGACGTGGTCGCGAACCTGATGAGTTGCGCTGATTCCCGCGTTGCCGTTGGTTCCGGGGTCGGCGGTAATCGAGCTTATTGGATTCAATCCAGCGCTGGGCTTGGAAGTGATGGCGACGGCGGGCGATGAAATCTAGAAATTGCGTTCGCCCCCATCCTCGACGTTGTTCGACGTTCTCTGTCAAGGGTGGGATGCGACGGTCGTGTCCACCGCGGGATGTTGCTTTGTCTCCTCGGAAAGCTCGATTTCCTCACAACGCCTCAAAAGCCGTCGCCCCGCGGTAACTCCCAGCGGGTTCTAGCATCCAAGTAAACAGGCGCTTTCGCATGTTATACTGCGTCAGATGGGGTGGCTGGGTCCCTCCACGTCCCTGCCCGAGGATTTCTTGACATGGCCGGTAGTTCTCGTCGTTCTCTCTTCCTGATCGTTTTTGTCCTTGGTCTGTTCGGTCTGCTCGGCATGTTATTCGCGCAGAGAATCAGCCCGGCAACCACGCCCAGCAGCGACTCCGACGTTCGCGACAGCTTGAAGCAGTTCACCGAGGTGTATGAAACGATCGAGCAGAACTATGCCGACCCGGTGAATGCCGACAAGGCAATTTATAACGGCGCCATCCCGAGCATGTTGCACCAACTCGATCCCCACTCGAATTTTTTCGATCCCAAATCCTATTCCGCGCTGCGCGAAGAGCAGCGCGGCAAGTATTACGGCGTGGGCATGACGGTCGGCCCGCGCAATAATAAGGTTATCGTCATCGCTCCCTTCGTCGGCACCCCGGCCTATCGCGCCGGCATACGCGCGCGCGACATTATCGCCGCCATTGACGGCAAGCCCACCGACAACATGAGCACCTCCGATGTTGCCGATTTGCTCAAAGGACCGAAAGGCACCACCGTCCGCATCACGATGCTGCGCGAAGGTTCCGACCGTCCGCTCGAATTCGCGGTGGTCCGCGACGAGATTCCGCGCTACAGCGTCGACCTGCACTTCATGATTGATAAGCAACGGGGCATCGGCTACATGCACCTCTCCGGATTCCAGGAAACCACCGAGCATGAAGTAGCCGAAGCGCTGGATCAAATGGGCGATCTGAAAGGCTTGGTCCTGGATCTGCGTCAAAATCCAGGAGGCCTGCTCAGTGAAGGAGTAGGGGTAGCCGACAAATTCCTGAAAAAGGGACAGCTCATAGTCTCGCACCACGGCCGATCGTCCCCAGAAAAGCGCTACGTAGCCGCCCACGGCAACGGAGGCAGAGATTATCCGCTAGTGGTCCTGGTAAATAGAGGCACGGCATCAGCCGCCGAAATCGTAGCCGGAGCCATTCAAGATCACGATCGCGGCCTCATCGTCGGTGAAGTAACATTCGGCAAAGGCCTGGTGCAAACCGTGTATCCCCTGGCCGAAAATACCGGCCTGGCCCTGACCACCGCAAAGTATTACACCCCAAGCGGACGCCTAATCCAGCGCGATTACTCCAATCTCTCTCTCTACGATTACTACTACAACCGGGAAGGCGAGGAGAATAACGCCAACCACGAAGTCAAGCTCACCGATGGCGGACGCACCGTGTATGGCGGCGGCGGCATCACACCCGACGTGAAATTGGCGCCCTACAAGTCCAACAAGTTCCAGGACGCGTTGCTGCAGCACTACGCTTTGTTTAATTTTGCCAAGCACTACGCGCTCACCCACAAGATCACGCAGAACTTCGAAGTGGACGATGTGCTGCTGCAGGAGTTCCGCAAATTCCTCGACGAAGAAAAAATACCCTATACCGAAGCCGAGATGATCGAGAGCAACGATTGGCTGCGCTCCAACATCAAGAGCGAACTCTTCGTGGATGCCTTTGGCCAGGAAGAAGGCTTGAAGGTACGCGCCGAAACCGATCCGGAGGTGATCAAGGCT
>Ga0187818_10000157_pt1 | contig 21272 bp, 18 predicted proteins | sample NC_wetland_sal_i_14_FD_130581 | JGI IMG/M metagenome (GOLD analysis project Ga0187818, IMG submission 130581) | Wetland sediment microbial communities from Neuse River Estuary, North Carolina, USA - SO4_3 | ecosystem: Environmental > Aquatic > Freshwater > Wetlands > Sediment | place: USA... | reverse complement strand
GTATCTTCCGCGTCCTCGCGCTGGCCGCAGACGCGCATGCTAAAGGAGAACACGGTATTTTGGAGCAGAGCCAGAGCCTGCTCCAGTGCCGCATCATCACCCCGCTGCAATAAGTGCACGGCTTGTTCTATCTCAGACCGCATGCTTTGAATGTAGCATTCTGTGATGGAAAAAGCGCAATGAGGGGAGAGAACAGCCATGTCTAACACCATCGAGAACCTAGCCGGCGGCTCACGCTGGGTGTAGTATATCGTGACGCGATATAGTAATGCGATTCGGCTCCAGAAGCCGAAAAACTACAGCTATGCGTTCCCCAACCTCCTCACCTTCCACGATGCGCCGGCTGTCGTAGAGCAAAAGCTGTTTGTGATGTACCTGGAACATCGTATGAGAACGTTCCAAGGTACGTTCCACGGGAGCCCAGACTACGCAATGTGGTATGGCTGGAGCGAAATGCAACGCGATCTTACGGAGATCAAAGAACTGGCGGCAGATGTGCGACAGAAACAAACTAAGGCCTCGCGTCAGGTATCCGTTTCTATATGCGCCTTTGGAGTCTATCCGCGCCTCGGAGGGTCGACAGGTGCGGAGGCTGCGTCGTTAATCACTTTGTTGATCCGCGTGCTCACGGGATTGGCACTGCGTCAGCCGAGCGTCGCAGGGCGTCATCCGTGCAAAACCGGCGGAGTTTCTACAGCCAGGACAGCTCAGTCGAGCGGCGGAACGTGGTACTTCGTACTTCCAATTGCCGAAAACCGTACTAGAATATGGCGCTAGTCTCTTAAGTCCCCCAGTCCTGCCGTTCTTCAACGCGGGCCCCGACAAGCAGGCTGCATGACTCGAAGCCGACAAGGAAATCTGTCTGGAGTGGCGCCCGCGGCACGCGCAGATCGTTGCCAGGCTCGAGCGTGGGCGTGTGCCCGGGGGCGTGCAACTGCGAAAACAGTCCTGATCGGCCTGTTCCTGTTTTCGGCTCTGGCGCGTGCCGAGCGGTCACCGCTTCGCGTTTATAGCACTGTGGACGGCCTGCCCAGCAACGGGGTGAACTGCAACCGTCGTGATTCACGTGGCTTCTTGTGGTTTTGCACGGCCGAAGGGCTCTCGCGTTTCGACGGGTACACCTTTGTCAATTACGGGGTTGAGCAGGGCCTTCCGGACCGGTTCGTGACTGACTTTCTGCAGACGCGAAGCGGGGAATATTGGGTGGGAACGAGCCGAGGGCTGGCGCGGTTCAGCCCGGCGGCCGTCGACAAAGCCACCTTGTTCACCGCGTACGGGACGAATGAGACGGGGCCAATTCAGCATTTGCTGGAGGATCCCCAGGGCACCGTCTGGATCGCGGCGAATGGCGTATTCCAGTTGGTGCCGTCCAACGGAAGTTGGTCCTTGCGCCGCACCGTGGATGTTTCACGACCGAGACTGCCGGAAAACCTACTTGCGGACCACCAGGGGAACCTCTGGATCGCCGTTTACTCGGGCGGAGATGGCGAGCTTTGGCGACGCGGTCCGGATGGCCGGATCGACATCTTCCGGGATGATTTCCGCGGCAACCGGATCCTCGCGTTAACTGAGGACTCTCAGGGAAGGATCTGGCTGGGTACCTACCTCGGCCTGGCGTTGTTAGTTTCTCATCCGGAGCCGGGCCAGCCCCTGATCGAGCATTTGTATTCGAAATGGGACGGGCAACCCACAAGTGAGGTCGGCGAAATTTACCAGTCCTCGGATGGCCGGCTCTGGGTCAACGCCTACGGGCGCTATGAACTCCTACGCGACGCGCACGGACAAGTTCGCTTCAAGTTGTGTGAGCGAGGCGGTGGGGTTGCGATCGAAGATCGCGATGGAAATCTATGGGCTGGACCCAGAAAGGCGATCCGCGACGGTTTCGTGAGCTACGGCCGCGAAGATGGACTCGCCGACCAAGCGATTCACGCCATTCTCGAGGGGCAGGACGGAGAGCTATACGTTGTCAGCGGTATCCATAACCGCTACATTCAGCGCTTTGACGGCGAGCGCTTCACGCCAGTTGCGCCGACGATGCCGGGGCACGACGCTTCGTGGGACTGGCAGGGGTGGGGCTGGGGACAGATCCACCTGCAAGCCCAGCAAGGAGAATGGTGGGTGGGAACGGGATATGCGCTGCTACGGTATCCAAGAGTAAAGCGACTGGAGGACCTGGCGCACACTCCACCCAAATATGTGTACCCGATCCCCGACGTCTTCCGGCTTTACCAAGACTCCGGCGGCGATATTTGGATCAGTTCCACCGTGAAGGGGCTGTTGCGTTGGCAGCATTCCACCGGAAATATTGTTCCTTTCGAGAAAGGAATCCCGTGGCCTACAGCTTTTCGAGAGGACCGGGCGGGAAATGTCTGGGTGGGGTGTTGGGATGGGGGCCTGCTGCGCTACCGGCAAGGTCGTTCCGCCTGGATCATCCCACCGGGCGCGCTTGCGGGCAGTGTCTTTTCTTTGTTCGTTGACCATGTGGGCCGCCTGTGGGCGGGCACGAGCAGAAGTGGGCTGGTTCGGGTTGACGATCCCACGGCGGAACAACCGACCTTCACCGTATATTCAACTAAGGACGGACTCTCCAGCAGCGACGTCCGAGCCATCACGGAAGATCATTTTGGACGGATCTATTTCTGGACCGGGCGCGGAGTGGACCGGCTAAATCCAGACACCGGGAGGATTCGACACTATACCGAAGCGGACGGCCTGATTGCGTCTGGCGCCGACCACAATGTTGCCTTCTGCGACCGAAAAGGCAGACTGTGGTTTGGACTTGACGGTCTGTCCCGTCTCGACCCGGAACCGGATCGGCCTTCCCAGCCGCCTCCCATCCGCGTGACCAAGCTGAGAATCCGAGGAGTGGAGTATCCCATCTCGGAATTGGGGGAAACCGATCTTTCGGGTTTGGTCTTGCAGCCCAATGAAAATCAGATTCAGATCGAGTTTGCCAGCCTGAACTTTGCCGCCGGCGAGGCCATTCGATATCAATACAAGCTGGAGGGCGCGGAAGGCGTTTGGAGCCCGGCCAGCGATCCTCGCATAGTGAATTATCCCAATCTTCCTCCCGGTACGTACCGGTTTCTGGTTCGAGCCATAAGCGCAGATGGCTTGGTCAGTCCGGTTCCGGCTGCGATTGGCTTGCGTTTGTTGCCCGCGTTGTGGAGGCGCTGGTGGTTCCTCACCGCGGCTGGCCTGCTCGCTTCCTACATTGTCTTCCAGTCATACCGTTATCGCGTGAGGCACCTGCTGGAACTGGAGCGCGTGCGAACCCGCATCGCCACCGACCTGCACGATGACATTGGATCGAGTCTTACCCAGATCGCCATCATGAGCGAGGTGGCGCGGAAACAAGGTGGGGAACACTCAGCTGCAGACCCGCTGGGACATATCGCGGATCTTTCCCGCGAGTTGGTAGATTCGATGAGCGACATCGTATGGGCAATCAATCCCAAGCGCGATCAGCTCGGCGATCTCGCCCAACGCATGCGCCGGTTTGTGAGTGACGTGCTGGAAGCCGCCGACATCGAAGTGGTCTTTCGTGCGCCCCAGCACTGGAAGGATATGTCTCTCAGTGCCGATGTACGCCGCGAGGTTTTTCTCATTTTCAAGGAAAGTGTAAACAACATTGCCCGCCACGCAGAATGCCACCAGGTAGAGGTCGTTGTGGACCTCAGGGGAAACCAATTGCTTGTGGAGTTGAGGGACGATGGCAGAGGGTTTCAAACCGAACAGGACGACGGCCACGGTCACGGTCTGGCCAGCATGCGGGAACGGGCCCGCCGTCTCGGCGGCGCACTGGAAGTCAGGTCGGAGCCGGGACATGGGACGACGGTGACCCTGACCGTTCCTCTGGGACGGAAAACCAACGTCCTCCGCGTTGCGTCTCTCAAGCAGTAAGCCCGAATACTACCTGTTCAGGTAGCAGACAAAACCGTCCCCGGCGCGTACACCTATTGAGGTACACCGTTGCTTGCCCGACTGCGCCGATAGCATTCGGCGCGGCGCAGCACGGCCCAATTTGTTTTGGAGGAAATTCGTTGTCCCCCGAACGTGGAATTAAGGTAGCGATTATCGAGGACCAGCGCGAGATCCGCGAGGGCTTGCGGGCACTGATTGACGGTACTCCGGGCTATGCCTGTGCGGGCACCTATCGCAGCATGGAAGAAGCCTTGGGGCAGATCGCTGGCGAATCTCCCGATGTGATTCTGGTAGACATCGGACTGCCGGGCATCTCCGGAATCGAGGGAATCCCGCCGCTCCGCGAGCTCTGCCCGGAGACCCGACTTCTGGTGCTGAGTGTTTACGACGACGATGACCGTATTTTCGCTGCGTTGTGCGCCGGCGCTTCCGGTTATCTGCTGAAGAAAACCCCTCCCGCTCGCCTGCTGGAGAGCCTGAAAGAAGCGGCGGACGGAGGAGGTCCGATGTCGCCGGAAGTCGCTCACCGGGTCATCGCCCTGTTTCAGGACTTCCGGCCGCGGTTACCGGTCGACCATGACCTTACTCCCCACGAACTCAGACTCCTCAAACTTCTGGCCGAGGGCTATAACTACAAAACGGCCGCCCGCCAGTTCAATGTGAGCATCAACACCATTTCGTTTCATATGAAGCACATCTATGAAAAGCTGCACGTCCATTCAAAGTCCGAGGCGGTGGCGAAGGCCTTGCGTACAGGCATCGTTCGTTAGTCGTCGGGGCCAGAGCGAATGACGATACGACGTTTTTAACCCTTTCTGTTATACTAATCAGGACGCTTTTGCCACGGTTTGCTCGTGACGCGGTGGTCCCTCGTTGGATCAGATTCATCTCCGCATTTCCTGCCTGCCGTTTTATTTGCGTGAACTCCAAAAATCAGAAGTGAGCGGCATGGCAGCTCTCGACGTGTGTCAGAGTGTGTGTGACAACAGGCCCCTCCAGAAAGATACAAATTCGAATGACCACTTTTTCGGAACTGCCCCTGTCTTCTGCATTGCAGCGGAAGCTGGCGGCAGCTCAATTCACCAACCTCACCCCTATCCAGGAACGTGCAATTCCTCCTGCTCTTGAAGGCCGAGACGTCATTGGAACTGCCCAGACGGGCACCGGCAAGACGCTGGCGTTTCTCATCCCACTGATCGAGACATTGAACCGGGAACCCGCACGACAAACCGGCGCTCTGGTGCTGCTGCCGACGCGCGAACTCGCCATGCAGGTTCACGAGCAATACGAGCAACTTCGCGGCGATGAAATGCCCAAGGCCGCGCTGGTCATCGGAGGCGTGTCGGAGAAGGCGCAGATCCAAAGTCTCCGCGCCGGATCGAGCCTGGTGATCGCCACGCCCGGACGGTTGCAGGACCTGATGGATCGCAGGTTCGCCGACCTGCGCCACATCAAGGTGCTCGTGCTCGACGAAGCCGACCGTATGCTGGACATGGGATTCCTGCCGGCGATCCGGCGCATACTCTCGGTGCTCCCCCAGCAGCGGCAAACGCTGTGTTTCTCGGCCACTCTGGAGCAATCGGTTGCCGGATTGGTGCATGACTACATGCGCGATCCGGTGCGGGTCGCCTTGGGCTCGGTGCTCAAGCCCGCCGAAAGCGTGCGGCTCAAGGCCTACGAAGTGCGGCCGGGAGAGAAACTCGACGTTCTCCGGCAATTGCTTTATTCAGAAGAAGGCCAAACGCTGATCTTTACGCGCACCAAGCGCGGTGCCGAACGGCTGGCCAAAGAACTGGTGCGTGACGGCTTCAGCGCCGCCATGATTCATGGCGATCGCTCGCAATCGCAACGCAACGCAGCTTTGATTGGATTTCAGGAAGGCCGCTACCGGGTGCTGGTCGCTACCGATATCGCATCGCGTGGCCTGCATGTGGACGATGTAGCCCACGTGATCAACTACGATGTGCCGAAGATGGCCGAGGACTTCATCCATCGCGTCGGCCGCACCGGCAGAGCCGGACTGCAAGGTCACGCCTCGACCCTGGCTGCCGGAGCGGAAGTGCTGGAACTGCGCCAGATCGAGCGCAGTCTCCAATTAAGGATTGAGCGCAAGCAAATCGACGCCGCAACAGGGCAACCGAGGCGTGTTATTCAGAACACGCTCGTCTCGCGAACGCTGACCGCTTTGCCGGGAGAAGTGTTCGTGTAGGGTGTGGGATGAAGTTGCCGAGGCCTTAAGCTCCGGCAACCGGGAAGCGCGAGCTAACGAGGAATCCCGCCACCGGGTGTGGGTTCCTCGGCACGATCCGAGTCCTCGGCGTCGAGGTTGAACAGAGCCGCCTGCGCCGCGGCGTGTTCGCGCAACTCTGCCATCTCATCCACGCTGCCGGCCTCCGGCTTCTCTTCTTTTCGCTGTTTTCTGCGCTCGGCCTTGTCCCGCTGTCTTTGTTGGCGCGTTTGTTCCTTTTGGCGCTTGGAAAATGTTGAGCGGCCTGCTGGCATACTCGTCTCCCGATATTTCTTATTCGTCCCTTGCTGGTAATCCTGCCCCAGCCGTATGCACCTCGCGTATCAGAGAAAACTACCAGCGCGGTTCGCGCGGCTGACGGGCATGGCCACGGTAATCGTCACGTCCACGGCCGCCTCCACCGCCAAAGCGCTGGCCCCCGCTTTTTGGCCGGTCCGCCTTCGGTTTGGCCTCGTTGATGGTCAACGTGCGGCCGCCCAGTTCGGTTCCGTTCAACGCCGCGATCGCCTTATCGGCTTCACCGGCATCGGCCATTTCTACAAACCCGAAGCCTCGGGAACGTCCCGTTTCCCGGTCCGTGACGAGAGTGACTTTTTCCACCGCACCGTGCGCCTCGAAAACGTTTCGCAGTTCGGCTTCGGTTGTGCTGTGGGGCAGATTCCCAACATAAAGATTCTTCATTGCATTTCCTCTCTTAGCAAATCGTCCAGCGTCAGCGATACGGCGGTCGGTTTCGCCGCACGTCCTTCAAAGTCCCGAAGGGGAGCGGGCCTGTCTCGCATTGCTCTGGTGCGGGCAGAGCATGCAGAGCGAACGGCGGAGATTCGGCGCGAAGCTTCCAGAATGCCCCAGCGTTGAGTCAAATCTCCAAGATCGGCGGCAAGGGCGGCCTTAACGTCGCCAGCCACGGACTCGTCATAGCAGTTCTCGATAGGCAGCGCTTCATCTGCATTAGGCGAATCCGCCAGGTATTCGGGTTTGCCAACCAGAAAAGCCATCCGCTGCGGGGGCGTCGCGCCGCGAATGTCTTTACAGAACCGGTCGCGATGGCCCGGTCCTTTCTCCATGTTGACCAGGACGAGGTCATACAAGGCCGCTCTCCACCAGGAACGAGCTTCTGTGATGTCGGCCGCGCAATCGACGTCCATGCCGAGTTTCCGCATGACTCCGGCGCGCAGATCGCGTTTTGGGTGCGAGGCGTCGATGAGCAGCACCCGTTTCTTCTTCCTTTCGCCGATCTTCTTCACTTCACCGAGAGCGGAAAGCGGCAAGGCCAGCAATGTTGTGTTCATGCCGACACCGTCCGTGGCCTGCCGGCGGTTGAACTATCCGCTGATTTGCTTTCGGTTGCAGCTCGATTCAGCAGCTCACGATTTCGCATTCGCCGAGCGATCTTCTGCTTCCGTTCGCGGTGGAATCGGGACTTGTCACCATTCTTTGCGGACATTAGCAACTCCTGTCATTTTCGACGGGCTTGTGCTGCGTGATCACAGCCTTCCCGGAGGGGCGACTAGCACCGCCGGCCTGTTGGATTTTCTGAATATCAACGGCGAAGCCGCGAACAGTGCCAGAGTCGCCATGTCGAATACGGATATGAGCATGTGGGAGAACCGGCCGAGCTGGAACGGTGTAAATATGCCCAGAACACCCAGGAAAAGAACCGCCCATGGGAGGTTGCGGGTGAAGAGACTGCGAACCGCAAGCGTGGTCGCTGCCACCGACACAACGATGCAGACCCCAATCCTGAGATCCGACGGGAAGCGAAATAACACGGCTGCCGCCAGTGTTACCGTCGCGATCAGCGTCATGAGGCGCGTCAAAACGCACGCTTTCGACTGCGTTCGTAGCTGATCGTGGCGTGAAGTGACTGGTTCAGGAATAAACGCTGGGACAAAATGGCGCCTCTCGATCTCTCAATCGCGAAGGCGCAAGGAATCTGGTGACGTGTCTTCGAGGTTAAGTATTCTCAGTATACCGCATTTCAGAGCGGCCTAATTGAGCAACGCAACCCGAGACTGGGAAAGAGCATTACCTTAGGGCGGACTACCGTCGTGCTTCCGTTTGAGTACCGACGATTGGGGTCGTTATATTCGGCGCCGTCGAATCAGGTTGCTAATTGTGCCTACTGCATGTAGCATCAGAGTGTGCGTTAGACCGAATCGGTCGTGAGCAGTTCTCGCCTCAACAGCCAGTAACCTGCGTCAGTACCTCCGAATCTCTCCAGCGTAAATCGATTGAAAGGAACACTAGTATCAACATGGCAGAACAAGGAACAGTAAAGTGGTTCAATGACGCCAAAGGCTACGGCTTCATCAGCCGTCAGAATGGCGAAGACGTATTTGTGCATTTCTCGGCAATCCAGGCGGGCGGTTTCAAGAGCCTGCAGGAAGGCCAGACCGTGCAATTCGATGTGACCAAGGGCCCCAAGGGCTGGCAGGCTGAAAACGTTCAGGCGCTCTGAGCCGGCGAGCGTGCGTGCGAAAAGGCGATGTCTATGGAGATCGCCTTTTCTTAACTTCCCGCGTAAAATTCTTTACGTAAGCGCGTAATCAGCCTTCGAATGGATTCTTTCTGACACGCGACGAACACAGCGCTTCCTACGCCATCATTCTCCACAACGTCCGGACTTACCGGTCGGCGGGAGTAGTCGCGGTCGTCAAGGGCAAGGAGAATGCAGAATCCACGGTAAAGAAGTTCGAGGATGCGCAAAGCTCCTCGGATCATCACGAAGGCTGGCGTTATTTCTTCGAGAAGACCGGCATGGCAGCGGGCACCGATCCCGCGCATGCCACCGATCTTCGCCAAGCAGACCTCGATTCACGAGAGTCGAAAGCGCTGGAGGAAACGAATCCCCCCCTGCGCCAGTCGTCAAACACTCAGCGATAAACCCCGGCCTGCTGTTCTCCCTAAGCAGCGTGTTATGAATCACTGCCGCCCGTGACTTGAATCACTGCAAACAGCGACGATCTCGCGCCTAGTTAACTGGGCGGAAATCAGTTGAACCTCCTCCAACTCTCATACCTACGGTTCTTTGTCCTATCCCCGTAAGGAGCGAGCATGTCAAATTCCGAGGGGAAGCAGTGCCCCATGTACGGGACCGCTCCGCTCCTTGCCGGTCTGCTTGCGTTTCTTGCGGGCTGCCTCGGCTCACTCTTCGCTCAGGCCCAGACCGACGCCCAATCAAAGGCCATTGAAGAGGCCGCCCGCCAGTCGCAATTCACGATTGTGGACGATCCTGCCGGTCTGGCGCGGGTTCAGGAAATCGTGAATCGCATGTTTCGCGTGGCCGACACCAAGGATGTCATGGTTGCCCCGCCCATCCGCATCGTGACCGCGGACCAGCCTCCAAACGCCAAAGCCGACGGCACCAATCTGTTTGTCACAGAGAGTTTGCTGAAACTCCTGCATGACGACAACGAGTTGGCGATCGTGGTGGGCCACGAACTGGCGCATCACATTCTGGGCCATTCCAAAGGTACATCCTTCGAATACCGGATTTCCTCCACTGCGAGGAAACTGGGATTCCGCGGCGATCTGCCCACCATCATGGATGCCACCACGCAAGTCCTGGAGGCGCAGGCCGACCAGTACGGCATTTTGTACGCAGCCCTGGCCGGCTACGACGTTTCCAGCGCGGCCGATGTCTATGACAAGGTATTGGTAAGCGACGACGATCCGACTCACCCGCCCAAGGCCGAGCGGCAACAGAAGTTCCGCGAGCGTTTGCAGAACATCCTGGATGCGGTGGACGGGTTCAACGTGGGCGTGGATTACACCCTGCGCGGACAATTGACGTCCGCCGAAATGGTGTTCCAGGAACTGCTGCAGAACGATTTTCGCACGCACGACATCTATCACAACCTGGCCACAGTTCATCACCAGCTGGCATTTCGCAAGCACCTCTTGCCCAAAGATTCCCCCGCCACCGTGTGCTCCCTGACACTGGAGTTGACCAGCGTTCTGGAACCGCAGGGGACCCGGCGCCAAGTCGCCACCCGGGGCGCGGATTCGCCCCCTGATTCAGATCGAAGGCAATTTGTTGCAGAGCTTGGACAGGCGATCGAACTCTACCAGCAAGCTCTGCGGGCAAAGCCTGAGGCCGTGGTTTCGATGAGCAACCTGGGATGCGCGTACCTGCATCGCGGCGAGGAAGGCGATCTGGAACAGGCTGCCGGAACTCTGAAGCGGGCTGCCAAGCTTGATCCGGGGAATGCCACCGTCGCCAATAATCTCGCTGTGGCTTACTGGCTTGGAGGAAGCAAGCAGAACGCGGTCGCCGAGTTGCAGCGCTCTCTGCAAATCAATCCCAACTTTGCTCCGGCCCATTACAACCTGGCAGCGGTGCTCGAAGCTGCCGGCACGCCGCATGACATCGAGGCGTCTCATCGGGCGTTTCAGCAGTATCTGCAGGACTCGGGTGGAGTTCGTAGTCCGTACTATCTGGCCCACGCGCGTGAACGGCTAGGGCTGAAGAGTGTGGCAGATTCTCCTTCCTCAAACCCGCCTGCGCTGTCGGAGAAACCTCGTCCTCGGCCGGATTTCCCCGTGGCGCCGGGAGATCCAGTCTCCAGCGTCCCTGCGGAAGCAGGCACCCCGCGCAAAGTGAATATCAGCCACGAAGGCAATATCCAGCTGTGGCGCTTCGCCGATTGGCAAGTCCTGGTACGAGACGGCCAGGTTGACCAGGTCACCATGGAATCAGCGCGAGCCCAGACCGCTGACGGGATTCGGGTTGGGGCCAGGATCGAAGAAGTCCGCAAGACCTACGGAGTCCCTGACGCGGAGGAAGCGCGAGGCGAGCTGGCAATTCTGTGCTATCCGCAGCGGGGCCTGATGTTTCGTGTGCGGAGTGGAACTGTGTATGCGTGGTCGGCATTTTGAAAAGCGGATCGCTGGCTCAAGGGAGGAGTTAACCGTGCGACAAAAAGTTGGCCTGTGGTGGCAGTTCCATACTGCTGCTTGTTTGATTGGTCTGATTCTGGGAGGGGTGGGCAGAATTGCCGCCCAGGAAAAGAAGACTCCTCTTCCCGATGCCGATCTCGTGGACAAAACGCGTAATTCGGTTGTGTTCCTCCTAGCCGACGAGCGCACGAGCGGAAAGAGTTCGGCGGGCAGCGGGAGCGGCTTTTTCGTCGCACCCGGAGGAGAGCTGGTCACGAACTATCACGTCATCCACGGAATGTGCGAAGTCCTGAATCAAGGCGGGGGCCATGCTAAGGTCTCCGTGAGCCGGGAAGGTGGTCAGGATCTGGGCGAACCAGAACTGGTGGCCTGGGACGAAAAGCGGGATCTCGCGGTTCTGGGGTTTCCGGGCAGCCACGGCGCCGGCCTTCCTTTGGGCGACTCCGACCGGCTCCGTTTGGGGGAAGATGTCATCTCGCTCGGCTATCCCTGGTCCCTGACCATGGGATTCAATTTGACCTTCACTAAAGGTAGTGTGAGCTCGACGCGGGAGTTTGAAGGGCAGAAATCGATTCAGCACACGGCGACTATCGCTCCGGGAAGCAGCGGCGGGCCTCTCCTGGACCAATGGGGCAACGTGGTTGGCATCAATTACGCCCAATCCGCGGTGGAAATGGAGGGAGGCGCGCGCGTCCCTCTGGCGGGAAACATAAATCTGGCGATTCCCGCCAATGACTTGCGCAGGTTGCTCACCCAGACAAAACCTCCGACTTCGCTTCGTGCCTTCTGCCAGGAACAACCGGAAGATCGCCAAGGCGGCCAAAGTGCCCAAGGCAGCCAGGGAGGCCAGTCGCCGGGACAGCAGCCTTCCGTCACGGAAATCTTTCACAGCGAGACCCAGTGCCTGAATCCCGGTGAGCGGGTCGAGTTTAGCGGCGAATTGCAGCAGGGGACCTACTACGTGTTCGCGGTTCGGCGGCTTCGCGGCTCGGGCCAGCTCGCATTTGGAGTGGGATCGACCCGGCAAGATTTCAAAGCCACCGACCAGGAGCAGTCCGAGGGAGTCTTCCTTCTGCCCTATTCTCCCGATCACAGCGGCCCGTACAAAACTGTAGTCGGCGTTACGTCTGGCCAGGATCGCACCTGTTTCATGCTGGCACTTTTTGTAGCGGGAGACCGCTAAGCTCAGGAGGAAGTCATGCGCAGAGAGACTTCGCTGGTTGCCTTTATCGGAACGTTGTTGCTTTTCAGCCCCATGCTGCGGGCACAAGTGAGTTTTGATGACCTCGAAAAACTGAAGCCGCAACCAACTCAGTTGATGCTGCCCTTGCCCAGCGGGACGGTTCTGCGTGGCGCAGGCCTGGACGACTGGCTGGGAGGGTTCGGTCCCGGCGGGCAGCAAGCGGTGGCGCGTGGTTTCGCCAGCAGCAAGAAAAGCGACGACCAGAAATTTTTCGTTCTCGGGGAACTTTACACCTCACTGCTGATCCAGTCCCACTCGGCGTCCACGCTGGACGCAACGGCGGGACTGGACTCGTTCCGTCAGGCGCTGGTCCATTTGCAGGCCCCCCAGGGATTCTTCAGCTACCTGAGCCAATTCGAGTTGCTGATCAAATCCCAGGCCGGCGGAACCGAAGCGGCGGACCGCTTTGCTGCAGGCCTCGAGGGGTTCCTCATGGATTTCGTGCGCAGCAAGGGCGACACAGCCTATCTCAAGTTTCAGGCGGGCCGCTGGGTCACCACGATGGCGCTGGCCGCTCACAGCCGGGATGTCACCGGGATGCAGCTCAGCGCTGCGTCGTTTTTCCGCGAGCGCCTTGCTGCTGCCAAGGCCGAACCGGGTGTGGTGGATACGCTCAACGAGTTAGAAAAAATCGCTGCGCTGAAGACGTTGGCAGAAACAGATTTCTCCAGAGTCGAGACTCTGGCGCAGCGCCTGCGCACCCAGTTGGGCTGACCTTAGATGGGGATGTCTGTCCACCTGTTTCAGGAAATCGAGTTTTGTATTAGGAGTTAAATACTTGGAGGTAAAAACATGAAACGGCTCCGTATCCTGATCATGGCTTTTATTACGATTTCGCTGACCCTATGGGCTGCGACGACCGTCCTGGCGCAAGAGGCCGGGACCGACAAGTCCACCGCAGTCAAGAAAACTGTCAACGTCGCACCACGGGTGAGCGAAGCTGGCTTCGCGCGCGAACTGGCAACCAACGGCCGGCAGTTGCAGGACCCTTATTTGATGATCGAATCCGCCGGGTTGATCATTGCGGCTGGCAAGCTTCCTGGCCCGAAGCCCGAGATTAAGGATGAGAAGCCCGGGAGCGACAAGAAGATCAGCCTGGATCCGGCCGATCTGCTGCGTGAAGCCGCGAAAATGGCGGGCGGCAGCGGCGATCACCACGCGATTGAAATGGCTGCCGAACTGGCCCGGAATGCCACCATCGGTCTGGGAAATGACAGCCTCGCCGATGAGATCTCCAAGACTGAAATGGCACGTGGTTACGGGAAAAGCAGCCACGAAGGCGCTGATTGCCTTTATTCGGGGCAGGTCGCTGCCCGCGAGTTCAAGTTCACCAAGCATGAATATGCCGAAGTGCGCGTCACCACCGGCGACTACCTGCCGGTCGACGTTTATGTGATCGACAGATACGGCGTTGTGAACAGCGACGAAACCAGTTCGACAACGAAAGTCGTAGCCTGGACGACCGGCGGCGACGAACACATCACGATAGCCCTGAAAGCGGCCTATGGCGCCACCTGCTACGGCTACTACATCCCGTAGCCAGTTGATTTCTCAAGGGGGCGAGGACTTCTCGCCCCGATGTGTTTGTTTTCTCTCGGAACGGGATGCGTGGAGCGGCTGCGAGCCTGCTCTGCTCATCCTGTCATCTTCGGGCAGTTCAAGCTGGGACTGGTTCAGGTTGGCGAGCCTCATCGCTGTTCTGCAGGCCTCTGCACGTCTCGTCGGATTCGGAGGGCGTCATGCGTCTCATCCTGGGTTTCCCGCTTGAGAGTCCGGCCACGACAAGAAGAAGCGCGGCCCGGATGCGACACGCCTTGCGCCGGTGGGTCTGCTTCTTGGTCACTGCCTTCTCGTTGATTCTCTGTGTTTCGGCGGCAAGCGCACAGCAGGGTGCGGCTGCGGAGGCAGACCAGCTAGCCAAGCAGGTTGACGACCTCTATCAACAGGGGAAGTATGCCGACGCGATTCCGCTGGCCCAGCGTCTGATTGAGATTCGCAAACATACGGTGGGAGAAGATCACCCGGACTATGCCGCCGCACTGTACTCGCTGGCGCAGCTTTACAACGCCCAGGGCCAGTACGACGACGCGGAGCCGCTTTACAAGCGAGCCTTGGCGATCCGCGAGAAAACGCTCGGGTCGGAAAATCCGGATGTGGGCGCCACGCTGAATGGACTTGGAGAGCTGTATTACGGGGAGGGTAAGTACGCCGAGGCGGAGTCAACCTACAAGCGAGCGCTCGCGATCCGGAAAAAGGCGCTGGGGCCGGAACATGCCGATGTGGCCGAGAGTCTGAACGACCTTGCCGTGCTTTACGACAAGCAGGGCAAATATGGCGAGGCAGAGCCGCTGTACAAACAGTCGTTGGCGATCTGGGAAAAGGTGCTGGGGCCGGAACATGCATATGTGGCCAGCGGCCTGAACAACCTTGCTTTGATGTATCAGAAGCAAGGCAAATATGCCGAGGCCGAGCCGCTTTATAAGCGTGCGCTTGCCATCGATGAGAAGACGCTTGGACCGGACCATCCCGGCCTGGCGACTGACTTGAACAACCTCGCGGGGCTGTACGAAGAGCAGGGTCAGTATGCGACGGCAGAGCCGCTCTACCAGCGCTCGTTGGTGATCTCCGAGAAGGCGCTGGGCCCGGACCATCCCGACGTGGCCATCAGCCTGAATAATCTAGCCCAGTTGTACGACGACGAAGGCAAGTATGCGGAGGCGGAGCCGCTCCACAAGCGCAGCCTGGCGATCCGCGAGAAAGCGCTGGGGCCGGACCACCCCGACGTGGCCACCAGCCTGCACAACCTCGCCGGGTTGTACTCGGAGCAAGGCCGGTATTCCGAGGCGGAGCCGCTTTACAAACGCGCAATCGCCATCGATGAAAAGGCTCTTGGTCCCGAGCACCCTCATCTGGCGAGCGACCTGAATAGCCTCGCCAGTCTGTACGATTGGCAGGGCAGATATGTTGCGGCAGAGCCACTCTACAAACAAGCGCTGGCAATCCAGGAGAAGGCGCTGGGGCCGGATCATCCCGATGTAGCCTACAGTCTGAACAACATTGCCACGCTTTACCAGGAGCAAGGCAAGTACGCGGCCGCGGAGCCGCTCTACAAGCGCAGTCTGGCCATCTGGGAAAAGGCATTGGGGCCAGACCATCCTAGCGTGGCCACCAGCCTGAACAACCTCGGTGCGTTTTACCGAGACCAAGGCCGATACGCCGAGGCCGAAGCGTTTTATAAACGCAGCCTCGCGATTCGAGAGAAGGCGCTGGGGCCGGAACATCCACTCGTCGCCGTAAGTCTGGACGGGCTGGCGCAGCTGTACCGGGAGCACGGCCAGTATGGCGAGGCGGAGCCGCTCTACAAGCGCAGTCTGGTCATCTTTGAAAAGGCGCTGGGCCCGGACCATCCCGACGTTGCCACCTGTCTCAACAACCTCGCTCTTCTCTATGAGGCACAAGGCCAGTATGCCCAAGCCGAGCCCTTCTTTGAGCGTGCCTTGCAGAATCTTTCGCGGCAATTTGAGAACAGCTTCACCTATATGAGCGAGAAGGACCGCCTGGCTTTTCTGCGCACGGTGTCGAACGCGTTTCCGCGCTACTTCAGTTTTTCGGCAACCTACAACCAGCAAATCCCCGAGCTGGCAGGGAAGGTATACGACCTGCTCCTGTGGGAAAAAGGAATGGTGGCAGGCAGCGTGGCAGCGCAACGCGCCCGGATCGCCGCCAGCGGCGACGCCGAAGCGCTTCAGCTACTCGATCAGCTCACCGCGAAGAAAAACCAGTACGCCGCATTGGCCGGAGCGCGTCCGCTGAACTACGAGCAGTGGCGAAAGAACCTGGAACAAGTCGGGGAGGCAGCCAACGAACTGGAGAAAGAGTTGACTCGCCGCTCCGCCGGTTTTGCCGAGCAGCAGAAGATGCTGCGGCCAACCTGGCGTGATGTGCAGAAGTCGTTGCGAGCGGACGAAGCGGCGGTCGAGTTTGTGCGCTTTCCGTTTCATGATGGAAAGAAATGGACAGAGAAAAGCTACTACGTGGCGCTGGTCGTGCGACCGGACGACACGACGCCCCAGTGGGTAACGCTGGGAGAAACGAAAGATCTGGAAGGCGCGGCTATGCAGGACTACCGCGAACTGGTAGGCCCGCCCGGCGACGACGAGAAGCCCCCGGGAGGATGGGGGCACAAATTCTATGCCGCCTTCTGGCAGCCACTCGATGCAAAGCTTGCCCATGCAAAGCGGATCTACTTATCCCCGGACGGCGTGCTCAACCAGGTCGCGCTGGGCGTGGTCAGGGATGGTGAGGGCCGGCTCTTGATTGAACGCTACGACCTGCGCACGGTGAGCAGCACGAAGGAACTGCTCACGAGCACAGTGTCGCCGGCACCAAATACTGCCGTGCTGATCGGAAATCCGAAATTCGACATGAGCGAGACTGAGCAGCGGGCCGCGCTCACGTTGACCCAACAGAAGACTGAAGTCGCAGCGGCGCAGGCAGGTCCGCAAGCTGACGCCGGCAGGACGCGGGGCGCGGCCGGCTTGCGCTCCCACGATTTGCGCGGGGGAGCCCTCGAAGAACTGGCCGGGACCGAGCAGGAGGTCGCAGACGTATCGGCGTTGCTTAAGCGTCAGGGCTGGCGGGTTCAAACCTACGTCGGGAAGGATGCGCTGGAAGAACACGTAAAGGGCGTGCGCCAGCCGCGGCTTCTACATCTGGCCACGCACGGTTTCTTTGAGGCGGACCAGCCTCTTCAGTTGGCTCAGCATGGCGAGGAAGCAGGGGAGAAAGCTGCTGCTGGACTGGAAGATCCCATGCTGCGCTCGGGAGTGTACCTGGCCGGGGCGAACCGCGCGTTGCAGGGCGGCGCACCTGCACCAGATCTCGATGACGGCGTCCTGACGGCATATGAGGCGACGCAACTCAACTTGCAAGGCACGGAATTGGTGGTTCTGAGCGCTTGCGACACCGGCCTGGGAAAGATGGAGGCAGGCGAAGGAGTCTTCGGTCTGCGGCGCGGATTGCAGGAAGCGGGCGCTGAGGGCGTGTTGATGAGTTTGTGGCCAGTACCCGACGAAGAGACCCGCGAACTGATGACCCTGTTCTATGCAAAATGGCTGGCAGGAACGGAAAAGCATGAGGCCCTGCGCGAAGCTCAGATGGAAGTTCGCAAGAAGGTGCTAGCCCGCGAGGGCCAGGACGAGCCGTTCTTCTGGGGCGCTTTCGTTCTCGTCGGCCGCTGAGCCTTAGTTCCAAGCGGCGATCGCCGCCGTTCCAGGGAATCTCTAATTAGGACGATGCTCTCATTGCGAGTGCAGCAATATTGCCCGCTCGCCAGGTTCGGGATTACGTTAGTTCCAGCGGTGACACCGGCTCTTATGTGCGCTGGGCCTTCTCCGCAAGAAGAAGATTCAGTTTGGCAACCACCTGGAATGCATCGGCGACATATAGCACATCCGCTTTGCCGCGGGCCCAGCCGCAATTGGGATCAAGATTCACCGCGCGACGTTCGCTGATGAAGCGCCAGCCCACCACGTGCGGCTCCTCGCCATGGCAACAAGTGGATAAACCCTTGGGATGGCGCGGCGTTGATCCGGTCTGCCCGACCTGATTGAGATGGGTCATAAAACCGAGCACCGCCTGATTCTCTCCCGTTTGGTCCACGAGTGACTTGCTTCCACCCAGCGACGCACCGGAGGTGCGCAGAAATTCCAGGATGAGCGCCTCGGCTTCCGGCAGGTGAGTCTTGCCGTCGGCTTGCTTCTTCGACCATCCGGCGCCAGCCACAAAAAGCAGCTCGGCATCGGGGCGGATGGTTTGCGCATTAGCATTTGGCACTCGGACTCCGGCGACCTCGGTACGCTTCGCCGCCGCAGGCAGGTCGACCGCGATGGATTCAACCTCGGTTGTGGCGGTCGCTCCGGTCGTCGTTGTTGCAGGGCGGGTTGTTGCAGTCCAGGCCTGGTGGCATCCGGAATCCATCACCAGAAACCAAGGCCGAGCCTCGCGCTGCATTACCGCCTCCAGCCGCTGCCGGTAAAACCAGCGCCTGGCCGTCAGTACGCCATCCACGCGATCGAGCGCCGTGAGATGCGTATCCACGCGCCCTTTCATGCGCGCCGCTACTCCGGGAAGGACGCGCCAAAACCGAGACGTGCCGGGAGCAATCACGATGTCGGGTGTGACGACTCTACAGATTGCCTCGACGGCTGCGGCATCGCTGGCATAACGTGGCTGGGCGAAATCCGGGCCTGACACTCCGAGGATTCGCGCTCCCGTCGCGCCCACCGTGTCTGCCACAGCTTGCACGCGCTCGCCGATGAGCCCGATGGTCAGCGAACCTTCGATCTGCGCTGTAACCTCAAGCGCTGCGCCCAGCGCTTCGTATGCCACTTTCGGCAGCGCCGTTCCAGACTCATCTACATGCGCAAGAAACAGAATTTTCTGTGACATGTCTTCCTCAAACGCGAAAGTCTGCTCAGCGGCAACCGTATGCCGGCAAGATGCCGGCGTTACCAGCGCTACTCCTGCAGAATCCACTGTAAAAGCTCAGCCGCGATCTCATCCGCGGGACGATCCTTCACAATCTGAGTCTGCCGTTGCTGCTTGGGAGGCGTCACGCTCAGGTAGCGTACGGCACCCTGCGGCAGCGTTCCTGCCTTGGCCTTTTGAAGCGCGGGCATAATGCTGCGCATGTTAACCATGCCGACTTGCGGATTGTTCTTCGGCTCGGGCAAATTGCCGGTGGCCCATCCCAGCACCACCGGAGGTCCCTGACAGATCGAAACCAGATGCCGTCCGCCTTCAATTCGCTCCAGGATTTCGAAAGAACCGTCCGGCTGAACCGTGAGCTGATCAACCCCCTGGAATTGATCCACAATTCCCAGTTGCTCGCCCACCAGTTGCATGGTTACACCCGCGCCGCGCGATGCTGATTCCCAACCTCCAAACAGAAGCAGGCGTGACCGGTCGAGAGCGGGAATGAATTGAATCGCCTCCGCCAGCATTCCGGCCACTGCGTGCGCATCGGCGAATCCGTTGGCGGGAGCGTCAACCGGGATCAACTCAAAGCTCACCTTCTGCGCCACGTTCATCATGACTTGCTGCAGTTTTGCCTTGGGCGCTGCACTGACCAGCCACACTTTGCTCCCGGGGGCATGCGCGGCCAGATTCGCCGCTTCATACAGCGCATGCGAAGCCCACGGATCGAGCACCGCCGGCAGCATCATTTCGTTTTTCAGCGCCGGGCCGGTCGCGGTGTTCACCGGTTCCAGCGTCTGCAGCGGGTCCGGAACAATTCCGGCGCATACAACGATGTGATAAGCGTTCATATCAGGTTTCAAAGTTTCAAGGTTTCAAAGTTGCAAGGTTGCAACGCTTCAAAGGCCGCCACTGGTTTTACACCTTGAAAGCTTGAAACTCTGCAACGTTGAAACCTTGCGGTCAATTCAGGGTGGAGTGCAATCCTCCCGCTCCCGCGCGGAACTCGACATTTCCTTTTTCGCCATCCGTAGTGGCACGGCAATTCCAGAGGCACGCGCCGCAGTAGACGCACTTCTCGCGGTCAAATGCCGGCACACCGCTTTCGCCTCGCGTAATGGCCTGCCCCGAGCACATTTCGACGCACAGCTTGGGCTCGCACGTTTGGCACAATTCGCGGCGGATGAAGATGACGTGATCCGCATAGCCTGGCGGCGCCTGCACACTCCCCCCCATCAGCAAGGCGTCCTGATGCGAGATCAGCAGCCGGCCATCGAACGGAATCTGCGGCCAGCCACAGCGATCCATGATGCAGTCGTGCAGCGCGCTTCCCCGCGCGGCGCACTCTTCCTGCAGTTGCTTCAGTTCGGCCGGAGAAATGCGTGATGCGAAAATCTCCTCGGGCGCAGAGGTACCTTCGTGAACCGGCCGAGTGCGCCTGGGCGCAAAGATTGCCCCGCGCGTGATTCCCGCAACCGCCATGCCACTCAGGCCCGTGACCACTCCTCTTTCAAAACCGTTGCGGGAGTCGGCGGCAATCTCGGACTCTGCGTCCACCCAACTCTGGCGCCGGCGTCGAACATAAGTATTTTCCAGATTCTCCTGCGTGAACGGCTTCTTCTGCTCCACCAGTTCAATCACCGCTTCCGCCAGTTGCACGCCCGTCGTCCAGGCCTCATCCACGCCCGATCCGGCGAGCACGTTCGTGCTGCCCGAGCCTTCGCCGATGCGCGCATACCCGTTCCCCGCGAGGAACGGTTCCCCGATACGGCCCGATTCCTGCAACGATTTCGCTCCCCAGGATTTCAGCGTCCCGCCCTCGAGAAACCGCCATAGATACGGATGAAGCATGTAATGTTGCAGATATCGGTAGGCGGTGCGCACCGGACTGCGGAACCACGAAGGAATAAAGACCCCGACCGACGCCAGCCGCTCGGGATGTACGTACAGAAATCCGAAAATCTCCGGCTCCGGAAACCCGAGCGTGTGCAGGACGGTCCCCGCCTCAAGGCCCGAGTCTTCGCGCAACTCAATCACCATCTTCATGCCCAGCGCCCACTCGCGCTGATGATTTCCCGGCGGCAGGCCGAAGTGCTCATCAATCTGACGTCCCACCGTTCCAACGGGACCATCCGCAACTACTGTGAGAGCGGCACGCACGTCCATGCCCGGCATGAATCCCTCGCTGGGCGCGCCATTCGGACTGACACCCTGATCCGCCAGACGAATGCCGCGAACGCCGTCCGCGTCGATCAGCGGCGCGCTCACCGGCATTCCCGGCCACACCTGAACCACTCCAGAACTCGTCACCTGCTCACTCACCCACTGGTTAAACTGCCCGAGCGAGAGGACCAGGCCGTCGTGCTTGCGCATGAACTTGGGAGTGAACGGCAATTCGACCGCGTGATCGCGGCCACCCACGACCAGACCTAGCGCGCGAACTTTCCAATCGGCGATGCGCATGGCCAGTGAGCGCCG